>Ga0187853_10004152_pt1 | contig 10754 bp, 9 predicted proteins | sample June2016WEW_6_10_2_FD_132417 | JGI IMG/M metagenome (GOLD analysis project Ga0187853, IMG submission 132417) | Peatland microbial communities from SPRUCE experiment site at the Marcell Experimental Forest, Minnesota, USA - June2016WEW_6_100 | ecosystem: Environmental > Terrestrial > Soil >...
TCAACGCGAGACCGCCGAAGCCGAGCACCACGGTTGCGGTGATCGTCGGGCGCTCCATCTTGAGGCGTTCGTAAGCGACTCCGCCGGCCGCGAGGCGCGCCTGCGCCGCCACGAGCTCCTCGGGGAGCGCCTCGCCCACCAGCACCGCGAACCTGTCCGGCAGTCGCTTCCATGCCCGCACCACCAGCGTCCCGCCGAAACGCTCGCCGCGCACGCCGTCCGTTCTGAACGCCTCCGGCGGCAGCGGCGGCAGCCTCTGGAGCAGCCGCTGGCGAGGGTCCGCGAACTCCACGACCGGGATCCCGCCCTGGAGCAGACCGGTGAGGTGGTCCCCGAGCACTGCATGGAGACGCCCCAGCTCCGCCAGACGGTCGGGCTGGGTCGCGATCCCCCGCAACCGGTCGGCGATCACTCCGGCGGCGCGCATCGTGCGCGCCTCCGCCTGGGCTCGCACGGCATCCGAAAGTTCGACGCCGGCGCTGGCCATGCGCTCGACCGGTTCCGAGAACCAGGCCTTCGCCGCCCCCGAGAGCAGCCCGGCGGACAGGAGGAATAGCAGCGCGGTGGGCACGAGGATTACGACGAGGTAGGAGAGCAGGAGCTTTGTCCTGAAGCGCGAACCGAGGATCCCGTAGTGCCGCTCGAGCGCCAGCTTGAGGAAGTTCCGCAGCAGGATGAAGAGCAGGATGGCTATAAGCGTCAGGTCGAACCACCACAGCAGGAAGGTGAGCAGCCGGTTGGTGAACTGCTCCGCAGGCAGGCGGGCCATCCGGGAGAAAAGGGCGTACGCCGCCCCCGCGAGCAGCAGCAGGAGCACGTAGAGACCCACCAGAAAACGGTTCTGGCGTCTGTAGCGTTGCCAGCTCCGCCGCCAGTCGCTCACGGCAGCTCCGGCACCGACAGGCCGACCCAATCGGTCCCGACCGTGGACGGGATCACCAGCAGCTTGTAGTGCGTGAGGAACTCGGCCCGCAGGAAGAGGAGGAGGGGCTCGCGGTGAAGGGGAACCGCGACCTCGGACTTCGGCGGATGCGTCACCCAGCGAACCGCCTCGTCGAGGCTCCCGACCTGGCCGGACGCCAGGATCTCGCCGTCCAGCTCCGCCACGAGGGTGAACACGCCGGTGAGCGGGTCCCGCTGAGCCTTGACGACGAGCTCATGGCCCGCCACGCGCTGGTCCCAGAGCCAGTGACGGTTGCGATACAGACGCAGACGGTAGGTAATGCTCACCGGAGCGCCGGCAGAGAGCGCTTCGCTCCATTCCGCAGGAAGCGCCCGGTGGACCATAACCTCGACGGCCAGCCGCCCGGGTGCCGGTGTGAGCAGCACATCGAGTTCGGGCACCGGTACCGCGGCCAGCAGGATCGCGGCCAGAATCATGGTGTGGCAATCGTACCACACCGGAACCGGAAACAGCTTTCCCCCACCCACCCGCCCAGCTCACAGCTGACAGCCAACAGTCAGAAACTCACAGCTTCCTACCCTCCGGAATGTCTCCCGGGTGGGCGGGGGAGCTGTCGGCTGTCAGCTGGTTGGCTGGGCGGCGGAGAGCTGTCGGCGGCGCCTCAGATGGCCACCGATGCTGCCGACTCGAAGTCGCCGACATACGGCCGCACCGTGAACGGCGCCAGCCGGTCGGGCTCGGCGAGTTCCCACGCCTCGGGGCTCGCAAGCAGCTCGTTCACGGCGGCCACGTGCAGAGAGTGCCCTGCCCTGTGAGCCACGATCTTCGCCCGCAACGGATACTCAAGCAGGGCTAGGTCGCCGATCAGGTCTTGCACCTTGTGGCGCACGAACTCGTCGCGGAACCGCAGCCCGCCAGACAGGATGCGCTCGCGGTCCACCACGATGCAGTTGTCGAGCGAACCGCCGAGGCCGAGCCCGCGCCGGTGGAGCGACTCCACGTCCTCCAAGAAGCCGAAGGTGCGTGCCGGCGCTATGGCGGAGACGAACCGCTGGGGCGTGATCGCGCCGACGAAACGCTGCTTCCCGACCGCCGGCGAGTCATAGCTGACGAGGTAGTCCACGAACAGCTCAGGAGCGGCGCGCAGCTCGATCCAGCGCTCCTTGTCGCCGACCCGGATCGCACGCCGCACCAGCATCTCCGGCAAACTGACCCCCTGGTCGACGATCCCGGCCCGCCTGACCAGCTCGACGAACGGCAACGCGGAGCCGTCCAGGATCGGTACCTCCGCAGCCGAGAGGTCCACGAACAGGTTGGTCACGCCTACCCCCGCCACGGCCGCCATCAGGTGCTCGACGGTGCGAGCCTCCGCACCGCGCAGGCGCAATGTCGTGGCGTACGCAAGGTCGCGGGCGTTCTCGGCCCTCGCTGGGATGGCAATGCCGAGGTCCGTGCGGACGAAGACCACCCCGGTGCCGGGCGGGGCGGGGCGCAGACGCAGCGCGACCTGCTCCCCCCCGTGAATCCCCACCCCGTTCGCGCCCACCGCCCGTCGAACCGTCTTTTGCCAGGCCATCCGTCGCCTCCGCCTGGTGGGAGAGCGAGAAACGTGCCAGCCTGGGCGCAGGCGCCGCTCACCGCGCCTGTGGCCCCAGCGCAGCGGAGTGTGGCTGAGCCGCCACATGCCCGGGTGATAGACTCTCGACCGGGAGCAGCATGTCTTCGTCATGGGACCCAGAACGGGAACGCGGCGCCAAGGAGCTCGTGTACCGCTGCTTGGAGGAGCTTCAGGCTACGAAGGCGGCACTCTACTTGGAGGGGCCGGACGGAGATTTCAAACTCGCCACGAGTTACGGCTTCGGACGGCGGGACACCCTTCCGGAATCGCTCGGCCTCGGGCATCCTCTGATCGAATGGGTTCGCCGGAGGCGCACCGAGCCCGCGTACCTGAACGAACTGCAGGAGTTCCCATCGCTTTGCACCCACCTCGAGAGTGCCTGCACGTCCCGCCTGCTGACGATTCCCCTCACCCGGGCCGGCCGCTTCATCGGATTCGTGGACGTGCGGGACAAGTCCCGCAAGACCCTCTTCGGCCCCGAGGACATCACTGCCGCAAAGAGCATCCGCCAGTCGCTGGAGCGGTTCCTGGCGGACCCCGACTCCCTCGGCACGACGGTGAGCGCTCAGGAGGAGCCCGCACCGCCGGCAGCCGCGACCACCCCGCCGGTCAGCCCTGCACTTTCGCACCGATGGGTCATCGAGGAGCTTGCCGGCCTGGTGCGCTCCCTCGCGCGGCTTCCGGACGTGGCCGTGGCGGCCCTGACCCTGACGGACGGAAGGAGCACCCGCGTCCTCGCCCTGCGGACGACCCCTCTCGACCAGCAGCACCGGGAAGCCCTGGCCGCGCACCAGAGCAGCGCTCTGCTTGGTTCCGGGATCCGCATGCCGCCGGTGGAGCGTTGGGGGTGGGACGAGCAGCCGAGCGGCGGCGGCCAGACGCGCCAGGAGGAGATACGCACCTCCGTTCTTCTGACCGGCCCGCCGGTTTGGGTCGCGCTCTCGCTCGTCACACCGACCGGTTCGACGTCAGGTGACGCCGTCTTCGCGACCGCGCTCCACCACCTCGAGCTGGCGACCGCCCTGCGAAACTACAGGAGGGCTGCGAGGAACATGGCGCGCATTCTTCTGGAGCCCGGCGAGACCGCCTATCCTCACCTCCGCCAGCACTCGCAGACGACCTCCGAGATCGCCCAGCGCTTTGCGGTCGCTCTCCGTCTCTCTTCCGACGAGGAAGAGTTGGTCACGGTCGCGGCGTACCTCCACGACGTCGGCATGCGGGAGCTGGACTACACCCGTGTCTACCGCATGGACAGGCCCGGCGAATCCGAACGCCGCCTCTACCAGCGCCACCCCGTCGTCGGGGCGCGCATCGTCGAGGCCGCGGAGTTCCCCGGCGACCTGACGGGTGCCATCCGCCACCATCATGAGCGCTGGGACGGCACCGGGTATCCCAAGCGCCTCGCTGGGGTCATGATTCCCCTTCCGAGCCGGATCATCCACCTGGCCGAGGTCTACGACGTTCTCACGTCGCCGTCCTCGTACCGGCGAGCCATGACACGGGAAGCCGCGGCGGACGAGATCCGCTCCGCGGCCGGGCGGCAGTTCGACCCCGAGCTTGTTCCAGTTTTCATCGAGGTTGCCCGCTCGTGAAGTTGCTCGCGACCAACCGGCGCGCTCGCTTCGAGTACGAGCTCCTCGAGCGGATCACCGCGGGCATCGCCCTCACCGGCAGCGAGGTGAAGTCAATACGCGAGGGCCACGCCAAGCTGATGGAGGGCTGGGTGACGTTCGAGGGCGGGGAGGCATTCCTCGCGGACGTGAACATCGCGCCGTACGAGAACGCGGGGTACGCGAACCACGACCCTACCCGGCGGCGGAAGCTCCTGATGGCCAAGCGTGACATCATCCGGCTGGCCAGCAAGGTCGCCGAAAAGGGTCTCAGCGTGATACCGCTGGCGATCGGCGTCGAGGGCAACTGGATCAAGATCGAACTCGCGCTGGCGCGAGGTAAGAAGCTCCACGACAAGCGGGAGACGATCAGACGCAGGACCCTCGACCGCGAGGCCGCCGCCGCGATGAAGGAGCGCCGGTAACTGGAAGCTCGAGAGTTCAAGCGTTCGAAGGTTCGAAGAAACAGAGGGAAAAAGGTAGAGGGTAGAAGGGAAACAATACGGCGCGGACGCCTGGCGCCGTTCATCTCCCGTCTCACCTCTTCCGTCTCACCCGTCGTTGCCGGGCTGGCGAACGTACGACCGGTCTTCATGGCCGATGGCACCATCACCGGCTGGGGAATCGGGACTAGTCCAGGCTAGAATCATGACCATGACACGGGTCAGTTCGTACGGATTGGTCGGTGTCCTGCTCGTTGCCGCGATGATGCCCGCGTGCTCCGCCCCTCCGGACGAATCCGACGGTTCCGTGCCCACTCCGGCTCCAGGCCGGCTCGTCTACCTGGCCGAGTCCTGCCCGACGTGTCACGGCCGCGACCGGATGGGGACCAACACGGGGCCTTCCCTGCAGGACCTGCGCAGCCACTGGGACGGGCCGAAGCTCGTTCGATTTCTGCACGGTCCGGTAGCGTTCAAGCAGGCGGACGCGAGGCTTCGCGAGATCTCGGAGCGCTACCGGTCCGACATGCCGGCGATGTTCTCGGCCGATGAAGGGCGCGTCCAGGTGCTGGTCCACTACCTGCTCGGGGACTAGACACCGCCGGCGTTGGACCATCTATCCGAGCGGGGGACCCTGCGGCCGCTCCCCCGCCTTGCAATAGGCCCAACGGCGGCAGGGTGAACCAACGCTTGGGACCCGACGACCTCGATGGACCTGGGCCGTTGCGCCGTAGTATCATTAAGCAGGATGACAGCATCGGTCGATACGCGGACAGCGCCCCATCGCGGGCCTGCCCGACGCGAGGCACCGAGGGCAGGCGGGCAGAGTCTGTTTCAGATGACTGCATGTCGAACGTGAACGCTCCAGAGAGCGCACCCGAACTGAAGCTCACCGAGCGCGCCGCGCGCGTCGCCGGTCTCCGCAGCTTCGAAACTCCAACGCTGGAAGCGGTGGAGCGACGGCGCCTGCAGCTCTGGATCATGACGCTGTCGATGTTCCTGTCGGTTGTCGTTGCACTGATCACGTTCACGATCTGGCGGGACTATCGCCCACCGAGCTGGCTGCCTCCATTTGCGGCACAGGGCGGACTCCTCACCATCGTAATCCTTTTCTGCGCGTACGCCATCGAGAAGGAGCTGCAGCTCCGCCGGCTGACGAAGCTGCTGGTGGACGAACGCGTCCTCACGGCGGCGCTCACCAACCGACTCCGCGAGGTCACCACCCTGCTCGAAGCCGCCAAGGCGATGAACCTGGTACTTGACTTGCAGCAGGTGCTCGAGACCATCCTGGAGTCTGTTCATGAGCTTCTCGAGACGCGCGACGGCTCGATCATGCTCGTGCACGGCAGCGGTGAGCTGCGGACCGTCAGCGTCTGGGGCACCAGCGGAGCGTCCGGGGCGAGGGCCCGGTTCGGGGAAGGGATCGCGGGCCGAGTCGCCCAGACGCGCGAGCCTGTACTCGTCACCGGCATCGTCGATCCGGCACGGCGGCCCGCCGGCGCCGGGCCGGTCGAACCGCCCACGAGCGCGATGTCGGTGCCTCTCATCCACCGCGACACGCTCCTAGGCGTGCTCAACGTCAACGCTTCTCCGGGGCGGAACTACACCGAGCATCAGCTCCGGGCGTTGAGTTTGTTCGGGGAGCAGGCCGCGACCGCGATCGCCAACGCGAGGCTTTACGAGGAGCAGCGTCTCCTCGCCTCCCAGAACGTCTACCAGGCGCTGCACGACCTCCTCACGAACCTGCCGAACCGCGCCCTGTTCCTCGACCGGGTGAACCACGCCCTCTCGCGCCGGCGGCCCACAGGACAGCTGGTGGCGCTGCTCTTCCTCGACCTCGACGACTTCAAGCTGATAAACGACAGCCTGGGCCACGCATCCGGCGACGAGGTCCTCATCGCCTTCGCCGACCGATTGCGAGGTTGCGTTCGCTCGGGTGATGCCATGGCCCGCTTCGGTGGAGATGAGTTTGCGATTCTTGTCGAGGACGTGGCCTCGCCCTCGGACGCATTCGCGGCGGCCGAACGAATCATGGTCCTCTTCACGGAGTCCTTCTCGGTCGGTGAGAGACGCGTTTGGCTCCGGGCCAGCATCGGGATCGCTGTCGAGAGCATCACCGCCTCGAGCGCCGAGGCCCTGCTCCGCAACGCCGACCTCGCGAAGAACGTGGCCAAGGGCCAGGGGAAAGGCCGCATCGTCGTCTTCGAAGAGACCATGCACGCCGACGCGTTGCAGAGGCTCGACCTCGAAGCCGAGCTGAAGAGGGCCATCGAGGAGGGTCAGCTCGCGGTCCACTACCAGCCGATCTTCTCGCTCGCCGACGGCCGCGCCGTGGGAGTCGAGGCCCTCGTGCGGTGGCGGCATGCCTCGCGGGGCCTGTTGCCCGCCGGGACTTTTCTGCCCCTCGCGGAGCAGGCGGGCCTCCTGCTCGAAATCGATCGGTGGGTCCTTCGTCACGCGTGCGAGACGTTGCAGGAAATACGCCGTGAGATCGAGTTGCCCCACGGCTTCCTCCTGACCGTCAACCTGTCGCCGACCCATCTCCAGGAGACTGACCTGGTGGACGAGGTCGCAGAGATCCTGCAGGCAACGGGCATCGAGCCCGAATGCGTCGTTCTCGAGATCACCGAGGGAGCGATCCTCCTCGACACGGAGAAGACCTCGTTCCATCTCAACCGCCTCAAGACGCTGGGCGTCAAGCTCGCCCTCGACGACTTCGGGACCGGCTACTCCTCGCTCGCCCACCTCCGGCGCTTTCCCGTCGACATGGTCAAGATCGACCGGGTGTTCATCGAGGGGATCACGAGCGACAAGGGGGCAAATGCTCTCGTCCAGGCGATCGTCCGGCTCGGCCGCGGCCTCAACATCGAGGTCGTCGCCGAGGGCATCGAGCACCAGGCGCAGGCAGACGTGCTCAGGCAGCTCCGCTGCCCCTACGGGCAAGGGTGGTTCCTGTCCGTGGACCTTCCCCGCGAGGGTCTGGTCGACTTCTTCCGGCGCGCGTCCTGACGAAACCAGCAAGGTTGGCGTGTTCCCCTTTGCCAGATCTTCCTAACATACAGTTCCCGGCCCGCGCGCGGCCGCCGAGCAAGCAGAGGGGCGGAGGTGCGAAGTAGGTTCGAAGGTTCACCCAGGAAAAACAAACTCTCCGCTCCCACCTTGTTCCTTGCCTTGGTCTTGGTCTCCGAACTTTTGAACTTTCGAACGTGTGAACCTGCGAACAGTCCTTTGCTCCTCTGCTCCTCCGCTCCCCTGCACCTCGGCTCCTCTTCGGCTGCATCTTCTGACGCCGCAGATGGTCCGACGCCGGCGGCGCTCTAGCGGCGGCGCCTGTCCTCGAACTCCTCGAGCGTCCGCGGCCAGTCCCCCTTGAGCAGCCGCGAGAGTGCCCGGTCGGCCAGCAGCATCCCTCCGGTCTGGCATTGCGCGCAGTAGTTGGCCTCGTTCTCGGCGTACACGATGCGCTGCACGGGCGCCCCGCATTCCGTGCACGGCTGGCCGTACCGCCCGTGCACCGCCATCCCTTCGCGGAAAGCGGTCACCTTCTCAGGGAAACCGTCCCCGGTTTCGCGACGCAGGCGGTCGACCCACTCCGAGAGCGTGGCGCGGGCGGCGTGATAGAGCCTTCCCACCTCGGTCGGATTCAGCCTTTGCGTCAGCGCCAGCGGCGACAGCCGCGCCCGGTGGAGGATCTCGTCCGAGTAGGCGTTGCCTATCCCCGAGAACAGGGAGGGATCGGTGAGGGCGCGCTTGAGCGTGTGGTTCTCGCGCATGAGCGCCGTCAAGAAACCGTCAAGGTCGGCCTCGAGCACCTCGACCCCGCCGCGGCCGAGAGCGGCGAGATCGTCCTCCCCGCGCACCACGTGGAGGGATGCCCGTTTCTTCGGGCTCGCCTCGGTGAGGAGGAGGGTGCCGTCGGGGAAGTCGAACGCCGCCAGGCCGACCTTCTTGGGCACGGGCACACCCGGGTCGCGCCAGCGCAGCCGGCCCGCGATCATCAGGTGGATCGCCAGGAAGAGGCCGCCGTCCACGCCGAGGACAACCCGCTTGCCGAGGCGCCGCACCTCGCGCACGGTCTTCCCCTCGGCTTCGGCCAGCGGTGGCGCCACCGTGCGAATCAGGAACGGGCTCGCGACGCGCACGCGCCGCAGCTCGCGACCCACCACCTTGGCCGCGACCCGCTCCACGTACACCACGATGTCGGGCAGCTCGGGCATTGTTCAACCATAGCAGGCGTCAACCGGTAGGGCCGGCCACACGTCATATTAGGTTCAGGGAGGATTCAGACAATGCTGGCGAAGATCCGCACATCCCCCAGTGGTAGAGCCATCGTCCTGGCGCTTGTTTGCGTCGCAGTCGTGCTCGGCGGGTTCCTGGTCGGCCGCGCCACCGCCGCCCAGCCGCACATGCAAGCGGCCCTCGACCACCTGCAGGCGGCCAAGGCCGAGCTGCAGCTCGCCGAACCCGACAAGGGCGGCCATCGTGCGAAGGCGATCGCCCTGGTCAACGATGCCATCGTCCAGGTCCAAGTCGGCATGGGCTACGCCGCGACTCAATAGGAGGATGCGACCATGTCTCCAAGAAACCGAACTTCTTCGTGGCGCACGGCGCTCATCGTGGCGCCGGCACTGGTGGTGCTGTTCATCATCGGCTGCGTGACTGGCCGTGGCCAGCCGCACATGCAGGCGGCCCTCGACCACCTGCAGTGGGCCAAGGCCGAGCTGCAGAGCGCTGCAGCCGACAAGGGCGGGCACCGCGTGAGGGCCATCGAGCTGGTGGACCAGGCCATCGGTGAGGTCCAGGCCGGGATGGAGTACGCCGCATCGAGGTAGAACGCTGAGGAACTGCGAAGCGGAAACGCTGTGCTCCGAGAGATTGCGCGAACCCCCGAGCCAGCGCTCCATCGCCGAAACTCGTGCTCTGCGCCGTGACCTTTGACACGGCGGGGCGCCTCGCCGATACTTGCCGCCTTCCGCGGCGCGGCTTTGCACTGTCGCCGCGGGGGGAGTTCGAGTGTCCGCGCCAACACCTGAGGACTTCCGCAATGAGCTGCTCGAACCGTATCTGCAGCGGGTGGCGGCGTTCCTCCGCGCGCACGGTGGCGAGGACTGCCCTCTCACGATTCCATCCGATCCCCTTCCTCTGACTCTCTCCGCGGAGGAACGCAAGGCGGCCTGGTCGGTCCTGTGCGACAAGACCATCGCGTGGCCCGACTCCCAGGCATGGATCGCCCTGGGCGCCGGGCTGCACCTTGCCGCAGCCACCGCGCTCGAGGCGGCGAGCCGCGCGGATCGGAGCGGGCGCGGCATCGAGGCCGCGCAACGGCTCGCCGCGACACGAGAAGTCGCCGTGAGCTACACGGAGGGACTGCGTCAAGCGATTGAGGACATGGTCACGAGCGGCAAGACGGAAGAGGCGAAGCGGCTCTCGAGCTTCCGCAACAAGCTCCTGGAGATCCTCACGCTACTGCGCGCAACCGGAACGAGCACACCTGGGCCCGTGACGCAGGCCGCACCGACCGCTCCGTCCGCCGACCCACCTCCGGGTGGAGGTCCCGAGGCCGCCGCAACCCCCGACGTTTCGACGGCGCCCGACCCGGCGCTGCGGCCGTACCTTTTGCGCGCGGCCGCTTTCCTCCGCGCCCGGGGTCACGAGGAGCGTCCTCTCGCGATCTCGTTCGGCCGCCGAACGTTGTCGTTGAGCGCCTGGGAGCACCGTCTGGTGTGGCGGTCGTTGTGCGAAGGCAAGGATCCGGCCAGCGACTGGCACCGCCTGATCCCCGAGTGCATTGCGGTGCAGCTCGCCTTGCTTCTCTCTCTCGAGGAACTGGAGCGGGCTGGCCGGAACACCGACGCGGAGCGCGCCGCCCGTTCGAGCTTGCAGACGGCCGTGAGGCTCGCGTCCGGCGTCGTGGAGGGCTTCCGTGCCCAGATCGGCCGGTCCGTCGGCGCGGGCGCCCTCGAGGATGCGAAGAAGATCTCAGCGCTCAGCAGCGTTTTCGCCGCGATGCTTCTCGAGGCCAGGCAGGCCGCGGCGGAGGGGTCAGAGGGAGCTGCAATTGAGGACGACGGCTCCGGTCAAAGTGCGTCTACGACAGTACCCGGTTTGCATTCGGCCGTTGCCGGCACTGCACCCGCAGGGCCCCCCGAGAGGCTCAAGCCGTTCCTCGACCGCGCAGCCCA
>Ga0187853_10004159_pt1 | contig 10749 bp, 6 predicted proteins | sample June2016WEW_6_10_2_FD_132417 | JGI IMG/M metagenome (GOLD analysis project Ga0187853, IMG submission 132417) | Peatland microbial communities from SPRUCE experiment site at the Marcell Experimental Forest, Minnesota, USA - June2016WEW_6_100 | ecosystem: Environmental > Terrestrial > Soil >...
CGGACTTGCACGCCGTGGGTTTGCGCGAGCGCGGACTGCAGGAGCGAGCGTTCGATCTGCGCGACATAGTTTTCCATGTTCACGCCTTCGGGCAGGACCGAGCCTGCGGCGACGGTCATGGTCGTATTCAATGTCGTATTCATGGCCGTATTTGTTGCGGTTTCGGCGCCGGCGGCCACGGCGCGGGCCTTTGGACGTTCTGCCGGCAACTCGACGCGCAGCTCACTCGTGGTTTCTAGCGCCACTGCCCGCTCGATTGTGTTCTCAAGTTGCCGGACGTTGCCCGGCCAATCGTAACTGGTGAGAGCTTCGAGCGATGCCGCGGCGACGCTGTGAATGCTCTTGCCGGCACCGGGCGCATATTTTTTCAGGAAGTGGTTCGCCAGGAGCGGCACATCTTCACGGCGCTCGCGCAAGGCGGGCACGCGAATGGGAATGACGCTCAGGCGATAGTAGAGGTCCTCGCGGAACGTGCCCTCGGCGACCTGCCGGTCGAGATCGCGGTTGGTAGCGGCGATGACGCGCACGTCCACCGGAATTTCGCTGGTGCCGCCCACCGGACGCACCGTGCGCTCTTGCAGCACGCGCAGCAGTTTGACCTGCATGGGCATGGTCATCTCGCTGATCTCGTCGAGAAAAATCGTGCCCTGGTCGGCGACTTCGAACAATCCGCGCCGGTTCTGGGTGGCCCCGGTGAAGGCGCCCTTGACGTAACCGAAGAGTTCGCTTTCGAGCAAAGTCTCCGGGAACGCGCCGCAGTTGACCGAGACAAACGCTTCGGCGGCGCGCGGCGAGCAGGTGTGCACGGCCCGCGCGACCAGTTCCTTGCCGGTCCCGCTTTCGCCATAGACCAGGATCGTGCTGCTGGTGGTAGCGACGGTGCGGATGGTCTGCTTGAGCTTTTCGAGCGCTGGACTTACGCCGACGATGTTGTCGAGCGAGTTGCGCGTGGCCGCGTCGCGGCGCAGGGCAAAGTTCTGACGGCTGAGCGAGACCTTAGTGAGAGACCGGGCGATGGCGAGTTTAACTTCGTCCACCAGTCCCGGACTCTTGCGGATGTAATCGGTCGCGCCTCCGGCCTTGACCGCCTGCACGGCAGCTTCGTAGTCGTCGACGGCAGTCATTAAAATTACCGCGGAATCGGGCGAGATCTGGTGCGCGTGGCGCAGGACATCGACCCCATCCACGCCCGGCATCTTGATGTCGGTAACAATCACGTCGAAGAGCGCGCTGTCGATCTTGCGCTTGGCCAACTCGCCATTGGTGACGGTTTCGACTTTATGGCCATCGCGGCGCAGGGCAATATCGAGCAGTTCGCAGATCGAGCGTTCGTCGTCGCAGACGAGAATGTTACCCATGCGAACCTCCTCCCGCTCCTGCTCCCGCTCCCGCGGCTGCCAGCGCAGCTCCGGCGGATGCCGATGTGGAGGAAGTTCCGCTGGCAACGCCCTGCCGATGGTCATGCGCATACTCATTTTCCATGCGCCGCAAACGGAACACGAAGCTGGTGCCCTTGCCGACTTCCGAACGCGCCCACACCTTGCCCTCATGCGCCTGGACGATCTGGTAGACGATGGCGAGGCCGAGGCCGGTTCCGCCTTCAAAGTTCGACTGGAAGGGCTCGAAGATTTTTTCCGTCTGCTGCGGGTTGAGGCCGGGACCGGTGTCGGCAAAGCTCATCTCCCAGTCGGGGCCGCGCTCGGTGAGGGCCACGGTCAGCGTTCCACCTTTGTTCGTCGCTTTTATTGCGCGCACCGCGTTTTCCGAGAAGTTCCAGAACACCTGTTTGAGCTTGTCGCCGTCGGCCAGCACCCAGGCTTCGGACTTCTGAAAGCTGCGCTGGAGCTTGATGCCGGCGTTCTCGGCGGTGAGGCGGTGTTCGAGCAAAGTGAGCGTGTCCTCGAGCAACGGAACCAGATTCACGCGCTCGAAGCGATATTGCTTGCCCCGGGAGTACGCCAGAAAATCGGTGATGATGTTGTTGAGGCGATCGGACTCCCGGATCACAATCTGCAAAAGGTGCCGCTCTTCGGAATTCAAGGTGGGCGCATCCGACAACATGCTGACGGAACCGGCAATGGAGGTCAGGGGATTGCGGATTTCGTGGGCGATGGCAGCGGCCAGACGGCCCACGGCAGCCAGGCGATCCTGGACGCGCACCTCGCGTTCCAGGCGGCGGATCTCGGTGAGGTCGTCAAACGAATAGACAAAGCCCAAGTCGCCGCGCGCGCTCACGTTGAGCGCGGAAACCATCACGCGAAAAGTTTTGCGGAAGCCGTTGACGGTAATGTAGCGGACTTCGGCATTGTCCCGGGCCACGCCGAAGTGGGGCAAGGGATCCTGAAAAAGATCGGCCACGGAGCGACCGCGGAATTCGGCTTCGGAAATCTCGAGCAGTTGCTGGGCCGCGCGATTGACCAGCGTAATGCGTCCGTCGAGCCCGGTCGCGATCACGCCGCCGCTCATGGAGTGCACGATATTTTCGTGGAGCGCCTGCAGATTTTCGAGCGCGCCGCTCGTATCCTTGAGTTGCACATCCGCCTGGCGGAGCTTGCTCATCAGCAGGCCGGCCAGGTAGGCGATGGCGAAGTAGGCAAACAGGTTGACGAAGATCACGACCTGCAACGCCTCTAGCTTGGGATGCGAACTTGCATACGAGGGAATGACCAAATAGTAATCGAGCTCGAGGATGGTGCCGAACAGGATGAAAGCCAGGGCCGCGCTCAGATATCCCCAGCCCCGCGGCAGGAGCATGCAAGCGACAACGATGACCAAGGGGTAGAGGAAATTCAGCGAGCTGTCGATGCCCCCGGTGACATGGACGACCAACGTGACCATGGCCAGATCGGAGAGCACCTGCAGAATGGCCTGCAGGCGGTGTTCGCTCCAGACCGAAACCAAAAAAAGGAAAAACAGCGAGAGCACGAACCACAACACCATCCCGGTGAGAAAGGGCAAGACGGGGAGCGGGCTGGGAGTGAGGCGGATGACGGCGAGTTCGATGGCGAGCAGGACCAGGAGGATCAGGATGCGAACCTTGACCAGCCAGGTCAGCCAGTTCCGCTCATCGGAGATGGAGTGCATGAAGTTCGCTATTCGCTGATCGCTATTCGCTCTTCGCTATTTGCTCTCCGTAGTCCGCCAGACAAACCGCGAAAAGCGAACGACGAACCGCGATCAGCGAACCGCGAACGACGACCAGCGATTTTTCCTATCCTGCCAGTTTTGAAATCATCGAGAACAACGGCATGTACAGAGAAATCACGATGCCGCCGATGGACACGCCGAGGAGGCCGATGATGACCGGCTCCAGCATGGCCAACATGTCTTTGGTGGCGGAGTCGACCTCGTCTTCGTAGAAGTCCGCGATCTTCTGCAGCATGGAGTCCATGGCGCCGGTGGCTTCGCCAACGCCGATCATCTGGGTCACCATGTTGGGGAAGACGCCGCATTCGCGCAACGGATCGACGATGGTGCGGCCTTCTTCGATGGCCTTGCGCACCTTCATCAGCGCTTCTTCGAGCACGGCGTTGCCCGAGGTGCGGGCGGTAATGGCCAAGCCTTCGAGAATCGGAACACCCGAAGTAATGAGCGTGCCCAGGGTCCGGGTGAAACGGGCGACTGCGATCTTGCGCAGCAGAATTCCGATGATGGGCAGCTTGAGCAGCATGGCGTCGAAGTAATAGCGGCCACGCGGGTGCTTGCGAATCTGCTTGACGCCGAAGACGGCGGCGACCGCACCCACGATAAAGAACCACCAGAAATGACCGACGAAGTCGCTGAGGCCGATGACGATGCGGGTCGGCAGCGGAAGCCCAACTCCCAACCCTACAAAGAGGTTGGCGAAGATCGGCACCACCCACTTGAGCAGCGCGCCCACGATAAGGCCGGCGAGGGAGACGACGGCCACCGGGTAGATCAGGGCCGACTTGATGGCCGCGCGCAGCTTGACCGCCTTTTCCACGTAGATCGCCAGGCGCTGCAGGATGATGTCGAGAATACCGCCGGTCTCGCCGGCCTCGATCATGTTGGTGGTCAGATCGTCGAAGACGACCGGATACTGGCGCATGGCATTGGCCAGCGTGGCGCCACCTTCGACGGTGGTCCGGACACCGAGCAGCGTTTTCTGAAAGCTGGGGTTCTCCTGGTTGGCGCCGAGGATCTCCAGGCACTGCACCAGGGGCAGGCCGGCGTCAATCATGACGGAGAACTGGCGGAAGAATATCGCCACTTCCTTGACCTTGACCCTGCCGCTGCCAAAGGTGGGCAGGGAAAATTCCTTGCCCTTCTCCCGGATTGAGCCTGGCGTGATGCGCTCCCTGCGAAGCTGCGAGGCCAGTCCGTCCTTGGTGGAGGCTACGCGCTCTCCCTGCACTTTCTCGCCCGAAGCGGTCTTTCCCGAAAACGTAAAAACTGGCATGGTTGCTTTCTCCTTATCCGTATTCCGCTGGCGTAGGCTGCCGATCCTGCTGGCTGCCTGCGCTTTCTTGTCTCTTTGCTCGTCTCTTCTCCTGCCTCTTCGCTCGTCTCCCGGCCCGTTGCGCTACCGGACATTTCTCGAGGTCATCGCTTCGCCGGCGCAGCACTCCTGGCCATCGGAGCCGGAATGCCCCGGTTCACAAAGGTGGCGCCGCGCGAGATCATTTCCTGCAGTTCGTCCTGACTGCTGGAGCGCGACAGCGCCATTTCCAGTGTGATCTGCTTCTGGAAATATGCGATGGCGAGCGACTGGTTGAACGTCTGCATGCCGAACTTCTCCTGGCCGGACTGCATGGCGGAGTAAATCTGGTGAATCTTGTCTTCGCGGATCAGGTTGCGCACGGCCGCATTGGGCACCAGGATTTCCATGCACATGGTGCGCCCCTTGTTGTCGGCGCGGGGCAGCAGGCTTTGGCACAAGATGCCTTCGAGCACCAGGGAAAGCTGGGCGCGGATCTGCGACTGCTGGTGCGACGGGAACACGTCGATGATGCGGTTGATGGTGGAAGACGCCGAATTCGTGTGCAACGTGGCGAAGGTGAGGTGGCCGGTTTCCGCGATACGCAGCGCCGACTCGATGGTTTCGAGGTCGCGCATTTCGCCGATCAGCACCACGTCCGGGTCTTCACGAAGGGCGGCGCGCAAGGCGTCGCCAAAGCTCTTGGTGTCCGAGTGCAGTTCGCGCTGGTTGACCACGCAGTTCTTGTTCATGTGCACGAACTCGATCGGGTCCTCGATGGTGAGGATGTGTTCGTGGCGCTCGGTATTGACCTTGTCGATCATGGCCGCCAGCGTCGTGGACTTGCCCGAACCGGTCGGCCCCGTCACCAGCACCAGCCCGCGCGGTTTATCGCACAGCTTGCTGACGATTGGAGGCAGACCCAGTTGGTGGAATGTTCTGATCTCAAACGGAATCAGACGGAAGACGCAAGCCGAAGCGCCGCGCTGGTTGAAGACGTTGGCGCGGAAGCGAGCCAGCCCCTTCAAACCGAACGAGAAATCCAGTTCGAGGCTTTCTTCGAAGCGGTGCTTCTGCGAATCGGTCATCACGCTGTAGGCCAGTTGCTTGGTCTCGGCGGGCGTCAACTGGGGCAGGTCGAGCGGCACCAGATGTCCATGCACGCGGATTTGGGGCGGAGAGTTGGTGGTGATGTGGAGGTCGCTTCCCCCCATCTCAAGCATGCGGCGGAGTAGATCGCTTAATGAGAGTGCCATAGTTTTTCCGTCTTTCCTGTTGCAATTTCAGCTGCTCGTCGTTCGCGTTTCGCTTTTCGCTTTTCGCCCGCAAATCATTCTCGCGAAACAGCGAACGACGAACAGCGAACGACGGTTCTTAGTGGATCGTTTCGCGAGCCACTTCTTCGAGCGTGGTCCAGCCTTGCGCGACCTTGATCAGCCCGCTGCGGCGCAGGGTGATCATGCCGCGTTCAATCGCTTTCTTCTTGAGTTCGACCGCCGAGGCGCCGACCAGAACCAGTTCCCGGATCTCGTCATCGACTTCCATCACTTCGTACAAACCGGTGCGGCCCTTGTAGCCGGTCTTGTTGCAGGTGGCGCAGCCTTTGCCCTTCATGATCTGCACCGTCTTGGCCTCCTCGGGCGTGTAACCTTCATCGATCAGGGCCTGCACAGGCATTTCGACCGGCTCGGCGCAGTCCTTGCAGATCCGCCGGATCAGACGCTGGGCACAGATCAAGTGAACCGAAGTCGCCACCAGGAAAGGCTCGATGCCCATGTTCATGAGACGCGTGATGGTTTCGGGTGCGCCATTGGTGTGCAGGGTGGACAAAACGAGGTGGCCGGTGAGTGCGGCCTTGATGGCGATTTCCGCGGTTTCAAAATCGCGGATTTCGCCGACCAGGATGATGTTAGGGTCCTGGCGGAGGAAGGCGCGCAGGGCCGCGGCAAAATTCAGGCCGATCTGCTCCTTCATCTGCACCTGGTTCACGCCTGCCAGTTGGAACTCGACCGGGTCTTCGGCGGTCATGATGTTGGTATTGATCTGGTTGAGCTGCGAGATCGAGGAATACAGAGTATTGGTCTTGCCCGATCCGGTCGGCCCCGTGACCAGCACCATGCCGTAGGGCTTGAGGATCGCCTTCTGGAACTTGGTCAGCGACTCCTGCTCGAAGCCGAGCTTGGTCATGTCGAGGCGCAGATTCTCCTTGTCGAGCAGCCGGAGCACGATCTTCTCGCCCCAGAGCGTGGGCAGAGTGGAGACGCGAAAATCGAGTTGCTTTTTCTTGCCGCCGATCTGCATCTTCAGCATGATGCGACCGTCCTGCGGCAGCCGCTTTTCGCTGATGTCGAGCTTGGCCATGATCTTGAGGCGCGAAGTGATGGCGTCCTTCAGTTTCAGCGGCGGATTCATGATCAACTGCAGGACGCCGTCAATGCGAAAGCGGACGCGGAATTCCTTTTCGTAGGGCTCCATGTGAATGTCGCTGGCCCCGCGCTTTACGGCATCGGTGAGCACCAGGTTCACGAGCTTGACGATAGGAGCTTCATCGGCCGCTTTCTCCAGCTCCTTGAGTTCGAGTTCCTGCTCTTCGTTCTGCAGCTCGATATCGGTGCCTTCGCCGGCGTCGTTCATCGACTGCATGACCTGCTCGAGCTCTGCTTCCTTGGAAGTGCCGTAGGCCTTGTCGATGCCCTCGATGATGGAGCTTTCCGAGGCCACGACCGGTTCGATGTTGAAGCCGGTCATGAACTTGATATCGTCCATGGCAAAGACGTTGGTGGGATCCACCATGGCGATGGTGAGCGAAGCGCCGACGCGGCTGAGCGGCAGAATCTGATAGCGTTTCGCGGTTTCGTAGGGGATCAGCTTGACGACGGCGGGGTCGATTTCAAAATACGAAAGATTGATGGCGGGCACGCCATATTGGCGCGAGAGAAAGTTGGTGACGTCCTCGTCCGTGAGGAAACCCAACTTCACCAGCGCGGAGGCGAGCCGGGAGTGAGACTCCTTCTGGAGCTTGGTCGCCTGATCCAACTGCTCTGGGGTGATGACCTTTTCTTTGACGAGGAGGTCGCCCAGCCGCTGAGACATATCTCTCCTGTATTCCCGCGAAGTCCGGGGTCAATGCGAAGCCGCTGATTTCCAGGGGGATCAGCGAGGGTGCTTTTCGCACTGACACAAATTGTCAACCCAATGGGAATTCCGAAAAAGTAACTTAGGTACATCCGAGTGGTAACATCGGCTGTTGTACGGACGTAACTTACAGATTTTGCAGGGCTGTAGGTGTTCGCAGGTTTCGCAGATTTAGGTGGTTTCGCGGGAAAGTAATGCAAAAAGTAATGCAACATTCCAAGGTCCCCGCCTCACGGTTTGAGGCTAACGAAATGCGGTATCATAAAAATATATGACCTACGAGGTTAAAGTCAGGACGGTGGTGAGGGACGAGAAGGGCAGGATACGCCGCATCTTTTGTGTCTGGGGCTGCGATCCTACCCTCCAAAGGTTCACCCATATTGGCGACGAGGACCTGCGTGAAGAATTCAAGAAAGCAGCTAGGCGCAGGCAGTCACTTTCAATAGATCCTTTCAAAAATTACACCCCCGCAGAAGTTGCGGGCATCTTGAACATAAGCTACGACTCTAGCCTACGCCGGATGGAAAAGATGGGTGCGGTGGACATGGGGACGCCGGAGACCCTACACAAGCGCCGAAAACGGATGCTGCGTGTCACAGGCAAGCGTCTCATGGACTATCTCAGAAAAAGGTCGCTGGAGATTACTTAGGCCAAGTTCTTCCCCATACCTATAGGCCGGTTCTAACTCGGGACATCGGTGGAAATCTGGTTTCGACGCTCTCTTGTGCCGTGGGAAGTCCGTCAGGAATTTCACGATCGCCTTGCGAAGCTCGAAAGAGAACTGGATGCGCCGTTGCTTGTTCCCCTTACTTCCGTAATGCGACCCCACCTCTAATTCATTCCAAAAGCTCGCGGAACCCCGCAAAATTGCAACAGGCAGGAAAGACGATCCACGCTGTCGGGTTCCTTTAACAGACGGGATAGCTCCCCGTCGCCCATACCGCCTCCCAGCGATGGGTCCGGCAGGATGATCGATGGAATAGGGGCACGGACTTTCCGCCGTGCGTTTTCCTCTTGCACCATGGTCTGGCCGACTTTGACGGCCCGGAAGCATCGCAAGCACCAGTGTCTTGTATTTCGCGGTTGTCCTAACTTGGAAACCGTTCATCCATCAACCTCCCACGTACTCGTAATCAAACACCGTTGGTTCTTTATGAACCTTGCACTTGTCCGGCTTCTTGCAATGGTCTTCGCACCACTTGCAATCTTCCGATGCTTCGACGCCGCACACATCGCCGATCTGGTATCTCACTTCCTCGCCGAAAGCAAACATCATGTCGCTGGCTTTGTACTTGTATTGGCAGAACACAGTCGGCTTCGGTTCAGGTTTCGGCATCAATTCGGGATGCGCAGCCTCGTACTCGTGCTTCGCCTTCAGGATTCGCACACTCTCGACAACTTCATCCCAGAACGATTTGCCCCGCTTGTCCGAGTAGTGGTTCGGATACACGATCCACTTGCTTGGTTGGTCGCCGTCAACACCAAGTTCGAATCCATCGAGGAAAGTCCGGCACGCTTCCTTCATGCACTCCACCAGCGCAGTCACTTGCCGTTGCATGTCGGCGATTGGCGCTTCGAGCAGAAAAGCGTCATGGATGATTGCGCATACACCCAGGTCTTGTTCGGTGGCGAGAATGGCGGCAAGCTGCATGATGGAAGCGCTGTTCGCCTGGACGAAGAAGTTCCCGACAGACCGTGGATTGAAGTTCGGCTGTTCGGCATCGACCTTCAGCCGCCAGCAATCCAGTGTGGACGCCTCGCCGTTGAAATCCGCTTCTTCGATGCGGTCATTCATCCATTCCCAAAACACGGTGTAGACATCGTGGTGGTACTTCAGCGTTCTCTTTGCGGTCTCTTCGTCGAGACCCTTCCGCATCAAGGCTGTGTGAGTAGCGCCGTACATGGCGGCAAGATCGCAAGTCTTGAACTGGTCTCTCACGAAACAGTGGTGCGCAAAAACATCCGGCGGATAAATGGTCTGTGCTTCATCTTTCGAGGCGTCCATCGGAACTTCGCCGGCAGCCTTCGCTAAATACATATGCGCATCGCCCGAGTTGTAGGCTTCGATCAAGCGTGGATCTTGAGACAGCCACGCACCGACGCCGACTTCCATCGAATTCCAATCGACATAGGCGAGCGCATAACCTTCCCGTGGCTTCATCAGGCTACGGACCCATTTCGCTTGCATGTACACATAGCCGTTCTGTGCGTTGCGCCCGGTCTTGGTGCCGTAGGGATTGAAGAATGTCACCCGGTTACGCCCGTCTTCGCCGACATACAGTTTGAAGTTTTTGAGAAGGTTGATCGTGTTGAACAACTCGCACAACTTCACCAACTCTTCATTCCCGGTGTTCGAAGCGATGACATCCCGCAGATCGTCGGAATCCCGGCTAGGTTGCTTCGTCTTCGCCGTCCGAGGCCAGGAGTCGAGCAAGTTCCGCTTGCGCAGGTATTCGGCGAACCGCTTGATCTTGAATGTGCCTTCTTCGTCGAAGATTTCGTGGTCGGGATCAAGTTTCGAAAGCCAGATTCCACGCAACTCGTCGGCGTGCTTCTTCAGGAGCGCGAGCATCTCGGCATCGAAAGGGATGCCCCGATGATGGATTTTGGCGACAGCCTTCATGTACAGGCCCCGGTACAGCGATGAATCATCCAGCCGTGATTCGAGAACGGTGTGGAGCTTCTCGGTCGCCGCAATATCTTGCCAGCAATAATCCTTCAGCAGTTCGCATTCTTCCGGCGTATACGGTTCGCCCCGACCGCCTAGCGCTTGCAACTCTTTCTTGTTTGGATAGGTGTGACTCAGTCCGTAATAGCCGAGAGCGTTCTCAAGGTTTGTGCCGAGGTGGTCTTTATGCGCCTCGGTGGCAATATTCAGGTCGAGCATCATGTGTTCGACCCGGAGATCGATGACCTTCTCGGCATTCCAGCCCAGCACTTCGTAGCAGCCGAGTTCAGCGTCGGCAGCGAATGCGATCAAGGTGTGGTCGGGAGGAAATGGACACGCCTTCGGGAGTTCACCTGGACCGAACTTCCAGGTTTCTCCCGTGTCGAGATTCTTGCCGCAAAGCGTGTGTGGCTTCGGCGTTCCACCGAGGTCACATTTGAATTCGAAATCAGCAATGATTCTATTCATCGTTTTTGTCCAATCAGGAAAAGGCGTGTCTCTCCACCAC
>Ga0187853_10004160_pt1 | contig 10744 bp, 9 predicted proteins | sample June2016WEW_6_10_2_FD_132417 | JGI IMG/M metagenome (GOLD analysis project Ga0187853, IMG submission 132417) | Peatland microbial communities from SPRUCE experiment site at the Marcell Experimental Forest, Minnesota, USA - June2016WEW_6_100 | ecosystem: Environmental > Terrestrial > Soil >...
CGATACCGAATACCTGCTAACCTTCGTTGGACTACTGGCCGTCAGCTTGGTCATCAGCCAGTTAACTGCCATGGTGCGCGGGCAGGCCGAGGCGGTCCAGCGCCGCGAGGTGGAAACCGTGGAATTGTATGAGCTCGGCCGGGACCTAACTGTGGCCGCAGATCTGGATGCCGTTGCCCAGGCCGCCATTTTCCACGTCGGCCAGACCTTCAGCCGGGAGGTAGCCGTCTTCTTGCCGGTCAACAATAACCTGAAAGTGTATGCTCTTAGTCCCGGGCTGGTCATCTCCGATAATGACCAGGCTGTTGCCACCTGGGTTTTCGAACATGGTCAGGAGGCTGGCCGGGGGACTGAGACTCTCCCCGAAGCCTCCATGCGCTACCAGCCGCTCAAGACAACCCGTGGCGTGGTGGGTGTACTGGGCGTCAAGCCGATCGATCCATCCCGCCATTTGACCCGCGAACAGCACCGCACGCTGGATACTTTCGTTAACCAGATCGGCCTGGCTGTCGAACGTGCCAGTCTGGCCGAACAGGCCCGCCAGGCTGAAGTGTTGGAGATAACAGATAAGCTCCAGACTGCCCTGCTCAACTCCATCTCGCATGACCTGCGTACGCCACTGGTCTCCATTACTGGCGCGTTGAGTAGTCTGGCGGATGACCAGATTGTCCTGGACGCCTCTGCCCGGCAAAGCCTGATCGAGACTGCCGTAGAGGAAGCCGACCGGCTTAACCGATTGGTAGGCAACCTACTGGACATGACCCGCCTGGAATCCGGGGCTATGCGTTTCAAGAAGGAAGCCCTCGATATCCAAGATGTGGTCGGCTCAGCCCTGGAAGAGCTGGGCGGCCGTCTCGGAAACCGCAAAGTTGAAATAGACATTCCCTCCGAACTCCCCCTGGTGCAGTTGGATTTCGTGCTGGTCGAACGGGTCCTGGTGAACGTCATCGATAATGCCCTCAAGTATTCCCCGACCGACACGCCCATCGAGATCAAAGCGCATGCCGCTGGCGCCTTCCTGGAAATCGAAGTGGCAGACCGGGGAACTGGCATCCCACCGGAAGATTTGACCCGCATCTTTGACAAATTCTACCGTGTCCAGCGTCCTGACAATGTCAGCGGCACCGGCCTGGGGCTGTCCATCAGTAAAGGCATCGTGCAGGCACAGGGTGGCTTTATCTCTGCTGAGAATCGGGAAGGCGGGGGTACAATCATCACCATATCACTTCCTTTGCAGTGAACCCAATGGCAGAAACCGATTTGCGCGTACTGGTGGTGGATGACGAGCGTTCGATCCGCCGTTTTTTAAAGGCCTCTTTGGGCAGCCAGTTTGTTATTCTGGAGGCCACCAACGGGGAAGAGGCGCTCACCGCCGCCGCCACCGAACACCCTGACATCATTATCCTGGATCTGGGGCTGCCTGATATGGACGGCGTCGAGGTTACCCGGCGTCTGCGGGAATGGACCCAGATTCCCATCATCATCGTCTCGGTGCGTGAACAGGAACGCGATAAGATTGCCGCCCTGGATGCCGGCGCCGACGATTACTTGACCAAACCATTCGGCGTTGGGGAATTGATGGCCCGCCTGCGGGTGGCATTACGGCGTTCTGCCCAGATCGACCTGGAACCGGTCTTCAGCACCGGGAAACTGGTTATCGATTTGAACCAGCGCGAAGTCAGGCTGAATGATCTACTACTCGCCCTGACCCCGACCGAATACGACCTGCTGCGCACAATGGCCAAACATGCCGGGAAAGTCCTTACCCACGACCAGTTGCTGCGATCCGTCTGGGGTACCGCCTACGAAAGCGAAACGCACATGCTTCAGGTGAATATCAGTAATCTGCGCCGGAAGATCGAACAGGACCCGTCCCGGCCAATTTATATCGTCACAGAGCCGGGGGTTGGCTACCGTCTGAAGATCGTCTGAATCGATATAGAAGTTGAGTGCTTATAGTGGGGGTGGGAGGCTTTTCTGCTTTGTCTCATAACCACATACTTATATATGTCACGAAAATTGCGTAGTTTTTTTGGCATTGAAGTGGGATACCCACAACGCCAGATCTCTTGACACATTATTGATACAATTGGATATAATCTTGTCTTCTAATTGACGCATTCCTGGCGTGCATTGGCATAATTGGGCCGGGCGTAATCTGATGCCTCAATTCCATCCCGGCATCCAGGCCTTGGCCGGGTTTAAAAACCTTGCGTTAATTTCAATGCCGAAAAAGGTAACCATGTTCTTCTCTATTGCTTTGCTTATCGTGATCGTCTTCCTGGCTTTCAAAATTGCTCCCGTTGAAAAGAAAGAGCATGCCGCCATCCATGGCGCCGGGCAGATCGGCTTGCTGGCCGCCCTGGCATTATTTGGTGTGGATTATTTCACTTCCTATTTCTATGCCACCGGCGAAATGATGAGCGCCCTGCATCCCTACAACTTGCAGAAATATGCCTTCATCGCGGTCGTGGTTATAGCGATTGCCAATGCCGTGTTTGGAATCCTGTACATGTATTCCCTGGGCGTTTTTAACGAAGGAGGTGGTTCGTATACCGCCTCGATGCGTTATCTTGCGCCGGGATTGAGCCTGGTCGTGGCGGTGGTATTGCTCCAGGACTATATCTTCACTATTGTTGTTTCCAGTTTGTCTGGCGTAGACCAGTTACTATCGTTGAAGAGTTTATATAGTATTCCCTGGTACTACCACGTAGGTCTGGGCATCGCACTGGTAACCATTACCTGGTATTTGACCATCCGTGGTCGGGGCGAGTCCTCCCGCGTAGTATTCACTATGTTGGGTATCTTCGTCCTTCTGACCATCGCGATGGCGATTGGTTTGTTCCTTGCCAAGAACAATGGGGTTGCTGCGCTTCCTTACAATCAAACCGAGGCCACTCCTACGATCTGGACGGCCATGTACCACATGCTGACCGCCTCCATGAAAGGCCTGGTGGCCCTGAGCGGGCTGGAAGCCATGTCGAATGGCATCCAGTTTGTTGTCAATGAAGATTTCGCTCTGGTGAAATGGGGTAAGAAAAGGATACCACAATGGAAAGGCCTTTGGGAATTCTATAGCGGCAAATCCGGTATCGGCCGAATGGTGCAAACTTCCTTCCTGTTCTATGGCGGGCTTACGACCGCCTTCCTGGCCTATTTCGCCATCCGCTTTAATGCTTTCGATGGGACGGCCGGGCGTTCCCTGGTGGCGAACCTGTCGTTTATCGGTTTCAGCCAAATTCCCGGGGGCATCATCCTGTATTGGGCCTATCAGATCCTGGCGGTCGGATTGCTGGCCGCTGCCTCCATGACCGCCTTCCAGGACTTGCAGGCCACCGAATGGCGGGATGTAGCCATCGGAGAGATCCCTGAGATTATCGTGTATCGGGATAAGCACGGTACTTTCACCCGTTCGGTGACGATTGCTTTTGCCATCGTTATCATCATTACTTTCCTTATTCGCGGACAAACTGCTCTTGGCATTCCTTATTATGGAATCGGTGTGTTCATGCCGATCATGATGATGGGCTTTGCTATCCGCCGCCATATCTTAAAAACATTCCCGAAAGGCACCAAACGTTCCTGGGGCGCCTTCGGGGCTGGGTTTGCCGCGATACTTTCCGGCCTCGTTTTTATCGGTCAGATCGCCGCCAAGTGGACCGAAGGCGGCTGGGTGGTATTGATCTCTTTCAGCATCCTGATCTTGACGGCCAACCTGGTGCTTATCTCGCCGGTTGGATACCGGGAACCCAAACAGATCTACCGTATCGTGCGCCAGAAGGCGCGTGTTCAGGGTGCCATGGCTTCCATTGTGGAATGGCAGTCCCTGCGTATGCAAGAATATCGCTACAATGTGATCGTATTGGTCGCGCGCTTCTTTGAATTGATGGGTATCCGCCGCCCGCTCCGCTTCGAGCCGCCCACCCCGGCCGGGGACTATGATCATGCCTTGCACGTGGACCATCCCGAAGCCCCGTCCTTGCTCCAGCAGTACCTCGATGCCGTGCCATCGGAGCCTAAACTGGGCGGCGCACCAAAGGAGACTGCTCCAGGGGATGACGAAGGAAAAGTTGATTGAAGTCCAAAATAACTATGGGCTGTCCCATATATAGGGCGGAATGCCATTCTGCCATCACCTGCGGGAAAGAATCAATTCGGAGACCACCACAATTGGCAGTCTCCGAATATTACCAGGGTCTTTTTAAACTGCCTCTGGTTTGATCCAGAAAAATGGACTGGATGGGTAAGGATTTACTTGACCGGAAGGCGTCGTTTCTGGGCTGCATTGGCGGTCGATACAGATGCAGCCTGGCGGCGTCTCTCCGCGTTTCGCATGCCTAGCAGAACCAGCCAGTAAACCGTCAGGAAAAGCACTGCCAGGCCAGTAACATCGTAAAGGATTTGCATCGAAGGCAGGGCGGTGTCGGTACCAGAGAAATAGCCGTGCAGCGTGACGCCAATATACCCAACCAGACTGAGTACATGGATGGCCCGAAAAGCACTCCGGCCGATCCGGTTGCGCAGGTAAAAGGTTATCGTGACTAGCATGATGATGTAAAAAGAGATCACTCCTACACCCACCCAGAAGGGCCGGTACGGCGAAATGAACGGCACCAGGATTTGGGCGAGCGAATAAGGCATGTATAGATCGAACATCAGCACAATCACGTGTACCAGCGTGAATCCCACAGAAAGTAAGGAAATGAATTCGTGGAAATCGTATGTGAACAAGCGGTCCAGCATGCCATCCAGGTATTTACTGGTGACCGCCAATCCCAGAATGGTGGAAAACCACAAGAGCAGGTATGCGATGATCCCGGACGCGCGTGTCACGTACCACCAGATCTGGACGCTGCCCAACGCGAATAAGAAACGCAAATAACTTCCCAGGCTCTGTCCGGCCGGCGTCATGGCAAGGACAGCACCGATCAGGATAATTCCGATGATGAAAAAAGTAACCAGAATGCTAACCACAACCTGCCAGGTTGAATAGGTCTTATCTTGAGTAGTTGGTTTCTGTATTGACATATGAATAATCCATGATTCCCTGGTTACCCCAGATTTTCTTTTCCTGGTCGATTGCCAGGAAGGTGAACGGTATGCCACTGTGGCGGATAATTTCTTCCGCTTCTTGCGGTCCGGCGATAAGCAGGGCTTTGGCGAATACTTCCGCCTCATAGGCATGCGGAGCAATCACGGTGACGCTGATCCAGTCGGAAACTGCCGGTTCTCCTGTGCGAGGATCGATGATGTGGTGCCGGTTCTTCCCGGCTTGTTGCCAGACCCGTTTTGTTATTGTAGATGTTGCTATGGCGCCTGGGTCTACATTCAACGTGGTCAGGATCTTTTCAGGCTGCAGCGGGTCTTCCACTGCCACTGGCCACTGTTCCATGCCACTCGGCAACCCCACCAGGTACATATCGCCGCCGGCATCCACCGCACAGGCTGTAGCATATGCTGAAAGTAAATTAGCGGCCTGCTCAGCGATCCAGCCTTTGGCGATTCCTCCCAGGTCGAGCGCCATGCCGGGAGGTAACAAAATGGTGTGATCTGATTCATCCAGATCCATTTCACTTAAAGAAGGATGCTCATTCGCCAGTAGAGTCTCCAACAAAGGAGACGGACCCAGTTCACGCAACACATCCATGCTTCGGTCGTAACCAACCCGCTTCAGGTCCGGCAGGATGGACGGGTCGAACAGGCCGCGGGTCAGGTGAAAAAAGCGCCGGGTCAGTGCAACTACCGAGAAAAGATCAGCGGAGGCCTGGAACCGCTTTCCGGATGACCGGTTGAGTGCAGACAATTCACTTTCTTCTGAGAAGCGTGTGAAACGGCTCTCACCAGATTGGATAAAGTTGCTTGCCAGTTCAAAACCGGCCTTTATCTGGTCAGCCTGTCCTTCGGCGGCCAAATGGATATCGGTATTCATAGCCCGCAAATGCATTGTTTCCATAATTAGGAACCGCGCGTCCTCAAAAAAGGCACGCCTTGGCTTGGTTGCACCGGCTGGATGGGCTGGATGTTGCCGGCCGAGGGATTGGTCGGGGCCGTGGTGGAGAAGAAGGTCGGACCGTTGTTGGTCATGGCGCCGTATGCCTGGATGGGCGGCAGGCTTGGCAGGGCAATTGGTTGTACTGAAGAGGTTGATTGCTGTTGAACCGGCTTGGGGGAGTGGGCCAGAATGACCCACCCGCCCAGGAAACTGAGGACGCTGGCAATGCCGATCCAATAACGCAGGAGTTTCCTGAATATTTTCATAGTAACCTCGCTAGCCGCCAATGATGCTGATCTGACCCTGGCTGTCGATCTGGATCAAGCCATGATTTTGCAAATAAAGAAGCAACTGCTGGATCATCTGCATTTCCTGTGAGGCCTGGGCCAGCTGCTGGTTATCGTTGTTCAGGGCGGCCTGGTATTGCTGGTCGCGGGCCTGGTATTGGGCGACCAGACTTTGTAATTGGGCGATTTGTGTCTGGCTGGCGTCCGAGTTGGTGGACACGCTGGTGGTGGCACTCGCGGCTGCCGTTGGAGAATTCGAGGCCGCTACGCCGTTGGGATTATTGGCTGCATTAACGCCGACCACCAACATGGACAGTGCCACGATCGCGGTAATGATAAAAGCTGATAGGAAGGCAATAACTTGTTTACGCATACTATTCTCTCCTGTATTTTTTGTGCTTTGGAAATTGTCGGATTGTTGAGTTTTTTTCAACGGAACCGGCAATTTCGAATAAGCTGTAAAGTTGGCTTAGTATATAGAATAAAGATGAACATAAGATGAATTGTCAGATTACATTTTTTCCGGCTGATTACAAGAGAAATTTCCTATAATCCCTGACTTGTTCATCTAATGGTAATATTTGCGTGCTACAATTTTTATATAAAATCTTTATCATTCAATAATCCGGAGTTGGATACCGACCCTCCTTCCCCTGCTTGTGGAATGGATATTAAAATCTCGATTTTTGAGACAGTATCGTAAAAAATGGAGAGCGGATGTGCGCATTTTGTTGGTGGAAGATAATCATCGCCTGAGCGACTCGCTCCGGTTGATATTGCAAGATGACGGTTATGCCGTAGACACTGCCTACGATGGATTCGAGGGCGAGGAAGCTGGGATGGTTTCCGGTTACGATGTGATCATTCTGGATATCCTGCTTCCAGGAAAAAATGGCTTGGAAGTCTGCCGTGAACTGCGCAACCGGCGCATCACCACCCCGATTCTGATGCTGACTGCTAGAGATGCCCTGGAAGACCGCGTGGTTGGTCTCGATAGCGGCGCGGATGATTACCTGGTCAAGCCTTTCGAAATGGACGAACTGCGTGCCCGCATACGGGCCTTGTTGCGGCGGGAATCCTCCAGTAAAACCGGTGTTCTTTCCGTTGCCGACCTGGAATTGGATCCAGCCTCACATACTGTACAGCGTGGCGGCCAGCCCATCGATCTGACAGCCAAGGAATTTTCCATTCTTGAATACCTTATGCGCCATGCCAACCGCCTGATCACGCGCGAGATGGCCGAGGAGCATCTGTGGAATTACGACCATGTCGTCGCTTCTAATGTGGTTGATGTATACATCCGCCGGTTGCGTCGAAAGATCGACGATCCTTCTCAAGTCAAACTGCTCGAAACCGTGCGTGGAGCTGGCTATCGCATCCGCATTCCCGAGGAACGATGAGCGAAAAAAAGCGCTCTATACTGCCTGGCAGGATTGTCTCCGTCTTTCACAGTATCCGCTTCCGATTGGTTCTGTGGTTTTCCGGCATCCTGGCGCTGGTTTTGTTCGTATTCAGCGCATTCATATACATTAACCAAGGTCGTGACATTCTTGGTGATTCAGAATTTCGCCTGGAAAATAAAATGGCTGCTTTGGAAGTTACTCTGACCATTACACCGAATGGAATCCTGGTTCCTCCGGGCGTTTTGCAAGACACGGATGTGCTCGTTCTCGAGGATCCGAATGGGCAGGTGCTAGCCAGCCATGGACCTTTGTCCGCCCAGGAAAACCTGGTCCTGGCGGCACGAGCATGGCAGGAATATGAAAATAAGATTACACCCGCCAGAATCACTTCCTGGACGCAAGGGACTAGTACTCTACACACTAATTACATTTTTGTCACCATTCCGATGCAGACCGGTCCAGGCCAAAGCGGATTGGTTGTTTTGGGCACTCCTGCTGACCCATATGGCTTGGTATCCCGCCTTGAGTTGACCTTGGTAGCCGGCAGTCTGGCAACCCTTTTGATTGCTTTGGTCGGCGGCTACTGGTTGGCCGACAGGGCCATGCGTCCCGTTCATACAATCACGCAAGCCGCCCGTACAATTGGCGAAACCGACCTTAGTCGTCGGCTAAATATGAAAAGTAAGGATGAGTTGGGCGAACTGGCTGGTACATTCGACGGCATGCTTGAGCGTCTGCAGGCCGCCTTCGAACGACAGCGCCAGTTCGTCGCGGATGCCAGTCACGAATTGCGAACCCCGCTGACCATTGTCAACCTGGAAACCAGCAGGACTCTGGCCTCTCCGCACAAGCCGGAGGAATACCGGCATGCCCTGTCAACCATCCGCAGCGAGAACGATTTCATGACTTCCCTTGTAAATGACCTGCTGATCTTGGCCCGCATGGATGCCGGCCAATCTGCCATGCAGAATCTGCCCGTGGATTTAAGTGATGTTGCCATCGACACCATCGAACGGCTTTCCCCATTGGCCGCCCGCAACAGTGTCCGGCTGGAAGCTGGCGTTTTGCCAGAAGCACGTATCTTGGGTGACCGCCAGCGCCTGGTCCAGATGGTCAGTAACCTGGTTGACAATGCCATCAAGTACGCCGCCGGGTCGGATAGAAAAATATCCATCGAAACGGGCACGACCGCCGATTCCGCTTGGGTGCGTGTCTCGGATAACGGCCCTGGCATTTCCCCGGAGCACCTGCCTCACTTGTTTGATCGTTTTTACCGGATTGACCAGTCTCGTACGCGTGGGTCAAATGATGCAGATGGTTCTAAGCCTCCGGCGGGCAGTGGATTGGGACTTTCGATCGTCCAGTGGATCGTCCAATCACAAGGTGGGGAAATCAAGGTGGAGAGCCAGGTCGGAGTTGGTACCACCTTCGTGGCTTCTTTCAAGGCGGTTTGAACCGTTCGCATTGTTACCATCCCAATTTTATCGTAGTGACATACAAAGTTGTAATTTGACGAAGTTCGTCTTGGCGGTGAAGCCCATAAGAACTTATCCCGGAAGGATGATGCCACATATTCTCTTTGACAAATTTAATCTTGAGTTCATCGGAATTTCATCTTGCAGTCCTAAAATGGGAGCATAGGTAAGTGTTTTAGCGCAGGTTAAGTTCATGGAGGTACGTATGACTAAAAATCGTATTTTATATCTCGCTTTGGTGATTTTGCTGGCAGGTGTTGCTGCCCTCTCCGGCGCAGCTGCAGGTGGGGCTGTGGTTTATCAGGTCATGAATCGGGTCGAGACTGCCCGGTTGGCCTCGGCCGCGTCGGTGACGGAATCGCTCCCTGCCAGCAGCACAAGCACAAGCAAGAGCCAAAGCCAGGGTACTACCCTGATGGTTGATACCACCCAGATCGACACCACCATCACCCAAGCGGTTCAGAAAGTCGGACCGTCGGTTGTCACCGTGACCGGCACTATCCCGGGTCAGATGACCTTTAGAGGAATGTCCTCCAGCAGCACGGTCAGCGGTAGCGGTGTCTTCATTTCGAGCCAGGGGTATATCCTGACCAATAATCACGTTATCGCCGGTACTCAGGGAGACCTGACCATTGTCCTGTCGGACGGCACTCAGGAAACAGCCAAAATTGTAGGGGCTGATCAGTATTCCGATATTGCCGTCCTGAAGACCACCGGGAAGGTCCCCGCAGTGGCCACCTTGGGCAATTCAGATGTGCTCAATCCGGGTGAAACGGTTATTGCCATTGGTTCGCCTCTGGGCGATTTCAAGAACACGGTGACGGTGGGCGTCGTCAGCGCGACAGGCCGGTCGATTGATACCGGTAATGGCTATTCGATCGACAACCTGATCCAGACCGATGCGGCCATTAACCAGGGCAATTCCGGTGGCCCGCTGGTCAACCTGGTAGGTAATGTCATTGCCATCAATACCCTGATCGTGCGCAACAGCGGCACCGGGACGGTGGCGGAAGGGCTGGGTTTTGCCATCCCGATCAATACTGCCAGCACGGTTGCCCAACAGCTCATCCAATACGGCTCCATCACCCATCCTTACCTCGGCGTCAGCTTCCAGGCTGTCTCTCCTGATATAGCAAATGCGTATAACCTGCCTGTGCAATGGGGTGCATATGTCACCGATGTAGCCGCCAACAGCCCGGCCAGTCAGGCCGGCCTGCAGCAGGGTGATATTATCACCAGCCTCGGCGGCGTTGCCTTGGACGGCACGCATGACTACATAAATGTCTTGTACAATTTCAAGCCCGGTAACCAGGTGGCTCTGGTATACAACCGTAATGGCAAATCCATCCAGGTGCAGGTTACGCTGGGAACCGCACCTTCGAATTAAACACTCCTTCCCAGAATGTCAAAGAAACAATCCATCCCCTGCTCAAGCAGGAGATGGATTGTTGTTATTATCAATTTTCGTATCATCTCAATAAATCGGGGAAAACAAGAAAGAAACTGAAGCCTATTAAATTTTGACATAAGCTGTTAAAATTTAATAATCATGTTAGACAAACTTGAATTGAACGCCATACAAGACGA
>Ga0187853_10004181_pt1 | contig 10707 bp, 10 predicted proteins | sample June2016WEW_6_10_2_FD_132417 | JGI IMG/M metagenome (GOLD analysis project Ga0187853, IMG submission 132417) | Peatland microbial communities from SPRUCE experiment site at the Marcell Experimental Forest, Minnesota, USA - June2016WEW_6_100 | ecosystem: Environmental > Terrestrial > Soil >...
CACGCACTCGATATCTGCCGGATCTCTGGCGGTCCTCGCCTCAAGAGGTCCTGGTGATCGTCAACCCAAGACAGTGGGAGGCGGTGGAGGCGGTCGGCCGCCACGTGCTGGTGTCCGCGGGAGCGGGAACTGGCAAGACGCGGACCGTCGTGGCGCGCGTCCTGTACCTGCTCGGAGCCGAGGTGAATGGGAAGCGCCTGCCGGCGGAGGCGCGCCTCACACTCACCGACATAGCGGCGATCACGTACACGGAAGCCGCAGCGGCCGACCTCAAGCGCAAGCTCCGCGAGGAGCTGCGCGCCGCTGGCTATCGGGACGTTGCCGCGCAGGTGGATACCTCCCGGATCGGAACCATCCACGCCTTCTGCCTGGGCGTGCTGCGCGAGTTCGCACTTCGGATGGACCGCAGCCCAGGCTCAAAGGTGCTGGACGAGGCGGAGGGCAGTGCGCTGGTGGCGGAGGCGGCCAAGGACGCTCTGCTGGGCGCGCTCGAAGGGCAGAACGTCGACGGCATCGATGAGCTGCTTGCCGAGCGGTCGGTCAGTGACGTCGAGCGGTGGGTCGAGGTATTGGCACGCGATGCCGACAGGCTCAGCCAGATCACGCGCGCCGCACTTGGCCCCCGTGAACGCACGCTGGCACAACTCGCCGAACGAGCGCTTGCTCTTCTCAGAGCACGTCTCGACGACCGCGGCGCGCTCGACTTCGACAGCATGATCACGTTGACTCGCGACCTGCTCCGCGACGATCCGGCCGTGCGGCGTGCACTGCGGCGCCGCGTGCGTTTCCTGATTGTAGACGAGTTCCAGGACGTGGATCCCGTGCAGAAGGAGATCGCGTTCCTCCTCGGCGAGCCGTCGTCGAAAGACCCAGACACCACCCGGCTGATGCTGGTGGGCGACGCCAAGCAGAGCGTGTTCCGCTTCCGCCGTGCCGATGTGACGGTGTGGCGGACCGTGGAGCGGGAGTTCCACGGTGGTCAGGGTCTAGTCGTGCGCCTCGACGAGAACTACAGGAGCGCTCAGGCAATCCTGGGCCTGGTGGAGGCCACCGTAGGTGCGCTTCTCGACACGCCGCTAGACGGCGTTGGCCTCGCCGAGTTCGAGGTGCCATACCAGCGACTGACACCGACCGCGGAGAGGAAGGGCACGGCGCCGAGTGTGGAGATCGTTGCGATCCCTGGGACCGACGAAGGCAGGGCCCGGCGCGCCGATGATATCCGGGCGATTGAAGCGCGCGCCATGGCAAAGCGTGCACGGGAGCTGGTGGACCAGGGCCGGACGCCAAGTGACATCGCCATCCTGCTCTCGGGTTGGGGGGCCATGGAGGTATACCGCACCGCGCTCCGGGCTGTTGGACTCGAGACGTATGCCCTGCGCTCGGAGGGATTCTATAGCCGCCGGGAGACCTTGGACCTGCTTCTCGCGCTCGAGGTGCTCGACGATCCCAACGACGACCGGGCGCTGCTCGGGTTCCTCAGGAGCCCGTTCGTCGGGCTGAAGGACGAAACCCTGCTCGCAATCGCGCGCGCCGGGAGCTCGCCCTATTGGCGCGGCCTGAACAAGGCCACGGTCGGCGAGCAGCCGGCGCTCGACGACGCCCGGCGGCTGCTCGAACGCTTCGTGGCGCTGCGCGACCGCGTGCCGAATGACGAGCTGCTCCAGGGTCTGCTCGACGAGACTGGCTACGTCGCACATCTGCGGCTCATGGGCCCGGAGAAGCGCCGGGCGGAGGCCAACGTCCGCAAGTTCCTGCGCCTGCTGCGTCGGATGCCCGCGACCACCGTCGGTGAGGCGATCCGCGCCATCCGCGCGCAGCGCGACAGCGACGAAGTGCGTGAAGGTGATGCGCCGTTGCTGGGCGGGGCGCGGAACGCGATCACGGTGACGTCAGTGCACAGCGCCAAGGGCTTGGAGTGGCCGGTGGTGTTCTGGTGCGATCTGGTTCGAGCGGGCGGAGGCGACAGGACGGACCTTCTGCTTGGCCGCGACACAATGGCGCTCAAACCACCCAAGGATGCCAATGGCGAGTCGCCGGAACACGCTGCACTGAAGAAGGCGTTGAAGGCTGAGGAGCTCGCAGAGCACCGCCGCCTGTGGTACGTCGCGGCTACACGAGCCAAGGACTTGCTCATCCTGTCGGGCATTCCTCTGGGCGAGAAGGGAAGGCCGAGCGCCGACGCGCCGTCGGAACCCTTCCACGCGCTGCTCGATATCGGCGCGCAGGCTGCCGGGGGGCGCCTACGGTATGCGGACCGTGACCGCGTCCCGTATGAGGGGGCGATCCATTTGGCTGATGCGGGTCCTGCCCAAGAGGCTCCGATCCCTGCCGGCGCCGCGGCGATCGCTCGCGCTCCGCGGATGCCTGAAGCGTTCGCCCTCATCCCGCTGGCCGCGGGGCGGCGCCGCCATTCCGCGACCGAGCTGCTCGCGTTTCAGCGCTGCCAGCGCCGTCACTGGTTCAGGTACGTGGTGGGACTTAGGGAGCCAGCGGTCGAGCGCAGCGGAACGGAGTTCATCAGCGCGATAGCGCGGGGCCAGATCGTTCACGACGTGCTCCAACGCCTACGGGAGGACGCCGAGCTCGAGGGTCTGCTCGAGGCGGCAATCGGGCGTTGGGACAAGGAGGCGCCGCCGCCGGAGGGGGCTCGCGGGGAGGAGTACCGGCGGCACCTGCGGGAGGAGATCGAGCTCGTTGCCAAGCACCCCGATTACCGGGCGATTGCCGATCTGCCGACGGCGCGGCGCGAGCTGGGCTTCACGCACTTGCTGTCGGGAGGCTCATTCACCCAGGGAGCGGTGGACCTGGCGGCGATGCGTCTCGATGGGCTTGTGCTCGTGGACGTCAAGACGAGCCAGATGAAGGCTGCTGCTGCTCAGAAGCGGGCGGCGGACTATGGGCCGCAGCGCGACGTCTACGTAGCGGCGGCCGAGGCAGTGTCAGGACTCCCGGTGTCGGAGTTCGCGTTCCAATTCTCGCGTGCTGGCATCCAGGTGGCGGAGCCAGTCACCCCCGCCTCGCGCGAGGCGATCAAGTCTGAGCTGGCTCAGGCAGTCCGGGCCGTCGAGAGCGGCGACCGGTCGCTGACAACGCAGGCCTGGGAATGCCGGTACTGCGGCTACAAGGCGGTGGGCTGGTGCGCGGGAATCGTCCGCGAGAACAAGGAGACATAGGTGGCGCAGATCGTGGATGGGAGGGTCAGACAAGCTCAGTTCCGCTCAACATCTCCTACAATCACCTCGGCGGGTCGGAGTCCTGATGATCCCCAAGGGCGGCGGAATGGTCACCTGCTCGCAATCGGCTGCGAAGAGCAGAACCTGTTTCTAACCCTGCGGGGAGTGACAGGAGCGACAGCGTTCTTCCGTGACCGAGAGATCAAGTGGTGGGGCTCGGGCGAGAATGGCGCTCCGGCAGGTGACGCTGGGCCCACCCGGAACATGGCGAGCTCGCAGATTCTCTGCGTGAACTTCCTGATGCCGCTTGCGCCTCACCCGAATGTCTTGTTGGCCTTGCTCCGCTCTCTTGACCACGACGTCACCAATATCGTCGAGCTCAGGTACGGACCGCCGATCGCGCGTCGAGATGTGGCGTCACTCGTGGAGTTCGAGTGGGTCGGTCTACGCACGTCCTTGGAGGGGCGGCCGATCACCCGCGGCGCAAATGTCACCAGCGCCGATGCGCTGATTGTCGCCAACACGAATCGCGGCAGGCGGCGCGCGTACATCTTCGAATGGAAGTACGTCGAAGAGTATCCCGAGGACGAGTACAAGGGCGCCGGGAAAGCTGGCGAGACGCGCAGGACGCGCTACGCGGAGAGATGTCAGTCCAGCCCGCTGCTCAGCGGCGTCGTGCCCATCGACGAGCTGTTATACGAGCCGTTCTACCAGATCGTGCGCCTCGGTCTCTTGGCTGACAAGATGATCCGAGAGGGCGAGTTCGGTGTCGCTGAGGCCCGGGTGGCTGTCGTCTGTCCATCCGAGAACGTGCAGTACCGCGAGCGCATTACGTCGCCGCCGCTGCGCACGCGCTTCCCAGAATCGCGCTCCGTCGAGGAAGTAGCGAAGCGCTTGTGGCGAGATCCTGCCACGTTTCGGATGACTACGCCGGAGGCCCTCTCCCGGGCTGTTCGCAACGTGGCCAAGGGCGGGTCTCTTCAAGGCTGGATGACCTACATGTCAGAGCGATACGGCTGGGCCTAGATGTCCCCCTCAACCCGGGTGTAGACAATGGTCGCGATTCAGGTGGTTCCAGCTGCAGGAGCGGACGCGTACAAGCTCCTTCGCTCAAAGGTCAACACCAAGGCTGCAACGTGGTATTGGACCAATAGGAGCAAGACCACACTTAGGCACGTGAACTCGACGGGCTACATCAGAGTGGGGACAGCGCACGGCGTCCTAATTGCGCAGATCCATCCGCACAAACCCGCTGATCTGTTTTACCTGGCAGAGAAGTTCATGGGGCGACTGGTCGCTTGGCTCGAGGACGACCTAGCCGCCATCAACGTGCAGTTCGTAGCCCCGAGGAAGCTGGGTCGTTGACAAAGGAACCGATTGTGGCGGCCCAGCATGGTTGGGGATGGTGACCGAGTCCACTACCAGAAGAGAGGGTACTGTGAATTATTGGCAGGTGATGGCGGGCTCTTATAGCCGCGAATACGCCGACGCCTTCCTCAAGTTCGGCCTCGCCTTTGTTGGCGGCGACCGCCACATCCGCACGATCCAGGACGTCGCGGAGGATGACCGCATCCTACTGAAGCAGGGCAACTCGCATGTCGTGGCCGTGGGGCGGGCGGTGAAACGAGATGGTAAAGTAGCTGGAAAGGACGACAAGCAGTGGCTTCGAGACTTTGACGGCTGGGATCTTGCGGGATACTGCAATGTGGAGTGGCATCAATTGTCGAAGCCGAGGGCCGTCAAGGGACTAACTCGGGTGACCATCCAGGGGGTGAACCAGCGGCATCTGCACTTCCTGGCCGAGGATGTTCTAGCATCAGTCCCAGCAACGGTTAGCGAGCCTGAGCCAAAGTTGACGAAGGAGCTGACAGATGAACAGATAGTCGAATCCCTAATTGCCATAGGACTCCGCCCAACGGCCGCGGAGGGGCTGACCGAGCAGTTCCGCAGAATCCGTCGACTCGCCCACTACTACTACTACCACTCCAGATGGGAGGATGTGCGTGAGCACGAGACCCGCACGTTCCTGATAATACCGCTCCTCCTAGCGTTGGGCTGGTCGGAGCAACAAATCAAGATCGAACTGACGACGGTGGATCGCGGACGAATCGACGTCGCATGCTTCAAGAGCCCCTACAGCTGGAACGAGGAGAAGCAGGCGGCCAATGTCGAGGACTGCACGCTCCTTCTCGAAAGCGCCGATTTCAGTTCGGGCCTCAACTACAAGCCAGGCCAGGTAGTACGGTACGCGGCCGGGTTTCCCTCGTGCCGGGTACTCTTCGTGTCCAATGGCTATTGCTACAAGGCCTACTCGCGTAGCGCGAAAGGGGCCTTCGATATGACGAGGCCGACCGCATATATCAATATCACGGCACCGCGTGATAGGTATCCGTTGGACCCGGATCATGTAGCTGGGGCGCTCGAGGCCATCCGCTGGTTGATGCCGCCGCGTTGACTAGGGCGCGAAACGACGATGGACCCATTAGCTGAGCGGTGCCCGGTTTGTGGCGCTACGATCCGGCAAGGGCAGCTCGCGGAGCACAACGATAGAACACACCCGGCGGTTCTTGTTCATAGGTTCCGCAGAATCACAGTGCGCGGCTCAGGGGACAATCGGGGTGAGGTTGTGCTTAGCCACGAGGCGCGACGCAAGCGACATCTCGTACTGCACAGCACTCGCCCCGTCAGACGGAGGGGCAAGAAGCGCTGTAGCTACTGTCGCAGCATGGCGGAGTCCACTTGGCGCTTTGCCCACACAAGCTGGGGGCCGCTCAACCTCTGCGACGGTTGCAAGGAGTCAATTCTGAGCCGGCCAGAATATCGAACCAAGATGATCTTGGTGCCTGGAGGAGCTGCGGGGCTCGGCAGGCGGCGCTGAGCCTCGTTCGAGGGTTCCAGCGAGCCCAGTGTATCATGACACAGTCCAGGTACGTTCTCCTTCCCATCGGTGTGATGTCACACCCGGATCCTAGATTGACCCCCGACGGGCGAAGTGCGCCTACCCCAAGCCCCGCGCAAATCTCTGCGGGGCTTGGGCTTAATGGGAGCCGGAGCGAGCAATGGACTTCGAGATCATGTCCGACGAGCACACCATACGTTCCGAATGGGGCGCTGTCATGGAGTCGGCTGCCCGCGCGCTTGGCCTGCCATACCACCCGACGCTGGTGCGGGGGTGGCTCGAGGGGGCCGAGTTCATTGCCGCCGTCAAGAAGCTCGGCGGATACCTCGTACCCACAGCAGCGTTTGACGGTTGGATACTGGATCTCGAAGAGGAGCACCGGAGAGAGCGGCTCAAGTCCATCATGCCTGATTTCTTTGTGGATGAGGTGGGCGTCGGAGACTTCTACGGGCTCCTGGAAGTGCGCCTGGACGGCGAGCGGTTCCTGGCTCTCAGGACTGACGAGCGCCTGCTGAACTACGCAGTTAAGCCCGCGCTCGTCCTGGGCGGACCGTCCCTCGATGCCACCCTCAAGCTGGCCAGCCGGATCAAGGTCGCGCTCCGGGACATCAACCGGGCCACCGAACAGCTGCGTGTCTACGGGAGCCACCTCGGGCCCCCGAAGCGCCCGCCGATAGCCGAGAGCGATCTGATTCTCCCCGCTTCGTTCAAGGTCTCGCTCCTGGAGTACTTGGATCGGTTCTGGCGCGCGGCAAGTGTCTGCGCGACGCTGAGGCTGGCGCCGAGCAGGGGAGTGCTGTTCGTCGGGGCCCCCGGAACCGGGAAGACACAGACCATTCGCCACCTGATCGGCCGGTACCCCGCCTGCTCGTTCAGCGTCTTCATGCCGCCGCCGCCCGGAGGGACCGTCAACGCGGAGGGCGTCTTCGAGACCATGTTGAACAACATCAACCGGGACGGCCGACCCGCAGTCGTTGTCATCGAGGACATAGACCGGCTGTTCGAGGAAGGTGGCATGCAGCCGCAAGTGTTTCTCAATGCGGTCGACGGACTGTTCCAGGCCGACCAGCCAATCCTGTGGATCGCCACGTCCAACGACCCGAGCGAGCTGGAGCCGAACCTCTTGGATCGGCCGGGCCGGTTCGACCGGATCTTCGTGTTCGAGTTGCCCGGTCTAGAGGAGCGGCTGGAGCTGCTCAAGCGATTCTCGCCGTGGCCCGCCGATCCCGAGGTGCTGGCCGAGGTGGCGGCGGAAGCCGAGGGACTCTCCGGGGCCCACATCAAGGAGCTTTGCCTGGCGGCCGCTCTGGCGTCCGCCGAGGAGCCCGAGAAATTCGCCGCCGCGCTCATGCCCGAGCTGACGCGCATTCGGGACCAGCACGAGCGGGCGCAGCGATACGACTTCGGGCTGGGGGCCAGCCAGCCGGCTGGCTTCGGGCGAGGAATCCACGTGGCCCATGTCGGGGATTCCGGGAGGCCAGCGGCCGGTCGCTGACGCTCATTGTCACAGGTCCGCGCCATCCTTCGTGCAGCTTCGCGGGAGGAGCTATGCAGCACCAACATCCGGGCTTAGGGCTTCGGCGGCGTCTGTGAGGGCGCCCAAACACGGCGAGTGGCACATCGGAGACTTGGTGTGGATCGCCAGGCTCGAAGGGCCAACCGCCGCGGTGATCGCCTCCGTGACGCCACGGAAGCTGACGCTCGCCATGGGCAGCGCCAGGTTCGCTTACGAGCGAGGGTACTCGCCCAGCGATCCTTCGCTGTATCACAGCCGGCGGGAAGCGCTGGCTCGGATCCCCGATCGGTGACTGTTCGGGGGGCGGTAACACTTGGCATTCCAACGGCGCGAGTGAGACCGGGTCGCCCCAGGAAAGGACACACCCGTGGATCCGAAGAACAGGCTATCTGAGAACCAGCCGCCCAGCGGCTCGGACACCCAAGAACGGATACTGATGCCCGCGACGGTCGACGCCTCCGGACGAGTCACGCTCCACCCCGAAGCGCTCGAGGTCACGCCGGTGGACGAGGATCTGTTCCGCCGGATCACCACCGGTGATGTCTTCGTCGCTGGCCAATGCGCGCGCTGTGGCTGCCACGAAGCACTGTTCGTCTGCGCCGGCCGGTTTGTAGGCCTCTGTCCCCAGTGCGCCGGGCTCCGCATCGAGTTGCTGCGCGAGAAGGGCGCGCCGGAGCCCAAATGGATCACCATTCTATACTGGGAGGCGGGTGTCGAGGCGGAGTGCCAGCGCCGTGAGGCCGAGAACTCCCTGACGGTGAGCTGGGACGACGTCTACACGTGCGCGCGCTGCGGTCGCCCGATCACGGCCGAGGATGCGCGGTACTACGAGCCGCCAGGTGAGACGACCAGTCCCCCGTACTGCGAGCCGTGCGCTGATGAGCTGCGCGGAGGCCGGGCGCAGTAGACGCTCAACTCTGGCGAAACCCGATCTCCTTCTTGGGTGGGGCAGGAGGCTCCAGCAGCCCCCGGATGGTCTGGATGATGGCCCTCAGCTCGTGGTCGTGAGCCCCGACGCGCCGCTCCAGCTCGGCGAGCCTGGCCGCCAAGTCTGCCTGGCCCACGACCCATTCCCGCAGCCGCAGGAACGCCCGCACCACGAAGATGCTCGGGGGCTGTTCAGGATCGTGGCGAGCATCACGGCGCCGTGCTCCGTGAACGCGTGGGGGAGATATCGCGGGCCGCCTCGTCCCCGCTTTGAGGTCGCAATTTGCGACCTCAAACGTGCTAGCTCCTCAGTGGTGAGCTGAAAGACAAAGTCGGCCGGAAACCGTGCGTGCGGTCCCCGAGGCGCTGCTTCCGATAGGGCTCAGGGGCCCGACCTTGGCGCTCCGCAACAAAACGCTTTCAACTGCGATAGCCCGGTGCTGCAGGGCGATGCGCCCAGGCCCAACGTTCCCTCGTCGGGAACGGTGGGAGCCATCGAGGAGCCGGCTGGCGCGGAGATATATGAGTAGATATACTATGAGATATACTTCCGACCGGACCCCGCCGATGGGCAAGCCCCTGATGCTGCGCGAAGACGACGACCGGCGGATCGAGCGCCTCAAGACCCGCCTCGGCGCACCTTCCAAGGTGGCCGTGGTGCGTTCCGCCCTGGACCTGCTCGAAAGCCAAGCCGAGCGCGCGGAGCGGGTCGTGCGGTGGCGCCGGGCCGCGCGAGTCGCCGCCGCGAGCAGCGCCGAAGTGCTCCGCGACTTCCAGCCACACTCCCGCCTCCGGCGCGATGACTGAGGCCCCGCGTCGCTGGCACGTTTACGTAGTGGACCTCGGCGCGCGCGTCGGCACCAAGCCCGGGAAACAGCGTCCGTGTCTCGCCATTCAGCCCGACGAGTTCCGGGAGGGGGGGCTCACGAGCACGGTGGTCCTGCCGTTGACCACGCGCCTGGTGCCGCGCGATGCGTTCCCGCTGCGCGTGCGCGTGCCAGCCGGCACCTGCCGGCTCGAACGGGACAGCGACCTGCTCGTCGATCAGATCCTGGCCTGGGACAACGCCTTGTTCCGCGACGACCTCGGCGAGCTGCCCGAAGCGCTCCAGGACGAGGTACGACGGGCGCTGGTCGAGTTCCTGGACCTGGCGGGGGCGCGGTAGGCGCCCTGCCCGCCGCGTCGGCCGCATCCGCCCGCTCGCCCGAGCCGCCCACGGCGCGTGCTTCCGACGGCTCAGTCCGCAACGAACGGATGATGCGGCCGGGTCCACACGTGCTACCTTCGCGCTGCCTTGACCGGAACTGGGTGCGATCGTACGTTTAGTACGCTATGTACGCAACGTACAACGTGGAGGGACCATGACCCGGCTGCCGTCCGCCAAGGTGCGCGAGCAGTTCGCGGACATCATCAACCGCGTGTCGTATCGCGGTGAGCGTGTCGTCCTGGAGCGCCACGGGAAGAGCGTGGCCGCCCTGGTACCGGTCGGGGACCTCGAGCTGCTCGAGGCGCTGGAGAACAAGCTCGACCTGGACGCGGCGCGCGCTGCCCTCGCCGAGAAGGGTCCCAACGTCCCCTGGGCGCAACTCAAGCGCGAGCTGGGCCTGTGACGTCGGCGTGGAGGCGCCATGCGCTACGCCATCGAGTTCACCGCTGCAGCCGCGCGCGCCTTCAGGAAGCTGCCCCCGGCTGTTCAGCACAGGATCGGCTCACGGATTGACGCTCTTGCCGTCAATCCGCGCCCGGCGGGCGCCAGCCAGCTCGCCGCGGCGGAGAAGCTGCTCCGCATTCGGATAGGCGCCTATCGCGTGATCTACCAGGTTCTCGACGACGTCTTGCGAGTGCTCGTGGTGACCATCGGCCACCGGCGGGACGTGTACCGCTAGACATCTCTCGCGTTCTCCCCTCGATCCGGCGTAACTTCGCGGCCTATGACCACACCTCTGCGTCTCGTTACGCCCGTTGCGCTGGCGGCCCTGTTGGCCGCGTGCCGCGGCACTCCCGTCGCCCCGCCCACCGCCTTCCCCAAGCTGGACAGCGCCGCCGCGTCTTCTTTCGCGCGGCTCGCGTTGAAGAGCATCACGCGCGAGTACCCCAACAAGCTGGACCACGTGATGAACGGGCCCGCGGACGTGCTGGGCCCGCGCCAGCTCCACCCCAGCTTCTACGGCAGCTACGACTGGCACTCCTCG
>Ga0187853_10004192_pt1 | contig 10686 bp, 9 predicted proteins | sample June2016WEW_6_10_2_FD_132417 | JGI IMG/M metagenome (GOLD analysis project Ga0187853, IMG submission 132417) | Peatland microbial communities from SPRUCE experiment site at the Marcell Experimental Forest, Minnesota, USA - June2016WEW_6_100 | ecosystem: Environmental > Terrestrial > Soil >...
ATTCCGGAATGCGGCTTGGGCGGCGGGGCGTCCCCTGGGTCATGACAGGAATCCAGTCAGGATCGCAATCGGCGGCCAGAGGTCACAGGTCAGCATGGCTGCGCCTCGCCGCGCAGCGTGCCCACCCGCTTGCCGTGATCGACCAGGTGATCGTGGTCGGCCGCTTGGCACACCCTCAACTCCATTTACCAGGTACGTCGCGGCCAGAACGCTGCAAGTCTATCCACCCGCACTCTGAACGAACTGCGTACGAGTGTAGGAACGTACGAATGTACGCTGCCTTCGCGCCTGCCAGCGCATGCCCCGCCCCTTGGACCTCGCACCTTGGACCTCACCTTGAGCGCCCCCGCCTCCTCGCCTCCTCGCGTGCTCGCGATGCGTCATCAGGCGCTACCGAAAGATCGTCACAATGCTCGCGGCCGTCAGACCGAACTGACCGAAGATGGTGGCGATGTTCGTCCAGAAGGGCAGAGGTCTATACTTCGGTTCTATCGACGATGGGACAATGATGACATCCCCCGGCTCCAGCGCTCTCACCTTGATATACCCGGAAATGGCTGAGCCGTCGGCTTTGACGATGTGCACTTCCCCTTTGTCGGCGTCCTTGTTGAAGCCACCGGCTTTTTCGATGTAGTACTCTGCCGGTGCCCCCGACTGGTAGAGGACCGCTGTTGGGTTGCGGACGCTGCCCAAGACCAGCACCGCTGAGGGTTGCATCGGAACCGAGAGCTTGTCCCCATCCTCCAGGGGGATGTCAGACTCACTTCCCTCGAACTGGTCCAGGTCGCTTAGGCGCAAAACGATCCGTCCCAAAACCACTCGGCTCGCCATGAGACGCAACAGTTCCCTCCGCTGCGTAAAGGCTTCACGAGCACCTGCCTCCCCCCCCTGGGCGTAGGCGCTGGCTTCGGCCGTGAGTCGCTCCTCCTGAACCCGGATGAATTCATCGAGTTCCTTCTTCTCTTTCGTGCGGACAGATTCCCGGACGAAGACCCCAGCCTTGAGATAGGCCTTGTCGGTGAACCCTCCGGCCCGCCGGAGGACGGAACTCAACCTCTCCCCCTTTATGATCGCATACGTCCCGGGTCGCTTCACCTCGCCGCTCAGGCTGACCGTTGCCGGTCCGATCACCTCTGATTGTACGCTGATCTTGTCCATGGGTTGGAGGATCACATCTCGAGCCGGATCCGGTCCCGCGTTCGATGCCCACAGCTCGTGCATGTCAACGGGAATGATTTCCCGGGTGAAGTCAGGGCGAACCCGTACGACCTCCACGCGGTTCCGATAGGCCTCCGGGAGGAGGGTCTCAGGTTTGAGAATGTCACTCAGACGCATGCCGGGCTTCCACTCATACTGGCCCGGTGCCCGGACGAATCCTTCCAGCTGCACCATGTTGTTCAGTCGATCCTGACCGGGGAAGACCGTTACCAGATCACCGTCACGCAGGAGCTCGGATTCTCCTCCAGCTTGTCCCGCGCCCAAGGGGAGGTCCAGAATCACCTTTCCGGATGCTCCCTGAATCCTTTCCACTTGCACGCGGTCGAGCTGGGCGGTCGGCAGGGGTCCGCCCGCCATGGCGATCAGGGCGCCGACAGAGGTGCCCGGCCGTAACTCGTAGATGGCGGGCCGCTTCACCTGACCCGTGATCGCCGCCACCGGACCGATGGACGGGACGAAGACCGTGTCGCCGGCTTGCAGCGGCGGGCCGATGGCGCGCTGGCCGCGCAGGAGGAATTCATACAGGTCCACCTCTTCCAGCGTCCCGCCGTTCCGCGCGATGCGGATCGCCCGCAGCGTTCCCATCTTGGTCGGGCCCCCGGCCGCAAAGAGGCCGTCCAGGACCGTAGAGAACGGACTGATGGTATAGGTGCCAGGCCGTGCCACCTCGCCAAGCACGTACACCGCAATGGCCCGCAGCTCACCCAGTGCCAGTCGCAGCTCAAAGCCCGAGTAGTAGTGCGCCAATCGCGCTCTCAGAACCTCCTCTGCCTGGGCCATGGTAAGACCCTGAAGCGGCACCGATCCCACCCGCGGAACGAAGGCTGCTCCGGTTCGATCGATCACCAGCGTGGCGGAGTCATACAACGTACCACCGGGGATGTTCCAGACGTACAGGACCAGGCTGTCTCCAGGACCGAGGGTGTAGTCCGGGCTTACCGGCAAATTGATGGCGGGCGTCAACGTTGGCAGAAGGGTCCGGAATGCGTCGTACCCGAATTGAACCAGGTCCCGGGAAATCGAGGGTCCCGCCGGTGACCCGCGCCGCTCCGTCTCGGTGAGAGGCAAGGACGGTGGCTGGAGGAATGCCCGTTCCAGGGTGGATCGTGGGACCCCCCTCGCCGTCAAGATCGCCGACGTATCAAGCACAAACGATGCCGAGGTCGTGGCCAAGTTCCCGGACAGATTCTTGATGCTGGCCACGATGGTGTTCTGTCCCTCCGTCAAGGCCGGCTGGAGGTCCTGCTGGATCTCCCGCCCACCGAAGGCCTGCGCTTCTGGCCCTGCGGCCTGCCGTTGCTGGCCAAGCTCACCCCGTTCCAGGCCAAGCTGACCGGGCGCAGTAGGAAAAAGTCCCGGGACTGTCTCCGGCGCCATGCCCTGCGTGGTATATGGAGTGGTCTCTTGAGTCATGTCCCGGCTCACTTGGGCCCCGGGCCGCTGCATGGGCCGCCATGTCGCGCCGCTCGATGTGACCTGGCACTGAGCCGTCCGGTCCACCCCGTTGATGAACACACGGAATGTGGGGAGGTCCAACTCATCCCGGGGATCGCGATAGGAGATGACGATGCCCTGGTCCGCCCGGGTCACGATGGTTCCGTTTCGAGGCTCGAGGATACTGATGGTTGGAAATGACGACGGATCCCGCACGACCCTCGGCGCGGCCTGTGCCCCCCCGGGCGCCTGCGCCCCCGCCGGCATCGGGACCGCCATGACGAACGCCAGCACCACTGCTAGCCAGGCGTGGAATTGCCTCACTCGCCCGCTCAAACGCTTATCCCACTTCATCAAATTCCCTCACTTTCAGATCTTGTTGCTCGCACCGGTTGTCAATACGGAACCCCCACAGGGGACCCGAACACCCCAGGGGTACCCCATCCTGGTGGCGAGGTGCTCGGCATCCGTGCGGCCGAGCTTTCCGACGTCCCGCGTCGTTACAGCGTCGAGTCCGCGGGCTTGGAGAATTGTCGCACCAGGACGGACACATCCTCATCGAGGTACCGCGGCGCTGGCGGGTCGGGCATCCGTTCGGGCGCACGGGTGGGTCCGATCTTCTGGAACCTGATTCTGATTCGTGTACGCCTGGATCTCCGCTTGGGCTCTGCGTAGTAACTCAGCGCATCGAAGACTTGGGCGAGGGTGAGGTGGGGAAGATGCCCAGGGATTTCCTCCGGGCTGACCCCGAGGCGCCACAGCTCGACGACAGCACGCACCGGGGTGCGGGTGCCCCTGACGATCGGTTCCCCACCGAGGAGGCCCTCTTCCCGAACAATGGAGCGGTGCGCGGTTTCAATCGTCATGCCTGTCCCCTGCTTTGAGCCTGCGCGCGTTTGCGATCTAGACGCAAGAGCTGGCGGCGCAACTCGGGAGCGCTCAGCCTCGTTGACACTCCCCATGGCTAAAGCCAGGGGATTCACGCTTCAACGCCGACGGCCTCCCCCTGGGGAGGTCTGACACCGGCTCCACGTGCGTTTAAGGTCTCGGCGTGCCCCGCCGCGACCGGAATCAGTTTCAATCCCTCGGCACGAATGTTCCAGGCAGCGTTGAGGTCGCGACGATGAACGGAACCGCAGATACCGCACGTCCAGATTCGATTCGCCAAGGTGAGCGTGTCGTTCACTGCGCCGCACACTTGGCAGGTCTTACTGGAAGGGAAGAACCGATCAATCACAGCGAGATGCCTGCGGTTCCACACCGTCTTGTATTCCAGGTGCCGCCTGAATTCCCCGAAGGACGCATCGTGAATCGACGTGGCCAGCTTGGTTTTCGCACGGCCCGTACCACTCAGATCCTCGCTGCACAGACCGTCATGCTCTCTCACGAGCTTCGTGGTGAGGTTGTGGATAAAATCGGACCGCTGGTTCGCGGTCTGGGCTGGCACCCGCGCGACGGCATGTTTCGCCCTCGCACGACGTGCGCTTCCCGTCTGACGGCGGGACAGGACCCGCTGCGCCCGGCGCAACTTGCGTGCCTGCCGGCGAAAGAACTGCGGGGCCGGGACCGGGACCGAGCCGTCGGAGAACGTGGCGAAATCTCTCAGCCCCAGGTCAACCCCTACGACCTTCGCGGGGTCGGCTGGCATGAGCGGAGTGTCTGGCATCGTGAACTCCGTCACCACCGACACGTCCCAGTGCCCCGTCGCATCCCGCTTGAAGGTGGCGCTCTTGGTTTCGCCGTCCACCGGTTGCGACTGGTGGATACGGATCCAGCCAACCTTCGGGACATACACTTGGCTATCCGCAACGCGCACCTGTTGTGGCATGCGGAATCGCGCCGTGTCCCGCTTCCTACTCTTGAATTTTGGGAACCGTGCGCGCTTCTCGAAGAAATTCGTGAAGGCTCGCTGCAGATCGAACAGGACCTGCTGCATGGCCTGCGCGTTTACCTCCTGGAGCCAGGTGGTTTCGGGGTGTTGCTTCAGTGCCGTCAGCCGGAGCGACAACTCGGCGCCGGGAAGGCCCTGGTGGTTCTCCTGGTAATAGGCCCTCCGCTGCGCCAGTGCCCAGTTCCACACGAAGCGGCGTGCCCCGGCCGTACGCGACAGGGCTTCCTGTTGCGCGGCATTGGGCTGCATGCGGAATCTGAATACCTTGCGGAGCTTCACCGCTCGCTCCGGTTCTGGTTCTCGCTGTCCTGTTGAACGATGGAGCGCGGCGACCCGCCCACCGTGGAAACGCAGTATGAGTTGGTCCACACGGGGGGCAGCCGGGTGGCGAGAGAGGGGAACTCCTGGCGGAATGTGTGGGCGCTTCGCCCCTTTCTTTCCCGGAGCAACCGATGCCCGCCATACGGTGAGGCTCCCTCCATGAGCCGGTGGACATGATCTGGCATGACTTCCCGCGCGATTATCTCACACCGACGCGCCAGAGCCACTTCCCGGATGATGGTTTTCAGGCGGGCATCCACCGGCTTCACCCATACTGGGCGGCGGTATTTCGGGCACCAGACCACATGGTCCTTGCACGAATACACCACGGTGTTGTTGCGCTTCTAGTCCATGGGGTGGATTCTACAACACGCCGCGGTCTAATACGAGAAAAAACACTCGCCCACGGAGGGCGAATCACCTTATATCCCCCTGCCTGAAGGCAGGGGCTCTACGGTGATTTTTGGTAGATCTCGCGGAAGTCGCACGGGGCGCCGCGCTCGACAAGCGCCACCACCTTGCTCGCGACGAGATCGGCCAAGCTATCCAAAGGCACGTCGGCCCATGGGGACCGCGTCGAGGGCTCCAACTGCGCCGAGCGGTGGGCGGCCTGGAAACTGAAGACCACCCGCCCCTCTCTCAGAAGCTCCACACTGACGACCTCTCCCCAGGCGCGCGTCTTGACCTCGCCGAAGGAGGCCAGCGCCTCCTCCACCGCTCTGATGACGCCGCGCCTGTCCTCCGGGGAACACCCCTCCGACCACCACGCGTGCACATCGTGCGTGGTCCGGTAGTCGAGATAATGAAGGAGCCCCAGCCCGCCTCCGAGCGAAATCGCCCCGCCGAGACCTCGCGCCACCAGGGCTTGAAGGCACGCCTCGGCATATTCCGGAATGCGGCTTGGGCGGCGGGGCGTCCCCTGGGTCATGACAGGAATCCAGTCAGGATCGCAATCGGCGGCCAGAGGTCACAGGTCAGCATGGCTGCGCCTCGCCGCTATGAATGCACGTGATCGAGGATCGTGCCTTTGTACGCTCGAACCTTCGCACGCCTTCCTCTCGTGGTCTCGGCTCTCGACTCTGCGCTCTGGCGTTAATTCCGCGTTCCGCATTTGCCAGATTCCGCATTCAAGTGGTACCTTTGTCCCCTCATACCTTCGTACGCCTTTGCTTGAGCAATGGCCATGAGCTATGAGCCGACTGCCGCTCCCGCTTCCTGCTTCCTTATTCGCTCAAGATACTCGAGAAAGAATGCAAGAAAGATCGCGAGGAATAGGGAAAGCGCCCCCGCAATGGCCATGTTCAACTTAACAATGGGTTTGGACCTTCGCTCTGCCGGGACTGCCTTGTCCAGCACCTGGACGGTAGGGGTATCTTTCGCTTCGTTGATCTTTGCCTGCTCGAACTGGGCCGTCAGCAGATTGAACACAGTTTCCTGAGTCTTCACATCCCTCATCAGGCGAACGTATTCAATGGCCACCTCAGGTACCTTCGTAAACGGAACAAAGAATTCTGTTCGGCGCTCCCCGGGATTCGGGCTTTCGGGTGGAAGATCCATGCCTCGGCCGTATTGCATCTGGGCCAGTTGGCGCTTCATCTCTTCAATCTGCCGCTTCTGCGCGACGACTTGTGGATTGTTCTCCGTTGAAAACGACCGTATGAATTCAAGCTGCGCCTCCGCCACCACAATCTCTCCCTTAAGCTTTCCGGCCTCCTCAATAGCATTCTTGGCCTGGTCCTGGACCACGATCGCTTTGTTGCTCTCTTGAAAGCGCCGCAACCTCTCCTCCGCCTGTCGCAATGCTTTTTCGGTGCTGTCCAGCCTGTCCGCCACGAAGGCCCGCTGGCGGCTAGCGTCCGTCGTCCCCATCTTGGCAAACAGCCGATCCAGGTTCGTGACATAGGCATTGGCGATATCAGCCGCAAGTTTTGGATCCTTGTCCTCGACCGTGACAGAGATCGCCCCCTCTTTGGAGACTAAGATGTCCGTCGCGCCTTGTAGCCCCTTAATGGCGTCCTCGATGTATTTGGCCTTGTAGTACTCCTTCAGGTCAAATCGCTCCACGAGGTCCTGAGCCATCGTCCGGCTCTTGAGGATCGCGACGAAGGCATCCCGATTGTTCCCACCACTAGGGATCAGGCCTGCGAGAAACTGCCCAGCCCCCGATGCCGCGAGCGCCGCCGCCAGGCCGGCGCCCCCGCCTCCAGACTCTTTTGGCGCAAGGATGCTTGCCTTGGATTCATAAATCTTGGTCATCACGAAATGGCTTTGGAATCCGGCGGTGAGCACCGAGATAAAAACGAGCCCCAGGATCATCCGCCCGTGCTTCCTCAGCGCCCGCCAGTAATCCAGGAGGTTGATCTCGTCGTCTTGCCAGTCTTGTCGCGTTTCGGGACTCATGACCTTAGCCTCTCTTGCTGCTACCAGCTATTACAAACGCATTAACCGATGTGACATAACCGTTTCAGCTTTCGCGACGACCACGATTGGCGTGTCCGCTGAACTGTCGTCCAGATTCCGTCGAGGTCAGGAAACCACCGGTTGGTCGTCGCCTCGTATCGAATGCGGCGCCACACCCGCTCCTGCGGATTCAGGGCAGGTTGGTACCGCGGCAAGTAGTCGAGCCGCAAGCGTGGATGCGTCTGGAGGAACTTGTCCACCTCAACGCCCCGGTGCCACCCGGCGCCATCGACGTAGAGCCAGATGGTGTAGCGCCGGAGGCGCCGGGAGAGATGCCGGAGCGCCTGCAGGAAGCCGGCCCGATCCCCACGCGGCGTCCGGACCACGCCGCTTTGGCCGACCAGCGGGGCCACCCAGCCGGCGAGGTTGAGGCAGGCGTGATGTTGGCTGGTGGTCGGAATGCGCACGCGCGCACCGCGCTGCCCCCACCCTCGGCCGAGGCGGGGATGCAGGGTGGAGCCGGTCTCATCCTCGAAGGCGACGGTCGCGTGGGGACCCAGGCTGCGGAGTTTTTGTTAGCCGGCGCTGGAACGCCTGCGCCTGGCTGGCCCGCGCTTGCAGGTAGCTGTAACTGGCCCGCTTCAGCTGGTAGCCCAGTTGGTGGAGCCAGAGTTGAGCCTGGCGGACCTTCAGCGCGATGCCGAAGTGCTGCTGCAGGTGCACGACCAAGGTCGGGCCGTCCCAGTGGACCCGCGGCAGCCCGAAGGCCTGGGGCGACTGCTCGAGGTGCTGCGCCAGGGCCCGTCGCACGGGCGGCGTCAACCGCGCCGGTCGCCCTGGCCGAGGCTTCGGCGGCACGGCGGCCAGGCCCTCGGCGTTCACGCCGTGGATCCAGCGGGTGAGGCTCATGCGGGTGAGCCCGAGAACCTCGGCGATCCACCCGGGTCGCTGCCCCTCGAGAAGGAGCAGGAGTGCGGCGATCTTCAGGCCGGCCCGGGCACCGGGCGTAGCCCGGGCCAGGGCGAGGAGCTTGGAGCGCGTTGCGTCGGGATGGGTCAGCTCCAACGATGGCGGTCGCATGAACCCAAGCTACCACGGAGTTAACCATTGGTCACTTTATTAAATGCGTTTGTATTAGCAGGCCTGCAAGCTGGCATGCCGAAAACCGGCAGTGGGTCGCGGTTGACTAGCTTGCACGCTGGGACACATGGATGCTGTTCACCTCGAAACGACGTACGAGAGTACGAACGTACGAATGTACGCCGCCTGCGCGCCTGCCAGCCCGAGTTGAGTTCATTCCGCATTTCGCATTTGAGGAGTACCTTCGTACCCTCTTGTTCAACCGCTCGGCTCGCGGCTCACGGCTCTCGGTTCGACCGTCCATTCCTCATTCACCAGTCCGCATTCCGCACTTCACATTCTCCATTCCTACCTTGGAGGGGGGTTCGAGAGTTCCTGCCACCACTGGAAAGTGGTGGCCTCAAGCAGCCCAAACCATAGCAGAGTTACATCCCCGGTGATGTAAGGCGGAACGAAACTGGATAGAAGAAGGATGCAGCCATTCAGCAGGGCAGAGGAGGGGCTTGACATCGGGCACTCTGTGCGCGACAGGTCCATATGATCGCACTTTGATCACCGGGTCTGGTGTGCTTGACCCATCAAAATACCGCAGCCAGAGCACCAATCGACATACCGATAAGCGCTACCGCGATGGCTTTGATCCATCTTCGCCCCCCATGGCCGGGGAACGGTTTACTACTCTCAGTAAGCCCCAAGAGAATCAAGCCCATGACCATCCCTAGCCACGGTAAAAGCCGCAGGGCTAGAGCCGTTAATGCCGACACTTGCTCCATGCTCACCCCCCTGTCGATGGCTTACGGATCATTTGCTTCCAAACCAGGCAGAAGATCTTCCGAAAGGTTGTCCCGCCGGAGAGGAAGGAATAGCAGTATTGGGGGACACCCCTCAAAACTTCCGCCCCCGATGTTCCCATTTCCCCCGGACCGTGATCCAGAACGAGAGCGCAACCAATTTCAGATCCAGCCAGAAAGATTGCCTCTTGACGTACAGGAGGTCGTACTTAAACTTGTAGCGGCGGGGGATGTCCCTGGGTGCGTAGATCTGCGCGAGCCCTGTGAGTCCGGGGCGGATTTGGTGCCGTTCGGCATACCCGGGGACACATTCGATGGAGACGGCTTCGCCATTTCCGCTCAGTTCGATCTCAGATGGAAGTAGGGCACGGGGCCCGACAAGGCTCATGTCCCCGCGAAAGATATTCCAGAGTTGCGGCAATTCATCGAGAGCGGTGCCGCGTAGGAATCGGCCCGTACGCGTGATCCGGCCGTCTCCATCGGCTGCCTGCCTCGGCCCGAACCGCCTGTCCGAATCTGGCGCCATGGAGCGGAACTTCCAACTCTTGAACCGGCTTCCACCGTTGCCTACGCGCTCCTGTCCATAGAAGATGGGTCCCCCGTCCTCGGCTTTGATGGCTAGCGCAATCGCGACCCACAATGGCGCGGACAGTATAAGTCCAGCCCCCGACAGCACTATGTCCAGCCAGCGCTTGGCCCAGAAAGACAGAAGCCGGGAGGCAAGGTTCCGTTCCGTCAGATACTCCTTCCGTCGGCCCTGGATCAACATGACTGCAACCTCGCTCGGTTATGCCCCCGCGAGTGCGTCCTGCCCTGGCCGTCTCGCGCTGCCCGGCGGGCCTATCTCGGCATGCATTCGACTGCTCCACGTAGCACCGGTGTCAAGTGAGGACTCTTGCTTGTCGGGGATCATAGCGATGGTGGTTGACGTTGCCGTTCCCAGCTTCCTCGACGGGGGCAAGCACGGCGTGCGATAGCCCAGCCCTTCGATGAGTCCGCCGGTGTTGTAGCGAGCGATGAGGCTACCGATGCTGGTCCGAACCTCCTCCGAAGCGGTGAACCTATGGAGATGGCGGCGTTATCATCTTGAAGAATTCACGAAAGCAGTGGTAGTTGCCATCAGCCCTCGAATCAGCCCGCAGGGTGCCTCTGAGGCAACACGCCATAACTGGAAGGTCAGGGCTCGGAGATGCGAGAGGAGGACCAGCGTCACGTCACCTCTCAGTGATCCAGAGACCTGCCAGCCTGCTCGCCTGCCAGCCCCCGACGCCGCAAGGGCTCCCCAGCCGAATTGCCTGCGAATGGTGCCCGTTCAGCATCAGGAACCTTTTCGCCCCCGTCGCATCCATCAGCAGCCGGCTGTGCTTGAGGAGCCAGGGGAGGTCGGACACGGTGTGGGTCAGAGCAAGGCAGATGCAGTCCTGGGAGTCTAGCAGGTTGCTGAAAAACTCGTTTGACTGATAGGCGAAAGCTCTACAAACGTCGATCAGCCGCGAAACACATCAAGGGAAGGAAAACGGGTCGATTGTCGATCCTGAGCCTCCACAGGCC
>Ga0187853_10004193_pt1 | contig 10675 bp, 10 predicted proteins | sample June2016WEW_6_10_2_FD_132417 | JGI IMG/M metagenome (GOLD analysis project Ga0187853, IMG submission 132417) | Peatland microbial communities from SPRUCE experiment site at the Marcell Experimental Forest, Minnesota, USA - June2016WEW_6_100 | ecosystem: Environmental > Terrestrial > Soil >...
CGCGCGGTGCGGTAGCCGTCGTAGAAAGCCAGCGCGGTGCTGAACGCGGGGGTCGGCACCCCGAACTGAACTGCCTGAACCACAGCGCTCCGCCAGGACGCCTGGTAGTTGATCAACAGCTTACTGAAGAAGTCATCCAGCAACAGGTTGCTAAGCTGGGGATTCTTGTCGAAAGCCGCCTTGATTTTGCCCAGGAAACGGCTGCGGATAATGCACCCGCCGCGCCACATCAGGGCGATGCCGCCGAAGTTCAGGTTCCAGCCTTGCTCTTTGGCTGCTTCACGCAGCAACATGTACCCTTGGGCATACGAGATGATTTTGGAGCAATAGAGGGCTCGCCGCACATCTTCGATCGACTCGTTACGATTGGACGCGACAGCGCCTTTGGGTCCCGGGAGGATGGCCGACGCCGCAACACGTTCTGACTTGATAGCGGAGAGACAGCGGCTGAATACCGCTTCGCCGATCAAGGTCACCGGCATGCCGAGGTCGAGGGCGCTTAGGCAGGTCCACTTGCCCGTGCCCTTCTGGCCTGCCGTGTCGAGGATCTTGTCCACCAGCGGCGACCCGTCGTCATCTTGCTTGCGGAAAATCTGGCTGGTGATGTCGATCAGATAGCTGTCCAACTCGCCTTTGTTCCATTCCTCGAATACTGACTGCAATTCGTCGGGCGTGAGGCCCAGCACGTCTTTCATCAACTGATAAGCCTCGCAGATCAGCTGCATGTCGCCGTACTCAATGCCGTTGTGCACCATCTTCACATAGTGGCCCGCTCCGTCTTCGCCCACCCATTCACAGCACGGCGACCCATCGTCAACCTTGGCGGCGATGGCTTGAAAAATCTCCTTCAGATAAGGCCAGGCTTTGGGGTTTCCGCCCGGCATGATGGAGGGACCGTGCCTCGCGCCTTCTTCGCCTCCCGAAACGCCGGTGCCGATGTAAAGCAAGCCTTTGTCTGCAAGGTATTTGGTGCGGCGACTGGTGTCCGGCCAATGCGAGTTGCCGCCGTCGATGATGATGTCGCCCGGCTCGAGGTGCGGTAGTAGGCTATCAATCATGTGGTCGACAGTCTCGCCGGCCTTGACCATCAGCATCACGCGCCGCGGCCGTTTAAGCGCCGCCGCCAGTTCCTCGAGCGAGTGCGTCCCCATCACCTCGGTGCCCTTGGCCTCGTTCGCGATGAAGTCATCCACCTTGGAGACGGTGCGATTGAAAACCGCCACCTTGTAACCGTGGTCGTTCATGTTTAGGACAAGATTCTGACCCATCACTGCCAGACCAATTAGTCCGATGTCGCAACTCCCGTTCTGCATGTATCCTCCCGATAGATTCGTTCGTGCGCCGATGACACTGCGGATTTGCTGCTTCTATTCTATCCAAAGTTGCGCTTTCCGTCCAAGCAAGGTAGAACAGAATGGCTTTTCAGGTCCGCGGTTCTTCGTCCCACACTGCAGCGCGGGCATTCCTTCGCTCCGCTCAGGACAGGCTCTGCCCGCGCGCGGGAGCGGGACGCTCCCGCGACCGCGGGCGAGACGCCCGCGCCACTCCTACTGCTGCACTTTTTTTCGTGCTCTGATATAACTATCTGCTTCGCGAAAACGAAATGGAGGTAGTCATGGGGGCGTTCTTATGAAAACATTATGGAGGTTGGGAATAACTCTGTTCTTCATACTAGGGGGCAATGTGGCAAATGCTAAACGTCCGATAACCTTCGACGATATGATGAAGGTACAGAGGATCTCTGATCCTCAAGTTTCGCCGGATGGGCGCTTGGTCGCCTATGTACAGGCGAAAGTTGATTTCGATGCCAACAAAGTCGTCAATCACATCTGGCTGATCAGCAGAGGGGGTGGTGACCCGAAGCAACTGACGGCAGGCGATGGGTCAGATACGCGCCCCCGTTGGTCTCCGGACGGCGAATCTATCGCCTTCATCTCGACACGCGGCGGCAAGTCGCAGGTCTGGATCATTCCCGTCAACGGCGGCGAGGCTCGCCAACTCACCAGCCTTTCAACGGAAGCGGACGGCGTCACCTGGGCACGCAAGGGCGGCGCGTTGCTGTTTACCTCCGACGTGTATCCCGACTGCGCCGACGAAGCCTGCATCAAGAAGCGCCTCGAGGAGGCCGAAAAGAGCAAGGTGAAAGCGCGGGTGATTGATGAGCTTCTGTTCCGGCACTGGAACGAATGGCGCGACGGCAAGTACACTCACTTGTTTACCGTTTCAGCCAAGGGCGGAACACCGCTCGACCTGACTCCCGGTGCCATGGACTCGCCCACCTGGTTCCTGGGCGCGCCTGACGGTTACGATATTTCGCCGGACGGTTCCGAGGCTTGCTTTTCTTCGAACCGCTCAGGCAGTTCGCGCGTCGCCTGGTCCACCAACAACGATCTCTTTCTCGTCAGCACCAAGGGCGGCGAAGCCCGGAACATCACCAAAGATAACCCCGGGTCCGACGCTTCCCCTCAGTACTCGCCCGACGGACGTTACATCGCGTACACTTCGCAAGCGCGCGATGGCTATGAATCAGACCTCTTCCGCCTGCGTGTTTACGACCGTCAAACCGGAAGCATCAAGGATCTGACCACCGGCTTCGACCAGTGGGTGACGAACTTCGCCTGGGCGCCGGACAGCGACACCATTTACTTCACCGCCGAGGAAAGCGCCCGGCAACCGGTATTTAAGACATCCGTCAGCCATCCCAAGGTCGAGAAGGTCCTGGCTGGAATGAACGATGACGTGACGGTCACTCCGGACGGACAATCACTGGTTCTGACTCGCACCAGCCTGACGCAGCCCACGGAGATCTATCGCGCCGCTGTCTCCGGAGGCACTCCGACCCAACTGACACACGCGAACGACGCGTTGCTGGCCGAACTCGAAATGAACCCCGCCGAACTGGTGATGACCAAAGGGGCACTGGGTGCAGAAATCCAGAGCCTGCTGCTGAAGCCGCCCGGGTTCGACGCCAACACAAAGTATCCCGCCATCGTGCTTGTGCACGGCGGTCCGCAAAGCGCCTGGGACGACGCTTGGAGCTACCGCTGGAATGCCCAGATGTTTGCCTCCCATGGCTACGTGGTGATTATGACCAATTTCCATGGCTCGACCGGATACGGCCAGAAATTTGTCGAGCAGATATCGGGCGATTGGGGAGGAGCGTGCTACCAGGACATCATGATGGCTACCGACTACCTGGAGAATCTGCCGTATGTCGATAAGAATCATATCGGCGCCGCGGGCGCGTCATTTGGCGGGTACATGATCGACTGGATCGCCGGGCATACTCATCGCTTCAAAGCGCTGGTTTCGCACGACGGCGTGTACGATTCGCGCAGCATGTATGGCGAAACGGAAGAGGTCTGGTTCGACGAGTGGGAGCACCAAGGTCCGCCATGGGCGAAACGGGAATCCTACGAGAAGTCGTCGCCCTCGAACCACGTGCAGAACATCGAGACGCCTATGCTGATTGTCCAGGGCGCTCTCGACTTCCGCGTCCCGGAAGGCCAGGCCATGCAACTCTTCACTTCCCTTCAGCGCCGCGGCATCCCTTCCCGCCTGCTCTATTTTCCCGACGAAGGCCACTGGGTGCTGAAGCCGCAGAACAGCCAGCTTTGGTATAAGACGGTGCTGGAGTGGCTGGATCGTTACGTAAAGTGATTTCGCAAGTTAACGGTCGACAGTCTTCAGTGGTCAGTTGCCCGTTGTCAGGTGTCAATAATAGCGGAGTATACTGAGGAAGAGGCGCGGGCAAGCAGCGCCCCTCTGGATAACAAGGTTTCTGGATATGCCGACGGTTCTCAGAACCGGCCCTTACCGGATGTACTTTGTTAGCCACGATATGGCGGAGCCGCCTCATGTCCATGTGGATCGGGAGAACTTTTCGGCAAAGTTCTGGTTGCAGCCAGTGAGCTTGGCGCGTAATCTCGGCTTTAGTGCGAGGGAATTGAGGAAACTGCTAGGACCGGTCGAGGACCGTCAGGCAGGATTGTTGGAGGCGTGGCATGGGTATTTTGGCGATTAACGCCGACGAGCGGGTAGCCGATGTGCGGTTCACCGAAGACGAACTGCGAGTGACGCTGATGGACGGGCGGACGATCAGCGCGCCACTTGCGTGGTACCCCAGACTTCTGCACGCCACGGTAAAGCAGAGAAAAAACTGGCGAACGAGTGGGGCCGGCTACGGGATCCACTGGCCTGATATCGACGAGGACTTAAGCACTGAGGGGCTTCTGCGGGGCGCCCCGGCGCCGCAACCGCATACGATCAAAGCGTAAGGGCAATCGGCACACTCTGGCAGACAGGGCGTGCCTGCCACCGTACCTAAGACGATGCTGAAGAACCACGAAAAGGGTGGGTTTGTGGTCTGCGTCAACAACAAAGGCTACCAAGGCTCGCTCGAACTGCGAAAGATCTACCAAGCTATTCCGGACAGCGGCGCCGCGCGCCACCGTTTGCTGAGGGTCATAGACGAATCGGGTGAGGACTACATCTACCCTCGCGATTTCTTCCTTCCCATCGAATTACCCAAGGCCGTCGAGAGAGCAGTCTTGGCAGTAGCCTGACACAGACAAGCCTGCTCTTGCTGTCGACTGTCAACTGTCGACTGTGAACTTACGAGGACTTCATGACTCGCGACGAAATCGTCCGCAAAAAGCAGGAGTATATCTTCAACTGCGTCACGACGTACTTTAAGGACCCGCTGGTGATCGACCATGCCAAGAACCAGTATGTGTGGGACCTGGACGGGAAGCGGTATCTCGACTTCCTGGGCGGGATCGTCACCATCAGTGTCGGCCACTCGAACGAGAAGGTGACGGCCAAGATCAAGGAGCAGATCGACCGCGTCCAGCACATCTCAACGCTTTTCCCCACCGAAGCTCTAGTCGCGCTGGCGGAAAAGGTCGCGCAGATTGCTCCGGGCAAACTGAAGAAGAGCTATTTCTCCAACAGCGGCACTGAGGCGAACGAAGTAGCCATCACCACGGCGCGCACGTACACGGGGAACTACGAAGTGCTGGCGCTCCGCCACGGCTACAGCGGCCACTCGCAACTGACCAAGGCTCTCACCGGGCTCCACACCTGGCGCAAGGCGGGAGTGATTCCTTATGGCATCGTGCACGCTCCGGGCCCCTATTGCTACCGCTGCCCTTACGGGCTTACTTACCCGAGTTGCGATCTGCACTGCGCCAAGGATATCGAAGAGGTCATCAAGACTTCCACCAGCGGGCAGGTTGCCGGTTTGATTGCGGAGACCATTCAAGGCTTGGGCGGGTTCATCGTTCCGCCGCCCGGCTATTTCAAGATCGTGGCTAACATCGTACGCAATTACGGTGGCCTCTTCATCGCTGATGAAGTCCAGGCGGCGTGGGGGAGGACTGGCAAGAAATGGTGGGGCATCGAGCATTGGGAAGTCGAGCCGGATATCATCACTTCCGCGAAAGGCATGGCCAACGGCGTACCCATCGGTTTAACCCTGACGCGGCCGGAGATCGCCGATTCCTATAAGGGCCTGACGATTTCAACCTTCGGCGGCAATCCCGTGACCTGCGCTGCCGCTAAAGCCACCATCGATCTGATTGAGGAAGAGCGCCTGATGGATAATGCCCAGGAAGTGGGAAATCACTTTCACCAGGGGCTCGAAGCTTTGAAGGAAAAGCACCCTCTGATTGGTGACGTGCGTGGAATGGGCTTAATGCAAGGCATCGAACTGGTGAAGAATCGCCAGAGCAAGGAGCCGGCAACGGAGGGCACCAACCTCGTTATTGAGCGCGCCCGCGCCAACGGCCTGCTGGTCGGCAAGGGCGGGCTTTACGGGAGTGTGATCCGAATGTCGCCGCCGCTGAACATCTCTAAGGCCGATGTGGATCAGGCCCTCGCAGTGCTGGACAAGAGCTTGGCGGAGGCTGCGCCTGCCATGTGAAGCTTAAGGAATCTGAAAAGCTCTGTCGCGCCTCGCGTGAACGGCGCTGCGGACGGCACTGGGGTTGGACCGGCGAATTGGAAATTCTCAACCTCAAAGCAGGTTGGAGAATTCCTCGACGCTGAGTTTGAGAACGTGAATTATGCCGCGCAGAGTCTTTCGTTTGATCGTGACCCCGCTGTGTATCGGGATCACGACTCTAGCGTGATCGGTCGGTCGCACGTAGATTGCATGACTGCCGGTTTGCCTACGAAACTCGAACCCCAATCGTCGTGCGACACGGACGACATCCTTGCCGATAAGTGAAGGTAATTGAGAGCTCACGCAGGAATCTCGATCGGCTTGATGAGGATGTCTTCTTCCGGAACCGGCAGGCCATCCTCAATGAGACTGTCGATATAAAGTTGGATTGCTTCGCGAATGTTCTGCAAGCCTTCATCGATGCTCTCGCCCTGCGTGTGACAACCCGGGAGAACGGGACAGAATACGTGGTATCCGCCTTCCTCCTCTTTCTCGAAAATCACGGTAAAATGACGCGACATACCTCACCTCAGCTTCTGCTATTCTATCGTGGACAAAACCTATTGTCGATTGACGATTCTCGATTGGATCAGCGTGCGCGCAAAACCCGCCGCGCCCAATCGTCAATCCCTCGGGGGTCTTATGAACGGCATACCAGTTCTACACGTTGAAGCGGATTGCATCGCGCGCGCCTGGGAAGAATCGATGGCGTTGCTTTACAAGTGCGGGTGTGACATCAAGACGCAATACGACAAGCCGGACGATCCGCCCAGCAAAGACGCAACGATGATCATCACGATCAACGAGCCGCTGAAGGAGCCGATGATCCACAAGGATTTTCCAGGCGGGCCTGAAGACTTGCAGGAGTACGTGATGGAAGTTTGTGAGGGCATCAAGGACCACTTGGTGCGCGACACCCGCGACCCCGGCGACACTCGCTGGGAATATACCTACCATCAGCGGCTTTTCGCTTACCAGGTCCCAACTCTCGCGCCCTTCGATCAGATTGAGACGCTCTGCCAAAAGCTAGCCAAAACTCCATACACACGCCGCGCTCAGGCAGTGACCTGGAAGGTCTGGGAGGACAACGACTGCTATGACCCGGCGTGTATGCAGAGCATCTGGTGTAGGGTAGTCGAAGAGTCGAGGAGTCAAGGAGCCGAGAAGTCAAAGAGCGAGACTCTTGGCTCCTCGCATCCCGACTCTCGACTCCTTGACTCCTCGACTCCTCGACTCTGTATGAACGTGCGCTTTCGCTCCAACGACGCCTACAAGGCAGCCTTCATGAACATTTTCGCCCTCGTGCAACTTCAACAGAAGATCGCTCGACGGGTCTCCGAGCTTATGGATAAGCCCATCGTAAGCGGGCGATACTGCCACGTGGCGGACAGCTACCACCTGTACGGCTCTTATTTACAGGAGTTCGAGTCCCGCTTCCTCACTGCGCTCACGAAGCGCACCTTCGAGCAGCGCACACTTCGCTACGACGATCTGCGGGAAATTATGGAAGGCGCGCGACCGGCAATCCTTCAAAAGGCTCAGCAAATGGGAAGGCAGTAGGCTTGGACCAAGCCTAGCTTCTCGACCCTCAACCAGGCTTGTATTCGGGAACGTTTTCCTTCGGCGAGAAAAGCTCTCCCACTGGCGCAGAGAGCGCCTGAGCCAGAGACTTTTGAATGGCTATGAGGTCTCGCTTGGAGAAGCCCTCGCTCTCGATGGCAATCGAACCAACCGGTTCGATGAGAAATAACGTGGGGACGTATTCGAGGCCGTATTCCCGCGACACACGATACGGTTTGTCATCAATCAGAATCGGAAAAGTCACCGAGTAGTCGCGCGCAAAGCGTTGACTATCCTTTACTCCATCCTGTGCGACGCCCCAGACCTGCACTCCATTTGGGCGCAGTTGCTGGTGAATCCTCTCAAGGAAAGGGAAAGTGTATTGGCAGGTCGGACAGGTGACCTTGAAGAAAGCAGCAAGCACCGGACCGTTCTTCAGCGCCTCCTGCAACGAATAGCTCCTACCGTCAGTCGCGGTTAAGCCGAAGGGCGGCGCTGATTTGCCGACTGGGATAACAGACATGGGCTTCCTCCCGAACTTAAGAGAGTTATTGTAGCACTTCACGACGTGACCGGCGCGGTATGCTATAATCATAAACGTTCGGAAGCTCAGGGCAAGAATGCGAATCTCAATTGATCCGGGAGGCGAGGAATGATGTATCTCGAGGAGTTTGTTCAACCCATGAGAGAGGAGTTGACGCGGATCGGTTTTCAAGATTTGCGCACACCGGGCGAGGTGGATAACGTGCTCGGCAAGTCCAGAGGCACAGTGCTGGTTGTGGTGAACTCGATTTGCGGATGCGCGGCGGGCCGCGCCAGACCGGCCGTCTCCAACGCGCTCTCCCACGCTGTGAAACCAGATACGTTGGCAACGGTCTTCGCCGGCCAGGACCAGGAAGCGACGGCACAAGCCCGGAGCTATTTCACAGACTACCCGCCTTCCTCGCCTTCTATCGCCTTGCTCCGCGACGGCAAGCTGGTCTATATGATGGAGCGGCACGACATCGAGGGCCGCATGCCGGAAGAGATCGCCGCCGATCTCACTCGCGCCTTTGATCGTTTCTGCACGCCGGCCAGTTCTACGGTGATGTAGGGCTCAGACCGCCTGAGTCTTTGTAGGGCGGCCCTTGTGGCCGCCCAGCGTAGCGCCGACCTTCAGGTCGGCATCCGGTGTGCTGACCTAAAGGTCAGCGCTACGCCTGACGGCATGTTATAGGTGCGAAACCCTCTGGGCTCAACTACTCGTCCTTGAGTTTCCGCTCCATGAGTTCACGGATAGCTTCGCGAGGCGATACCCGTCCCTCGAGGATGCGATGAACCTGGGTGGTAATCGGCATTTCAACGTGATTACGCTCCGCCAAGGCCACGGTGGCGTAGGTTGTCTTGACGCCCTCCGCCACCATGCGCATGGAACCAACGATTTCCGGAAGTTTGCGTCCCCGGCCTAATTCGGCTCCCACTGTCCGATTACGGCTGAGGTCGCCCGTGCAGGTCAGAACGAGGTCTCCCAGGCCTGCGAGCCCGCCGAGAGTCTCACGCTGCCCCCCGCACGCGCGGGCGAGGCGCGAAATCTCCGCCAGGCCGCGCGTAATGAGGGCCGCCATAGGGTTGTGCCCGAGTCCCAGTCCCGCAATCACACCTGCGGCGATCGCGATGATGTTCTTGACCGCGCCCCCGATCTCGACCCCCACCACATCCGTCGAGGTGTAGAGCCTCAAGGTTCTGGAGGAAAACTCCTTCTGCACCAACTCAGCCGCGGCACGGTCGAGCGAGGCGACGACCAGCGCGGTGGGATCTCCTCTCACAACCTCCTTGGCAAAGCTGGGGCCCGAAAGGGCGCAGAGGCGAGGAGCGAATTTGGTTCCAACCACTGTTTCAATAATCTCGCTCATGCGCATGGCGTGGTCAGTTTCAATGCCCTTGGTCGCGCTCACCCAAATCATCTCGGGCCGAAGATGACTAAGCATTCGTTCGTACAAGCCGCGACAGACATGCGAAGGCATCGCGGTTACGACGATTTCCGCCCCGTCCAGCGCCTCGCCCAAATCGTTGGTAGCTCGGATACCATCCGGAAGACTCACCCCGGGCATGAAGATTACGTTTTCATGCCGATGCCGAATGCTTTCGACAAGCTCTGGTTCGTAAGCCCATAACGAGACCGCATGGCGTGACTTGGCGAACGTCGCCGCAAGCGCCGTGCCCCAATTCCCTGCTCCGATAACTGCAATACGCTTCATAAGAGCTCTCAGGCGTCAGTTATCAGTTCTCAGTCATGCTTCTGCTTTCTTCTGCCCAACCTTGTTCTCCGTCCCTTTAATCAGCCGAGCGATGTTGGCATGATGGCGCCCTATGATGATGAGGGCAGCTCCTGCGGCTCCCAAAACCACCGGCACGGGCGGATGTTTCATAAGCTCGACCAAAACGGGGAAAGCCGCGGTAGCGACGATGGATCCGAGCGATATGTAGCGCCAGATCGCCACTACCACCGCGAAGATCACCAGCACGAGCACAACTTGCCACGGGGCAATAGCGATGAAAACGCCGACTCCGGTGGCCACGCCTTTACCGCCGCGAAATCCAAGCCAGAACGGGTAGCAGTGGCCCAGAACTGCCGCGAAGGCCGCCGCCGCCACCAGGGTGGGCTCGCCTCCTGTCATCCGCGAAGCAAGCACCACAGCCAGAAGCCCTTTGCCGGCGTCCAGCAGAAAGGTGGCGACAAAACCCATCGCTCCCAGGTTCCGCATGACGTTGGTCGCGCCGATGGAGCCGCTGCCGGTGGAGCGAACATCGATTCCGCGTTGCCACCGAACTATGAGATAGCCGAATGGGATTGAACCTAACAGGTACGCAATCAGAGTCGTGAGTGGGCCAGTCATTTACGGGAATCTTTCCACTTTCCGATATTCTGCGCCTTGAGGCGAGAGTCTGCTTTCAAACAGGAAAAACTCCGACACTTCAAAATCTCCCAAGTCCTGCTCGCCTTGTTGAGAAATGGCCGTCTGGAGCGCCGGCTGTGCTTGCGGCTCCCCGAACCGTGCCAGCGTGAGGTGCGGGCGAAAGGCGCGCTCCTCGCGGGCAAAGCCGATGGTTTCCATGGCTTTGTCGACTTGTTCGGCGAGGCGGATGAGGCTTGCCGATTCTTCAATCCCAACCCAGAACACCCGCGGGCGC
>Ga0187853_10004218_pt1 | contig 10629 bp, 9 predicted proteins | sample June2016WEW_6_10_2_FD_132417 | JGI IMG/M metagenome (GOLD analysis project Ga0187853, IMG submission 132417) | Peatland microbial communities from SPRUCE experiment site at the Marcell Experimental Forest, Minnesota, USA - June2016WEW_6_100 | ecosystem: Environmental > Terrestrial > Soil >...
CTAGTGTAGTGTCTCGCAAATAGATTGACATAGCGGCTCTGGTGGGGTAGCGTCTCCAGAGGTGGCGTCGGCGAGTTCGAGCACGGTTGTCTCTGACGAGCAGCGCGCGGTCTTAGAGCGTTGGGTCGGCGCTCAGAAGACGCCGCAGAGCGTTGCGTTGCGCGCCCGGATCGTGCTGCTGGCGGCCGAGGGCGAGCCCAATAGCCAGATCGCTCGCACACTCGCGGTGTCGCGGCCGACCGTGATTCTGTGGCGTTCGCGCTTCGCCGAGGGCGGGACGGCCGCGTTGACCGAGACGAAGCCCGGTCGCGGGCGCAAGCCGACGATCCCGGCGGCCAAGGTCAAGGCGATCGTGCAGGCGACCACGCAAACGACGCCGCCGGGGCAGACGCACTGGAGCTGCCGCACGATGGCAAAGGCGCACGGCGTCAGCCCAGCGACGGTGCAGCGGATTTGGGACGCGCACGGCCTCAAGCCGCACCGTGTGCGCACGTTCAAGCTCTCCAACGACCCGCGCTTCAGCGAGAAGCTGACCGACGTGGTCGGGCTCTACCTCAACCCGCCCGAGAAAGCGATCGTGCTCTGCGTCGACGAGAAGAGCCAGATCCAGGCGCTCGACCGCACCCAGCCGAGCCTGCCGATGAAGAAAGGCCGCGCCGGCACGATGACCCACGACTACAAGCGCAACGGCACCACCACCTTGTTTGCCGCCCTCGACGTGCTGCAAGGGACCGTCGTCGGCCAGTGCCTACCCCGTCACCGCCACCAAGAGTTCCTCAAGTTCCTGCGCACCCTCGACCGCGAGTTTCCCGGCCAGCGCGAGTTGCACCTGATCGTCGACAACTACCGCACCCACAAACACGACAACGTCGACGCCTGGCTCGCCAAACACCCGCGCTTCCACCTCCACTTCATCCCAACCTCGAGCTCCTGGCTCAACCTTGTCGAGCGCTGGTTCCGCGAGCTCACCGAGAAAGCGATCCGGCGCGGCGTCTTCCACAGCGTCCCCGACCTGATCGCCGCAATCGAAGCATTCCTTGCCGCCCACAACAACGACCCCAAACCCTTCGTCTGGACGGCGTCAGTCGACTCGATCCTCGCCAAGGTCGGACGCTGTAAAGCCGTTCTTGAGACAGTCCACTAGTAGTGCCCGGCGGGCGCCTGCGCCGCCACCGGCGCGACGGCCTCGTACGCCGTGCCAAGCGGCGGCCTGGGATTCGGCTCGCCGTTGTTCGGCCAGAAGGCGAATGCGCGCTCGGCCTGCGCGGCGATCGTCAGCGAGGGGTTCGAGCCGAGATTCGCGCTCACCGCCGCGCCGTCGGCGACGTGGAGGCCGGGCTCCGTCCAGACGCGCTGCCACGCGTCGAGCACACCCGCCTGCGCCGAGGCGCCGATCGGCGCGCCGCCGAGGATGTGCGCGGTGAACGGCCGGTTGAGCAGCACCTCGTTGAGCCCCGAGCCCGGCAGGCCGCCCATCACCTCGGCCGCGATCCGCGCCGCCTCGTTGCCCTCGGGAATCCAGGAGGGCGCCGGTTCGCCGTGCCCGTGCGTCGTGCGCAGCCTCCGGCCCGTCCAGCGCATGCGCAGCGAGTTGTCCCGGGCCTGCATCACGAGCAGGATCACGCTTCGCTCCGCCCAGCGCCGCACGGAGAGCGCGCGTAGGAACCAGAGCGGGTGGCGCAAGCACGTGCCGAGCCAGCGCAGTGGACGCGGCACGCGGCCGCCGCCGTCCACGAGCACGGTCGAGAAGAGTCCCATCATGCTCGAGCCCTTCGGGTAGCGGACCGGCTCGATGTGCGTGTCTGCGCTCGGATGGAACGACGAGCCGATCGCGATCCCCGTCGAGTAGTCCACCGACGCGTCGCGCGCACCCGCCCCGACGATCACCTCCGAGTTCGAGCGTACGAGCATGCCGAGGTTCGGACCGCCCAGCCCGGAGCGGAAGAGCAGCTTCAGCGTGCCGAGCACACCCGCGGCGAGCACGACCTGCTCGGCACGGAACAGCTCCCGCCGCGGCCGCAGCCAGGCGCCGGGGTGGGACGTCTCCACCTCCCAACCGCCGCCGGCGCGGCGCAGCAGCGTCGCCTCGCGTTCCGGGTGCACGACCGCGCCTCCGCGTTCCGCGAGCCAGAGGTAGTTGCGGTCGAGCGTGTTCTTCGCGTTGTGCCGGCAGCCGACCATGCAGCCGCCGCAGCGGAGACACGGACTCCGCGGCGGGCCGGCGCCGCCGAAGTACGGGTCGATCCCGTCTTCGTCGCCGAAGTAGACGCCCACGGGCGTGCGGTGGAACGTGTCGGCCACGCCCATGCGACGCGCGACCTCGCGCACGACCGTCTCGGCGACCGTCTCGAACGGCGTTTCCACGACGCCGAGCATCCGCCGCGCACGCGCGTAGAACGGCGCGAGCTCCTCGCGCCAGTCGGCGATCCCAGCCCACTGGACGTCGTCGAAGAACGGGTCGAGCGGCTCGTAGAGCGCGTTCGCGTACACGAGCGAGCCGCCGCCGACCCCCGCGCCCGAGAGGACGACGAGGTCGTTCAGCATCGTCAGCCGCTGGATGCCGCGCAGACCCAGCCGGGGCATGAACAGGAAGCGGCGCAGGTTCCAGTTCGTGCGCGCGAAGTCGCCCGCAGCGAACCGCCGGCCCGCCTCGAGCACGCCGACGCGGTAGCCCTTCTCGGTCAGCCGCAGCGCCGCGACGCTCCCGCCGAACCCGCTGCCGACGACGATCACGTCGTACTCGTGCACCCTCACGGGACGAGACACTAGTGGCACGGCTACGCTGCACGACCCGATGCGCCGGCTCGTGGTCATCCTCGCGCTCGTCCTCGCCACGCCGGCCGCGGCCGCGACGATCCATGGCACGGCCCAGGGCGACTCGATCGTCGGGACGCAAGGCGCGGACCGAATCGTCGCCGGTGCCGGCAACGACTTCGTCCAGGTCGCCTTCGGCGGCGTCGACAGCGTCGACTGCGGCGCCGGCTTCGACGTCGTCAGCGCCGACCTCGCCGACAAGGTGGCGACGAACTGCGAGGTCGTCTCGCGCCGGCTCTCGGTCGACCTGTCGACGAACCCGGCGAGCCAGCACGAGACTGCGGTCGAGCCCGACGACGTCGCGTGGGGATCGACCGTCGTCGCGGCGTACCAGCTCGGCCGCTTCGCGGAAGGTGCGTCGTCGAACATCGGCTTCGCGATCTCCGGCGACGCCGGGCGCACCTGGCAGCGCGGCGTCCTGCCCGGCGTCACGGTCGAGTCGAGCCCCCAGGGCACGCAGAGCGCCGCCTCCGACCCCACGGTCGCGTACGACTCGGTGCACGGCGTCTGGCTGATCGGGACGCTGACGCTCGAGCAGGGCAGCTCGCACGTGCTCGTCGCGCGCTCGACCGACGGCCTGCACTGGGCGACGCCGGTGGTCGCCGCGACCGGGCCCGTCCTCGACAAGGACTGGCTCACCTGCGACAACGGCGCGTCGAGCCCGTTCCGCGGCCGCTGCTACCTCGAGTACACGGACGACCAGAAGAACATCACCGTCAGCGAGTCGAGCGACGACGGCGGCATGACCTGGTCGCAGCCGGTGGCCGCAGGGAGCATTCTCGTCGGCACCCAGCCGGTGACGCTGCCGGACGGCACACTCGACGTGGTCGCCGGCGACTACACGAACGAGAACGGCTTGAACGGCTCGATCGTCGACCTCCGCTCGACCGACGGAGGCGCAACGTTCACCCGCGTGATCGTCTCCGATCTCACGTCGAAGGCGAATGACGTGATGCGGTCGAGCGCGCTGCCGTCGGTGGAGGCGGACAGCGCGGGCACGATCTACGCGGTCTGGCACGACTGCCGCTTCCGTCCCGGCTGCGCGGAGAACGACGTCGTGCTGTCGACGTCGAAGGACGGAGGGCTGACCTGGTCGGCGCCGTCCCGCGTCCCCGACGGAGCCGCGTCGTCGACCATGGACGCGTTCATCACCGGGCTCGGCGCCGATCCGGCGCATCCGGGGCATCTTGCAGTCGTCTACGGATACTTCCATCCCGGCTCGTGCGCGCGCGGAGCGTGCCTGCTCGGCACGGCGCTCCAGCAGTCGAGCGACGGCGGGGTCACGTGGACGACACCGCAGCAACTCGACGCACAGCCGATGAGCGAGACCTGGCTGGCGCGCGCCGAGGGCGGCCGGATGGTCGGCGACTACTACTCGGTCGAGTTCGCCGGTGACCGCGTCGTGCCGGTGTTCACGCTCGCCGCGCCGCCGCTGAACGGCCGCTTTCGCGAGGCGATCTTCGCCGCTTCGCTACCCGCGCTCGGGTAGCGCGGCGGCGAGCGCGCGCAGCGTCTCGCCTGCGCCGGCCTCGATCTTCACGGAGGCCCGGGCGTCGAGCGGGGTCGCGTCCCGGTTCACGATCGCCAGGCTGCCGCCTGCGGCGAGCGTTTCGAGCGGCAGGCCGGCGACCGGATACACCTCGAGCGACGAGCCGACGACGAGGAGCAGGCGTGCCTCGGCGGCGAGCTGGAAGGCGCGTTCCATCGCACCCGCAGGCAGAAGCTCGCCGAACATGACGACGTCGGGCTTGAGGATCCGGCCGCAGCGCGGGCACGGCGGCGCCGGCGCGGCGTCGAGCAGGCGCACGACCTCTTCGAAGGGCACCACCTCGCGACAGGCGAGGCAGCTCGACGTCCGGATCGAGCCGTGCACCTCGACGACCGCACGCGAGCCGGCGCGCTCGTGCAGGCGGTCGATGTTCTGCGTGATCACCGCGCGCACCCAGCCGCGCTCCTCGAGCTCGGCGAGCGCCCTATGGCCGTCGTTCGGCTGCGCGTCGCGCAGCATGTCGAGCCGCTTCCCGTAGAAGTCCCAGACCTTCACCGGGTCGGCGAGGAACGCGTCGATCGTCGCGTATTCCATCGGGTCGTACTGCGCCCAGATTCCGGTCGGAGAGCGGAAGTCGGGGATCCCGGACTCGGTGCTCACACCCGCGCCGGTCAGCACGACGCACGGCTGCCGGTCGTGGACGAGCTGGACAAGACGCTCGACACTCACCGGGCCATCGTAGAGTTGCGCCAGATGGAAGGCTTCACGTTCTCGACGAAGGTGCGCGTGCGCTTCGCGGATACCGACGCGCAGGGAGTCGCGCACAACTCGGCCTACGTCGTCTGGTTCGAAGTCGCGCGCGTCGAGTACCTCCGCGCCTTCGCCGGCGGCTATCAGATCCTGCGCGACCACGGGGTCGAGGCGCTCGTGATCGAGTCCTTCTGCCGCTATCTGGTGCCGGCCCGCTTCGACGACCTACTCGACCTCCATACGAGATGCCTCGACGTGCGCGGCGCGCGTTTCCGCTACGAGTACGTGATCGTCCGCGACGACGGCGTGCTGCTGGCGGAGGGTTGGACGGCGCACGCATGCGTCGACTCGGCGACGCTTCGCCCGACGCGCGTCCCGGCGTGGCTTGCCGCCGCTATCCGTTCGGCGGAAGCGACGGCGTCGTCTCCGTCGTCGTCGTCGTAGCCGACTTCGGCTTCTTCGGCTTCGGGTGCTTCTTCTTCGGCCCGACGCGGACGAGCTCCGGCGAGGAGCGGTACGACGAGAACCAGACGTCGTGGTACAGCAGCTTGCCGTCCGCGGAATAGACGTCGCGCGTGACGCTCGTCGTCATCGCAGGCTCGCCGGGATCGTCGATGACCGTCTCGCCCGGCTTGAGCGTCGGGTCGACCGTCTTCTTCACCGGGGCCTTCCCGTGCACGACGAGCGGGCCCGTCGTGCTCACGACCCTGCGCCCGGTCGGCGTCCCATAGAGGGAGACAGTCAGCGACGAGGGGCCCACGAACGTGCGCAGCAGCAGCCAGTGGCTGGTGTCGTTCACGAACTTCAGGTCGACGTCCGGATAGTCGACGGTCGCGTCGCGGCCCTGCGGGTAGTGGCTGATGTAGAGCGCGTGGTTCGTCCGGTCGGTGATCTTCACCCCGGCCTCGAAGGCGGTGTTGAAGACCGTGGTCGAGACCTGGCAGACGCCGCCGCCGAGCCCGGTCGTGAGCTCGCCGTTGACGATCACGGGCGCCACGAGGAAGCCCTTCGAAGCGTTGCGCTGGCCGGTGGTCTTGTTGAAGGAGAACGTCTCGCCCGGTGCGATCAGCTTGTCGTCGACGAGATGGGCGACCAGCTGCACGTTGTGGATGCGGTTCGGAACGCCGCCGTAGATCGTCGTGTAGCTCGAGACGAGGGCGTTCACGCCCATCGCCTCCGCCTTCGCCGTCGTGCGCTTGGCCGGGGACTCCTCGACGACGAGGTGCGCGACGCGGAGGCGCGGCCGGAGGGCTGCCTGCAGCACTGCCTGAGCGCTGCGAACGGCGTCGAGCTGAAGACCGGGCTTCGCCGGGACGAGCCGGACGTGCGGCCCGTTCACGGCCCACGTCGCGTCGCGCGGCGGCGTCTCGACGCGGCTGCCGAGCCTCGTGAGCCATTCCTCGGCTGCCTGGCCGCCGATGTGCAACGTGGTCTGCCGGCCCGAGGGCAGCTCGAGCAGTTGCGCGAGGCGGGCGGGCTTGACGACCCAGCGGGTCGGACCGAGCTCGAGCTTCACCGGCGCGGAGAGCACGACGCGCGCCTGGGCGGCCGCGCGGGCGAGCTCCGGCGCACGAACGCGCGGCCGCGTCATGCGCAGGGGAAGCTGCACCGGGACGCTCGAGCGGTTGAGCGAGGAGAGCCGCTCGACGAGCATCTGCGCGGCGGCGGCGCGGTCGAGCTCGACTCCGGCTCGCGCGGGCGTCACCACGATGCTGAGTCCGCGGCGGACGATCGACGCATTCCGCGGAAGCCGGTCGACGGTCTCGGCGATCTGGTTGAGCTCGTACTCGAGCGCGCCCGTGAGCACCGTCGTCGGGGGCGTCACGTCGGCGCCGAAGAAATCGACGTCGAGGCGCTTGAAGCCGCGCAGCGGGCCGAAGCCGTCGCCCTGCCGCTGGGCGGAGTCGATCGCGGCCTTCCAGTCCGATTGCACGCCGAGCTCGTTCGGCCGGATCGAGAACCGGTGCCCAGCGGCGAGGAAGACGATCGGCTGCTCGGCGAGGGCGGCTGCCTTGCGCTCGAGCAGCGCCCTGGCGTCCTTCGCCTCGAAGCCTCCGATGTCGATGCCGTCGACGCGGACGCCGTTCGCGATCTTCGTCGGCGAGCCTGCGAAGACCAGCCCGAGGACGATCCCGGCCGCGACGATCGAGAGTCCCAGGAGCAGGAGAAGTCGGCGCACGTGGCGATCGTAGCCGGGACGTGACACGCAAGGCGCGAAGGCGCGACGGACGCGTCACGACCCGCGAATTAGGATCGAAGGTAGGCGGGTGGGGGGAGGGGTCGGGTCCCGGGTTACACGCGCGTGTACTTTCAAACTCAAACGGCGCCGCTGCCGACGCTCACGCACCCAGCCGGCGCCGCAGGATCTCGAACCCGAGCTCGGCGTGCGGACTCTCGACCTCGGTGAAACCAGTCTTCTCGTAGAGACGCCGGGCCGGCTCGTTTCCGCGCTGCACGCCGAGCTCGAGCTCGTCGGCCCGGCCGCGGAACTCCTGCTCGAGGAGCGCGAGCACCCGCCCGCCGACGCCGCTGCCGCGCGCCGCCGGCTCGAGCACGAGCGCATGCAGATGCAGGGTCCGCCCCCGCAGCTCCAGCCAGATCGAGCCCACGTCCTCTCCGTCCACGAGCACCGTCCGTATCTCCCCGGTCTCGCGCATCGTCTGCTCGAGCTCCGCCCGGTCGATGCCCATCGCCTCCAGGACAGACTCCATCCCGCCGATGAAGCTCCCTTCGAAACGTTGCAGGAAGCGGTCGTCGACGCCGGCCGGCGCCAGCGAGACCTCAGAAGACGAAGAGCTCGACACCGCCGCTGACGTTCAGTTCGATGCCCGTGATGTACGCCGCCAGGTCGGAGCACAGGAACGCGATCGCGTTGGCGATGTCCTGCGGATCGCCGGGCCGCTTCAGGACCGTCCGGTTGACGATGCGCTCGTTCATCACCGCATTCGCCATGTTGAAGGCCTCGGTGCCGATCACGCCCGGGACGATCGCGTTGCAGGTGATCCCGTGCCGGCCGCCCTCCATCGCGAGCGTCTTCGTCAGCCCGAGCAGGCCCGCCTTCGTCGTCGAGTAGCTCGCCTGGCCGAAGCCCCCGAGCGTCCCGGCGACCGACGCCATGTTCACGATCCGGCCCCAGCCGCGCTCCTTCATGTGCGGCCACACGGCCTGGGCGCAGTTGAAGGCGCCCGTCAGATTGACGCGCAGGTCGCGTTCCCAGAGCTCCGGCGACTGGTCGAGGAGCTGCGCCGCGTGATCGAGGGTGCCCGCGTTGTTGACGAGAATGTCGACCGAGCCGAGCTCTTCGACCGTGCGCGCCACAGCGGCGTCGACCTCCGCTCGGTCGGTGACGTCGCAGCGGACGGCGCGCGCGCGCCGGCCCATCGCCTGGATCTCGGCCACCGTCTCCTCCGTGTGCACCATCCCCTGCTGCCGAGCCACGGTCGCGAGCGCGCCGTAGCGGTCGGTCTCCTCCGACAGCTGGGACTCCACGAGCAGGTCGGCGACGACGACATCGGCTCCAGCCCGCGCCAGGGTGAGAGCGTCGGCCCGGCCGAGACCGCGGGACGCACCGGTGACGAACGCGACGCGCCCGGAGAGATCGATGTCGATCGCCACGACGGGACCCTAGTGGTTTGACCGGTAACGTTGCCCGGTTTCCGGCTTGCGAGCACCAAGCTGGAGGCTGTCGTCGCCCTTGGCAAGGCCGGTGGCCTTGCCAAGGGCGACGGCGGACTCCAGCGCCGCGTGATCGCGGGCCGGAGACCCGGCGAACGTTGCCGGTCAGACCACTAGCGTCAGCCTCCGCGCGGCATGAAGATCTCCCTCGCGATCACGAGCCGCTGGATCTGCGAGGTGCCCTCGTAGATCTGGAACAGCTTCGCGTCGCGCATGAGCTTCTCCACCGGGTACTCCTTGATGTAGCCGTAGCCTCCGAAGACCTGCACCGCGTCCGTGGTCACCTTCATCGCCGTGTCGGCGGCGAAGCGCTTCGCGAACGACGAGTAGAGCGTCGCCTTGCGGCCGTAGCCCTGGTCGAGCATCCAAGCCGCCTGCCAGGTGAGCAGGCGGGCGGCCTCGATCTCCGTCGCCATGTCGGCGATCATGAAGTTCACGCCCTGGTGCATTGCGATGGGCATGTCGAAGGTGACGCGCTCCTTCGCGTAGGCGACCGAGTGGTCGTACGCGGCCTGCGCGACGCCGACGGCGCCGATCGCGGTGCCGGGGCGCGTAAAGTCGAGCGTCGCCATCGCGATCTTGAAGCCGTCACCCTCCTCCCCGATCCGGTTTGCCGCAGGGAGGCGCACGTCCTGGAGGGCGAAGGCCGAGGTGTCGGTGGCGCGCTGGCCCATCTTGTCGAGATGCTTCTCGATCGCCACGCCCGGCGCGTCCATCGGGACGATGAACGCCGACATGCCCTTGCTCGAGCCGTGCGGATCGGTCTTCGCGAACACGACCGTCCACGCCGCGTAGCCGGCGTTCGTGATGAACGTCTTCGAGCCGTTGAGGACGTAGTCGTCCCCGTCGCGCACTGCGGTGGTCTTCAAGGCCGCGACATCGGAGCCGGCGCCCGCCTCCGAGAGGCCGAACGAGCAGAGGATCGGCTCCTCGATGAGCGGCGGCAGCCAGGCGGCCTTCTGCTCCTCGCTGCCGAAGAGGATCACGGGGCCGGACCCGAGCCCGTTCGCCGAGATCGAGGTACCGATGCCGCTGCAGCCCCAGTTCAGCTCTTCGCCGACGAGCATCCCGTCGAACGACGAGAGGCCGAGCCCGCCGTACTCCTCCGGGACGTTCAGGTTCATCAGCCCGACCTCGTGCGCCTTCGCGATCACGTCGGCCGGGTGCTGCATCTTCTCGTCGTACTCGCGCTCCTTCGGGCGGATCTCCTTCTCGGCGAACTCGCGCGCGAGGTCGCGCAGCGCCTTCTGCTCGTCGGTCAGCGCGAACGACACGCCCGTGGCAGTTCCGTGCTCGATCGTCGTCATTCGTCTCCGTCCCTCAGCGATCGATTGACTAGTCAGTCAAGAGTCTAACGGCGCCCGTGTCCCGGTCAAAGCGGCCGTCTCAGGCGGCCGCGCCGGCGGGCGTGAGCGCCGTCGGCTCGCGCCGGCTGAGCGCGACCGCACCGGCGAGCACGAAGGCGAAGGCGGCCACGCGCGCGACGCCGCGCAAGCCGCCCGGAAGCGCCTCGCCGAAGAGCACCGTGCCGGCGAGGATCGGCAGCGCGTTCGTCCAGAGCACGGCGAGCCCGGCAGTCGAGAGACGGCCGCCGCGCTGGAACGCAAGCTGGAGGCAGACGAACGCCAGCCCGTGGCAGGCGAGCAGCCCCGGGACGAACAGGAGCCGCATGCCGCCCACGACGGCGGCCTTTGTGCCGACGTCGCCGGCGGCGTAGAGCACGCCGGCGGCCGTGCCGAGGCCCACGCCGGCGGGCAGTAGCTTCGCGGCGCCGGCGGCAGCGGCGACGGAGACGAGCATCCAGGCGGCGATCGCCGTTGCAGACCCGCGGCCCGCGGCCGGGTGCGACCCGAGCGACAGCCCGAGGAGCAGAAGACCGGTCAGCGCGGCGCCGATGCCGA
>Ga0187853_10004222_pt1 | contig 10627 bp, 8 predicted proteins | sample June2016WEW_6_10_2_FD_132417 | JGI IMG/M metagenome (GOLD analysis project Ga0187853, IMG submission 132417) | Peatland microbial communities from SPRUCE experiment site at the Marcell Experimental Forest, Minnesota, USA - June2016WEW_6_100 | ecosystem: Environmental > Terrestrial > Soil >...
CCACTCCGGGGCAACCATCCCCGTCTCTCTCTTCACTTCTGCTATTCCCATCTTGGATTTTCTCCCCGCCCCCTACATTAAATTAAAGGGTAGCAGGTGTCTCACTATTATTGGCACAGAGGGACCCCGCTGAAAAGCACCAATCAGGAGAAAAGGCGGGTTCTGTAAAATCAGAGACTCCGTCTCAAAATTTAGAAGATATTGCCGAACCTGCTCGTTGGATTGAATCGTGTACCTTTAAATTCAAGGGTGGCGAGGTTATCTGGTTCAATGACATGGGGGCGAATGATGTACGATTTATGCCTATATTAGATTCCGAAAAAGAAATCTTTGATGAGTGTATGCGCATGATCCCCCTTGACCCTGATAAAGCAAAAATCTACAAAATCTGGCTTCACGATCGAATTACCGAAATAAAATCGCTCATGAACAGGACTCGGAAAGAGGCAGATGCAATATTGACGATGGGTGGAGGTATTTTCAATTCAAGCGGAGCAATTTACAGCCACTCGCAATGCGCTTATCTCAAAGTCCGTATTCAATTTGAGTCAAAGGGACCAGCCTTAAACAAAGATGATAAAATTAAGGCAGTTTCAAAACCCTACCTTGGCATGGTGGGCATGGACTGATCCCGAAACGGACACCTTAGCAACTGTCCTCGCGATCGATTACTTCCTCGATTGCGACTTCTTGGGAGTAATCCAGAAAACGCGATAAACTGATTGCTGAGGCCATCCTTACGTTAACATGATTTGCCCGTGATTCTACCGCTTCAAGTACTCGGGGTCGATTGACGACCCAACGGGTAATCGACTACGGGAAGAAAGGAACTGCCCTACTTAAACTGAAATCCCCCACGACAAATTCCCCCACGACCTCTTGACACAATTATGTACTTTACTTTATAAAGTGAGTCGGGCTTTGTGGATGCAATGATCAAGATTCGCACAATGCCCCACTGGTAGAAGTCCTGGAACGTGGGTATTGAGAGTGCATCGCGTCCAGGCGGCATGAGATGAGCGAAAAACAAGAAAGGAAAATAGCATGCGCACACGCATCGTTGCGGCCTTTGAACTGGTTCTTCTCTTCCCCGCGGCGCTCTTCATGGCAGCACTCGTCGTTCGTAACCTAAATTCAGTGCAATATGGCCTGGCTCACACAGCTCAGCAGATCGTCATGTGGTATGCAGGACGGATGTGGACCTTGTGGGTGCTGCTACTCGCTATGCCCATGACCGTCCTAGTTACCGGGTGCGCCACGTTACGGCATAACTGGAACCCTGGCCTTCAACAGCTTGTGCGCCTTCATTGGACAACGCTCTTCGTCGCGGTGATGACACTAGCCGCGGCAGGCATACTGCTCATTGTCATCCTTCATATGCTCGCGAACTAAGGCTGTTCATCATATAAACCTAAGCACGGCACGGAGTGATCAGAATATGTGGCCGATGCCCTGTGCATTGTCTGCACAATACAGTATCAAGGTCGCGATCCAGAAACGGGCATGTGGGAAAGAGCCTTTCAGGCTGTTATCGCTGTAAAAACCAACTGGTCGGGCAGAATTGCAGTATTATGGATATTGGTTGGCAGGCCGCCATATTTCCGAAGGAATGACTCTGGATTACTTTGTGACGGCCTTTTATCCAGCTAGACCAAGTCCGAAAAGCATCGTGGCCGCAATGGTCCACATAATGACGCCGAGCGTCACCCAGAAGAAGAATTTCTTTGCATCTGCTCCGAGCAACAATCCCAGAAGCGCACCGAGCGGTGCGCCTGTAAGTATCGGAGCCAATAATCCAAGCCCGATAATCCCATATTTCTCCCATATATGGCCGATTTTTCCAGCATACATCTTGGAAACCTGTTTTTCCAATTTCCGCATCACCCATGCCTGAAGGGGTAGGCCAACAAGGAAAATAATGATGACAGCGGTCTCGTTGCCGCATAATGTCGCCAATCCGGCGGTGATGGGATGAAGTTTCATTGCTATGCCTGAAGGCACAGCAGATGGGAAATATAGGATGCCAAGTCCAGCGACACAGAGCAGTTTGAGGATCATGTTTCCGCGTTTAGACTAATAGGTTCAGCCACGGCGGACACTGTATCACAGGTCGCGGTCCAGAAGCGGGCTTGTGGGAAATAGCACTTCCACCGTCAGGGAAGAATGAAGGCAAAATAGCTGTGATTGGATCGTCTGATGATTCTAATCGGATCTTTTAGGGGACCGGAAAACCAGGACACCCATTTAATTGATTCTTTTTCTTGGCACTTTCCATGAGTCCCCCATTAGAAATATCTGACAGAGGTGAACCATGGCCTTGCCGCGCAGCCAATACGTCCGGGAGGGGCAGGACGGCGTGTATCACTGCTTCACCCGGTGCGTCCGCCGCGCGTTCCTCTATGGATTCGACGCGCTTACACGCCGCGACTTCTCCCATCGCAAGGCATGGCTGGTCGATCGCTTGCGCCATCTTTCCGCCATTTTCGCGGTCGAAGTCTGCGCTTACGCCATTATGGAGAATCACTATCACACCATTCTGCGCACGCGTCCCGACATCGTGGCCAGTTGGTCCGACCAGGAGGTGGCAACCCGCTGGCTGACGCTCTTCCCTCGACAATGCAGCAAGGGGGGTGCGCCTGCCGAGGCGGAAATCTCCGCCCTGGCGCATTGCCCGCAACGTATTGCACAGCTGCGCCAACGGCTCTCCAGCCTGAGCTGGTTCATGGCCCGGCTCAACGAATTCATCGCCCGCGCCGCCAACAAAGAAGATCAAGTGAAAGGCCGCTTCTGGGAAGCTCGGTTCAAATGCCAGGCGCTGCTCGATGACGCCGCCATCGCGGCCTGCATGGTGTATGTGGACCTGAATCCCATTCGCGCCGGCCTGGCACAAACTCCCGAGGAAAGCAACTTCACCAGCATCCAGCAACGGATTCGCGCCTGGCGGAAAGGACCAACGACAACTCCCTCTGTTCAACACATCCAACCTGATTCTCTCCGCAAGAACCTACCTATTCCTGAAACCTCCAGCCCTATTCCCGTTTCTGCCAGGAGCAATTCTCCCGATGACGCGACCCTTTCCACCTGCTGGCTTTGTCCCATTTCATCAGAATTCCCAGGACGCGGAATCCTGCAGATGACTGCGCCCGAGTATTTTGATCTGGTGGACAGGTCGGGACGCATGGCCCGGTTGGATAAACGCGGAGCAATCGATGCCGATTTTGCACCCATCCTCGTGCGGATTGGTGCCAATCCGGATGCGTGGATAGAAACCATCTCCCGCTTCGGATCCAAATTTGCTCTTGCTGCCGGGCTGCTTCCCAACCTGCGCAATTTTGCAGATCGCCTCGGCAGACAGTGGCTCAAAGGGATTACGGCGGCAAGAGCCGCCTTCGCACTGCCGCAGCAATTAGCCTGAGTCCCTACGCGTTTCATCAGCCCATTCCTTGGAGATCCGGTATTGTTTCTCCATGCCTGTGGCTGCCCTTCCTTGTTGACCCTTGCGGATTTGTTTCACTCAATGGTCGCATTCCCCTTCCGCGATCCCCCACATGTGCTGCATACACGGATTTGATAAAAGTGACGATCGCAAACTAGGGATACTTTGGCGAATTTTGGGTGTCCAGGTTTGTTCCAGGTTTGTTTTTAGTGTTTTTAGTGTTTTTAGGAAATGGCGGCCTCTTCTGCATTCACGGGTGCCGTTGTCTCCCGAGAGCGAAAGTCGATCCCAATCACTATGACCATCTGAATATCTGGGCAAGCTTCGGCAAGAGATTTCGCGCGCTTTTCGAGAAGCTGAACCACCTCGTCGAAGTTCATATGCTGTTTATCATCGGGATTAATCCAGAATCCCTGCCTACCAATGTAGCCCAATAGGTAAACACCATATCGAGCATTGGCATCGTGCAGATACTGAGCTACGAGCTGGTTTTCCAGACCGTCATAGAGTTGCGCTATGCTCCACTTATCGACCCATTTGATCTCAATGGAGACCGGCCCTTTTACTTTAGGATTCTCTATCCTCAGATCGGGTCTTTGTCGCTGATCTATCTCTTCCTCTTGAGGCACGACGTACCTCCTCCGAGAGCGAGTGTTTAGCTGATTCGCGAACCATTTGCGTAAGCGGATTTCATCATCATCCTGATGTAAATCTTGGCGAATGCTTGTATCTGCCTTTTCAACGTCGTGTTTAATGTCTCCCAGCCGACTGGTCAATATCTTGAATAAATCGGTGTCGGTCTTGGGATCAATTTCGTATTCTTTGGCAAAAACACGGATATCAGAAGGTTCCCAGGCTACAAGCTCTGATTGTTTTTCAAGCCATTTATCGTGAAGATGCAAAATATAATCGCGCATTGTTGAAAAACAGGGATCACTTGAGAGGGCTTGAAGGTATTTCCCGGCATCGGGGCTTTTACTGTTTGCCAGCCTAACAAACAAACTGTTTCTAAACTCCTGGGCATGATCGCGACTCCCGGGGCTGTATCCAACCATATCAGCTCGATGGATGTCGTTATCAAGAGTGAGGTACTTATAGGCAATGGGAATAAATCTGGCAAGTTGTGCAGGCTCCAGATAGCTAGGATTATTGATTGCTGGTATGCTTGATATACTCTCAATGCTGAGTGCGGCGCAAAGACGCACCATTATCTGCTCCGCTCCATCAGCACAGCTCAGAACTTCCTCCAATTTATCAACTGCCTTTGATGCATCACATTGCAGCCAAACACACATCCATAGATTCCATGCCTCATTAGGCAAGCACTGTTTTATTCGCTTTTGTGCGAGTTCCGCCACTTCTTGAAAAGGAGGTTGATCAACCTTCAGCAAAACCGACAAAGCAAACTTTAGAATCGAAGCGTTGCAGGGATCTCCGATCTGCAATAAACGCAAGATTGTGTCATGAACAATAGACGCGAATCTCTCGTTGCTCCAGACCAGAGCTGCTAGGACCTCGTGCGAACGTTCTCGGTCGTCGCCAAATTTCCATTCACCTTGAATGCACTCTGCGAGCACCTCTCCAACAGCATCTGGGCTGTACTTCGCAAGCTCATCCAGCCAAACAGCGAACCCATTCAGCTCATTGACCGCGTAACGAGTGGCCAATATAGCATCATCATGGTTTAGAAAGCATAAGGCGATATCGCCATCCTCTATCGCGGCCTGCATGCCAGCCAAGCCGACGATCACCCGGCGATCTGTCTGCGAAGGTTCCGGCTTCTCATGTGGAAGCATCGGGCTGAATAGCCGCCATGCGCGTTTGCACCCTTCTCTCGCGGCGTGTGCAATACTTCTTCCGCGTTTCTTACGCAAACCTTCCCAGGTTGTAGGCGTCCACTTAGATCTATTCTCTTGATCGGCTTCCTCCACCAATATTCCCAACCAACCGACCGGTTTCCCTGAAGCAAGAAGCCTCAGATGCCAGAGCAAGGTAATCTGCCAGCGTTTGGCTTGAATCCAATTTCTCGCATCCCATAATCGTCTTGACCACCAGCTTCGCTCCCCGACTTTATATCTAAGAAAGTATCTGATCTTTTGATACCAGATCCGTTTGAGCCATATCCACCTACCAGCCGCAACCAATCGCCGCAACTCACGCTTTAAAGCGTGATCCTGGGTGATCCGACGCTTAATGTTCTTCAAAATATTTCTTCGACGGCCTGATTTGTCCCAGAGCTCGATAGAAATACTCAAGGCCAGTTGACGATCCTTTAGTTCGACTCTATTGCTTATGTCATCTATGGCCCATTTTAGATCCTCGTTTGAAGCTTGGAGTATTTCATCCCAATTAAACGGACCGTGCGATTGTATGGGTTCTCTCTGATTTTCCCGGCGCGAGTCCTCTACTAATCTCCAAAAGTAATGCCGCCGGACTAGCGGATGTTTTATTGTGCCTTCGCGAAGGCTTGTAAGATCATCAATGCGCAGTAAGTGATTGCATCGCTTTGACCAGCTAAGCAGCCACAACGCTTCTCCTGACAAGCCCTCCTCCTCGCCTGTCAACACTGCTTTTAAAAGGAAAATCTGCAGTACTACTTGGATAATGGCTCCCAACCATGAAAAATGAGCTGATAGTGGAGTCGAGATTTTATCCAGCGAAATGTATGGCGGAGTCTGCATAAGATGGACAATCTCTACCAGCAGCTCCTTGCCACCGTCGGATTTCAGGGCAGACTCAAAATGCGTTTTTAGAAAAAATATCAAACTATCATGCCAAGGAACTACATCCAGTTTTCGGAGAAGACACGCAAATTCGGAAGCATTGATGGTGCGGGGATACAACGCCTCGAAGATTGGGGAGCAAATACGAGTTGGAATATTTGGCATTCCAGCTACAATTTCGGCTAGACGCCTGCGACTGGGAATGTCGCCCACATCCCGGATAAGCGCAGCGGCATATGCCTTGAGCTTATCATTTGATTCCGTCATTATTTGGAGAGCCTCATCGAGACAACCCGTAAGGCGTCCATGTCGGGCAAGAAGAAGCATTTCTGCACGAAGATCAACGGAATTCGAAGCGTCGCGGATGATTCGGGAAACGTCATCAGAAAGCCTTGGGTCAGCTAAGCGGCTTAGTGAATCAGGGGATGAATCCAACCAAGCTTGCTGTCTCCCTGCAAATCTCAAAGCCAGGGAATCAAGAAGAGAGCGTTTGTATGCTAAGGGGAGGCAACTCGGATCACCATATTGCATGTGTATTTGCGGCGCTGCATCCAAAATCCATTTGCGAATATCACCATTCCATGATTCATCGCCACAACATAACCAAGCAGCCACAGGAGCCAGCGCCGGCCGGAGCACACGCCGGTTGCATAAGCATTCAAAAAAGAGATCTTCCACTATGGTTAATGGGCAGCCCTCTTTAATCCTTTCTCTAAGCCAACTCGCAGTTAAGTACTCTGCTACACGGCGGTGATGGAAACGAATGCGCCCAAAGCTCTCGCAATCAAAGATTGGACGTTGCAGCAAAGACCGACACTCGACTTTGGACCAATTCTCAGGAAGGCAAAAGGAGGTATCCAATGCTCCAGTTACCAGAAGAGCATCATCGGGAATCTTGAAGCTAAACTGGCGGCAAAAAACTGTGGCTGCGCTGAGAGCTTCTGCTCCTTCTCTCGCACGCTCTTCGGAGAGTGAATCATTCACATCCCGAGCCATGGAACGAAGGTTTTGTTGGACATTGTATTCAATGAGTTCGGTCAGGGATCCGAGTGTCCCATGGTCTTCCCAGAAGTTAATTAAGTCAATAACGTCTATCGGCCTGCGCGCAAACTCCCATGCGTGATGCTCTTTGAGGGCGTTCAAAAAAGATTGTACGTTCGAGACACCGCGCCCGCGCGCAAATTGTTCCACTCGTTTCTCGTCTAAAGGCAATAATTGAACAACGAGGAGTGCGGAATCTTCAGAACTGTTGGATGTCTCGCCTGTCGTCGGAGGAGGGAAACATCGTAACAACTCTTGTGCATCGGTATGTGGTTGCCATTCGGTAATGCGGGAGCTGAGCAATATCTTTGCACGTGCGTTCATGGCGCTCCCAAGCTCACGGCTCAAGCTCTTCAGAGCTGAATAAAAGTCTGATACCTTGTGGAATTTGGATTCATCAACCGAATCAAGAAAGAAAGCTGCTTCGCCCAAGCCGTGGAGCCACTTTTGGAGGTGCTCGTACTCCTTACGATCTAGCACTTGGTCGATAGATTTGTTGACTAATTGGTCAAGGTGGATAAAGAAGGCAAATTTCTCCTCGGCATTTAATAGCTCAGCTCCATTCCTGAACTCTTCGGTCTTGCCACTCCCTGCTTCCCCAAGCACTACTACGATCCGTCGGTTGAGCAGCTCTTTCCAGCCCAATCCTCCATCCAGCGATGGCCATACATAACTGTGGAGGGCTTCGTCTTCCTGCATTGACCCCTTATTCAGTTCTCGAAAGCGCCGGTCAAGCTCAATGAACCCAATCATTGAATGCCTCTCAGCCTGTTGATCGACATTACCAAAGCATGAACTATCGCCGGGTGATTTTCGGGCCGACATAAACGACATATAAGGGCTCCCCAGCACTAACGGGCCAGGAAAAATGAATTCGGAGTTGAGGCGTCTTCACCTTACCATGCCAGCTACAGAATAACTTCTCCTTGTCTGATTCGGGGTGTCTGGAGGTGAGCTCAATCCGGAACTCTCGTTTTTCGGTATCCGACGAATCGGAAAACCATGCTTTCTGTCCAATGAAGTATTCCCGATATAGCCGATGTCCTTCGGGAGTGCGTTCCCCTTGCTCGTCAAAACAGGTTTTGAATTGGTCAAGAATGTCCAGCCGCGCCAGAATGCTATGCGCTGGCCCTTTGACAAATGGACGCCCGTCGAGTGGTTTGAAGCAATCTGCAGGGAAAAATAGGTTTGTAAATCGTTGTTTCGCACCGGTCTCCAATTGCTCCCAGGATGTAAGCGGTGGCGGAGCTAGACGAAGAGCAGCTTCAAGATCCTGAATGTCCCAGTGGTTCAACACATCGACGATTCTCCTATCTGTCGTATTGAGCACCCAGATTACTGGCACCGGAGAGAAAACCCATGATGATGGAGTCAAGTTCAGGAGTCCGCGATGGGCCCCGCTCAAGCAGCAGTATGCAGCCTCTCCCACCGCAGTATCCGTCACAACTTCCCCTCTGCACTCAAGATAATCATCAGGACTATGCTCCCGCAGATCTTCCCAAAATGGACCTAGCCGCGTCAGCCACTGCAAAAAAGGGTGCTGTTGATTGCGATCAAACACCTGCATAGCCTGTAGCATTGAATGTACATGGGTCACCTTTGAATTGACGACATTTCGGTGGCATTGCAGCTCACGGCCGAAACGTCGTGCAAGGTGCCGCATGATCATGAGACGGCTGTCGATAGGAAGGATTAGCGGCCTTTTTAAAAATCCTTTTCTATCAAACCGCTCGCAGCTTTCAATCAGCTTCCGATACAGGGCATTATGTAGCTTTTTTTAATTTTCAAAGGCGATTTTATTGAAAGAAAAGGAAATCTGCACACACTTTTCCTTTTTCAACCCAAGCGCGTCAATTGTATGATCACAACGGAAGTTATAATTCGAAAGGATCAATCGGTACGGCGGATCCATTCCGGGCAGTGTTGCGCCGGTCGCTATGTGATAGATTGCATGCCACAATCCAGATCCTACAAGCAACGAAAGGTGCTCCGATTGAAACAGGGCTGTCAACCAAGGTTCAATACGCGGACGAAGTTTTTCTGGGCCGAATATATCCTCTTTTTTCAGCCATGAGCAGTCCGAGCCGTCCAATAGTTTGAAAGACTGTCCTGCATACGAGGCCTCTAGAGGCCTTGCAAAATCTATCGGAGCCTTATCGTCACGACACTTGAGTATTTGCTGGTCCAAATTCATAAAACGCCTCCATTGATAGCGTCATGAGACAATATCGCCCGCCGGCTGGCAGTTGGAAATAAGACTTGCCAAGCTTGTTCGCCATCCGATAATCGCTGGCGGACCAAGTCCCGCATCAGGGTTCGACTATAAAAACACGGACATCCACGTTTCTATCGCGGATTACCTGTTGACCCGACAACTCTTTTTCGATTAGCCTCGGATCTGGAATATCGCGTGCAGCATCAACCACAACGAAAATAATCGTTTCGCAGCTTTTGTGCGCTGGGTACGATTGAATATCGACCTGAATTTGCCTAACAATTGCCTTCCACTGATGACGCCTTGCGACCCATTTTACTTCGATAAAGATGCGAGCAACTTTGCTGGCAAGGTCAACGAATTTGTGCGACACAGCTACTGACGGAATTGCTTCCTCTTTTATTAGATCGAACAAGACCGGTTTTAACATCACATAGAGAAGGTCCCTGACATCATCCTCTCGATCGACCTGCCACTTAGCGAGGCCCTTTTCACGACTGTTGAATGAACGAATGGTTGGAGTTAAGGAATGAATTGCTCGCGTTAAAGTAAAAAGTGCAGATTCTTTGCCTTGAAGCTCGATAATTGTCGTTCGATCAGGCAGTGAAGTACAAGAGACCTTTTCGAGATGGCTTCCAAGAAAAGCGGCAAAGCAATGATAAGGCCTGCGGACCTTGACAATACTTGCTATGTTGTTAGGCGGATATAAATCAGCTTCGTTGGCCACATCCATATCTATTCCGGGCACATCTTTGGCCCATTTGGGCGAGCGAGCCCTTAGCCATAATTCGTATGCCCAACACCGTCGGGCATAGTCTTTTGCCTCGTCATTTGTTAAAGCAATCCGGACATGCCGAAAATCGCGGAGTTCTTCAACCCAGTGATCGGCGTAAAGGACCCCTTCACGCTCAAGTGATCCAAGGTCGTCACGTACGAATTCGGGAATATGCGTGAATGTATAGCCGAATGCGTGTGTTGGTATGCGCGACACTCCTTTTCACCCCTCCCCAAAATGCGTGGAATTTCTGAATTCTCATACTCTACTAGCCATTATGTAGCTGTTGGGAAGTCCTTTTTTTAATTTTCAAAGGCGATTTTACTGAAAGAAAAGGAAATCTGCACACACTTTTCCTTTTTCAACCCAAGCGCGTCAATTGTATGATCAATACGGAAGTTATAATTCGAAAGGATCAATCAGTACGGCGGGGGAAA
>Ga0187853_10004234_pt1 | contig 10596 bp, 10 predicted proteins | sample June2016WEW_6_10_2_FD_132417 | JGI IMG/M metagenome (GOLD analysis project Ga0187853, IMG submission 132417) | Peatland microbial communities from SPRUCE experiment site at the Marcell Experimental Forest, Minnesota, USA - June2016WEW_6_100 | ecosystem: Environmental > Terrestrial > Soil >...
CATCGCCTGCGCGCGGAAGCTCCTGGTGATCCTCAACGCGATGGTCCGCAGCAACACGCGCTGGCAGGCTCTCACCCCCAGCGCGCAACACAGTTGCTAACGAAGTGCGCCTCAGCGGCGGGCCTTCACCCGCCAGCCACACAACACCTGCACCACTTCGGTCGCGCTGACCAGCCGGTACCCGCTGAAGACGCCCGGCCGCTGCAGGCGCGGGTTAGGCGGCTGCGCATCTCGCTCACGGCCGAATTCGTGTCGTCGCTCGATCGACAACACGCCCGCTGTCTCGTACGACGAGTCCGAAGACGGGGATACTTGAGCCGGCTGAGTCGGAGAGGGCGGACGTACCAAGCTGTAGTGAATGGCGCCCGTCTTGTGCAGATAGGCCGACACGCCCCGCGTCGTCCACGACCAACGACAGCGCCTCCTGGCCTTGTTGGTCAAGGCCGATAACTACACGGTCCTTGCCATCAACGTTGAGCAACCCATATCCAGTTCTCTCGAAACCGAGTGAGTCGTTGATGAGCATCCCAGTGCTCTTGGCGATGCGGCGGCCGATGTTGGGGTCCGGCAGGTCCTGGCCGATGGCCACACGATCGAACCCATTGCTGTCAAGTACAAGCACGCCGTCCATGCCGTTGCGGTACGTAGGGTACCACTTCTGCACGTAAGCCGGGGGAAAGTTCTTGCCCCAGATCTCTGCAACGCGCGCCATGTCCGTCCGGACCCGGTTCCGCGCTTCTGGGATCGGGGCGCCAATGAGGATTCTCGCGCGTCCGAGGGAGTCCTCGACTATGATGCCGCGCACGTGCAGTATCTGCGGCTCTGTCTGGCGGGTGAATCCAGCGAGGATAACGACGCCGCCGGCGACTGACACCAGAAGCGCGTACAGTCCAAGGAATCGGACGCGCCGCTCGAGGTGGCTGATCCGCGACTCGTTCATTGGAGCCTCCGTCGTCACATAGGGCAGCCGCCTAACGAAGTGCGCCTCAGCGGCGGGCCTTCAGCCGCACCCGCCTGGGCAACCGCTTCTAGTCTATAGCTCCGCCGTCATTCACGCGTTATGGGGCCGCGCCCGTCCGCTGCAGGCGCGGGTTAGGCGGCTCGCTGAGAGAGAACGAATCGCAGCAGGCCGGCGCCGTTGCCAATCAGTATGATCGCGATTAGCAGAGACAGCCCGCGACCGTGCACGGGCGTTATGCCAAACAAAACCAAGACCCCCAAGACGACCGCCGCACCGGCGAAAGCTGTCAAGATCCAGCGACCGAGTCTGTCACGCATGCGTCTCTCCTGCGACCGCGAGTCCGCCTAACAATCATTGGATTGCACGGGCGGGAGGGGGAGGGGAGCGGAAACGCTGGTCTGCGTTTGCCCCGCATACGGCGCCAAGGTGAGGCGCCAAGCCCCTGGCCACGCCACGTGTACTTGCACTGCAATAGAACGCTCCGTACAAACGCTGCAAGGCCCGCAGTCTAGCACGCTGCCGTGAGGCGGCCGTTAGCCGACGCCGTCTGCAGCGTTTCCACGACCGTCGGCAGCCTCGCCACCCCCTGGAACGGCTCCGCCAACTGCCGCCGGATCCCGCGCTCCTATCAGGAGCAGGACGCTCAGGTATGCGCAGGCTTCCCGATCTGGTGGAGGTGATCCAGCAAGACATCTCCGGCTACGGCCTGCCCACGCCCCTGGGGAGGATGTCCTCCGGTAGTCCCAGCAGGTCGGCAGGACTGCGCACACCCAGGGCACCCCGGTTCAACACGTGAGTGTAAATCATGGTCGTCCGCACGTCCTTGTGCCCCAGCAGCTCCTGGACCGTCCGGATGTCGGCCCCGCGCTCCAGAAGCAGCGTGGCGAAGGAATGCCGCAGGGAATGACAGGTCGCCCGCTTCGGCACGCCGCTCGCGCGCAGCGCCGCGTGAAACGCGCGCTGCACGACCGTCGGGTGCAGGTGATGCCGCTGCGCCTCACGACCCTCCGCATCCCAATAGCGGCGCGTCGCCGGGAACACCCACTGCCACGCCCACTCCTTCGCCGCCCCCGGCAGCTTCCGATCCAACGCGCCGGGCAGCACGACGCTCCCGCCGCCCGCCGCGAGGTCGCGCTCGTGCAGTCTCCGCACGGAGTCGAGATGGACCTCCAACGCCCGGCGGACGACCGCGGGCAACGGAGCCACCCGATCCTTGCCCCCCTTGCCGCCCCGCACCCGGATCTCGCCCCGCTCGAAATCCACGTCCTTCACCCGCAACCGCAACGCCTCCAGTAGCCGCAACCCCGCGCCATACAGGAGCACCGCCACGAGCCATGGGTCGCCCTGCAGATGCCCGACGATTGCGCCCACCTCTCCCGGCGTCAGCACGACCGGCAGCCGACCGCCGCGCTTGGCGTGCACCATCTCGTCCAGCCACGCCACCCGCCGCTTCAGAACCTCGCGGTAGAGAAAGAGCAGCGCGCCCAGCGCCTGGTTCTGCGTCGAGGCGCTCACCCGCCCGCGTACGGCGAGGTCCGTCAGGAACGCGGAGACTTCGGCATCGCCAAGGTCGGCCGGATGACGCATCCGGTGGAAGACGACGAAGCGGCGGACCCAGTGGGCGTACGCTTGCTCCGTCCGGGGACTGTAGTGACGCAGCCGCAGGGCACGCCGGAGCTGGACGAGGAGCTTGGGACGGCTCGCTGTCGGGCTGCTCGGCGAGGGCAGGGGAGCGCGGGGGGCCGCCGCCAGCGATCCGGCCGGCGCCCGGGCCGGCAATGCGGCCGCAATTCGCCGCCCCGCGTCCGAAGTCGGGGGCGCGGCATCCTCCCCGGGGAGCGTCCGGCCGAGATGCTTCAGGACGCGCGCCGAGAGGAGCGGCGTCGGGGCAGGAGCGCCACGGGTAAGATCCGCCACGCGTTCACACTGCACCCGGCCCAGGAGGACGCGTCACCCGAGCATTGCGGTGACCATCCCGTCTCCGCGCCGCCGGGCGGCCCGGGCATTGACGGGCGTGGCGAGGGCGACGCATTCGTTCGAGCGTGAAACGCCGGGATTTCCTCAAGGCCGGGCTGGCCGGCGCGGCGCTGGCGCGCGGGCGGCTCGGCGTCGCGAGCCTTCGCGGTCAGCCGAGCGTGTCGCTGGTAGCCGACCCCGGCGACGCCGTCGCCGCGGCCGCGCCGACGCGCCGGGCGCTGGAGGAGCTGAGCCGCAGCCTCGCCGACGCCGGAGCCGGCGTGCGCACGCTCGAGCGCGTCGAGGAGGCGGGCCCGGACGATCTCTGTGTCGTCGCCGCCGGCCCCGCGGCGCCGGCCGCCGCGGCTGCGCTGGCCGGGATGGGGCTCCGAGCGCCGGCCGCGCCGGAGAGCCTGGCCCTGCTCGAGGCCCGCGTTTCCGGCCGCCGGGCGGTGCTCGCCTGCGGCGCCGACGCGCGCGGCCTTTCCTACGCCCTCCTGGAGCTGGCCGACCGCGTGCGGGCCGGCACGCCTCCTGCGCAGGCGCTCGCCATCCCGGCCCCCATCGCGGAGGCGCCCGCCAACCCGGTGCGCAGCGTGATGCGCCAGTTCACCAGCGAGACGCTGGACAAGCCCTGGTACCACGATCGCGACGGCTGGACGCGCTACCTGGCGATGCTCGCCACGCACCGCTTCAACCGGCTCCACCTGGCCTTCGGCTTCGGCTACGACAGCCTCCAGCACGTCACGGACTCGTACTTCCTCTTCGCCTACCCGTTCCTCGTCGGCGTCCCAGGGTACGACGTGCGCGTGACGGCTCTCCCCGACGCCGAGCGGGACCGCAACCTCGACCAGCTCCGGTTCATCAGCGACGAGACCGCGGCGCGCGGCCTCGACTTCGAGCTGGGCATCTGGATGCACGGCTACCAGCTGACCGACAGCCCGAGCGCGCGGTACGTCGTCGAGGGGCTCACGCCGGAGACGCACGCCGCCTACTGCCGAGACGCGCTCACCGCCGTCCTCAAGGCATGCCCAGCGATCTCGGCGGTCGGTCTGCGCATCCACGGCGAGAGCGGGATCGCCGAGGGCAGCTACGACTTCTGGGCCACGGTGTTCGAGGGCGCCGCGCGCAGCGGCCGCAGCGTCGAGCTGGACCTGCACGCCAAGGGCCTGGATCAGACGATGATCGAGCGCGCGCTCGCGACGGGGCTACCGGTGAACGTGTCCCCGAAATTTGCCGCGGAGCATCTGAGTATGCCGTATCACCAGGCGGCCATCCGCGACCTGGAGATGCCGGTGAGCGGCAGGAGCGGTGCCGGCCTGATGACGCTGAGCGAGGGCGCGCGCATCTTCACGCGCTACGGCTACGCCGACTTCCTGCGCGAGGACCGGCGCTACACCGTCCGGCCGCGCGTCTTCTCCGGCACCCAGCGCCTCCTCGCCTGGGGCGACCCCGCGTTCGCTGCGGCCGGTGCGCGCGCGTTCCAGTTCTGCGGGATGACGGGCGCCGATCTGATGGAGCCGCTCACCTGCCGGGGTCGCCGCGGCACCGGCACCGGGCGGCGCGACGGCTACGCGGACCTGGTGCTCGCGCCACGCTGGGATTGGGAGAAGTACGGCGCCTGGTACCGTTCGTGGGGCCGGATGACGTACGACCCCGCGACCGACGCGGACGTGTTCCATCGGACCCTGGGCGGAGATCCACGTGCCTTGGCCCTGCAATCGGGTCTCGCCCGCGCCAGCCGCATCCTCCCCATCGTGACGACGGCCTACCTCCCCTCGGCGGCGTGCGACGCCTATTGGCCGGAGATCTACTGGAACCAGCCGATGGTGGAGGAGCCGTCCCGGAATCCCTACTTCGATACGCCGGTGCCGCGGACGTTCCAGCACGCCAGCCCGCTGGACCCGCAGCTCTTCCTCTCGCCGAGCGAATGCGCCGACGAGCTGTTGGGGGGACGGCGCAGCGGGAGGTACTCGCCGCTCGAGGTGGCCCGCTGGCTCACGGACCTGGCCGAGGGCGCGCTGGGCGACCTCGCGCGGGCCGGCGCGCAGGTGCCGCCCGAGCGCCTCCGGGCCGCGATCGACGTCGCGATCCTCGCAGGACTGGGCCGGTTCTTCGCCGCGAAGCTCCAAGGCGCGGTGCTGTACGAGATCCACCAGCGCACGGGCGACCGCCGGGCGCTGAGCGAGGCCTTGAATGCGTGCCGGGGCGCCCGGGCCGCGTGGGCCGAGCTGGTCGAGCGCGCGAAGGGCGTCTACCAGGCGGACCTTTCGGCGAGCGACCGCTTCTCCGAGCGCGGCCAGTGGGCCGACCGGCTGTCAGGGATCGAGGACGACATCCGCGGCCTCGTGCTTCGCCTGGGGGCTGCGACCCCGAGCCCGGACCCGCGCGTCGCGGCCGCGGTGGACGACGCGCTGCGCGATTCGCGGCGGGGCCCCGCGCCCTGCACGCACACGCCGCCGGCGGGCTTCCGGCCATCGGCCGATGTCCCGCTCGCGCTCGCGATCACCGGCGGACGGCAGCCCACATCGGCGCGCCTGTGGTATCGCCGCGTCAATCAGGCCGAGCCCTGGAGGTCGGTGGAGATGGCGGTGCAGGGGGACGCGTGGGGCGCGAGCATCCCCGGGGCGTACGCCGAAGCGGTGTATCCACTGCAGTACTACTTCGAGGTAACGATCGGCGGCGAGGCTGTGCTCCATCCCGGCTTCGCCCCCGACGTCCTCAACCAGCCCTACTTCGTGCTGCGGCGGCTCTGACTCGGCGCACCGGCTCGTAGCTCAGCACGACGTTCCCGTTCTTGAAGGCCCTGCTGCTCTTGAGCCGCAACGGGACCTGCTGCGTCATCCCGTCGAACATCGTCCGGCCGCTGCCAAGGACCACCGGGATCAGCACGATCTGGAACTCGTCGATCAGCCCCGCGGGCGCGAGCTGGGCGACGAGGCTGCCGCTGCCCAGGATGGCGATGCCATCGCCCGGCGCGCTCTTGAGCTTGCGCACCTCGGCCAGCAGATCGCCCTTGAGCAAGGTCGTGTTCCGCCACGACACCTTTTCGAGCGTCCGGGAGACGACGTACTTCCGGAGTCGGTTCATCCCCGCGGCCACCTCGGGCATCGCCTTCGCCGCCGCGGGCGTGGGCCAATAGGTCTCCATCAGTTGATAGGTCTTCCGGCCGAACAGGAGCGCGCCGCCACCGCCGGCGTTCCTCGAGGTGAACGCGTTGAACTCCGCGTCCTGCTCCGGGTTGTGCGCGAAGCGCATGTCGCCCTTCGCGTCGGCGAAGTAGCCGTCCAGCGACGTCGAGTTGAACACCAGGAGTTTCTGCACGTGCCCCCCGAGATGAGAAGCGGGGCGCCGTCGCCGGCGCCCCGCTTCGGATTCAGATCCAGCGGCCGGTCGCCTAGTGCGCCGCTCCGGCCAGCGCCCGCCCGAAGCTCATCGCCAGCACTTCCTTGATCTTCGGCAGCGCCCACTCCAGGTCGGCCTTGGATACCGTCAGCGCGGGGGCGAACCGCACGACCTGGTCGTGCGTCTCCTTGCAGAGGATGCCCCGCTCGGCCAGCGCCTCGCAGTAGGGACGCGCCGTGCCGGCCTCGACCCGGATCTCGACGCCGATCAGCAGCCCCTTGCCGCGCACCTCGACCACCTGCGGCGAGTGCATCTTCCGCAGCTCGTCCATGAACCACGTGCCCAGCTCGTGCGCGCGGTCGGCCAGCTTCTCGTCGACCAGCACGCTCAAGGCGGCGCGGCCGATCGCGGCCCCGAAGGGGTTGCCCCCGAAGGTGGAGCCGTGATCGCCGGGCTTGAAGACCCCCATCAGGTTCTCGTCCGCCAGGAGCGCCGAGACCGGGTACATCCCGCCGGCCACGGCCTTCCCGACGATCAGCGCGTCGGGCCGCGCATTCTCCCACTGCCACATGAACATCTTCCCGGTGCGGCCGAGGCCCGTCTGGATCTCGTCGTCCACCCAGAGGACGTTGTGCTTCTTCGTGATCTCGCGGATCTGCTTCAGCCACCCGTCCTTCGCCACGATGACCCCGGCCTCGCCCTGCAGCGGCTCGGTCAGGAAGGCGCAGGTGTTCGGCGTGATCGCCTGCTCCAGCGCCGCGGCGTCGCCGAACGGGATGATCTTGAAGCCCGGCGTGAACGGCCCGAAGCCGTCCTTGTACTGGGGCTCGGTGGAGAAGCCGATGATCGTCGTGGTGCGGCCGTGGAAGTTGCCGGCCGAGACGATGATCTCCGCCTTCCCCTCGGGGATCTTCTTGACCTTGTAGCCCCACTTCCGGATCGCCTTGATCGCCGTCTCGACGGCCTCGGCCCCGGAGTTCATCGGCAGCGCCTTCGCGAAGCCGGCCAGCTCGCACAGCTGATGGAGGAACGGCCCCATCTGATCGTTGTGGAAGGCCCGCGACGTGAGCGTGATGCGCGCGGCCTGCTCCTGCGCGGCCTTCACGATCCGGGGATGGCAGTGGCCCTGGTTGACGGCCGAGTAGGCGCTGAGACAGTCGAGGTACTTCTTCCCGTCCACGTCCCAGACCCACGGGCCCTGGCCGCGCTCCAGCACCACGTCCAGCGGCTTGTAGTTATTCGCGCTGTACTTGACGACTTCCTTGAGGAATTGCTCTGACCGGCTCATCTCGCTCTGACCTCAGGACGGCGGAAGGATCTTGAACATGCCGGTGCCGCACACGGGGCAGGTGCCCTTCAGCGCGGGCCGGCCGTTGGCCATCTTCACTTGCTTCACGTTCGCCATCTCGCGCTTCGCCTTGCACTTCACGCAGTAGCCCTCATTGGCGGCCATCGGCTTCTTGGCGGCGGCCTTCTTCGCAGGCTTGGCGGCCTTCTTCGGCATTGGCGTCCTCTCCAGGTTGAGGGTTCGCTGTCGAACTCGTCGCGGAATATAGCCGCCGCGGCCCGGTTGTGTAGCGATGGCGCCACCGGCGCTCCGGCGGCCTACCGCCGACCCAGAGCGGACCCCTAACTACCCTTGCGGCGTGCGATTGTCTATAATACGAACAAATCACTCCAGATACGAGTTGCCGATGTTCGCCGTACGTCTTCTGATCGCCGCCGCCGTCGCCGGTCTGGCCGGCGCCACGACCACCTCGCGGCCCGCAAACCCCGCGCCGCGGCGGATCGACGTCGTCATCGAGGGCCACTTCGGGCACTTCACGCCAACGGAGATCCGGGCCAACTACGGGGACACCATCCACGTCACGCTGAAGGCGATGGACAGCGCCCACGGCTTCAGGGTCGAGGGGGAGAACTTCGACATCACGGCCTATCCGGGTCTGCCGGCGGAAGTGACGTTCGTGGCGGACTGGGTCGGCGGCCGGGAGTGGTTCTGCACCTTCGATTGCGGGCCGCAGCACGGGACGATGAGCGGGATGGTCGTGGTGGAGAAGAGGGGGTAGGGTGTAGGGTCTAGGGTGTAGAAAGACAGAAGGCGTCCGCCACCCGGGCGCCTTCTTCGTTCGCTACACCCTACACCCCACACCCTATACCCAGCATCTACCCTTCCCCCAGCTTCCTCAAATGCCCCGGCTTGAGGTGGAATAGCAGCGTCCCTTTTCCGGCCTCCGCCGGGCCGTCGAATTCGATCCCCACCACGCCGCTCTTCTTCACCGCGATGTTGACGTCACAGCTCTTCGAGATCAGCGCGCCCGTCAGGTCCGACAGGTCCGGCTCGTGGCCGACCAGGGCCACCGTGGAGTCGGGCGGGAACTTGGCCAGGAACTTCACGACCGCGCCGACCGAGTACTCGTGCCCCAGCTCCTCGGCGACCTGCGGCGCCTCGCTCCAGCGATAGCCCTTCGCGACGAGGTCCGCGGTCTCCCGGGCCCGGAGCAGCGGGCTCGTCACGAGGAAATCGAACTTGATCCCCATCTTCTTCATCGCCCGCGCCGCGGCGCGCTGCTCGGCGCGCCCCTCGGCCGTGAGCGGCCGCTGGTCGTCGTCCGGCCAGGTGTTGGCGTCGCGAGTCTCGGCCTTGGCGTGGCGGATCAGGATGACTTCCATGGCCAGATATGTTGCAGCACGGTGGGCGCCGTGTCGAGGAGCGAGTTTCAGGCGAGGATACCGCCCCCCAGCATCCGGTCGCCGCGGTACAGGACCCCGCTCTGGCCCGGCGCCACGGCCCGGACGGGCTCGAGGAGGGCCAGCTCGAGGGTATCCGGAGAAGCGGCGCGCACTTCGGCGGCCGCCGGGCGGGCCCGGTAGCGGATCTGCACCTCGCAGCGGTCCCCGGGATGCAGCGGCTCGGCCAGCCAGTTCACCTCCTCGAGCGAGACGGCCCGGGCCTCCAGCTCCTCGGCGGGCCCGACGACCACCTCGCGCGACTCGGGGCGGATCTGGAGGACGAAGAGCGCCCGGCCGGACCTGGCGGGGAGGCCGCGCCGCTGGCCGACGGTGTAGCGGGCGAAGCCGGCGTGCTCGCCCAGTATCTCGCCGTCGGTCGTCACGATCGGCCCGGGCTGCAGGGCGGGCGCTTCGGCCGGCAGCCGCCGCTCGAGCACGTCCACGTAGTCGCCGCTGGGGACGAAGCAGATCTCCTGGCTCTCGACCTTGTCCGCGGTCACGAGGCCGAGGCGCCGCGCCACGTCGCGCGTCTCGGTCTTGGCCAGATGGCCGACCGGCGTGAGCATCCGCGGGACGACGTCGGAGCGGATCCCCCAGAGGAAATAGGACTGGTCCTTGCTCCGGTCGGCGCCGCGGAAGAGCGCGCCGCCCTCGGCACGCGCGTAGTGGCCGGTGGCGATCGCGTCGCAGCCCAGCGCCTCAGCGTGCGCGAGGAGATCACTGAACTTGGTGAAGGAGTTGCAGCGCACGCAGGGAATCGGCGTGCGGCCGCGCGCGTACTCGTCCACGAAATTCTGGATGACGTCGCGGCCGAACCGGTCCTCGAGGTTCAAGACGTAGTGGGGAATGCCGAGCCGGTCGGCGACGGCGCGCGCGTCCTGGATCGAGTCGAGCGAGCAGCAGGGGCGGTCGGCGACGCCCTCCTCGCCGTAGCAGAAGAGCTTCATCGTCGCGCCGATGACGTCGTAGCCCTGCTCGACCAGGAGCGCCGCGGCGACGGACGAGTCCACGCCGCCCGACATGGCGACCAGGACGCGGCTCATGCGCGGGCGAGCGCCTGGCGGAGCTGGCGCACTTTGGTGACGACGCGGCCGTAGGCGTCGGCGACCTGGGGCACCTGCTCCGGCGTGGACAGCGCGCCGAAGGAGAAGCGCACCGCGGCGACCGCCAGGTCGGGCGGCACACCCATCGCGGTGAGCACGTGCGACGGCTCGACGGCGCCCGTGAGGCAGGCGGAGCCGGAGGAGGCCGCGACGCCCGCGAGGTCCAGGTGCATCAGCATCGTCTCGGAGTCGGTCCCCGGCGCGCTGACGCTGAGGATGTTGGGGGCGCGCGCGGCTCGTGCACCATGCACCACCGCGTCGCTCACGCGCTCGAGGATGGCGTGCTGGAGCGCATTGCGCATCACCGCCCACGCGGTGGCCTTCGCGGCCTGCTCCTCAGCCGCCAGCTCGGCCGCTTCGCCGAACCCGACGATCCCCGGCACGTTCTCCGTCCCCGGCCGCAGGCCCGACTGCTGTGACCCGCCGTGGATGAGACCGTGGAAGAGCGCCGGGTCTTTCACCACCAGCGCCCCGACGCCCTTGGGGCCGCCGATCTTGTGA
>Ga0187853_10004242_pt1 | contig 10590 bp, 6 predicted proteins | sample June2016WEW_6_10_2_FD_132417 | JGI IMG/M metagenome (GOLD analysis project Ga0187853, IMG submission 132417) | Peatland microbial communities from SPRUCE experiment site at the Marcell Experimental Forest, Minnesota, USA - June2016WEW_6_100 | ecosystem: Environmental > Terrestrial > Soil >...
GAGATGTCCGTCCGGGTTCCCTCGCTCATGGACGGATGATACCAGATCGAACGTGCGTTCTACGCGGCTGGCACGGCCGGGCCACTTCAATCCGGCCGATGACGGGGCGCCGCTAGCTCTTCAGCAGCGTCCGCAGCGCGGCCTTGACCCGATCCTCGAGGCCCCGGCCGACGGTGGGGTCCAGGAGTGCGTCTCGGGAGGCCTGGCGCGCTTCGCCCGCCGAATATCCCAGCGCCAGCAGCGCAGCCATCACCTCCGACTCGCCGACTCCGGCGCGCCCGTCGGCAGCAGCAGCCAGGCCGGCCGCGGCGACCTTCTCCTTGAGTTCCAGGCAGATTCGGGCCGCAAGCCGCTTGCCGACCCCTGGAACCGCCGTCAGCACGGCCTGATCGTCGGAAAGGATCGCCAGCTGCAGGTCGCCGACCGGCCGCGAGCCGACGATCGCCAGCGCCACCTTAGGGCCGACGCCCGTCACGGTCTGGAGCAGGCCGAAGAAACCCAGCTCCTCGGGGTTACGGAAGCCGTACAGGGCCTGGGCGTCGTCGCGAACCAGGTGATAAGTGAAGAGCCTGGCCCGCTCCCCCACTCTCGTTGAGGCCAGCACCGCCGGCGCCGCGAACACGCGGTACCCGACGCCGCTCACTTCCACGATCAATGAATCGACGAAGACCGCACCCACGACGCCGTCGAGCGAGGCGATCACGCGAAGGCGCCCTTACGAAGCGGTCTTCGATTTCGCGGCGCGCGACGCTCCCCCGTCGCGACCGACCGCAAGGCGCTCGAGGCGCAGAGCATCTCGGACCGCCGCATCGTAGGGCGTGATTCCCTCCGGCGCGGGCCGAAGGGCCGACCTGTCGAGAACGCCGGTTGGGACGCGGCTTACGGACCACTCCCGGTTGGCCACGCAGATGGCGATGGCCAGGGCATCGGCAGCGTCATCCGGCTCCGGCAGCTCCTGGAGCCCGAGTATCGCCTGCACCATCCGCTGAACCTGGTCCTTCGAGGCAGACCCGTGCCCCGCCGTGGCAACCTTGACCTCGTTCGGAGTGGCCTCGCGAATCTCCAGGCCGTGCAGCGCGGCTGCGAGCAAGACGACGCCCCGAGCCTGGCCGACGGCGAAGGCGGTCTGGGCGTTCCTGGTGAAGAAGAGTCGCTCGACGCCGATCAGGGCGGGCGCATGAAGCTCGATCAGGTCGCCTACCGAGAGGAAGATCGCCTCGAGCCGCCCGGGCAGCTCCATCTGGCCCGACGTCTTGATGACGCCGTAGTCGATCGCGCGAAGACGCGGTCCCGTTCGCTCGACGATCCCGTACCCGAGCATCGCCGTGCCCGGGTCTATTCCGAGGATGATCACGCTCCGACCTCGGCAAGGAGCGTCTCCGGGATCTCGAAGTTGGCCGTCACCCGCTGGACGTCCTCCTGGTCTTCGAGCAGGTCGATCAGCCGGAGCGCCTGGCGAGCCTTCGATTCATCGAGCTCGACCGTGTTCCGGGGAGTCATCGAGAGCTCGGCCGACTCGATCTTGACGCCGGCTTTCTCGAGCGAGCGCCGAACTGCCTCGAGGTCGCCCGGTTTCGTGAAGACCTCGACCTGCTGGCCGGACAAGTCGACGTCGTCCGCGCCGGCGTCGATGGCGATCAGGGCCAGCTCGTCCCGGTCTCCGCCGGGAGCCAGGAAGATGACGCCGCGCTGCTCGAACTGCCAGGCCACGCTGCCCGATCCGGCCAGCTGCCCGCCGGCCTTGGTCAGGATCGACCGGACTTCGGCCGCGGTCCGGTTGCGATTGTCGGTCGCCGTCTCGACCAGGATCGCCACGCCGCCCGGGCCGTAGCCCTCGTAGGTGATCTCCTCGAACTGCTCGCCCTCGCCGCCGCCGGTGGCCTTTTCGATGGCGCGCTTGATCGTGTCGAGCGGCATGTTGATGGCGCGGGCGCGTTCGATCGCCAGGCGGAGGCGGAAGTTGCCGTCGGGATCGCCGCCGCCGGCGCGAGCCGCGACGCTGATCTCACGGCCCATCTTGGTGAAGACGGCGCCGCGCTTCACGTCGTTCGCGCCTTTCTGGCGCTTGATCTGCGACCACTTGGAATGTCCGGACATCGGGCGGAGTATACCGCTCGGGCCGGCCCCGAAGCCGGCCGCCTCCGGCACAGGACCGCGCGGTTCGAGTCGGATGGCCGACATCGCGTCCCTGTCCGCACGTCCTCGTCCGCAGGTTCGCGTCGGGCTATCATGACCGGATCGCGGCCGGCCCCCTCGTCACGCCGCATCTTCGACGCGACCTTTCGCCACCAGAGGATCGATAGACCAGATGACAACCAAGAGTGTCGACCTCCCCCACCTTCGAAGCGTCGTCATTGCGGCCCATTCCGGGGCCGGCAAGACGACGCTGGCCGAGCGCCTCCTGTTCGATGCCGGCGCCATCACGCGATTAGGACGCGTCGATGACGGCACGGCGAGCCTGGACTTCGAGCCCGAGGAGCAGAAGCGCAAGCAGTCGCTCACCCTGGCCGTGGCGAACCTGGATCACGAGGGAACGAGAGTTCAAATCGTCGACACCCCCGGGTACGCGGACTTTGCGGCAGAGGTCGTCGAGGGCTTCGCCGCCACGGACGCTGCCGTGCTGCTGATGGATGCGTCCGGGCACGTGGAGGCCGGCCTCGAGTCGGCGGTGGCGGTGGCCCGTGCGAATGGTCGGCCGGCCCTCATCTTCATCAACAAGTGCGACCGCGAGAACTCCAGCCCCGGCAACGCGGTCGACGCGCTCCGGACGGCCTTCGGACAGAAGATCGCGCCGCTTCATGTCGCGATCGGGACGGCGGAGTCGTTCTCCGGTTACGTGGACCTGGTGCATCGCAAGGCCTACCAGCACGAGGGCGGCAAGGAAACCGAGGTCCCGGTCCCGGCGAACCTGGCGGGCGAGATTGCGGCCAGGCGCGACCAGTTGATCGAGGCCGCGTCCGAGGCCGACGATGACGTCATGATCAAGTACCTCGAGGGCGAGGAGATCACCGACGCGGAACTCGAGGGCTGCCTCAAGAAGGCCGTTCGGTCGGGCATCGTGGCCCCGGTGCTGATCGGCAGCGCCTCGAAGGACATCGGAGTAAGGGCCCTTCTCGATGCAATCGTCCACTACCTCCCATCGCCGGTCGAACTCGGCGAGGTCGTCGCCACCGACTCGAGCGGCAAGGAAGTCAAGGTCGTCCCGGATGCCGCCGGCCCGCTCGTCGCCAGGGTCTTCAAGACGACCGCCGACCCGTTCGTCGGCCGGCTGACGTACCTGCGCGTCCTGTCCGGCACGCTTCAGGGCCAGGGCCAGGCCTGGAACTCGACGCGCGGCGAGCCCGAGCGGATCGGCCAGCTTCTGCTCCTCCACGGCAAGGACCAGGAGACGGTCGGCCAGCTGCATGCCGGCGAGATCGGCGCGGTGGCCAAGCTGACCGTGACCGCCACTGGAGACACGCTCTCGGCCTCCCACGAGAAGGCGTACACGCTCCCGCCGCTCGCGTTTCCCATTCCCAGCCTGCAGGTTGCGATCGAGCCGCAGACGAAGGCGGACCTCGACAAGATGGGCTCGGCCCTCCAGCGCATGCTCGAAGAGGAGCCTTCGGCTCGCGTCGAGCGGTCGGAGACCGGCGAGCAGGTGCTCTGGACGATGGGCGACGCGCACGTCGCCGTCCTGGGCGAGCGCCTCAAGCGCAAGTTCGGCGCCGCGATCGTGACCAGGGTGCCACGAGTTCCATACAAGGAGACGATCCGGGGCAAGACGCAGAGCCACGGCCGATACAAGAAGCAGACCGGCGGCCACGGCATGTTCGGGGACGTCTGGATCGAGATCGAGCCGAACCCCGGGGGCGGCGTCGAGTTCGCCGAGCACGTCGTCGGCGGCACGGTCCCAAAGAACTTCTTCCCCGGCGTGGAGAAGGGCATCCGCGAGACGGCGGCAGAGGGCGTCCTGGCCGGCTACCCGCTCAGCGACTTCAAGGCGACGCTCTACGACGGCTCTTTCCATGCCGTCGACTCGAACGAGCTGTCGTTCAAGATCGCTGCCTCGCTGGCCCTCAAGCAGGGCGTGCTCGAATGCAAGCCCGTGCTCATGGAGCCGATCATGACGGTCGAGATCCGGATCCCGGAAGCCTTCATGGGTGACGTCAACCGCGACCTCAACGGCCGCCGTGGCCGCGTCCTGGGGATGGACACGAAAGACGGGATGCAGGTCATCACCGCCAGCGTGCCCCAGGCCGAGCTGTTCACCTACGCCACCGAGCTGCGCTCATTGACCGGCGGCCGCGGAACGTTCACGGCCAGGCTCGACCGCTACGAGGACGTGCCGCAGCACCTGGCCGAGAAGGTCATCGAGGCCCACAAGAAGGCTCAGGAGGCAGCGCACAAGGATTAGTTCGCTCGAAAGGGCCCCGGTCGACCCCTGGATCGCTCGGGCTTCAGCCCCTGAGCCGGCCGATCCGGAGGCTCTTCTTGCCGCCGCGAACGACCAGGTAGCGCCCTCCGATCATCGAGGGGACCGCTTCCTCGGGCGTCCCGACTCGCTCGCCGTTGATAGACAGCCCACCCTGCGCGATGGCCCGGCGCGCCTCGCCGGTTGAGGTATACAGGCCACTGGCCAGGGCGACTCCAAGGGCCCCGCCGGAGAGGTCGTCCGCCGAGAACTCGAAGTTGTCGAGCTCGACGAATAGATCCTCCACCAGACCCGGATCCCGGATCGGCTCCTTCGAGAACGCGGCCTCACTGACTCGCACCGCGTTCTTCGCGGCGTCCTCGCCGTGAACACGTGTCGTCAGATCGAGCCCGACGGCCTTCTGAGCCACGCGCCTCTCCGGATGAGCGGCTTGCTGCGCCTCCAGGTCGTCGATCCTGTCTCGATCGAACAGCGTGAACGTTCGCAGGTACCTGCCGACGTCGCGGTCGTCCGCATCGAGCCAGTACTGGTAGAAGTGGAAGGGGCTCGTCCTGGCCGGGTCGAGCCAGACGCTCGTGCCAGCGGCCGTCTTACCGAACTTGGACCCGCTTTCATTGGTCAGCAGCGGATAGCTCAACGCGAAGGCGAGATCCTGTCCATCGCCGGCGCCGAACTCCTTCCGGATCACCTCCAGGCCGGCGGTCATATTCCCCCATTGATCTGCTCCGCCCATCTGCAGTTCGACGCCACCCGCCCGGTACAGGTGAAGAAAGTCGGCCGCCTGCAGCAGCATGTAGCTGAACTCGGTGAAGCTCAGCCCGGCATCGAGGCGGATCTGCACCGAGTCCTTGGCCAGCATGTACGGCACCGTCAGGTGCTTGCCGACGTCCCGCAGGAAGCGCAGCAGCGAGTACGAGCTGAGCCACTCGTAGTTATCGACCACTTCGGCGCCGTTGGGCCCATCGAAATCGAGAAACCTCGTCAGCTGGCCCTGGATCCCGACGACATTCTCCTCGACAGCCGGACGACTCAGCAGAAGCCGCTCGGCCGACCGCCCGGACGGGTCGCCGATCATCGCCGTCCCACCTCCGACCACGACGATCGGAGTACCACCGGCACGCTGGAGGTGGATCAAGCCGAAGATCGGCACGAGGTGCCCGATGTGCAGGGAGGGGCCCGTGGGGTCGAAACCGTTGTAGCCCTTGATCGGTCGGCCAGCGGCGAGGCGCTCGGCCAGACCGCGGCTGACCTGGTGCAGCATGCCACGCCAGCGCAGCTCGTCGAGCAGCCCGGGCAGTCTGGCTGAAGCGGTCGAGCGGTCCGACCGGCCCGTGTCTCCTGGCAGCGTCATCGCCGTAATCCGCTCCTTGTCGTCACGCCCCGGGGCGCCTGCCCGTCCGAGGTCCCGGCGGGATGGGGTGGAGGCTTCCGCCTCTCTGCCTATGCTATCTTGCGAGCCGCCATGCAGACCAGTCTGACCAGACGCGAACGCCAGCGCCGAAGGCGCGGCGGCAGTCACCGCCCCGGCGGCGGTTCCGGCTCTCGCCTCGCCCTGATTCTCCCCCTGTTCCTCCTGGGGAGCTTCTTCGTGCTGGCGCTGGTGGCGTTCACCGGTTCGGTCGAGGTCTACTCGGCCTACAGCAAGGACCTGCAGGATCCCAAACAGCTCCTGCAGAGTCTCAACTTCAACCAGCAAACGGTTCTGTACGACCGAACGGGCACCGTCGAACTGGCCGCCTTCGGCTCTGAGAACCGGCAAGTCCTCACGTTCTCCCAGATTCCGAACGTCGTTCTCGACACTACGACCGCCACCGAGGACAAGACGTTCTGGACGAACGCCGGCTTCGACCCGGCGGCGATCCTGTCGGCTCTACGCGACGCGATTTCCGGCAACGCGCGAGGCGCATCCACGATCACGCAACAGCTGGTAAGACAGGAACTCTTGCCCCCGACGACCAGCACTGTCGACCGCAAGATCAAGGAGATCATCCAGTCGGTCAGATTGACCCAGGAGTTTCCCGGCGTGGCCGGCAAGCAGGTGATCATCACCGACTACCTGAACCTCAACTTCTACGGTAACCAGAGTTACGGCATCGCCGCTGCGGCCCAGGGCTACTTCGGTGTCACGGACCTCGGCAAGCTGACGATTGCACAAGCCGCGATTCTGGCCGGCATCCTCCAGGCGCCGTCCGCCTACGACCTGGTCGCCAACGCGGTCCAGCAGGGCGACGGCACTTTGGTCGTGCCCGACTCCGCGCCGATCGTCCAGCGCCGCAACGGGATACTCGAGGACATGCGGCTGGACAATCAGGAGGGCCTCCTGAGAGGCACGTACAGCGACGCCGCGCTGGTCGCCGCCGAATCGGAACCGGTGATCCTTCATCCCGTGGCCCAGACCCAGATGATTGCTCCGCAATTCGACCTGCAGGTCCGCCAACAACTCGCCGACCTGCTGTGCGGACAGGGCACGGACCCGGCGGACTGCCAGGCCGTCGACACCGGCGGCTACAAGGTCATCACGACGCTCGATGCCAAGATGCAGGCGTCGGCGGAGAAATGGTTGAAGGCCTACGTCTTCGGTCCCAACCAGCCCACCCTCGCCGCCGACATCGCCTACCTCGCAGCCCTGGGCATCACTCCAAAGACGGACGCGTATGACTACTCGCGGATCATCGGCCCGAGTTCTACGAGCAAGGTCGGCCTCCGCAACGGGAACATCTTCAACGGCGCGCTCATCGCCGAGGACTACCGGACCGGCCAGGTGCTGGCGTATGCGGGCAGTGCCGGCTTCTACGAGCAGGCGATCAAGGACCCGACCAAAGCCGGCCAGGACTACTTCGACCCCGAGTACGACGTGCTGTCGTCCGGTAACGGCCGACAACCGGGCTCATCCTTCAAGCCCATCAACTATCTCATCGGCATCCAGGATGGCTCCATGACCGCGGCCAGCCTGTTCATGGACGTGGCCACGGACTTCGGCGGCGGATACACGCCCCACGATGCCGATGGCGACGAACGAGGTCCTGTCCGGCTGCGCGAGGCACTCCAGTACTCGCTGAACATCCCGGCAGTCAAGGCCGCGTCGATCAACGGTGTCGCCCATGTCATGGCGCGGGCCCAGGACTTCGGGCTGCAGTTCCCGGCCGGATCGAACCCGGGCGTATCGATCGGCATCGGCACGGTCGAGGTTCATCCGGCGGACTTGACGTCGGCCTACGGGGCGATCGCCGATGGCGGCACGCTGGTCCAGCGCAACATGATCCTATCCGTGACCGACGACAGGGGGAACCCGGTCCTTCCGCTCCAGGTGCCCGCGGTGACCCACCCGTCTACGCCGGCCGCGACATATGTCATGACCAACATCCTCGCAGGCAACACCGATCCGACTCAGAACAACTGGTGGAGCCAGTACAAGCTGATGTCGGGCAACACGCGCCGGCCGGCCACTCTGAAGACCGGCACCAGCGACCAGACCCAGGATCTCTTCGCCCTTGGTTACGTGGCACCCCCCACGGATCCGAATGCGCCGGCGATCGTCGCCGGCGTCTGGGCCGGCAACAGCGACAACGCACCGGGGCACAGCGTCATGTCCCTCGAGCTGGCGGCACCTATCTGGCACGCCTTCATGCAGGACGCCACGGCCGGCACTCCGGTAACCGACTTCAAGCAACCTGCAGGCGTCACCTGGGCCACGGTCGATGCCAACAGCGGCATGCTTCCCGGCCCGTTTACGACTCAGACGGTTCGCGAGGTTTTCGTCAACGGCACCGTCCCAACCCAGGTCGACACGACCAAGGTGCCGGTGGACGTAGACACCGTCACCAACACTCTCTGGACGTACGACTGCCCGGGCATCAAGGGGACCGAGGGCTTCCTGGACCTGAGCCAGGTGGATTCGAACAACCCCACGTGGCAGTCGTACGACCAGATCTGGATCGCGAGGGCAGAAACTGGCGTCGCAGTGCGAGGCGGGCCCAACAACGGGGCCACCATGTACTTCTACGAGACCGGATTCTGGACTCCGTTTGGGCTGACATGGGGAGCGCCCTTCCCGCCGACGACCTACTGCACGTCGAATACCGGGACGCCGCCGCCGTCTCCGAGCGAGACGCCAACTCCGGAGGCCACCCTCTTCCCCCTCCCGAGTCCCTCACTGGTGGTCCCGCCGTTCGTCCCGCCGACTGCCAGGCCGACCGCCAGGCCGACCGCCCCGCCGACGGCTCCGCCGACGCCTGGTGAATCGCCGGCGCCGGCGGCCCTGCCGTTACTTCCGCTGCCGCTGGCGTTGGCGCTCGAGAGACGCTTCGGTCGAGCGAACAGGAACCGGGCTGCCGGGCGACTTCGCGACTGACGGCGGACTCCGGCCCTAGTTCTCCGGCTGCTCAGCCTGAGTGGGGCCTCTTCGGCCGAGGAGAGTTCGGGCCAGCTCGAGGGATGCCCCCAGCTCCGGCAAACGGAAGAGAGCGGCCCAGCCGACGTAGACGGCCAGGCCGGCCAGGCCGGCCAGCGCCAGTTCGGCAACCTGCCCTGCGAACGAGGACCCGCCGCCGGTGGCACGCTCGACGTACCGCTGAACGAGCAGGGACGCCGCCGACGCCACGCACGCACCCCCTGCGAACGCAATCGCGTGACCGGCCACCGGCCGCAAGTCAAAACCGATCCGTTTCTCCATCAAGGCCACGAGCAGGATCACCTCTGCCCATCCCCCCAGGCCGATGGCGAGAGCCAGGCCCTCCAGGTGCATGAACGGAAACAGGATGACGGCAGCGACGACATCGACGGCAACCGCCACCAGCGCGGCAGTGACGGGCGTCCTCGTGTCCTTCCCCGCATAGAAGATCGGCGCCAGGAGCGCGATCAGGACGTGGGCCACGAGGCCCAGCAGGAACACCTCGTACACGGGCGTCATCGCCGCCGTATCCGCGGCGGTGAACTCGCCATGCTGATACAGGAACGCGATCGTCGGGGTTGCCAGCACGATCATGAAGCCCGTCAGCGGCACGACCACGAACAGCAGCAGCCGGATCGACTGGTCGACCAGGCGACGGAAGCGCTCGTCGTCCCGGCGGGCCACCGCCCTCGAAAGGGGCGGCAGCAAGACGATGCCGAGCGGTACGCCTATCAGGCCGACGGGAATCTGCAGCGCGGTGAAAGCGCCGTTGTAGATCGTGATCGGTCCATTTCCCAGGCCGGCGGCGAAGAAGGTGTTCACCAGGAAGACGATCTGCGTGACGCCGAGCCCGAGGGCGCGGGGCGCCATGAGCTTCAGCGTCTCGCGCACAGCCGGATCGTGGATATGTATCTCCGGCCTGTACAGGCCGGTCCGACGCACCGCCACCGCCTGTGTGATGACCAGGCCGGCCGCCCCGACCACGACCCCGGTAGCGAGGGCATAGATGCCCAGGAACGGCACCAGGGCCACCGCGCACACGATGATCGCCACGTTGTAAACGTTGGGAGCCATTGCCGGTGCCCCGAAGATGCCGACTGAGTTCAGGCCTGCGCTCATGACGGCTCCAACCGCCAGCAGGATCGGCGACAGGAGCATCACCCGGGTCAGCCCGATCTCGGCATCGAGCTTGGCCGCGTCCGGGGTAGGGGCGATCAGGGCGACGATCGACGGCGCCGCGATCCACGCGACGACGGCGAGCGGTATCAGCGCCAGGACCATGAGGTTGGCGATGGTGGCAATGAGCCGACGCGCGCGCTCCGGTTCACCTCTCGCCAGCAACTCGGAGGCGACGGGGACGAGAGCCGAGCCGACCGCGCCGGCCGCCACCAGCTGGAAGAGGGTGTCCGGAATCCGGAAAGCAGCGTAGAACGCATCGAGATTGGCGCCCGGGCCGAACTCTGCGAGGAACACCGACGTCCTGACCCAGCCGAGAAGCCGGGACAGCACCACGCCTGCCACCACGATCACTCCGGCAAGAGCAATCGCCCGGCCGCCGAGTCGGGCCGATGACGTGGCCGACAGATCGGACGTGGCCGCGTCGCCGGTCAGAATCACGTCACCCGCGACGGCCACCGGCGACCCCACGATGCCACCAGGGTTCCCCTGCGGGGCCCGCCTGGCAGTCGACCGAACCGCCGGTTCGAGTGATCCTGGGACGCCTCGGGCGCCGCTCACCCGGGCCGGGGTGGGCGGCCGCGGCTGCCAGCTCCCATCGCGGGGCGAC
>Ga0187853_10004244_pt1 | contig 10584 bp, 10 predicted proteins | sample June2016WEW_6_10_2_FD_132417 | JGI IMG/M metagenome (GOLD analysis project Ga0187853, IMG submission 132417) | Peatland microbial communities from SPRUCE experiment site at the Marcell Experimental Forest, Minnesota, USA - June2016WEW_6_100 | ecosystem: Environmental > Terrestrial > Soil >...
GCTGACTTTGCCAATATTGGCCTTCACCACCAAGGCGCGCCGGCCCAGTTCGCGGATCTGCCCAGCCACCGCCTCGGCTCCTTGGCGATCGGAGTTGTAGTTCAGGATCAGGTCCGCGCCTTCCCTGGCCATTCCCAAGGCGAGGGCCCGCCCGATGCCTTTGCTGGCGCCAGTGATTAGAACGGTTTTCTCTTTGAGCCGCATAGGAGGCTACGGTTGGAGCAGAACTTTCAAGGCGGATTTGTCCTCGCAGGCGGCAAAGCCCTTTTGCCAATCGTCCAAAGCCAGCTTGTGCGTGATGACATCGCCCAAGCGAATTTTGCCCTGTTCCAGGATGTTCAACATCCGCATCCAGGTCGCGACGGTGTAGCCGACCGAGCCGGCAATGCGGATTTGCTTGAAGGCGATGTGGTCCAGCGGCGCGGTCACCTCCTTGCCAAAGTGTCCGACCTGCGTGTAGTGCCCGAGGGGGCGAATGGCGTCGAGGCAACTCCGGACCGAGGACGCGGCGCCGGCGCATTCCAACACGACATCGGCGCCCAACCCGCCGGTCTCGGCGTGGACGATACTCAACAGATCCTGCTGGTTGACCTTGACCACCACGTGGGCGCCAATGCGCCTGGCCAACTCGAGCCGCGACAGGTCCGCATCCGTCCCGGCGACAATGGTTTTGATCCCTTCGGCGGCCAGGAGCTTCAGACACAATAGCCCGATGGGACCGGGACCCGAGATGAGCGCCACATCGCCGGCCCGCAGCGGTGTGAGATCGCACACCGCGTGAACTGCGGCGGCGAAGGGTTCGCAAACCGCCCCCTCCTCGAGCGGGAGCTCGGCCGGCAGGCGGAAGAGTTGGTCGGGACGAACCACCACATAGCGGGTGAACGCGCCGTTGACACCGTGCCCCATGCCGCGCCGCTCCTGACAGAACATGAATTGGCCTTGGCGGCAGTAAAGGCAGCGGCCGCATGTGACCGCCGAGGCACCGAGAATGCAGAACCGTTCCCCCGGCGCCAGGCCGCGCACATTCTTGCCGGCCTCGACGATTGTGGCTGACGTTTCGTGGCCGAGAATGACCGGCGGGAAGCTGCGGAACCTATCATGATAGACATGCAAGTCGGTGCCGCAGATGCCGCACCAGGCGACTTGGAGTTTGACCAGATCGGCGCCGCATCGCGGGTCTTCCACCTCGCGGAGCTCGACGTTGCCGGGGCCGCGTGCGAATTTGACCAGCGCTTTCATGGCGTCAGGGAGCGGACGGGGCTTTTTGGCTGACCTTGATGCCGGCCAGTTTTTCGTAAAACTTCAGAATGGCCGAATGATCTTTTTGCCCGAGACCGTCGACTTTCAGGCTCTTGAGGATTTCCATTACCTGCGAGGTGAGGAACAATGGAACACCCATCTGCCGTCCCGCATCCAGCGCGTTGGCGAGGTCCTTCAGGTGGAGATCGATTTTGAAGCCGGGTTCAAAGTTGTCGTCCAGCACTCGCAGCGCCTTGGCTTCCATGACGTTGCTGCCGGCCAGGCCGCCGCGGATGGCATTAAAAATCAAGGCGGGCTGCACCCCGGCCTTGGCGCCCAGCACAAACGCCTCCGACATCGCCGCAATGTGCAAGGCGACGATGATTTGATTGGCCAGTTTGGTCACGTTTCCGCTGCCCACCTCACCGACGCGGACGGCGGACTTGCCCATGACCAGGAGCAACGGCTTGCACTGGTTAAACACCTGCTCGGAACCGCCGACCATGATCGACAAGCTGGCGTCGATGGCGCCGGGCTCGCCCCCGCTGACCGGAGCATCCAGGAACTTCAACCCTTTGCGCGACAAGAGCTCGCCCATCTCCCGGGCCACCACCGGCGAGATGGAACTCATATCGATGACGGTGCTGCCATGAGCCGCGCCCTCCAGCACGCCGTCAGGGCCGCTGAGGACCTCCCGCACCTCGGGCGAGTTCGGCAGCATGGTGATGATGAGGCGGCTTTTGCGGGCCACTTCCTTGGCACTCGAGGCCGCTTCCGCCCCCGCCGCCACCAGTTCCTCGACCGCCAGACGGTTCAGATCATGAACGACGAGCGGGTAGCCCGCCTTGAGCAGGTTCCTGGACATGGGCTTGCCCATGATTCCCAGGCCGATAAATCCAATTTTAGTCTTCATCATTCCAATTATATTACAGCAACCATAGCGATACCTTTGGCGGCATATTTGTGCGGCGTTACTGCTGGGCATGCACGGCGCGCTTGACGGCCCCGACAATGTCGTCCTCCTGCGGCACGCACGCACGCTCCAGCTTCCGGTTAAAAGGAATCGGGGTGTTCTTTCCGGCAACGATTTGGATGGGCGCATCCAGGTGGTCGAAGGCCTCTTCCTGGATGATGGAAGCGAGGTCCGAAGCCACGCCCCCGCGCCGGACCGCCTCTTGCACAATCACCACGTGTTGAGTCTTGCGCACCGACTGGAGAATCCGGCTCTTGTCCAGCGGCACCAATGTGCGCGGATCCACGACCTCCACGTCAATTCCCTCTTGGGCGAGTCTCTCGGCCGCCGCCAGGGAGCGTGGCACCATGTTCGACCACGCGACCAGAGTCACATCCCGGCCGGACCGCTTGATGTCGGCCTGGCCCAGGGGGATCAGGTAATCCACTGAGGGCACTTTGCCCGTCGTCGTGTAGAGCAGTTTGTGTTCAATGAAAATGACCGGCGCATCATCCCGGATCGCGCTTTTCAGCAGTCCCTTGGCGTCATACGGCGTGGAAGGCATCACCACCTTCAAGCCCGGAATATGGTAGAACAGCGCTTCGAGGCTTTGGGAATGCTGGGCGGCAATCGAGGTGCCGGATCCCCCCTGCGTGCGGATGACCAGCGGGACGCGGCCGAATCCGCCGGTCATCACCGCATATTTGGCCGCTTGGTTCACAATGGCATCCATCGCCAGCATGGCAAAGTCCACAAACATGATCTCAATCACCGGCCGCAGGCCGGTGATGGCGGCGCCCACCGCGGCGCCGGTGAACCCGGCCTCGGCAATCGGCGTATCCCGGACGCGCCGGGCGCCGAATTCCTGGGCCAGGTTTTCGGTGACTCTCCAGATGCCGCCCCGCTCGGCAATGCCTTCCCCCATGAGGAACACCGTGGGATCGCGCCGCATTTCTTCCCGCAGCGCTTCGTTCAGGGCTTCGGAATACCTTATCGAACGGGTGTTTTCCACCGGAGCGGCGTTTGCCAGCGGCAGCACAGATTCAGGGGTTGAGTGGTTCATGGGCGGGCCTCAGATCGATTGCAGGAATTGCTCCAGGGATGGTTCCGGGCCGCCCTTGGCAAATTCAACGGCGGCCTCCACCTCTTGTTCCACTGCGGCTTCGATGGCCTTGGCCCCCTCCTCCGTCACTCCGCCCTCGTCAATCAAGAGCTTCCGCCCCAAGGCCACCGGGTCTTTCGATTTGTAATACTCCAAGCGCTCCTTGGGCATATAGAGACCGGGGTCGTTGACGTGGTGCCCCGCGTGCCGATAGGTCTTGGCTTCCAACAAAACCGGGCCCTGGCCGGCCCGGCATTGCTTGACTGCTTCACGGGTTCGTTCGTAAACCTCCAACACCTGATTGCCATCCACCGCCGAGCTCGTAACCGCGTAGGCTTCCCCCCGTTTGTAAAGCGCCGTTTCGCGGGTGGACTGCGCGATGGGAGTGGAAACGGCATACTGATTGTTCTCAATGACCAGGATCAAGGGCAGATTCCAAATCGCCGCCAGATTCATGGATTCGCAAAACACTCCGTTGTTGCTGGCCCCATCCGACAGGAATACCACCGTCACCCGGTCCTCCCCGCGAATGGAGGTCCCCAAAGCCGCGCCCACGCCCAAGGAAATGCCGCCCCCAACAATCCCATTGGCCCCCAGGTTCCCCGCGCTGACATCGGCGATATGCATGGAGCCGCCCCATCCCGCGCAATAGCCGGTGGCTCGCCCGAGCAATTCAGCGAACATCTTCCCGAGGTTAGCCCCCCGGGCGATGCAGTGCCCGTGTCCTCGGTGGGTGCTCACGATATAATCACGTGGCTCCAATGCGGCGCAGACGCCGGTCGCGATGGCTTCCTCTCCCAGATAGGGGTGCAAATAGCCCCGAACCAAGCCCTGCCGATAGAGTTGAATGGCCCGGGTTTCAAACAGGCGAATCGTCAACAGCGTTCTGTAGGCCCTGCTGAAAAACTCATTCATATTAGTTTTAGAACCCAATGCTCTCGGCATCGCCAAAGCTTCAGATGGGGGCAACGGCATCACGATGCGACCGTGTTTGGCATCAGACTTCGGGCGGCAGCGACGACTCCGCCCGGCGTCAGGCCGTAATACTCGAGCAGCTCGAGGTGGTTCGTTGCGGACATCCCGAATTGGTCCTGAATCCCAACCCGCTGGACCGGGATTCGGCTGGCGCCAAGGGTCTCGAGCACCGCGGTTCCCAAACCGCCAATGACGCTGTGCTCCTCAACCGTGATCACCCCTTGCATTCCATCGCTCTCGCGCCGGACGCCCGGCTCGTCCAGAGGTTTGAGCGTGGCCACGTTGACGACTTTGGCGGAGACGTCGAATTTCTCGAGTTGGCGGGCGGCTTCCAGGGCGGTGGCGACCATGGTCCCCGTGGCAAAGATCGCCAGATCTGCGCCGGCTCGCATCGGTTGGATTTTCCCGATTTCAAAGGGCGTTTCGGCTCTGGTTAGGAGGGGCACGTCATTGCGGCTTAAACGCAAATACACCGGCCCCTCAAACTCGGCCATCGCCCAAACTGCTTTCTTGACCTCCAACGCATCGCAGGGCGAGAGCACCGTCATGCCCGGCAGGGCGCGCATCAGTGCCACGTCCTCCACGCTCTGGTGCGTTGCTCCATCCCCGAAATCCGACAGCCCGGCGCTGGACCCGACGATCTTCACGTTCAGACGCGTGGTGCAGATCGCCTGGCGGATCTGATCGTAGGCCCGGCCGGAAACGAAAACGGCGAACGAGTGGATGAACGGAATCTTGCCGCCCAAGGCCAAGCCGGCCGCGGTGGCAGCCATGTTTTGCTCCGCGATGCCCATTTCAAAGAACCGCTCCGGGTACTTGCCTTCAACCAGCGCGCTCATGGTTGATTTGCAGAGATCCGCATCCAGAGCGACGACATTGGGGTTTTGCGCCGCCAGCTCCAGCAAGGCTTCGCCATAGGCAATTCGCGGATTATGGGTATTGGTCGTAATGCTGCGGTTCATGTTTGATCGTTGAGGGCGGCCAAGGCCGCCTCCAGTTCGCGGCTGGCCAGGTCGTACTGCTCTTGGGTCATCATCCCGTTGTGGAAGGCGGGATTGTTCTCGGCAAAAGAAATGCCTTTGCCTTTCACGGTATTGGCCAGGATCAGCGTGGGGCTGCCCGGGTGAGCTTTGGCCTGGGCGAAGGCGCCCAGGATTTGAGCCAGGTCATGGCCGTCGATCTCGATTACGTGCCAGCCAAAGGCCCGCCATTTGTCCCCCATCGGCTCGGTGCCGAGCCGCGCCTTGGTGGGACCCATGGCCTGGAGCCCATTCCGGTCCAGCGTCGCCGTAACGTTGTCCAACCGGTGGAACGCGCCAAACATGGCGGCTTCCCAGACCTGGCCTTCGTTAATCTCGCCATCGCCCAGAATCACGTAGATCCGATGGTTGCTCCCGTCGAGTTTGGCCGCCAGCGCCATGCCATTGGCCAGGGACAGGCCCTGGCCCAGAGAGCCCGTGTTGGCCTCCACGCCGGGGGTCCTGAGCCGATCCGGGTGTCCCTGCAGCATCGCTCCCACTTGTTTGAGTCGTTCCAGTTCGCCAAGCGGAAAGAAACCGCGTTCCGCCAGGGCGGCATAGAGCACCAGCGCGGCGTGGCCTTTGCTCAAAATGAATCGGTCGCGGCCCGGATCGTCCGGCCGGGCCGGATCGACATTCATCACGCTGAAATAGAGGGCCGCCACGATGTCGGCGCAGGAACAACTGCCGCCGATATGGCCGGTCTTGCCCACGCCCACCATGCGAATGATGTGCCTGCGCAGCAGGCAGGCTTTCCGTTGAAGGTTCCTCAGGCTTTTCTCAGTTTTCATCTGGTGGCGCACCTTGCCGATGAGGCGGAGAGGGCGTGGACCCCGTTCGAGCTCCATAGTTCCTGGGCGGCGGCTTGAATCGCTGCCGCATCCATTTGGAAATGGGCCAACAACTCCCGGTAGTCACGGCCGGAACTGGCAAAACAGTCCTTCAGTCCCACCCGCCTGACCCGCGTCGGCCAGAGCTCCGACACAACTTCGCAGACAGCGCCCCCCAACCCCCCGATGAGGTTGTGATCTTCAGCCGTGATGATTCCCCGGGTCGCCCGGGCAGCGTCCAGAATGGCCGCGTTATCGATGGGTTTGACGGTATGGCAGTCCAGCACGCGCGCCTCGATGCCCTGCCCGGCCAAGGCCTCGGCGGCGATCAGGGCCTCGTGCACCATGTTGCCGGTGGCGATGACCGCTAGATCGTCGCCGTCCCTCAAAGGAATCATCTTCCCGAGTTCGAATTCGACGTTTTCCTCGTGCAGCACCGGGCTGGGATTTCGTCCCAGGCGCAGGTACACCGGCCCGTCCAGTTGGGCTATCGCCAAAACCGCTTTGCGCGTGGTGACCGGATCGGAGGGCGAGAGCACCGTCATGTTCGGTATGGCCCGCATGATCGCCAGGTCTTCGATCCCCTGGTGGGTCACCCCGTCACCGGCGTTATCCACCCCGGCGTTGGTCGCCACAATCTTCACGTTGAGCCGCGGGTACGCCACCGACGTTCGGACCTGTTCACAGGCGCGCATGCTGGCGAACACGGCGAAGGTGCTGGCAAAAGCGATCTTTCCGCTCGCCGCCAACCCGGCCGCAATGCAGATCATGTTCTGCTCAGCGACGCCGCAATCGAAGAACCTGTCCGGGAACGCATCCCGGAACCGATACGTGTTGGTTGACCTGGGCACATCGGCGTCCAGCACGACGATCCTCGGGTTCCGCTCGCCCAACTCGACGAGAGTTTGGCCGTAGATGACCTTGTTCGGCTGCGCTTGACTCATGCGCGCGCCTCCAGTTCATGGAGCGCGGCCGCCGTTTGCTGCGGGTTGGGCTCCCCGCTATGCCAGGAAACCAGGCCCTCCATAAATGAGACGCCCTTGCCCTTCACGGTGTCTGCGATGATGACCTTTGGCTGGCCGTTGGCCGATTTGCTTTGGACGACGGCGGCATGAATCTGCCCAAAGTCATGACCGTCGATCCGCCGGGCTTCCCAGCCAAACGCGCGCCATTTCTCTGCAATCGGCTCGATGTCCACAATCGTTTTCGTCACCCCGTCGCTTTGCAGTTTGTTGTTATCGATGATGGCCACCAGATGATCCAAGCCCTGCTGGCGGGCCATCATCGCCGCTTCCCACAAGAGCCCCGTCTGGAGCTCGCTATCACCGAGCACCACATAGACCCGGTAATCCTTTCGGTCGAGCTTCCCGGCCAGCGCTATTCCCACCGCGCAGGAGAAACCCTGTCCGAGTGACCCGGTGGTCATATCCACGCCCGGGGTCTTCCTCATGTCGGGATGGCCCTGGAGTGTGCTCTCGATGCCCCGCAGCGTCCAGAGTTTTTCTTTCGGAAAATAACCGCGTTCGGCCAGGACGGCGTAAAGCGCGGGCGCACAGTGGCCTTTGGAAAGAAGAAACCGATCCCGCTCCGGCCAGCGCGGCTCGTTCGGACGAATGCGCAATTCCCGGAAGTAAAGATAGGTGAGAATATCGACGGCGGATAATGAGCCGCCGCAATGGCCGGAACCGGCGGCGGCAATCATGCGGATGATTTGCCCGCGCAATTTGCGCGCCACGGCCTCGAGTTCCCGGACACCAATATCGGATGGCGTTCTGTCGTTCATTCCTTACCACGCCACTGACTCGAGATAGCGCAGGCTCTGCGGAATCTGCTCGATCGAAACTGGCGACTCGTCTTCGATGAAAAAGTGCTTCACGCCGGCCCGCGCCGCCTCGCGCAGAGTGGCCGGGATATCGATCTGGCCCGAACCGATCATCACGTCATTGCGGACATCTTCGCTCCCGCTGAGCAGACCGGTCTTGGTCCCCTTGCGCAGGTCTTTGACGTGCATTAACGCCCAGCGGTTCGGGTGCTTCCGCAGCAACTTCACGGGGTCCTGCCCCGGATGCGCCACCCAGAAGATGTCCATCTCGAAGCTCACCCACCTCGGGTCCGTTTCAGCCACCAGCCGGTCGAACAGGGTGCCGTCCCCATGCGGCACGAACTCAAAACCGTGGTTGTGATAGAAGAACCGGATTCCCTCTTTCGCCAGCGCCTCGCCCGCCCGGTTGAACACCGCCGCAGCCTCCTTGACCTCGGCTTCGGTAAGCGTGCCCTGGCGGGGAATTCCGGCCGTGCCGATAAACTGCACCCCAAGCGCCTTGGCCTCCTCGATGACCTTGTCGAGGTGCTCCGCAAACATCCCATAATCCTCGATGGCAGAGACCGGCTTCAGCGCGAAGCGTTCGAGCAACGCGCGGAACTGGCCCCCAGGCACGCCGTAGGTGCCCGCGAGCTCAACCTCGCGGAATCCGAAGTTGCGCGCGAATTGCAGACCCAGGCCGACGTTCTGGTTGAGGATGTCCCGCAGACTGTACAGTTGGAGGCCGACGGGCCCGCTGAAACTGGCACTGGTGCCGACTCCGTGCGCGCCGGCCCGGGTGCCGTTGTTCAGCCAGACATCCACCCGCGGCGTATCCCAGTTGTACGGCTTGTTGAGCAGATCGAGGTCCCCATCGCCGTCCAGATCGGCCAACTGGCCCTCGTGCCAGCCGTGCCCGACGATGACCTCGGTTTTCCTGAAATGGCCTTGGCCGTCGCCGTAAAAGACCCAAGCCGTCGCCTCGGGGTGGTCCCGCTGGGGCTGGTTCTCGCTCCATTTGGCCATCTCGGCGGCGAATATATCCAGGTGCCCGTCGCGGTTGATGTCCCCCAGTTGAAGGGTGTGGCCGTGGATCACCGTGCGCTCGACCAAATCATGGCCAACCCAGGCCTTAGGGTCCTCCGCGTCGCCCGTGCATTCATACCAGCGCAACGGGCCAACGCCGTCGCCCGGAGAGATGACGATCTGGGCCACTTTGGACGGCTTGAAGTACCCGGCAAAAATGAGGCCGCCTTCCTTGGCAACCTTAATCGGCTTGAAGGTCTTGCCGCCCAGATGTTTGTACCACGTGTTGTAAGCCAGCAGATCCACTTTGCCGTCCCCGTCCACGTCGAAAGCGGAAATGCCTTCGGTGTAAGGGGTCGATTCAGAAGTTTCCACCGTGGCAATCTCGGTCAGCGGCCACGATTCAGCGGTGCGCGGGTTCCCTGGGATCTCGGCCAGGAAAAGCTTCTTGGCCCCCTGGTTCCAGAAAGCGAGTTGGGGTTTGCCGGTGCCTAGAAAATCGCCAAACACCTGGTCGTGGTGCTGCGTCTTGCCGCCTTTCTTGATCAGATGCCGTTTCCAGGGCACCTTCGGATCGAAGTTGGGGGCCGGGTTTTCCCACCACCAGACCTCGTCGCTCTGCCAATCGCCCCCGAAGACAACGTCCAGGTCGCCGTCGCCATCAATGTCGCAAACCGCGCCGCCCGCCTCGATGGTGAGGTAATCCTTCTCGATCACGTAGGGGTCCCAGCCGGTGGCCGTCCGCCGGTGCCACACCAGGGCGGGCGCTTTTTGGCGGAAGCTAAGGATGAAATCGTTGAGGCCGTCGCCGTCGAAATCGGCCACTACGGCGCCGGTTTGTTGCGTCGAGCCTCCCGGCGGCGTGGGCACTTCGCCACGCTTGCTGGAGAGATTCTGCCAGACCGGATCCACTCCGGCCCACATTGGGGCCGTGGCAAGGACGGCTTGGCCGACTATCCAGAGGCGTTTCCAGCCACGATTCCGGCCTGGGTTTGAGAGCGGTAATGGTTTCATAATTCTGTTTCAGAGGATAGCAGGCGCCAAGGCCTTGGCTTTAGCTCACAAGGAATTTCATTTCGCCGAAACGGAATGCAGGCGCGTGCCTTTCCATGCCGATCGGGCTGTGGGGTGTCTTGAGGCTCATGGCTTCTTGCGTGACCGGTAGAGTGTGATGCCGGCGAACACCCCGGCTTGGCCGAGCAAGACAGCAATCAGGCCGCCGTGGAGCCAGCGCCATATCGCAACCGAGACGAGGATGGACAGTCCTGCCCACGCCACTCCGGAAGTTCCCTCGAATTCGCCGGCTCGATAAAAGAACGCGGCGCAAGCCAGAAGCAAGATGAACGTGAATGAGTAGAAGGGCGGCATCCCAGATTAAAACACCGGATTCTCACGCGCGGTGCGCCCAACTATTTTACCTTCCTCCCCCCACCGCCTTGAGGTGATCGACTTGCTGGTCACGGCCATCACCGCGGCCAGAACCGCAAGGCGGACTTCCAGTGCGCCGGATTCATCCCGGAGGGATTCGCGAGTCGTCGGGTGAAATGAACTGAGTCTCAAACGGTGACATCAATAGTAGTAACGATGGAATCCTACCTGGGCGGGGCCGCTTCCGTCCAGAACAGGGGAGCTAAACCGCC
>Ga0187853_10004249_pt1 | contig 10577 bp, 7 predicted proteins | sample June2016WEW_6_10_2_FD_132417 | JGI IMG/M metagenome (GOLD analysis project Ga0187853, IMG submission 132417) | Peatland microbial communities from SPRUCE experiment site at the Marcell Experimental Forest, Minnesota, USA - June2016WEW_6_100 | ecosystem: Environmental > Terrestrial > Soil >...
CCAATCTTTTCGGCAGGATCTATCAAATGGAACAAAATCCTAGTCCAGCAGACGCCTCCCCCGACCTTGCTGTTCAGCTAGGTCCTCTAAGCCTGAAAAACCCGGTTATGAGCGCCTCCGGCACGTTCGGCTACGGTGAGGAATACTCGAGCTTCTTTGACCTCAGCCGTCTCGGGGCGATTGTGGTAAAGGGGATTTCGCTTAAGCCCCGCGCCGGGAACCCTCCTCCCCGGCTGGCCGAAACATCATCGGGGATGATAAACGCCATAGGTCTGGAAAATGTAGGGGCCGAAAGGTTTTTGTCCGTAAAGCTCCCTTTTTTGCACGATCTGGGCGTTCCGGTGATCGTAAACATCTTCGGCAACACGGTCGAGGAATACGGCGAACTTGCCGCCCGGCTCGACGGGGCGCCTGGAATAGCCGCCCTGGAAATCAACGTAAGCTGTCCGAACGTTAAACATGGCGGGATGATCTTCGGGACCGATCCGGTGATGACCTCCAGGGTGGTTGAAGCTGTCAGGGGCGCCACGCGTCTTCCGGTAATCACAAAACTCACGCCGAACGTGACGAGCATCTCGGAGATCGCCAAAGCCGCCCAGGACGCTGGAAGCGATATTATTTCGTGCATAAACACCGTGGCGGCCATGTCCGTGGATATTTTTTCCAGGAGGCCGAGGCTGGCCAATGTTTTGGGGGGGCTTTCCGGACCGGCCGTAAAACCCATTGCTCTTCGGTGCGTCTATGAGGTCACACGGGCGGTCCAATGCCCCGTAATAGGAATCGGGGGGATCACCAACGCAACGGATGCCCTGGAGTTTTTGCTGATCGGGGCCGGCGCCGTCCAGGTGGGGACCGCAAATTTCATAAATCCCGTCGCCGCGGTCGAAATAATCGATGGAATAGAGCGCTTTCTCAAGGTGGAAGGAATTACAGGCATAAAAAGCTATATCGGCAGACTTGATACAAGCTGCCTTTTTCCTTTTGCCGAGGAGCTGTGCGCGGCCATCGAATCGGACATTTCTTAGAGCGGGACAGTAGATCAAATAGTGTATTTCACTTGCGTGCACTTGCGGCTAAGACGCGTTGCTCCGATCAGTGCCGCGTCATTGCCCAGGCGGCTTCGCAAAATGACCGCAGCACCGGGATCGAGCATCGAAGAGTTTTGAGCAAGGGTTTTTTCCAACGAACCAATGAAGAGGTCCCATGCTGAGCTGACTCCCCCTCCTATGACCGCGTGCCTGATTCCGAGGGCCGAGAAGATGTTTGCCAGGCAAATCCCCAGCGCCCAGCCCATCTTATCGAACAGTGCCATCGCGGCGGGGTCTCCTTTTTTTGCACAGGCATAAATGGTGTGCGCGCTGAGTTTTCCATCCCTGTCGAGCTCATGAAGCGGGCCTTCTTTTAGCTTTTGGCCGCAAACAGCTTTTCTTGCGCCTGATATGAGCGCACGCGCCGAAGCGAACGCCTCCAGGCACCCCTTCGACCCGCAGGGGCAAACCGGCCCTCCGGGTTCCACGATCATATGGCCGATCTCCGCCGAAAACCCCAGGCCGTCTCCTTCCCACAGTTTTCCATTGAGAAAGAGGCAGCCTCCCGTACCAGTGCCCACTACTATCCCGACCCAGTTTCTGACTCCCCTGACGGCGCCCGCCCAACTCTCACCCAGGCCGAAAACGTTTGCGTCGTTTTCCATGCAAACCGGGATTTGCAGATTCCGCCCAAGTTCCTGCCCCAGGGGGTATCCATCAAGCACTGGAAGGTTCGGAGAAAATATCACCGAGCCGGTGGAACGGTCGATTTTTCCGGCGACCCCAAGCCCAATCGCGGCTACCCTCAGCCCCAGTTTGGCTGCTGAATGAACAAGTGCCCTGCACTGGGCCAGCAATTTTGCCGAAACCGCTTCGGCCCCCAGCTCTACGCGTACCTTCGCAGTCCGGGACTCGAGTATTTTTCCGGCATGGTTCACAAGGGCCGTCTTGAGGTTCGTCCCCCCGAGGTCGGCTCCGATATAGGCGATCTTTTCGATTTTTTTCATGATCCGGTTATTAGTCGCCTGGCGGTGTTTGGGAATCGGGACCCGCCTCGCGGAGCGCAGAGATCGGTTTGGGCGGCGCCTGCGGGGGAGATGCCTGCCCTTGACCTGTTTGGTTATCTGGGCAAAAACGTTTCGGGCACATAGAAGACGTAACTGTTTGCGAGAATGTCAAACTGGGAGTCTGTCTCCTTCTCTATGCCGGCCAAAAGGTCCTTTAGGGAAGGAGCGCTGCTGATGGTATCGATAAAGACGCCGGGCTTATAATGCTCGGCGTGAAGCGGAAGCAGAAAATTTCGGACGTTTCCCTTCCAGGAGACGTTCAGTTGTTCGCGCTCCTCGTTTATGATTTTGAAAAACCTTCTCACCAGGTCGGTTCGCAAAACGGGGGATGGCGCCTTGGTAACGCACTCCATGAGCCCCGCCAGCCGGTAGAGGCGGCGCATGCGGCTTTCATCTTCCCGAAACCTGAAAAGCCACAGGCTTGTGTAGTGATAGCCGCCGTCCAGGGTAATATGATTTGGGACAAGCGTTATAGGGGGCCTGTCCGGGGTTGTCTTCCGGCGCTGGGCTTCCAGTTTTGCAGATTCTTCCCGCGTGCACAAAATAGCGCTTCCCGATAGCCACTCGCCTTTGCGAAACTCGAGCGGAGACATCGCGATCAGGTTGTGTCCCGGTTTAAATCTTGAAGATAGGTCGATGATATCTGCCATTCTCTTCCCGCACGCTCAAAAAAAGACGGAATTCATCGAGATGGAAGAAGCCCGATTTGGACGCTCCGTTCGAGGCGTCCGGACTTCTGCCTGGCAAGGCACGCGCCGCAGGGGGCTGGATCGAGCGCTAATTTATAAAAACGCTCTTGTAGAAATCCACATGTTCGATTACCGAACCAGCACCTCTGGCAACGGCGGTAAGAGGGTCTTCGGCGATGTTGACTTTGAGCTTGGTGTTTTCACTAAGAAGTCTATCGAGGCCCTTTAGTAGCGCTCCTCCACCGGCAAGCCAGAACCCGCTGTCGTGAATGTCGGCGGCAAGGTCAGGCGGGGTTTTCTCAAGCGCCCGCCTCACGGCATCAACGATTGCCTCTACCGTTTCCTTCATAGCTTCGCGGATTTCTGCGTCAGTTACTGTAAAAGTCTTAGGGATGCCCGACAGAATTTCCTTGCCGGTGATCTCCATCGTCTCAGGTTTATCCGCAGCCATTGCCGAACCTATCCTCACTTTCACAGATTCGGCCAGCATCTCGCTTATTATCATCTGGCGCTCGCGCTGGGCGTAGCGCATAATCGATTCGTTGGCCTCATCGCCCGCCACCCGCACCGATTCGCTGTAGGCCACGGTGAACATGGAGATTACAGCGACCTCGGTGGTACCTCCCCCGATGTCCACCACCATATTTCCACGGGGCTGGTCAATGGGAAGTCCGGCCCCGATAGCCGCAGCCATCGGTTCTTCGATCAGGTGTATGTATCTGGCGCCGGCTTGTCCGGCGGCCTCGATTACGGCCCTTTTCTCAACGGAAGTGACCCCGGTGGGGACCGCGACGACAAGCCTGGGGCGAAAGATGTGGCGCTTGGTCAAAACCTTTGCCAGGAAATACTTGATCATCACTGCAGTTACCTCGAAGTCGGCAATTACACCGTCTTTGAGCGGGCGAATGATTACAATTCTGTGGCTGTGTCTTCCTATCATATTTCTTGCTTCATGGCCTACCGCTATAACCTTGTGGGTATCGTGGGTTATGGCCACAACCGATGGTTCGTTAAGCACGATCCCTTTGCCCCGCATGTAGATGAGTGTGTTTGCCGTGCCCAGATCCATCGCCAGGTCTTTTGAGAAATAGGACAGAAGAAACCCAAGCATAGTGTATGACCCTTCTATTTGATCTTTCCAGCGTAACTGCTAATCGCAGTGCACCACGCCTAGCGCGTACACTGCGTTCTGCTCTGCGCGGTGAACCGGTGTCTTTTTCGCTGAGTCTATAGATAATGAATCAGCCGGTCAACTGTTTATGAGTTGGCTTTTTCAGGTTTTAGTCCAAAGGCCGAAAAGAGCCGCTGGTTGACAAGGGGCCAGAGGTCATCTATTTTTGCCGCATCCTGTGGGAAACCGGCCGCAGAGATATAGGGATAGAGCCTGACCCCCCTGATTCCTTTGAGTGTGATTTTCCCGTGGCCGGCAAGCTCGGCAAGCTGGCTTTGGGCCTCCTGGACGGTCGTTTCGGCAAACAATACGCCAAAGCGGTTTTGCGCAAGCTGCCCGACCAGAACCCCCGGAGGCAGGGCGTCGCAAAGAGATGAGGCCAGCTCGCGCTGAAGCTGCCTTATCCTTTTGGGCAGGACTTTGGTGGTAAGTATCTGCCAGGGTTCGAACTGAATGAGCCCCAAGGTAAATGGAGCGTTTGACTGCATAGAGGTGTGAAAGATACCTTCGACTCTTGATTCGAAGGCCGTGGCGCTAAACAGACCCGTGCAGGAATCGTATGAGTTCAGGGCCTCGTTTTCTTCCTTGTAATAGATCTGCTCGATCATGAGCAAGAGAAAATGAAAGCCGTGCCCTACGGCGCGCTCTGAATCGACGTTCCAATCGAGCACCTGCCGAGACAGGAAAACGAGAGCAAGTTCGTATCCGAGTGAACTCTGAGCACGCATTCCCCAGACCGTGCCCTGATGAGGGAGATTCTCGCCCGGAGCAAACAGGTAGTGGTCCGATGTGGATGGATTGAGGCGTATGATGAGCAGGTTTTTCTGGTTGTGAAAGACCCAGCCGATCAGCCCCTGTTTTGCAGAAAAACTCTGAGTCACCAGGCTTTTTGGCGTATTTGCCGTGCAGCCCAGGATGCGATAAGTTTTCTTCTCGGGATCTTTCAGGACCAGAAAGCCGTAATCCATGCCAAGTATCTGCGACCACTCGGTAGCGAATATCCCGCAGTAGTTATCAAGGGCGTAGTTCTTGAAGGCGACTTCGTCGAGCCGGTTTAACACCTCAAATATCCTGGCGTAATTTTCCTGCCGTTCTTCGGCTTGCCGGTATTTCAAATACCCCCCGAGAAGTTCGGCGAACTCATTTATCCATTTTTGCTGCTTGTGGTTAAATCCCCAGCCATATTTCGTATCGACGTAGAGAATACCCGCTCCGCCCGCAACCGGAACAGCATAGAGCCCCTTTATGTGAGATTCGCCTTCCCGGTAGAAAGGAAGTGTAAGGGGTATGGATGAGGTCGCCTCATGGAGCTTATCGAGGTGAATTGTTTGCCCTGCTTTTTGCACTTGGGCAAGTATCCCGCTGCCTTCCAGAGGAAGCGAAATCTGGGCCGGAATGAACTTGCTCAGGCTTAGCACTGCGGCAAGATTTAGCTGGCGGTTTCTTTCATCGAAAATAAAAAAAGCTGTGGTATAAGCTTCGAGAATATTGGACAGAAGATTTACCAGCGGCTGATAGGGGTTGGAATCCATATGTCTACTCGATTCTAAAGGTTCCTGGGGGAAGATTTTCGTTCGCCGCAGGTGGCTTGCACCAAAAGAATTCTTTTAAAGCGACAAAACAAAAACCCCGGATCCTGTTTTTGCCTGGAGATTTTCCGGTATGATACAATTGTGCCAAGAAGTATCTTTTTAGTACTGGAACCGGAGTTGTCTGTCAATAGGGTTGAGTTGCTGGAGAAACGGGTGAGCAAAATCGCGATTTTACCGGATATTCTGTGTAACCAGATCTCCGCCGGCGAGGTTGTCGAACGCCCTGCGGCGGTGGTAAAAGAGCTCATTGAAAACAGCATCGATGCTCAGAGCTCGAGGATTTCAGTAAGCCTGATCGATGGAGGACGCCGGGAAATTCGGGTAGTGGACAACGGGTGCGCGATGAGCGCCGAAGACGCGCTGATGTCGCTCGAGAGGCATGCGACGAGCAAGATCAGGTCTGCCCAGGATTTGAATTCAATATCATCTCTTGGATTTCGTGGAGAGGCTATTCCGTCGATTGCGGCTGTAAGCCGCTTTGAGCTGAGCACTCGAGAACATGAAGCCATTTGCGGAACGTGCATTAGAGTTGAAGGAGGCGTAATAAAAGATGTTCGCGAAAAGGGGTGTCCTCCGGGCACTCAGGTGCTCGTGCGCGACCTTTTTTACTGTGTTCCTGCAAGGCGCAAGTTCCTGCGTAGAGCCGAAACCGAGCTTGCTTACATCACAGACCTGTTCTTGCGCATTTCACTGGCAAACCCCCAGATCCACCTGCAACTGCAAAGCCAGGAAAAGTTGCTGTGCGATCATCTGAGGTGCGACGGCCTACTCCACAGGGCCACACAGGTGCTGGGACCTGACATTGCAAGGTCGCTTACTCCGATCGATTTTGAAAAAAACGGAATAAGCGTTTCAGGTTTTCTTGCGCCTCCCGACGTCCAGAGAACGAACAGCCAGAGCCTTTTTCTTTATGTGAACGGCAGGGCCGTCTGGGACAGGCTTCTTCAGAGGGTTGTTCTGACGGCTTATGAAGCCCTGATCCCCCGTGGAAAATATCCGGTCGCCGTTATTTTTGTGGGAATTTCGACTGCGGATGTGGACGTAAACGTTCATCCTGCAAAAAGAGAAATCCGGTTTAGAAACCCCGGCGAAGTGATATCGATTGTGCGGGCCGCCCTTTTCGAGGCGCTTTCAACGATTCGCCCGAATTCATACGGATTTTCGCGGCAGGAGGGCGGAATTTTCGAAAGGAGGCACGCGGCAACTCGTGTGGGAATGGCGTCCGAAGGTCAGGCGCCCTTCGGTTCCGGAAGCTGGTCCCAAAGGAACATCGAGTCCGCCTCGCACCCCGGATCAAGTCCGGGGCAGGCTTTGATCCGTGGTGCAACTGGATTTATCGGACCCGCTCAATCACTTCGACATCCAGCTTCCGGTATATCCACGAGTGCAGATGTACCCGCAGGGGCGCCCGGCCAGGGAACCTTGACTGGAGGGCCGCCTTATCCTGCGGTCCAAGCTGAGATGAATGCGGGACCATTTGCCTATTCGAACCTCAAGTTTCTTGGGCAGCTTGCAAACTCTTTCATCCTGCTTGAAGCCCCAAACGGCCTTGTTCTGATAGACCAGCACGCGGCCCATGAAAGGATAGTCTTCAACGGCCTGAGCAAGAAGAAGACAAAGGCCGCTCAGCTTCTTGCCCGGCCCGCCGTTGTGGACCTTTTGCCAAAAGAAGCCGTGATGCTCGAGAGCCTGGTCCCCTCCCTGCGCGATCTTGGATTTGAAATCGAGCCTTTCGGAGGAAGCAGTTTCGCCATACATGCAGTCCCGGCCAGTCTATCTGAGTTTAAACCCGAACAGATACTGCGCGACTATCTGCGGTATGCCGAAGAGGAGTGTCCGGCAGATGAGGGCGAAATCCGGCTTGGCCTTGCCAGGGTTGCCTCCTGCCACGGATCGGTGAGAGCGGGCCACAGGCTTAAAACAGAAGAAATAAAGCACCTGCTCGAATTGCTCGATTCGATTGACACCCCTTTTACATGCCCGCACGGCCGGCCGCTTTCATACACTTTGACATATGAGCAAATTTTCCGACTTTTCAAAAGAAGCTGAGCAGGGGGGCGCTATCCCGCTGATTCTACTTGCCGGGCCCACCGCGGCGGGCAAGACTTCCCTTTCGATCGAACTCTGTGCCCGGATTTCAGCCGAAATAGTAAATGCCGATTCAATGCAGGTTTACCGCCGCATGGAAATCGGGACCGCAAAACCAACTCTTGAACAACGGCGCATTGTCCCCCACCACCTGATAGACGTTGTCGACCCCGATGAGCCTTTCGATGCGGCACGGTACCTAAGCTTTGCCGGCCCGGTAATCGAAGATATACAAAAACGCGGCAAGCTCCCCCTGGTCGTGGGAGGCGCAGGCCTGTACATGAAGGTCCTGACCCTGGGACTATGTCCGGGACCTCCCTCTGACCCCGAAGTGAAAAGAAGGCTTACTGCCGATGAAGAGTCTAAGGGCCTGGGACAGCTCTACGGCGATCTTTTGCGGATTGACCCCGAATTGGCGGCAAGAATTCACCCTAACGACCGGCAGCGAATTATTCGGGCGCTCGAGGTCTTTTATCTGGGAGCAGTTCCATTATCCACCCTGCAGAAGGGCCACGGTTTCAAGGAGCAGATTCTCCCCGCGATAAAGGTCTTTATCAGCCGGGAGCGGGAGGTGCTCTACGAAAGGATAAACCGCAGGGTCGACCGGATGATTGAATCAGGCCTCAAAGATGAAGTGGAAGGGCTCCTTGCCATGGGTTACCCAGCGGAGCTTAAATCGATGCAGTCGCTCGGATACAGGCAGATGGCCGCTCACATTGAGGGCGCCATTTCGATCCAGGAGGCGGTCTGTCAGATAAAGCGCGATACACGCCATTACGCCAAACGTCAGATCACCTGGTTCCGGGGCGACAGCGAGTTTAGACCTTTTGACGCCGACGATGTCGAGGGAATACACAATTATATCCGGCGGGCAATTGAGCAATTGAGCACACCAGGGATGGTTCATGAGAACACGCGATGAGATCAAGTTCGTACACATGATGAATATCGCCAAATCCGAATTAAATTAGTCCTAGAGAATGCAATATGAGAAAACTCGAATGTCAGGGAGGCAATTCACTATGGTCAGAAAGTGCGTCTTAATACTGCTCTGTGCGCTTGTTGTGAACCTTCTTATAGGACCTGTTTGCCGGTCGGACCTCAGTGCCATCCCGCCCGGGGAGTCCGAAGCCAAAGCTGCGCTGGAAAAATCCCCGAGGCATCACGAATGGGTGAACATCCCCATTGCGGGCTCGCAGACTAAGTTGAGTTCTTTCATAGTCTACCCGGAACGTAAGGATAAGGCGCCGGTAGTTATTGTCATCATGGAAATATACGGCCTGACCGACTGGCTCCGTGCCGTCACTGACCGTTTGGCCGCAGAGGGCTTTATCGCTGTTGCGCCGGACTTGCTCTCGGGCCTCGGACCGGGCGGTGGAGGCACCGAGGCTTTTGCGAGCCGCGATGATGTCGTTAAGGCTGTAAGTGGTCTTTCATTGCCTCAGGTTGCGATCATGTTGGATGCAGTAAAAGACTGGGCATCAAGCTTGCCGGCAGCCACCCAAAAGTTCGCAACGATTGGTTTCTGCTGGGGTGGCGGCCGGAGCTTCCAATACGCGGCTGTTCAGCCCAAACTTGGCGCGGCAGTGGTCTATTACGGAGTGTCCCCTCCGCTTGACGCGTTGGGGACTATAAGTGCGCCGGTGCTTGGCCTTTACGGCGAGGACGATGCCCGTGTGGTCAGTACGGTTACGCCTGCTGAAGAGAAGATGAAAGAGCTTGGGAAGAGCTATACCACGCATCTTTACAAGGGTGCAGGGCATGGTTTTCTAAGAGCGCAGGCGGAGCGTAACGGGGCGAATCTTGAAGCCTCACAGCAAGCATGGCCTGCTACAATTAAATTTTTGAGGCAAAACCTGGAGTAAAGTCAGGGCCGGCCCGTGTCGTGAAATATGGTTCGGATGTCTTGGGGAAGGTAGAGCTGAGCGAGGCTGAGATCATTGTCGCAGGCGGCAGGGGCATGAAAAAGGCCTTGAACTATGTTATAGTCGAAGACCTGTTCAAATTGTAAATCGGATGTCAGATATCGGGAAAAGAAAGTATCTTCTTATATCGCTCTGTTAATCTAGAGGAAACGGAAAGATCGGGGAATCATGGATCACTTGCAGGAAGTACCGGGAGAAGAGAGCATTTTGCACAACATACCTCAGGGACTCCTGGTCTCGCTTTTGGATAACCCTTACGAAAGTCTGATACTGGTGGATGCCGACGGCATCGTTCGGTTTATGAGCAGTTCAACTGAAGGCGTATATCCGGTTGCGCACCTGGATGCCGTTGGCCGCCATATCAGTGAAGTGAGCCCTGAAAGCAAACTTCCCAGAATCCTTGAGACGGGTAAGGCCGAAATAGGCAGGGCCATGATGCTCAAAAACAGTAACCGGGTGATTGCGCGTATCCCGCTAATCAGGGACGGCCGGGTGATCGGAGCGTTCGGAAAGCTGATGTTCTGGACGCCAAAGAAGCTTAAGGAACTTTACGATCGCATCGATACGCTGGAAAAACACCTTGATTATTTTAAGGAAGAATTAAATCACAGGTGCGGAGTCCGGTATAGTTTCGACACAATCGTAGGCAAGTCGGATCTGCTCAAACAGACGATCGACCTGGCCCGGCATGCGGCGGAAACCGATTCGCCGGTAATGATTACCGGGGAATCCGGGACTGGAAAGGAACTGTTTGCCCATGCTATTCACCAGGCCGGCCGGCGTAGGGACAGCAGCTTTATAAAAGTCAATTGCTCTTCCATCCCGGCGGATCTATTCGAAGCAGAATTGTTCGGGTATGAAGGGGGATCTTTTACCGGCGCCCGCAAAACCGGTAAGCCCGGAAAATTTGAACTTGCCGACAAGGGCACCATATTTCTGGACGAAATCGGTGAGATGCCCCACACTATGCAAGTCAAACTGATGCGTGTTCTCCAGGAAAAGGAAATTGACCGCATA
>Ga0187853_10004257_pt1 | contig 10569 bp, 14 predicted proteins | sample June2016WEW_6_10_2_FD_132417 | JGI IMG/M metagenome (GOLD analysis project Ga0187853, IMG submission 132417) | Peatland microbial communities from SPRUCE experiment site at the Marcell Experimental Forest, Minnesota, USA - June2016WEW_6_100 | ecosystem: Environmental > Terrestrial > Soil >...
ACGTGCGTGGGCGGCCTGGAGCGCTCTTGCCACTTCCGAGGCGGCGCGAGCGGCGCGCCGCCTCGGAACCGGCCCGTTGCGCTCGATGAGCGTCGCCAGGTCGGCACCGTCGACGTACTCGGTCACAAGGTATGTGCCGCTCTCGTCGGTGCCGACATCGTAGACCGAGGCGATGTTCTCATGGTCCAGGCTTGCCGCAACCCGGGACTGCCAGCGGAAGTCGGACATGAAGTCGAGGTTGTCGGCGTACTCCGTCTTCAGGAGCTTGAGTGCGACATCCCGGTTCTGGCGGACGTCGCGGGCGCGATAGGCGGTGTCGAAGCCGCCTTCGCCAAGCAGCTCCATGAGCCGGTAGCGGTGCCCGACCATCTGTCCGATCTCGGCCACGCTTGATCCTCTTAGCTGCGGCGCAGGAACGCCCTCTGATGCAACCTGCCATCCGCCTGCCGAGCCTTCACCGATCTACCCCGGCGTCAGCTCAGGTCGAGCGTCTGCAAGTACCGTCGGAACTGACCTCCGATGTCCTCTCTCTGGAGAGCCAGCTCTACAGACGCTTTGAGCCAGCCCATCGTGGTCCCGGCATCGTATCTCACCCCATCGAAGGCATAGCCGTAGACGTCCTGCTCCTGCATCAGGGCCTCGATCGCGTCCGTCAGCTGAATCTCACCGCCGGCTCCGCGCTGGGTCTGCTCGAGCTTCTCGAAGATCTTCGGAGTGAGGACGTAGCGGCCGATGATGGCCAGATTCGACGGTGCCGCCCCCGGCTCCGGCTTCTCGACCAGGCCCGAGAGCCTGTAGAGCCGCGGATCGTCCGGGCCTGCAACCTCACCGGCTATGACGCCGTATCGACTGGTGTCCTCGGGGGGCACCTCCATGACCGCCACGATCGACGAATGGGTCCGTTCGTAGGCATGGATCAGCTGCCCGATGCAGGGCCGCTCGCCGATGACCACGTCGTCGGAGAGGATGACCGCGAAAGGCTCGTGGCCCACCAGTTCCTTGGCCACAAGGACGGCGTGGCCGAGGCCCAGCTGTTCCTTCTGGCGGACGTAAGAGACCTGGGCCAGATCTGAGATGGCTCGTATCTGGCGCAGCTTTTCGATCTCGCCGCGCGACTCCAGGAGCTGCTCCAACTCGAGGCTCAGATCGAAGTGATCCTCGATCGCCCGCTTCTGGCTGCTGGTAACGATGATGACCTGCTCGATGCCGGCCTCGACCGCCTCTTCGACAGCGTACTGGATGACCGGCTTGTCAACGAGCGGGAGCATCTCCTTCGGTTGTGCCTTGGTGGCGGGGAGGAAGCGGGTCCCCCATCCCGCGGCCGGGAAGACCGCCTTACGTACTCGCATCTGCCCTCAGCTCCGGTCGGCGGCGTGGGCGGCCGGATCGACGAACTCGTGAGTGTCGTGGTGGATGCCGTCGCACAACCCCAGTCGGCGGGGGTCGGTCGGCACCCAGACCGGCCTCATGATCTGGCGAACTTGCGAGCGCCGGCAGAAGAGCATCCCCCGGCTGGCCATCCAGGCCAGCACATGGCGCGGGTCGGAGTGGAACTCGAACGGGCCAGGGTTGATCGCCGCGGCTTCAGTCCAGCCGACCGGCGCCTCTGGAGCCACGATATCGAGGATGCTTACCCGCCACGGCCGGCCCTTGATGACCTCGCCACAACCGGAGCACCGGGTTGCTATGTTGTCGGAGACGATCGTCGGGATCCGGACGCCGTAGAGTTCCATCGCCGCCGGATCGTAGCAGGTCGCCGGTATCAAGGAGGGAACGGACGATCCATGGACGACCACGAAGACGAACTTCGGCCCGCGGAGGCGGCGCGTTCAAAGCGCCGCGATCGAGATGCGGACGCCGCGGCGCGTGCCGGCATGAAGACCGGCCTGGCCAAGCAGTTCAAGCAGGTTCTCGATACGCAGGTCAAGCGCGCCAGAAGAGTGCCCTCCGGCCGGGCGCCCAAGCCGCCGAACGCGAACGAGTAACACCGAGCGCCCGGGGCATTGGAGGCGATGATCCCCGTCCCACTCGCGTCGACTGGCCGACTGCCTCAGATGGCCCGCCGGCAGACCGGTGGCCGGCAGCGCCGGCTCGATGATCTCGTGCGTGCCCCCGCACCACCAGGCGGTGCTGGCCGCGCGCGCAGCCCGCTTCCCCGGAAACGACGCCATCATCGGGTAGCCGAGCGCCTTGAAGAGCCCGGCGCCAGGCCGACGAGGAACGTTTCCATGCCCGCGATCACGGTCCCAGACATCACCGTCCTGCCCCGAATCCCGGAGCCCGACTCAACGATCGCCCGGGTGCGCGCCGTGCGCAGCGTGACGACCGCACCGCGTGGGCTCGAGGGGGAGGGCTTTCCCGTCCGGCGAGCATTCGCCGGCGTCGATCTCGGCGACCTGGACCCCTTCGTTCACCTGGACCAGATGGGCGAAGTCGAGTACGCCCCGGGCGAACCGAAGGGGACACCCTGGCACCCGCACCGGGGCTTCGAGACGGTGACGTACATGATCGACGGGACGTTCGAGCATTCGGACTCGAACGGCGGCGGCGGAGTGATCACCAACGGCGACACGCAGTGGATGACCGCGGGTTCCGGCATCCTGCACATCGAGAAGCCGCCGGAATGGCTCGTCGTGAGCGGCGGGCTCTTCCACGGCTTCCAGCTCTGGGTGAACCTTCCGCGCGCCCAGAAGTGGGCTGCACCGCGCTACCAGGACCTGCGGGCCCGGGAAGTGGAGGTCGCATGCTCAGCCGATGGCGGAGCGCTCGTCCGGATCATCGCCGGTGAGGTCGCCGGGCACAGGGGGCCCGGCTCGACCTACACGCCGATGACGCTCGTCCACGCGACCCTCAGCCCAGGGGCGCGCATGTCGCTGCCCTGGCGGGCCGACTACAACGCGCTCGTCTACGCAATGGCCGGCCATGGGAACGTCGGCGCGGAGGCACGACCGATCGGGACCGGACAGCTCGCAGTCCTTGGACCCGGCGACGCGCTCACGGTCGCGGCGCTGCAGCCACAGGACAGTCGCAGCCCGAACCTCGATCTGCTCATCCTCGGCGGCCGACCGATACGAGAGCCCGTCGCATGGATGGGACCGTTCGTGATGAACACGCGCGACGAGGTCGTCCAGGCATTCGCCGACTACCAGGCCGGCCGGCTCGGCACGATCCCCGCCACCACCGCGGTGCACAATGCGCCGACGACGGTCGTCGAATCCGGCGGGCGACGGCGAGTCGAACCCGTCTGACAACGGGCGCCGCCCGGAAGCGTCGCCGGGTGGAGCGGCACCGCTCGTGCCCGGCCCTCTCGTGAGCACCGGCACGCCCGTTAATACGGCAAGTCCAGGTATCTTGACAGCTCCGTCGTCGGGCGCGTAGCCTTGTACATATGAGCAGAGATATGCACATTTGAGCATGCCCGCCGGCGCCGCTATCCTTCGCCAGGACGAGCTCGGGCTGGAAACCCGGCTGATGCTTCGCGCCGCCCAGCTCTATTACCGGCTCAATCTGACCCAGGATCAGGTCGGCGAGCGCCTTGGTGTCAGCAGGTTCAAGGTCGGCCGCCTCCTGGACCGCGCCCTGCGCGAGTCGGCCGTCCGCATCGAAATCGTCCATCCCGCGGCCCGGCTGGTACAGCTCGAGGACAGCCTGGTCGGCCGCTTTGGCCTGCGGAGCGCGGTCGTCGTCGACGTGCCGCCGACCGCTTCGGCCGTCGACCAGGAACTCCTCGCCCGCGAGCGGGTCGGCGGTGCCGCCGCCGCCCACCTGACCTCGCTTCGGCCGGCGGGCGCGATAGGCGTTTCGTGGGGGCGCACGATGCTCCAGCTCGCCGCACATCTTCGCCCGGGCTGGACGGCCGCGTCCGAGATCGTGCAGCTGAACGGCGCGATGTCCCGCTCGGCCCGCCCGACCCGGGCCCAGGAGGTCGTGGAGCAGTTCGGGCTCACGCCCGGAGCCGCGATCCGCATGATGGCGGCGCCCGCGATCGTCGGCTCGCCCGAGCTTCGAGAGGCGCTCGAGAAAGACCCGTCCGTCGGGCAGACGCTCGCGGCCGCGCGCTCTGCCCAGACCGCCGTCTTCGGCATGGGCGTCATGGGTCCGGACAGCGTCCACGTCGCGTCCGGCTTCATCGGCGACCCGGAGCTCGCCGCGCTCGCTGAGGCCGGTGCGGTGGGCGACGTCCTGGGGCGGTTCCTATCGTTGGACGGTCGCATCGCCCTCCCGTCGCTCGACCGCCGGACGATCGGCCTGCCGCTGGAGGAGCTCGGCGCGAAGGCTCTTGCGGTGGGCGTCGCCGCCGGCCCGGGAAGGGGCCCGATTGCGCTTGCCGCCCTGCGGTCGGGCTGCGTCAACGTGATGGTGACCGACGAGGCGACAGCGGACTGGGTTCTCGACCATGCGTGACATGCGCGGTCCCGCTTCACCGTCCGAAAACGAGGTCCGCGACATCGTGCGCCGGATCGTCGACGCCACGCTCGCCGCCGACGCGACTGCATCCCCGGCGAACATGCCGGGGGCGGTTGCGGCCGCTGGAGTCGCCCCGGCCGGTTCGGAACGCGTCGCCATTGCCATCGGCGCCGACCACGGCGGCTCCGCACTCAAGGATCGGATCGGCCAGATGCTGACCGAGACCGGCTTCGAGGTCCGCGACTGCGGCACGCACGGCAGCGATCCCGTGGACTATCCCGACATCGCCCACGCCGTTGCCCGCCTCGTGGCCGACGGGACCTGCCGCTGGGGAATCATCCTGGACGGCGCCGGTATCGGTTCGTGCATGGTCGCCAACAAGGTGCCGGGCGTCCGGGCCGCCCTCTGCCACGACCTCTCGAGCGCCCGCAACAGCCGCGAGCACAACCACGCCAACGTCCTCACCCTCGGCGCCCGCTTCGTCGGTGAGGGCCTGGCCATCGAGATCGTGCGAGCCTGGCTCGGCACGGACTGGGCCCCGGGGCGCCACGCCGCGCGGGTCGAGAAGATCACGGCGATCGAGCGCCGTTACATGGCTCCGGCCGGAGAGGTTCGAGGATGACGGAGGCGACCTACACTCGCGACGAGCTCGTCGAGTCGATTACACGTCAGGTGCTCGTTTCTCTGGGCGCACCCGGCAGTCCGGGCGTCCACGGCGGAACATGTGCCGGATGCAGCGGTGCGTGCGCCGCCCAGTGCGCGGCCAAAGTCCGCGACGTCGTGGCCGGGGGCGCGTCGCGGGTCGAGTTCCACGGCCAGGCGGCCGACGTCCCGACGGACCTCGCCCGATACATCGATCACACGCTACTTCGGCCGGACGCCGTGGTCGCCGACATCGACAAGCTGTGCGCGGAGGCTGCCGAGTTCCGGTTCGCCGCGGTCTGCGTCAACCCGACCTGGGTTCGCCGCGCCGCCGACGATCTGCATGGTTCCGGCGTCGGAGTCGCCTCGGTCGTGGGCTTCCCGTTCGGCGCCACGCCGACGGAGATCAAGGTCTTCGAGGCGCGCCGGGCAATCCGGGACGGCGCCCGCGAGATCGACATGGTCATCAACATCGGCGCGCTCAAGAGCGGGCTGCAGGTCCAGGTCCGCGAGGACATTGCCCGCGTCGCCGACGCCTGCCACGAGGCGGGCGCCCTCTGCAAGGTGATCATCGAGACCGCCCTCCTCACCGACGAGGAGAAGGTGATCGCCTGCCGCCTCGCTCAGAAAGCCAGGGCGGACTTCGTCAAGACGTCCACCGGGTTCGCGAAAGGCGGTGCAACAGTCTTCGACGTTGCGCTGATGCGCGAGACGGTCGGCCCGAAGATGGGCGTCAAGGCCGCCGGCGGCATCAGGACCGTCGAGGAGGTCCAGGACATGATCGCAGCCGGGGCGACCCGGATCGGGGCCTCCGCCGGCGTCAAGATCGTCACCGGAGAGAAGGGCGCACATGGGCAATATTGACCTTCGAGCCTACGTCTTCCTGGATAGCCTCCAGGCCCAGTACGCCGCCTTCCTGGGGACGGTCGCGCAGGGATTCCTGCCGCTCGCCGGCGACGCCTCGCTCTCGGTCGAGGTCTCGCCCGGCATCGAGATCAACCGGCTGACCGATATCGCCCTCAAGTCGACGACCGTCAAGCCCGGCATGCAGATCATCGAGCGTTACTACGGCATGCTCGAGATCCACTCGCCGTCGCAGGCCGAGGTCCGCGCCGCCGGCGGCGCGATCCTCGCCGAGATTGGCCTGGCCGAAACCGACCGGATCAAGCCGCGCGTCCTGTCCTCGCAGATCATCCGCCGGATCGACGACCACCAGGCCCAGCTCATCAACCGGACGCGTCACGGCCAGATGCTGATCCCCGGCCAGACGCTCTACGTGCTGGAGCTCGAACCCGCCGCCTACGCCGCGCTCGCGGCCAACGAGGCGGAGAAGGCAGCTCACATCAACATCCTCGAAGTGCGGGCCTTCGGCTCGATGGGCCGCATCTACCTCGGTGGCGAGGAGCGTGACATCGACGTCGGCTGGCGCGCTGCGCTGGCGGCGATCGAGGGACTCGAAGGACGCGAAGCGAAGGCTTAGGCGCAGGACTCAGTGCAGCGGCGGCGGCGACCGCGGGGTCGAGTAGCCGCACGAGAAGGAGACACGGTCGATGGCAGAAGCGCTTGGGATGATCGAAGCCCGCGGGTTCGCGGCGGTGGTCGAGGCCGCCGACGCGATGGTCAAGGCGGCGAAGGTGGAGCTGGTCAGCTACGAGAAGACCGGCGGCGGGTACGTGACCGCCGTGGTTCGCGGCGACGTTGCCGCCGTCAAGGCCGCGGTCGATGCCGGCGTCCGAAACGCCGCGAAGGTGGGCGAGGTCGTCGCCAGCCACGTGATCGCCCGGCCGCACGTCAACGTCGACCTCGTTCTGCCGCTCGGGCGACTCAAGGAGGCCAAGGCCGAGAGCAAGCAGGACTAGCAGCTTGTGGCGCGCGCCGGCGTATTGCCGGCGCGCGCGCTCCCCTGAAGCAGGCGGTGACGAGATGCTCCTTGGACGGGTGACCGGAACCGTGGTCGCGAGCCGCAAAGAGCCGCTGATGGAAGGCTGGAAGCTCCTTGTCGTGCGCCAGCTCGACGCAGAGAACCGCGAGGCCGGAGGTTACGTGGTGGCCGCCGACGTGGTCGGTGCGGGTGTCGGCGAGGTCGTCCTCTACGCCACCGGCAGCTCCGCTCGCCAGACGGAGACGACGCGCGACCGGCCCTGCGACGCCGTGATCATGGCGATCGTGGACACATGGGAGATCGGCGGGACGGAGGTTTACCGCAAGTAGCGGGCCAGGGCGATGAGCGAGCTAGACGAGCGCGAGATCTCCGAGATCATCGAGCGGGTCCGCCGCCGAGTGGCGGCGGCCGGGGACGCGCGGCCGGGTGAGGGCCTCCGGGCCGAGGCGGAGCTGGCGACTGCCGCGGCCGTCGAGCTGGGCGACGGCATCCACGCCACGATCGACGATGCCGTGGCCGCGGCCACACGTGCCTTCAACGAGTTCCAGGTCCAGGGCCTGGCCGGTCGCAAGGTCATCATCGAGGCAGTTCGCCGTTCAATGCTGGACCACGCCGAACAGCTGGCCCGGATGGCCCACCAGGAAACGCACCTCGGTCGGGTCGAGGACAAGGTCGTGAAGAACCGGCTGGTCGCCTCAAAGGCACCGGGCCCGGAGGACCTGGAAGTCCAGGCCGTCACCGGCAACGCGGGCATGATGGTCACCGAGTTCGCCCCGTTTGGCGTCGTCGCCGCGCTCACGCCGGTAACGAACCCGACCTCCACGATCATCAACAACACGATCAGCATCGTCTCGGCCGGCAACGCCGTCGTCTTCAACGCCCACCCGAGCGCAAGGCGCTGCTCAGCGGAGACCGTGCGGCTCATCAATCGGGCGATCGTCGGTGCCGGCGGGCCTCCGAATCTGGCCTCGGCCGCCGCCAACCCGACTCTCGAGAGCGCACGCGCCCTTATGTCGCACCCGGGCGTCCGCGTCCTGCTGGTCACCGGCGGGGGCGCGGTCGTCCGCGAGGCGCTCAAGACCGACAAACGAGCGGTAACGGCGGGTCCCGGCAACCCGCCGGCCGTCGTGGACGGGACCGCAGATCTCGAGCGCGCGGGCCGCGATATCGTCCGCGGCGCCTCGTTCGACAACAACCTCGTCTGCATCGACGAGAAGGTCGTCATCGTCGTCGACACCGTCGCCGATCGGCTGATCCGGGCGATGACCCGGAACGGCGCCTACCTGCTCAAGGAACACGAGTTGCGCCGGCTCGAACGAGTGGTCTTCGCGGAGCCCGGCCAGCCCGGGAAGCCCGGCGTCATGAACCCGGCCTGGATCGGCCAGGACGCGGCGAAGATGCTCGCCGAGATCGGCGTCCAGGCCGATCCCGAGCCCCGCTTACTCATCGCGGACGTGCCGCGCGACCACAGCCTGGTCTGGACCGAACAGATGATGCCTCTGCTCCCGATCGTGCGGGTGGGCACCGTCGAGGCGGCCATCGACCTGGCCGTCCGCGTCGAGCACGGTTTCCGCCACACTGCCTCCATCCACTCCACGAACGTCGACACGATCACGAAGATGGCCCGAGCAATGAACTGCAGCATCTTCGTGACGAACGGGCCCAACTTCGCCGGCCTCGGCGAGGGCGGCGAGGGCTTCACCTCGTTCTCTATCGCCAGCCCCTCGGGTGATGGCCTGACCCGGCCGCGGACCTTCTCGCGCGAGCGGAGGATCACCGTCGTCGGCGCGTTGCGGATCGTGTGACGATGGACACCGGCCCTGCCCTCGAACCGGCCGTCGCGCTGCTCGAGCTCGAGTCCATTGCCGCGGGTATCGAGGCCGGCGACGCGATGGCCAAACGCGCCCCGATCGAGGTCCTGCGCGCCGGCACCGTCCACCCCGGCAAGTACCTGGTCCTGGTCGGTGGCTCGGTCGGCGACGTCGAGGAGGCGCTGGCCGCCGGTCGCGAGGCAGGCGGGGCGTGCGTGATCGGCGACCTCTTCCTCCCGAACGTTCATCCCGACGTGGTTGCCGCTATCCGTGGGCGGCGCGGAGAGCCGGCCGGCGAGGCCATCGGGATCATCGAGACGCGCACGGTGGCTGCGATCATCGAGGCCGCCGATGCCGGGCTGAAGGGCGCCCGGGTCCGCCTGATCGAGCTGCGCCTCGCCGACGACCTCGGGGGGAAGGGCTATCTCCTGTTCGATGGTTCGGTCTCGGATGTTGAGGCAGCTGTCGAGATCGGGACGGGGCGCCTGGCCGGGATCGTGGGCGTCCTGGCTCGGGTCATACCTCAGCTCCACCCCGAGATGGCCGACAACCTGGCCGCGGACCCGCGCTTCGCGGCGCGGATCCGAGCCACCCTCGCACCTCCCGGGGCGGGAGGGTAGGCGATGCAACTCGCGCGCGTGACCGGGACCGTGGTCGCCACCGTCAAGGCGCCGGGTCTCGAGGGCGTGAAGCTCCTGGTCATCCAGCCGCTCGACCGGTCGTTGAAGCCGGCCGGCGGCCAGCTGGTCGCGGCCGATGCGATCCACATGGCAGGCCCGGGCGAGCTCGTCTACTTCGTCGCCGCTCGCGAGGCCGCCCAGGCGATGCCCGATCCGTTCGTCCCGGTGGACCACGCGATCGTTGGGATCGTGGACGCGTTGACGGTAGCGCCGGAGGTCGAGCCATGAAGCTCGGCCGCGTCGTCGGCACGGTCGTCTCAACGATCAACGCCCCCGCCTTCGACGAGCGGACGCTGCTCCTGTGCGACCTCCTCGACCCGGACGGCCGGCCCACCGGGGGCTACACGATCGCGGTCGACACGGTAGGCGCCGGTGCCGGGGAAACCGTCCTGCTCCTCGACGAGGGCAACTCCGCCCGCCAGGTGCTGAGCGCTCCCGGAGCGCCGATCCGGACGCTCGTGGTCGGGATCGTCGACGCAGTCGAGGAAGAGCCGGCGCCTCAGGCCCAGCCAGGCGGCCCGGCCTGAGGAGGCCTACCATCGTCAACTGACAACACCGATGCCGCCCAAACGACTGATCGGGGGTCGCCACGATTCTCAGGGCGGTTCGAACCGACAGGAGTGATCGGCCATGACCATCGTCCTCGACGGATCGTCGCTGACCATCGACCGCCTCGTCCGAATCGCCAGGGACGGCGAGGAGGCTGCGCTCGATCCGACCGCGCTCGAGCGAATCCTCGTCTGCCGTAGCATGCTCGAGGAGAAGCTCGCGGCCCACGAGATCATGTACGGGACGAATACCGGCATCGGCGAGTTCTCCGAGATCGTCCTGTCCGACGAGCAGGTCCGCGAGTTCCAGCGGTACCTCATTTACAACCACGCGGCGGGGATAGGGGACCCGGCGCCGGTCGAGGCGGTGCGCGGCGCGCTGGCGGGTCGGATCAACGTCCATGCCCGGGGGCACTCGGCATGCCGGCCGGAGATCACGCTCACGCTCGTGGAGATGCTGAACCGCGGGGTCACACCGGTCGTCTGCCAGAAGGGTTCCGTGGGTGCCAGCGGCGACCTCGCCCCCATGGCACAGGCCACGCTCCTGCTCATGGGCGAGGGCGAAGCGTTCTACCGCGGTGAGCGGCTGCCGGGACGGG
>Ga0187853_10004264_pt1 | contig 10560 bp, 6 predicted proteins | sample June2016WEW_6_10_2_FD_132417 | JGI IMG/M metagenome (GOLD analysis project Ga0187853, IMG submission 132417) | Peatland microbial communities from SPRUCE experiment site at the Marcell Experimental Forest, Minnesota, USA - June2016WEW_6_100 | ecosystem: Environmental > Terrestrial > Soil >...
GATTGAGCGTCCCCTTGTGGCCTCCCACCCAAGTTTTCCTCTCTTCCCGAGGTGGGATTCCTGACGCTGCCGTGCCACGTGGGAACGATTTCGGGCCGGCCCGCCCGGTGCCCGGCATGAGGGTATTTCAAATGTTCGTAAGGATACGGGAAGTGAGTTTGTTTCAGGCGGGCGACGAGAGCGTTCGCCATCCCCGTGGAGCCCCACTCTCCATCATCCTCTCCCGAGATGAGCAGAATAGGTCCGTGCGTGCGCTCGACAGCGATCGCGGCGTGCATCGCCGTCTCCGGATTCCGCCGCGCGTCCCGCCCAGACTGAAACGCCAGTGGCTGCCCCTGCCAGGTCCAGGCGTAGGGGACCCGGGTGTTGCCACAGCAGGCCGCACGACGCACGTTGGCGGGCACGTAAGCCACCACCGCCTTGATCTGCGGAAACATGGACCCCAACTGTAGCGCCAGTTCGGCGCCGCGAGAGGTTCCCACCACGGCGATGCGATCGGCGGAGATTTCCGGCCGCTGCATCATCCAGGCGAGCGCACTCCCGAAGTACTCCAGCGGGATGCCTTCCAGCAGAGGCGGCAGGTCGTCGTAGCGCCAGTCCGCCCGTCCAAAGGCAGGCGGCGAGAATAGACCTTTGCACCTTCATGTCGCGGCTCCAATCGAGCATAGATTCTCCTTAGCCGACCTCCGGCCCTGCCGATAACCTACACCTGACCGCTGCTGAACACAATTCCCGACCGGGATTGCAGTGCAAGGCGTCTCTGCGGCTAACGGAACGGGCCATCGCCTGTGCACGAGGCACTCTCGCCTCACCGCTCTGCAACGTCGGACCAAACAGCCAGTCAATGCTGTAACCGTGCCTTGCGGTTTCTGGACCGGCGCCCCAGACCAGAGCGAAGTCTGTCCCAAAAAAGACTTGACATTACCTACTACAATAGTAGAATTACAAACCGATATAGGAGATGAAATGGCCGAACCCAAATTAACGAAGCTCGAATTTCAGATCATGGAGGCGCTGTGGACTCGGGGCGAGGCCTCCATTCGCGAAATTCAAGAAGCATTTCCCGAGGAGAACCGACCAGCCTACACGACGATCCAGACTACCGTTTATCGTCTGGAAGGAAAGAAGGCTCTGCGCCGCGCCAAGAAAGTCGGTAATTTTCACATTTTCAAAGCGGCAATCTCCCGCCACGCCGCGCAGCGGAGGTTGATCGACGATCTGCTGGCGCTGTTCGGCGGGCGCACGCAACCCGTAATGGCACACCTGATTGAATCCGGCAAGCTCACGCTTGAGGATGTGAAGGAAGCCAAGAAAACTCTGCGGAAGCTTGAGAAAAAGTAGCGCCGGGCTTTAGCCCGGCAGCGCGTTTCTACGTTCTCCCCTCTCCCCCTTGGGGGAGAGGGGCCGGGGGTGAGGGGGTCAAATCTGTGAAACCGGAAACAGCGAGACCGTATCGGCAGCGATTACCAAATGGAATCGTTATGGAGGCGCCGGATCTATTGGTGGGGAAACTACTGGACGTCGCCTGGTCACTGCTCAAGGCATTCACCGGCGAGTTGTGAGCTGCAAGAGGAGGGGCGCAAGGGGCGACCCCCTCACCCGGCCCGCCCCGGCTGAAGAAAACGCCGGTGCGGTCCACCCTCTCCCCCAAGGGGGAGAGGGCGGGTACCCGGACGAGCGGCGAGAAAGGATAGGCCATGATCCTGAAATATTTGTCTGCGATGTGGGCGGCCAGCGCACCAGCGCTGGGCAATCACTTGTGGCAGTCAACGCTGCTTGCCATCGTGGCCGGACTACTGACGCTGATTTTGCGCAAGAATCACGCGCGGGCTCGCTATGGGCTTTGGTTGGCAGCGTCGGTGAAATTCCTGGTCCCGTTTTCGTTGCTGATCGCCCTTGGCGCCCATCTGGCGAGGCCACGCGCTCTCCCACAAACGGAACCGGGCTTCTTCTTTGCGATGGAGAAAGTCAGCCAGCCGTTCACGAAGGCGGCGACCGGGTCCCAGGCGGCAGAGGAAAGCCGCAGACCTGCACAAGACGCAGGTCTGCGCTACAGGCTGGTCCATCTGGTTCCGGCGATTCTCGTGGCAGCGTGGCTCTGCGGATTCATGGTGGTGATTTTCGTATGGTACGCCCGTTGGCGGCGGATTTCCGCAGCTATGCGGCAGGGGGTGCCCTTACGGGAGGGGCGCGAAGTGGAAGCGCTGCGCCGCCTGGAGCGTCTGGGAGGAATACGGAGGCAGATCGAGTTGTTGTTGTCGCCGGCTTCGCTGGAACCGGGTATTTTCGGCATAACCCGGCCCGTGCTGGTATGGCCGGAAGGGATCTCCGAGCACCTTCAGGATGTGCACCTGGAGGCCATTCTCGCTCACGAAGTATGGCACGTCCGCCATCGCGACAATCTGGCCGCTGCGATCCACATGGTGGTGGAAGCCATCTTCTGGTTTCACCCGTTGGTTTGGTGGTTGGGAGCGCGGCTGGTCGAAGAGCGCGAGCGCGCCTGCGACGAAGAAGTCTTGGAATTGGGCAGCGAACGGCAGGTCTATGCAGAGAGTATTTTGAAGACCTGCGAATTCTGTGTGGAATCTCCGCTGGCTTGCGTGTCTGGAGTCACGGGCGCCGATCTCACGGAAAGGATTGTTCGTATTATGACACAGCGCTTGGAAAACAAGCTCAGTTTTGGCAGAAAACTGCTGTTGGCTGCTGTCGGCGTAGCAGCCGTTGCCGGACCTGTGGTGTTCGGTCTCCTGAACATCCCGCAAGGCCGTGCGCAATCGCCACAAAGGACCGGTGCACCCTCGCCGTCCTTCGAGGTTGTCTCAATCAAGCCGAATCGTTCCGAAGAGTTACGTATTTCGATCGGTTTTCAACCCGGCAGGTTCATCGCATCCGGCACGACGGTGAAACAACTCATTGCACTTGCGTACGACGTCAGAGACATTCAGGTTTCGGGAGGACCAAGCTGGGTCGACTCCGAAAGATACAATATTGACGCGAAGGAGCCGGACTCGGTCGTGGAGGAGTTGCCGAAACTTCCTCCCGCCGAGCGGGGGGAGCAACTTCGTTTGATGGTTCAGTCGCTGCTCGCGGATCGATTCAAGCTGAAGTTGCGTCACGAGTCAAAAGAACATCCTGTTTATGCACTGGTCGTCGCGAAGAATGGTCCTAAACTTCAGGAGGCAAAACCCGGCGACACTTACCCGAACGGAATGAAGGGCCCTGACGGCGTCGGACGCGCGGGCATGATGAACATGGGACCGGGCCAGCTAACGGGTCAAGGGCTTCCCATGGAGTCCTTGGCGCGGCTGTTGTCACAGCAACTGGGCCGCACCGTTCTGGATCAGACCGGGCTCAAGGGCAACTATGATTTCACGATTCAGTGGACGCCCGATCAAAGCCAGCCTGCGATGCTCAAGGGGCCGGAAGGCGGCAAGCCAGCAACTGATAACGCACCCCCGCCCGAGTCTTCCGGGCTTTCGCTCTTCACGGCGATTCAGGAGCAGCTTGGGCTGAAGTTGGAATCGAGAAAAGGCCCGGTGGAATTCCTCGTCATCGATCATGTCGAGAAGCCTTCGGAGAATTAGCGGCGGGCAAACGCTGCCCGTAATTAGCGCATCTGAGTTGAACGTAGCAAGCTCACGTCAGACTGCGCCGGAAGTGACCCCTCACCCGGCCCGCGACGGCTGGTGAAAGCGCCGTCGCGGTCCACCCTCTCCCCAGGGGAGAGGGCGCTATGATTTCGCCTTTGAGGGCTATAATTCCGCCTTTGAGGGCTATGATCCCGACTTCTACCCCTGCCGCGATACTAGAACGAAAGGATGATTTATGGTCCCGAACGTGGCAAACAAGCTCAATTTCGCCAGCAAACTACTGTTGGCTGCCGTCAGCATGGCACCTTTCGTGTTCGGTCTCGTGAACGCCCCGCAAGTCCGTGCGCAATCGCCACAAACGACCGGCGCGCCCTTGCCATCATTCGAGGTTGCCTCAATCAAGCCGAATCGTTCCGGGGACAACCACTTTTTCATCTCGTTTCAGCCTGGCAGGTTCACCGCAACAGGCGCGACGACAAGATTCCTCATTGAAGACGCGTACAACGTTAAAGATTTTCAGGTCTCGGGAGGGCCAAGCTGGATCAACTCCGAAAGATACGATATTGACGCGAAGGAAGAGGACTCGCTGGTGGAAGAATTGCAGAAACTTCCTCCCGACCAGCGGGCGGAGCAAATTAGATTGAGGGTTCAGTCGCTGCTCGCGGATCGATTCAAGCTGACGCTCCACCGCGAAACCAAAGAGCTTCCAGTATATGCGCTGGTCATCGCGAAGAACGGTCCCAAACTTCAGGAGGCAAAATCCGGCGACACTTACCCCAACGGAATGAAAGGCCTTGACGGCCGCGCACACGCAGGCATGATGCGCATGGGAAGGGGCCAACTAACAGGTCAAGCCATTCCTCTCGCGTCCCTGGTGCACATGTTATCGCAACAACTGGGCCGCACCGTTCTGGATAAGACTGGCCTCAAGGGCAACTATGATTTCGCGCTTCAGTGGACGCCCGACCAAAGCCAGCCTGCGATGCTCATGGGGCCGGAAGGCGGCAAGCCAGGAACTGACAACGCACCCCCGCCCGAGTCTTCCGGGCCTTCGCTCTTCACGGCGATTCAGGAGCAGCTTGGGCTGAAGTTGGAATCACAAAAAGGCCCGGTGGAAATCCTCGTCATCGATCATGTCGAGAAGCCTTCGGAGAATTAAACGCGCTGATGATGCCTCCGTGTCCTCCGTGGTCAGAAGAGCTTCAACACAGAGTTCACTGAGGGCCTCCGTGCGCCCTGTGTTGGGGCTTTTGAAGCACAGAGAACACGGAGAAGGACGTTTTGGTTGCGGCCACCGTGCCACATCGTATAACAACTGCCTCCGCATCCTCTGCGCCGTTGCGTGGCTGCTGGCCTCCAGCCTGGCAGCGGCCTCGGAGTACCACGGACAAGTCACTTTCGGCGGCCTGCCGGCTCCCGGAGCGACGCTAACGGCCACTCAGGGCGGCAAACAGCTTGTCACCATCACAGATCAACAGGGCCTCTATTCGTTTCCTGACTTGACGGATGGAAAATGGACGATTGAAGTCGAGATGACTGGTTTCGCGATTGTTAAGCAGGAGGTGGTGATCGGCCCGAATGCGCCTGCTGGAAAATGGGAATTAAAGCTGTTACCGCTCGATCAAATCAAGGCCCAGATCAAGCCGCTACCTGGCGCGCCCATCGTGGCCGCGCAAGCCAAGAGCGAGCATGCAAAGCCAATGGATTCCCGCCTTCGCGGGAATGACGGCCGGAACAATGAGAATGCAGAAGCACCCCGTCTTCGCGGGAATGACGGCCGGAACAATGAGAATGCAGAAGCACCCCGCCTTCGCGGGAATGACGAGCGGGACAATGCGAACGCAGAAGCACCCCAAGAGGACCTCAGCCAACGCGCTGCCGACGGCTTCCTCATCAACGGCAGCGTGATCAACGGCGCCGCTTCACCGTTCGCGCAGGCTTTCGCCTTCGGAAATAATCGCAACGGCACGAAAGGGCTGTATAACGGCGGAATCGGATTCATCTTCGACAATTCCGCATTGGATGCCCGGCCTTTTTCCTTGAGTGGCCAGAACACACCCAAGCCGGCTTATAACCGCATCACGGGTGTGGCGACGCTGGGCGGCCCGCTGAAGATTCCGCATTTCCTCCAGAAAGGTCCGAACTTTTTTGTCGGCTACCAATGGACACGATATGTTGACGCCACAACGCAATCGGCTTTGGTGCCGGATTCAGCGGAGCGCGGTGGGGATTTCTCCCAAGTTCTAAATGCGCTTGGGCAGCCGGTTCAAATCTTCGATCCGGCAACGGGACTGCCATTCCCCGGCAACAAGATTCCACAAACCCAGATCAGCCCTCCAGCGCGAGCTTTGTTGAATTTCTACCCGTTGCCGAGCTTTAGCGGAGATCCGCATTACAACTACCAGATTCCAATTATCGACAACACGCATCAAGACGCACTACAATCGCGCTTCAATCAGACATTCAATCCCAAGAATGAGCTTTATGGCGGCTTTGCTTTTCAAAGCACAAAGACAGGCACCCCGAACCTGTTTGGCTTTCTCGATACGACGGATGCGCTGGGGATCAACACCAGCATCAATTGGTACCACCGCTTCAGCCAGCGGCTGTTCCTGAATCTTGGGTACCAGTTCAGCCGCTTGGCGACGCGGAGCACGCCCTACTGGGAGGATCGCGAAAACGTTTCCGGCGAAGCTGGAATCTTGGGGAATAATCAAGACCCGGCGAACTGGGGTCCGCCGAGCCTCACTTTCTCGAGTGGTCTCGCGGGACTGTCCGATGCGCAAAGCTCTTTCGATCGCAATCAGACGGACGCGTGGTCTTACGCCATGTTATGGAGCCGCGACCGTCACAACATCACGTTTGGAGGTGACTTCCGGAGGCAGCAATTTAATTACCTGTCCCAACAGGACCCGCGAGGCATGTTCACGTTTACTGGCGCGGCCACTCAGGGAAGCGTGAACGGTACTGCTGTCGGTGGCTGGGATTTTGCCGACTTTCTGCTGGGAATTCCGGACACGAGCTCAATCGCTTTCGGCAATGCTGATAAATACTTTCGCGAATCCGTTTACGACGCCTACATCCAGGATGATTGGAGAATGAGTCCGGAATTCACCTTGAACGCGGGGATTCGCTGGGAATACGGTGCACCGATTACGGAGTTGTTTGGCCGCCTGGTAAATCTGGACATCCCTCCAGGTTTTGCGGCGGTAGCGCCGATTGTAGCAAACGATCCGGTCGGGCCGCTGACGGGCCAAAGATATCCGGACTCGCTCATCCGGCCTGACAAGCGCGGCTTTGAGCCGCGCGTTGGGATCGCGTGGCGTCCGGTCTCCGGGTCGTCAATGGTGGTTCGCGCCGGATATGGAATCTACTACGACACTTCGGTCTATCAAACGATCGCGCTGCAAATGGCACAGCAAGCGCCGCTCTCGAAGAGTTTGAGCGTGCCAAACAGCCCGGCTTGTCCGCTCACCCTGGCGAATGGATTCAATGCCTGCCCCTCGATTACGCCTGACACTTTTGCCGTCGATCCGAATTTCCGCGTTGGCTACGCGCAGAACTGGCATTTAGCGGTGCAACGTGATCTGCCCGGCTCGCTGCAACTGACGGGAACGTATCTGGGCATTAAGGGGACGCGGGGAGTGGAGGAATTCCTGCCGAATACTTTTCCGGCCGGGGCGGTGAATCCCTGTCCTACTTGTCCCGCCGGATTTGCTTACCTCACCTCGAATGGCAATTCAAGCCGCGAGGCGGGGCAAGTTCAGTTGCGGCGAAGGTTGCATAACGGTCTTACCGCTACGGTCCTTTATACCTTCTCAAAATCCATCGATGATGATTCCGCACTGGGAGGTCAGGGGGCTTCCGCGGCCACACAAAACACGCCGTCGAACCCGTTTAGCTCCAGCACTACGATGTCAATTGGAGCAAGCCAGAGCGCCCCCACGATCGCGCAGAACTGGCTTGATCTACGCGCCGAACGTGGGCTTTCCACTTTCGATCAGCGCCACCTTCTGAACGTACAACTACAGTACACCACGGGCATGGGCCTCGGCGGAGAAACGCTGTTGAGCGGCAAGAAGGGAGCGCTCTTCAAAGAGTGGACCTTCCTCACCCAGATTACTGTTGGCAGTGGTCTGCCGGAGACACCCATCGATCTTGCCGCGGTGCCGGGCACTGGGGTGACGGGAAGCATCCGGCCGGATTATACGGGCGCGCCGCTTTACGCGGCCCCATCCGGTTTGTTTCTGAACCCGGCGGCTTACACGGCGCCTCTGGCAGGCCAATGGGGAAACGCAGGAAGAGATTCGATCATCGGACCCGACCAGTTCATTTTGAATGCTTCGATGGGGCGCACATTCCGCCTGCGCGGTCGATTCAATCTCGATTTGCGGTTCGACTCCACAAACTTTCTCAACCATGCCACTTTTACGAGTTGGAATACAACCGTCACCAGCACGCAATTCGGATTGCCGACCGCGGCCAATGCCATGCGCAGCATGCAAACCACATTGCGCGTAAGGTTCTGAAACGCAGTGATGAGTGACCAGTGATGAGTGACGAGCATATGAGGCTCAGAATGACAGGTTGCAAGCGTTTTTCCGCAGGCTTTTTTAGCCCGGCACGTTGCGCCCCCGGAATCGCCGCGGCGGGGCTTTTCATTGCCCTCTTACAGACACTACCTGCCGCTGCACAGCAGATCGGGCAGAATGCGCCGCCTGGAGCCAAGGGGACGGCCACGGTCCGTGTCAGCACTCAGTTGGTGGTCGAGACGGTGTCGGTCAAGGACAAGAAAGGGAACCCCATCGGAGGCTTGACCGCGAAAGACTTTACGGTTACCGAGAACGGTGTGCCGCAGGCCATCAGTTTCTGCGAACACCAGGAACTGCCGGAGACTCCCAGCTCCGCGCCCGCAGCTCGATCCGAGCCTGAAGATATCAAAGTCTACTACCGGCTTGCTAGGACTCGCATTTCGCCCGAAACGCCTGGGAACATTCGATACAAAGACCGCCGCCTGTTGGCGCTGTACTTCGATATGACTACCATGCCCCCTGCGGACCAGTTGCGCGCGCTCACTGCGGCGCAGAAGTTCATCAGGACGCAGATGACATCGGCGGATCGCGTTTCCATGCTGAGATATTCGGGCGGCGCCGTTGACGTCCTGCAGGATTTCACCAATGACCATAACCGGCTGTTGAGCATCATCGAAACGTTGGTTGTGGGAGAAGGCCAGGGATATGGTGAATCCACGGACGACGCCAGCACTCCCGATACCGGGGCGGCGTTTGGACAGGACGACAGCGAGTTCAACATCTTCAACACCGATCGTCAACTGGCCGCACTCCAGACGGCCGCCAAAATGTTGGGGCAGCTTAGCGAGAAGAAATCGCTGATCTACTTCGCTAGCGGCCTGAGGCTGAATGGCGTAAACAACCAAGCGCAACTCCACGCCACGATCGATGCTGCCATCCGCGCTGGTGTGTCGTTTTGGCCGATCGACGCTCGTGGTTTGGTGGCCCAAGCCCCGCTCGGAGACGCCACGCAAGGATCGCCTGGCAACCTTGGGATGTATTCCGGGGCCGCGGCACTGGCGGTGACCACCAACTTTCAGCAGTCGCAAGATACGCTTTATGCGCTCGCTGGGGATACTGGCGGAAAGGCTTTGCTCGACTATAATGACCTGACGCGGGGAATCGTGCAGGCGCAGCAGACCGTTTCGAGCTACTACATCCTTGGATATTACACGAGCAATGCGGCTCAAGACGGAAAATTCCGGCGCATCAAAATTTCGCTGAGCGCGAACTTATCCGCCAATCTGGATTATCGCCAGGGCTACTACGCCGACAAACTGTTCAGTAAGTTCACCGCTGCCGATAAAGAACGGCAGCTTGAAGACGCGCTGATGTTGGACGACCCGATTACGGAACTCACCATCGCGATGGAGATAGATTACTTCCAGTTGAATCGGGCCGAATATTTCGTCCCAATCATTGTGAAGATTCCAGGACGTGAACTTGCTCTTGCCAAACGCGGCGGCGCCGAACACACCCTCATCGATTTCATCGGCGAGATCAAGGACAACTACGGCACAACGATCACAAACGTGCGCGACAAGGTGAATATCAAGCTGAGCGATGCAACGGCAATCGAATTATCCAAGCGGCCGATTGAATACGACACTGGCTTCACGATTCTTCCCGGAAAATACACCATCAAGTTTCTTGCGCGGGATGACGAAACGGGGAGAAGCGGGACGTATCAAACCACCTTTGTCATTCCCAACTGAACAAAGAGGAGAAGCGAATTCCCATTAGCTCCGTGGTATTGAGCAGCCAGCGCGTTGATCTTAAGGACGCGCTCTATAACGCGATAAAGAACAAGGACAGAGAAGAAGTAGCCAACCCATTGGTCCAGGATGGACAGAAATTGATTCCTAGCGTGACTCGGGTGTTCAGCAAGAGCCGGGACATGTATGTCTACCTTCAAGCCTACGAGCAGGGTGCTCCAAGCACTCAGCCGTTAGTCGCATACGTGAGTTTCTACCGCGCGCAAAGGAAAGCGTTCGAAACGCAACCGATGGAGGTGACGGGCGGATTGAATAATCGGCTGAAAACCATGCCTCTTAGCTTCAGCATTGCTCTCCATCAGCTTCCGCCGGGCAAGTATGACTGCCAAGTAACCGTGCTGGACCCAACCCGACAGAAGGGGGCGTTTTGGCAGGCTCCAGTGATGCTTGTGCCGTAACCGTCCAGACCCGGTCGCCTTTGCTCCCTTTCACAATTCGCCTATAGCGCCGCCTCCTCTCCCGCCATGGCGGGTTTCAGGGCATTGACCCCCTCACCCCCTGGCCTAGGGCTGCGTCAAAGTCCCAGAAGTGTAACAATCTAAAACAACGCGATTTTCCGCTGGCAATTTCCTTTCGGATTTGTTAGCCTTCTGCCGTGGCAGAAGCCGGCATCCGTTGTGCGAA
>Ga0187853_10004268_pt1 | contig 10556 bp, 8 predicted proteins | sample June2016WEW_6_10_2_FD_132417 | JGI IMG/M metagenome (GOLD analysis project Ga0187853, IMG submission 132417) | Peatland microbial communities from SPRUCE experiment site at the Marcell Experimental Forest, Minnesota, USA - June2016WEW_6_100 | ecosystem: Environmental > Terrestrial > Soil >...
GCATCCTGCGCGTCGCCCCCTGTCGCTTTGGCGCCCGTGGGGCCGGGGCCGCTCGCGGACCGCTCGCCCGGTATCGGAACAGGGCGCTTGCAGGTCTTCTCCAGTCTCGCTGAGCAGAATGACGATCAGAATCAAGGCGGCAGCGGGGCCAGTCCCATCTGGTATCAAGACACCGACTATAACATTTATGATGCGAGCGGAAAGCTGGTTGAGCACGTGGATAATACCGTTGGGCACTACTCGACTTCCCCGCGCCTGGTCTCTCTCCCACCGGGGAAATACACCGTAAGGGCTCGAGATAAAGAGTGGCTGTCGGTCAACGTTCCGGTGGTTATCGAGCGCGGTCGAACGACCAAAGTCCATCTGGATGACAACTGGCAACCTCCCCCAAACACGCCGAAAACCGAAGTCGTGAGCGCCCCCGACGGTAATCCGGTGGGGTGGCGCGCCGGCTTGCCGAGCAAACCATGATATTATCTAGCCGTTGCGACTGCCAAGTATCCGCGTCGCGCGCCCGTATGAACCCAGGTTGAATACCTGACGATAACCCATTCGTTTGAGCATGCCCTTCCCGATGCCGCTGCGAGCGCCGCTTAGACAATGCAGCAGAAGCGGCTGCACCTTGTCGGGGGCGTGCCGGCTAATCTCGTCACGCAAGCGATTGAGGGGAAGGTTTATCGCTTCCGGCAGATGGCCCTGCCGATACTCCGCTTCACTGCGGACATCAATGACCTTCGCGCCTTTCTTCAACCACTCCCGCGCCGATTCGACCGGAACCAGGCTGATTCGTCTCAGGAGAAAAAAGGCGATGATTGCGCCACCGATGACGACGTAAGGGGTCCAATTCACGCTCATCAAATTGCGGGCCAGAACCCCGGGTCGCAAGAGCTATTTACAAAGACGCGATCGTGCGCGTTCACGGCAATCACAAACGGCACGTCCCTTTTGAACTTGCCTCGGTGGGCTTCGCCGCTAACCATCGCGCCCATGGCAAAAGCATTCGCGCTGATAACCGGCATCGGCCTGATAATGCCCGGCTGGGCGCCGGGACAAACCTTCGCGACCCTGCATACGTTCTCCGGCGGCAGCGACGGAGGTCAACCGCTTGGCGGATTGATTTTATCAAGCAACACCCTGTACGGGACGGCTTCAGGGGGCGGGACTGCTGAAAGGGGGACGGTATTCAAGGTCAGCACGGATGGCACGGGTTTTGCGACCTTGCATATTTTCACTGGCGCCAGCGACGGTTCCGCTCCGTTTGCGGGCTTGATTCTCCTGGGCAACACGCTGTATGGGACGGCAAATAGTGGCGGCGGTTCTACCAATGGCACGGTGTTCGCCGTCAACACCAATGGCACCGGTTTCAGGACCTTGCATAGTTTCGCCTCTCCCGCCGGTGGAGCTAATCCGCAGGCCGGTTTGGTTTTATCGGGCAAAACCCTTTATGGGACGACATATCGCGGCGGCATTTCGACCAATGGCACGGTGTTCAAGGTCAACACCAATGGCACGGGTTTCACAAGGCTGTATAGCTTCATCCTTTCCGACGCGTATTTCCCGGTTGCCGCATTGGTGCTATCGAGCAACACCCTGTATGGGACGACGTATGACGGTGGAGGCCAGGAAGGTGGCACGGTCTTCAAGGTCAGCACCGGTGGCACAGGTTTTGCCTACCTGCATACTTTTACAGGTGGCAGCGACGAAGCTGGTCCGGCCGCCGGATTGATTTTAACGGGCAACACCCTATATGGGACCGTGGATGGAGGCCGCGGTTCGAGGGTTGGCAGGTTTGGCACGGTGTTCAAGGTCAACACGGATGGCACGGGTTTTGCCACTTTGCATAGTTTTACGGGTGGCGCTGGCGGAGCCTGGCCGGAAGCCGGCTTGGTTTTGTCGGGCAGCACCATGTATGGGACGACGAGTGGTGGCGGCAATTCTGGGAATGGCACGATGTTCAAAGTAAACACCGATGGCGCGGGTTTTGCGAACTTGTATAGCTTCAACGGAGGCAATGACGGAGCCAATCCGCAGGCCGGTTTGATTTTGTCGGGCAACACCCTCTATGGGACGACACAGAGAGGCGGTAGTGCGGGCGAAGGAACCGTGTTCAGCCTCACCTTGGCCCCCGTCAGCGCGCCGGAACTGACCATCATCCGCTCGGAAGCGAATGTCAGTCTGACGTGGCCGGCCAATGCAACCGGCTTCACTTTGCAATCCACCACGAACCTTGTCTCGCCGGCGCTCTGGACCAACTTTTCTTCGGTGCCCGTCGTGGTCAACGGCCAGAACGCAGTGACCAATCCCATCTCCGGCACGCAGCGGTTTTATCGCCTCAGCCAATAATCAAAACCGGCTCTTGAGCTCAACTCAGCCGGCCCGGATGCACATCAACTTTCACCACCTTGGCATCCGTGGCCGAAACCCAGATCTCCCCAATATCGGTGCTGCCATCGGTGCTGCGGCTGGCTTCGCCCACCCTCTTCGCCCAAAGCCTGATTTTCCACACCGCGTCACCTGGTCCGCCGTGTCCCTCCACCCCGCCCGCCTCCTCGCCCATCCGCTCGAGCTTGAGTTGCGTGGCCGTCACCTTGACGTTCTCCAGCAGCGGTTCTTTGAGCGCCGTATTTATTGCCTCGTCCGAATCAAATTTGAGTTTCTCGGAGTCCAGCGGCAAGTCACCCCCCGTCAGTGGTTCGAGCAAGCGCAGTGGCCGCCGCACCTCCAGCATCTTGCCGGCGCCGAACTTGACTTGAGTGACCTTCAGCGCCGCCGTCGGGTCATGATACAGGACATACCATATATTCGGGTGCAGGCTGCCAAACGACCTCTCGGAACGAATCTGAACAACCTTGTCCCGGCATTGCTCCCCGACGTAACGGTCGCCTTCTCTGACGAGTTGAAACGCGGTCGGATTGTCCGCGCCCCGCGCTGCCAGGGTTGACACAAAAACAACCCCAATGGCCGTCAACAGCTTCCCCGTCAGAGTTGCCCCATTCGTCTTCATAAACCAATTATAGTTTGCCCGGCCCGTCCCGGCAACTGGATTGCAAGGAAAGGAAGGCAATTATGACCGTGGTCCCGGCAGGCTGTCGTTGACATTGGCGGAGGTGCGGTCCCGCGTCCAGAACCAGTCGCGTTGGTCGTTGGGATTGGTGATCGGGGTGCGACCCCGGTTGCCTCCTCGCCTCTGGCCGCGGAACAGCCAGCCATGGCTTTCGCAATGTCCATCGGCGAAGGCGAATCCGCAACCCCCGTTGTGGTAGCTCCCCGGGATATCGATCCAGGAATGACGTTCCATGCCGAAGGCAAATGCGGCGTCGTTGAGGTTGCGGACGTCCTCGTCCACCAGCACCCAGAGCCTGGCCGGCCCCGGGGCGCGGATACCGGACAGTTTGCCGTAAGTCAGCCAGGAGCAGTTCGGTTAATGCGAAAGCGGCTGGGATTCGACGTGCCCGCCGCGGAACCCGCTTCACGAATAGTCGATTTGGCATAAACCGACCCGAACCAGGCCCCATTTTAGGGGTCATCAGGCATAAGTCAACCGAGGGCTCCGCTCAATGCAGGGCCCCGGTTTGGAAGGTCAAGACGGACCGCTGAGTCAGGTATTCGTATTGGGTGTTGGCCAGCGAGATTTGGGCGGAGATCAGATTGAGCTCGGCCTGGTTGAACTCGACAATCGAACTGAGTTGATATTTGTAGCGCGCTTGGGCCAGGTCGTAAGACTGCTGGGCGTTTTTCAAAAGCTCTCCGCTGATCCGGTAACGGTCGAAGGCGTTTTGCGCGTTGAGCCAGGCAATGCGCACGTCGCGAATCACATTGTCCTCGAGATCGCGCAGGCTCGCTGCCTCCGCCTGGGCCTGTAACTCGGCCGCCCGTTGGCGCGCCCGGTAGTAGCCGCCGGCGAAAATCGGCACGCTTACGACCACGCCCGCGGCGGCATAATTGTCGGACAACGCAGCGTCGTGAACGGGAACGAGACCCGCGCCGCCCACGGCGGAAACGGTGGGATACCTCATCTCCTTCTCCGCCCGTGCAAACTTAAGGGCCGCTTCCCGTTGGTTTCTCAGACTGACCAAGTCCGGCCGGCAGCTCAAGGCCTGCTGCACGAAGTCAGCGACGTTGGTGGACACCTCCGGCGGCAGCGGTTGCTCGACCAGGCGGAAGCTCTTGGATTCGCGCAGGCCCATGAGCGTCGAGAGTTGCGCCAGGGCGGCCTGCAAATCATTTTGCGCCTTGCTCAACAGCAGTTTGGCCTCTTCGAGGTTGACCCTGGCAAAGCTCGCATCCATCTCGGATTTCAGTTGGTTGGTGGCAAAAATATTGACCTGGTCCAGAAACACCTGCCGCTGGCTCACCGTCTGCTGGGCCACGCGGGTGACCGCCTGCGCTTGCTGGGCGGAGTAGAAGGCCCCATCGACGGCCAGCAGAATTTGCTGGCGCGTCGCCTGCGCGCTGTTGGCGGCGGCTTCGGCCTGGAGCCTGGCGCTGCCCGTCAAGTTGGCCGTGCGGCCAAAATCGGTAATGAGCTGGCTGAGGACCAGGCCCTGGGCCTCGCGATCAAAGATAGCCGGACTATTCAATGCGCCAATCGCCGCCAGCCGCGTATTGCTCTCGGCATTGCCAACGCCCACCGCGTTGGCGGAGAGGTTGGGGAAAAATGCGGACCGAACCTGGCGGGTAACCTGCCGGGCCGCCAGGGCCTTCAAATCCGCCACACTGATCGCGGGGTGGTTGCGCAACGCCGCTTCGTGGGCTTCCTGGAGAGTGAGCGGCGGCAATCCGCCCGCGCCGGCGAGGCAGCAAGCCGTTAGGGCCCGCCACAAAATGAGTCTTCCGTAGAATGCTTTGGCCATAAGTTGGTCCGCGTATCATGCTGATTGAGTCGAGCCTGGCGTTGGGGCGGGCTCGGCGGCAGAATCGCCGGCCACCCGGCGCCGATAGATCAAGTAATAAGCGCAAGGCACGATGAAGACCGTCAGCACGACGGAAACCGCCAAACCACCGATGATGGCTCTGGCAAGCGGGGCATAGGCTTCGCTGCCGGCGCCAAACTTGGCGGCCATCGGCAGCAGACCAATGAGGGTCGCCAGCGAGGTCATGAGCACCGGACGCAAACGAACCCGGCAGGCCAGTGACACCGCCTGCCGCAACGGGCGACCCTCGGCGCGAAGCCGGTTGGTGAATTCCACGATGAGAATGCTGTTGGAAACCACGATCCCCACCATCATCACTACGCCCATGAGGGACATTATGTTGAGAGTGGTGCCGGTGCCAAAGAGGATGAGCAGCACGCCGGCCAGCCCGGTCGGCACTGCCAGCAGAATCAGGAACGGATCCACAAAGGACTTGAATTGCGCGACCAGGATTAAATAAACCAGCACCGTCGAGAGGATCAGTCCCAGGCCGAAGCTTTGGAAAGAGGCGCGCATCGCCTGGACCGTGCCGCGCACGTTGACCACCACGTTGGGCGGCAATTTGGATTTGGTTTGGCACGATCTTTTGCACACCGGCATAAAGCTGGCTCAGGTCTTCTCCAGACGGCGCGACATAGACATCCACCGTGCGCTGGATCTGGTAGTGGTCCACCTCGGTGGGCGAAGGCACGCGGGAAATGTGGACGACCGAATCCAGGCGGGTGGGTCGCTTGAGGTTGGCCGCCCGCAGGGGCATCGAGCCGAGACCGGCGAGATTCTTGACGTACTTTTCCGGATACTGGACGGTCAACAGATAATTGTTGCCGGTTTTGGGATCGATCCAATAGCTCGGGGCGATCATGCCGCTGGAGGTCAGCGCCGTAATCAGGCTGTCCAGCACTTCCTTGGCGGTGAGGCCCAGCTCGCTGGCCCGCTCACGATCGATCTCGACCTTGAGCGCCGGATAGTCCACGTCCTGCGGCACCAGCACGTCGCTCACCCCCGGGAGGGCGCGCGCCTGTTGGGCGATCTTGCTGGCGATGGCGTGCGCCTCCTGCAGGTCCATGCCGCTGACCTGGATATCCAGGGGCGCCGGGATGCCCTGGTTGAGGATGGCATCCACCAGGCCGCCGGTCTGGAAATAGGCGCTGACTTGAGGCAGTTCGCGCTGGAGCCGCTCGCGCACCAGGTTCATGCAGGCAAAGCTGCCGAGCCGGCGGCCTTCGTTGAGCCCTACCAGCACGACCGCGGTGCTCGGGCAAGAGTTCGGATTGAGGATGGAGTTAAAGCCAGGCGTCGTGCCGATGTTCGAGACGATGATTTTGAGGTCGCCCCGGGGCACGACCGAGCGGATGACATCCTCGACCCGGCCGACCAATTGGTCGGTAATTTCCAGGCGCGTGCCGGAGGGGGCCTTGACGCTCAGGACGAATTGACCCGGGTCGGTGCGCGGAAAGTAGGATTTGCCGATCATCGGAAAGAGGGCGAGGCTGAACACGAACAGGCCGGTGATGCCGAGCACGGTGGCCAGCGGGCGGAGCAGGCCAATTTTGAGCGCGCGTTCGTAGCGGTCGAGCATCCGGTGGAAATTGCGGTTGAACCAGGCATTGAATCGCCGGCCCCAGCCTCGGGGCCCGCTCGGCGCGACCCCCTCGAGGGTTTGGTGCCCTTTGATTAAGTTGGCGCAGAAAAGCGGCACGACCGACATCGCCACGAAGTAGGAGGCAAAGAGCGAGAGCACTACGGAGAGCGCGAGGGCCGAAAACAGAAACCGGCTGACCCCATAAAGGAAGGTGACCGGAAAGAACACCACGACCGTAGTGAGGGTGGCCGCCAGCACGGGCAAGGCCACTTCCTGGCCGCCCCGTTCGGCGGCGACCTCCGGGGCCTCGCCCATTTCCAGGTGGCGGAAGATGTTTTCGAGCACCACGACCGAATTGTCGATCAACCGGGAGAAGGCCAAGGCCAAGCCCCCCAGGATCATCGTGTTGACGGTGCCGCCGCCCAAACCCAGGGCGATGAAGGTCGCCAGGGCCGAGAGCGGGATCGAGAGGAACACCGCCGCGGTGGCCCGCAGGCTGCCCAGGAACACGAGAATCATCACGCCGGTGAGCACCAGGCCGATGGTGCCCTCATCAACCAGGGTTTCGATGGCCGCGCGCACGAACACCGACTGGTCGAACACGACCTGGGTCACCAACCGCTTGGGCACATAGAGCAGCTTGGCAATGACCGATTTGACGCCGTCGACGACGGCAATGGTGTTGGCGTCGCCGCCCTGCTTGAGGACCGGGATGTAAACCGAGGATTGGCCGTTGATGCGCACCTTGTTGTATTGAATCTGAGAGGCATCCTGGGCTTTGCCCACGTCGGCCACCAGCACGGAGGCATCGCCGACGGTCTTCAAGGGCACCAAATCGATGTCTTTCATGGCATTGATCTGGCTGTTGGCGTAAATGTTGTAGTCATAAGGCCCGATTTTCACGTCGCCCGCCGGCAGGATCAGGTTCGCTTCGTTGACCGCGCGCACGACGTCCATGACGCTCAACTGGTGCGCTTCCAGTTTGAGGGGATCGACATAGACCATGATCTGGCGATAGCGCCCGCCAAAGGCCGGGGGCACCGACGCGCCGGGAATGCCGGCCATCTGGTTGCGGACGGTGAACTGGCCCAGATCGCGCAGTTGGGATTCGCTCAGCCCTTCGCCCTTCAAGGTGACCAGGCAGACCGGCAGGCTGGAGGCGTCGAACTTCATGACGATCGGCGGCAGTGTGCCCTGCGGCAGATAGCGCAGGCTGGCCATGGCCAAATTGGCGATGGCGGTCACATCCGAATCCGGATTCGAGCCGGGCTGAAAATAGACTTTGATCAGGCTCACCCCGGTCAGCGAGCGGGACTCCATGTGATCGATGCCTGACGCCAGGGTGAACATCCGTTCAAATTGGCCGGTGATGTCGTTTTCGATCTGCTCCGGAGGCATGCCCGAGTAAAAAGTCGCCACCACGACCACGGGGATGTTGATCGGCGGAAACAAGTCCACCGGCATCCGCACCAGGCTCGTAATCCCCACCACGCAGGTGATGAGGCAAATCACGATGATCAAATAAGGATAACGTATGGCAAAACGCGACATAACTTAGGAGCCTCTGGAAGAACGCCCTGTTTCAAACAGGAATGGAACCGCGAATGGAAGCGAACGGAAGCGAAACACGAGAAACCATGCGCTTTCGGATACCGCGAGGAATATTCGCGTCAATTTGCGTCCATTCGCGGTTGGATCAATCGGGTATCTCATGCCGGGGTTCACGAGAGGTCCTCCGAGATGGCGGCGCGGATTTTATCGAGGGTGAATTCAGGGGACTGACAAAGCTCGATCAAGGCCCGCTCGCGCGCGGCGATCTTCGCGGCCACCGGCGGAACCCGCGCGGCGATGTTGAGCGGGATGGATTGGACACCGTGCGCGTCGCCATGCAGCAGATCCCCGGAGCGGATCATCAAGCCTCCAATTTCCACGGGCTTTCCGGCCTCGATGATGTGGACATAAGCGTGGGAAAGGGAGACACTGCGGGCAAAGAAATGAAAACCGGCGCCCTCGGCGGCTGGAAGGTCGCGCACCGAGCCGTCGGTAACCACGCCGACGCAGTGAAGCGCGCGGAGGATATGCATGTAAAGGGCGCCCACCAGGGAACCCGTGCCCAGGTGGCTGGACACATCCTGTATGACCACCACTCGGGGCGCGGGAAGCGAAACCACGTAATCCCACCAGTCTGTGCGCTCGGGGTAGTTGGCATTGGCCATGGGCGGCGCGGAGCCGCGAATCTTGATGGTGGCGGCGTATCCGAGCATGGGCGGCAACCGGCGAAAGAGGCAGCGAACGGTCTGGTCCACGAAGCCCTCGTTGCGGAGGCGCTGGTGAAAGGTTTCGATGGCGTTGGCCAGCGTGCAGGCATCCAGCCCGCGCAGAGCGTGGACTTGTTCAGCGGTCAGGGGCGAGTTGGTTGGGTTAGGCATGGGCGTCGAAGCAGCCGCCGGGCGCCGAAGCGCCATTGAGCGGTCTGCCAGGGTTGAGATGAGGGGTGTTACTCATTCTTTCATGGAAAGAGGCTCTGTAAGTTTCGGGGTCACTTTCTGGCCGGGCTGGACCTGGGTTCGGGGACCAACTAGGACCAGGTCGCCCTCCCGCAGGCCGGAGGTGACCTCATACCGGTCGGGTGTCCCCAGACCCAGGGTTACGGCTCGCTCCTCGATCTCATGGTTGGCGTTGACCAGGTAAACGGTGGGTTTTTCTTCTCCGGAAACGGCTTGCGCAGGAATCGACAGGGCTTGCGGCCGTTTCTGCAGTTTCAGCACCACGTAGGCGTACATGCCGGGCACAATCTCCAGGGTTGGGTTGGGGACCTCGATTTCGGTCCTCATCTCGCGGGTAGCCGCGTCGACCCGGTCGCTGAAACGCTTGATCTTCCCCTCGAAACTCTTCATTCCCAGGGACTGGACCTGGACTTCGAGCGTGTCCTCCAGGTGAATGTCTTTGACGTAATCCACCGAGGGCCATAAATCCAGGCGCAAGTGGTAATTGTCAGAAACCCGGACGACGGGCAATGATTGGGTTTCCGAGGTTGTGCCCGACTGGATGAGCGCGCCCTGGTCAACATAGCGATGAGTGACGACGCCATCGAAGGGCGCCGTGATCTTCGTGTAGCTGACCAGCGTGTTATACCTGCCCACGTCCGCTTTGGCGGCGTTGATGGCTGCCTCGGCCATGCCATCCTTGGCTTGGGCCGTGTCCACATCGTTTTGGGCCACCACATCCGGGCGTTCTTTTTGAACCGCGGACAAGCGGGTGTAATTCAGATGGGCGGCGCGGTAATCGGCCTCGGCCTTCTGTTCCACAGCAACGGCATTGCGGAGTTGGTCCTGTAGTTCGGGCACCTCGAGCGTGGCCAGGACCTGGCCCGCCTTGACATGGTCGCCGAAATCCACATTGATCTCGCTAACATAACCGGACACTTTGGCGTGCAACTCCACCTCCTGGTAAGGTCTGAAGAAAGCCGGGATGGTGAGTTGGTTAAAAAGGTCCTCGCGGACTACCGGGCAAACGGCCACGGTTGGCGGCAGGACCGTTGCGTCCGCCGGCCTGCGCCTGAGCGCGCGCCACACGGGAATCGAAATCGCGGCCAGAAGCAACAGGCACACCAGCCGCCAATCCAGCCAGTGCGGCCGTCTCGAGGCCGGCGCCCTGACTGGGTCGCCGCCGATTGGCCGCCCCGCTTCCGCCGGGGGCACAACTGGCGCTTGTGCCGGGGGCACAACTGGCGCTTGTGCCGGGGGCACAACTGGCGCACCCGTTTTGACTAAGCCGGAACTATTGGACGAATCGGAATTTTCGGCGCTCATGGTTTGTTTTGGCCGGAGTCATGGCCGGCGCTGGGCTGCACACGCGGCAATTCCACTCGAAATCGGCTGCCCCGTCCCGGTTCGCTGCTGACCTCCACACGCCCATGGTGGGCGGCACATATAGATTTTACAATCGAAAGGCCCAGCCCGGCTCCGCCCCGCTCGCGAGAACGGGCCTTATCCACCCGGAAGAATCTCTCGAAAACACGCGGCAGCAAGTCGGCAGGGATGCCCATGCCGTTGTCTGCC
>Ga0187853_10004281_pt1 | contig 10529 bp, 11 predicted proteins | sample June2016WEW_6_10_2_FD_132417 | JGI IMG/M metagenome (GOLD analysis project Ga0187853, IMG submission 132417) | Peatland microbial communities from SPRUCE experiment site at the Marcell Experimental Forest, Minnesota, USA - June2016WEW_6_100 | ecosystem: Environmental > Terrestrial > Soil >...
GCGCCTCGGGTCGAGTTCGGCGTGAGTCAATCTAATGGCGAGAAGGCGTTCTACGTAAAAGATAACGGCATCGGTTTTGATCCCGAATTTGCCGACGGACTGTTTGAGCCTTTTCAGCGGCTTCATTCCGATGCCGATTACAAGGGCACAGGTATCGGCCTTGCCACCGTCTACCGTATCATCATGAGACATGGCGGGAGAATTTGGGCCGAGGCGACTCCAGGTTCCGGGGCCACATTTTATTTCACTTTGGACACTAAATAGTTTCTCCCTGTCCCAAGAAGAGACGAGTCGAGAATGTTTATGTGCGACCGGAAAAACCGGATAAATACGGTACTCGACAATCACATTCATGTATGGTCGAGTATTGCTTCCTTCGCCCCGCTGGCTCAGGTCCTCAAGGAGGACAGAAAGATACTGGAAGAACAGCTTCTGTCCCTCACGGAGCAGGGCCTTGCCAAAGGCCAGGACGGACGGGATGCAGTGCGCCTGTTTTTGCTTCGTTATGCGCTCGAGCGTTCCGCAAGCGGAATTCAGTCGGAACATTTTACCATCTTCCGGGAGGAGGAAACCGTTCAGGTGATTCTGGAAGACTCTTACGGGGTCAGGCCCGGCGCCGAACTTGACAATATCGTGATCCCTCATCAGAGTGAAGCGCTTAAAATCCTCGTGCGATGTCTTTTCCGCAAAGCCAAACCGACCGATACAAGAGATGTGATCTGCTATCTTCATCTGTTCTGCCGGGGAAAAGCGCAAATGCACCCTGACCAGGACAGGACGATGCGCTTCAGATCCATGGTCTGGTTCATTTATCTGGCTATCGACATTATTTTGTCCGAACGGTCGGTGTGCCTCAAAGGTTTTGAATACTTCAAAAACAAATTCAGGGATTTGCTTGATCGTACGATCGAGGGAACTATAATCAACGAAGAATCCAGAATGCCTGGATACGAAGGCGGAAAGTGGGAGCGAACTCTTTTTGGCTGGCTACAGGGTGAGGACCGAATGGCATTCCTTCAGAAACTCAAACGTCAATTCAACCTTGAAAACAGGATTGAGCATGCCAATCGGTGCCTTCTGAGCGATCACAGAAAATGTGTATTGATGCAGATAATGACACTGTTTTGCAGATAACAACAATTAGTATATATTTTGTTGAGTCGAGTTTACCGTCATCGTCGAGCCGCAAACTGTAGTGCATTGTCAACAGAGTTTCAATCTCATGGCAAGTGATCGTCACCCCGGCGAAAGAGACTGTGTCGTAATTTAGAAATGCTCGGTGCAAATCCCAGGGGACCAGGTTTTGCTTCCCCCTTTCGTAAAGGGGGATCGAGGGGGATTTTAAAGGCTTACATAGCATTGGAGACTCTAAATCTCCCCTGCCCCTTTTAAGAAAAGAGAGCAAATATGGAAAATAGTCCCTTTGCGACACAGTCTCGAAAGCCGGGGTCCAGTGATCTTAACTGATCCAAAAGACACTACATTCTGGCTTGCGCCGGAATGACGGATTGTGCGTCTGCACCCCTCACAACTTAGTTGACGCTGCTGTAGTGCCGCACGAAGGAATTGCGCTAATGCTGATGGGTGCCAGCCGCCTTTTAGATCGGACGCCGACGGTTGTTGAATATATTTTTTCGGAGAGCAAAGTGAACGCTGACGAATTATTCGAGAGGTTTCCACACCTCCTTTTCGCGAGCTTTAGAAACCAGATGCTTCTTGGCAAGGTCCCCGCGCAGACCGTACAAGCCGTCCTCGAACCTCTCCTGTCCGATTTCCATGAACTCATGCTTCAGCTCCCACCTGGTCTTCAGACTGATCTTGAAAATATCCTCAGGATTTATCCTGAGGTCGCGGAAAGCTTCGGAGTGTGGATTAAGCCGCCTATCCTGGAGTCCCTTCGCCTTTTTGCCCACTACTGGTTCAAGGCTGGGCGCCGTGCCGCTCCGACCTCATTGGAATTCGATATGGCCGCTGAATCTCAACAAAGGCTGGGAGGCCCAACCACGCCCTTTGTAAAAGAAGGGCAGGGATTTTTCACTACCGACAAGGGCAGTTCCGTTTACCTCGAATTCTTTTACTCCGAAGGAGACGATTGCGCATCGTTCCAGTATAGACCACTCAAATTTGCAATAGAGATTCACATCTGCGGAATTTACTCACTGACTCTTAGCCCCTCTAAACCGAAGCGGAAAATCCAGGCCGACCAGCTTTTCGACATCCTTATGAAGTGCGCCCGAAAAGTCAGCGTACAAGTAACCGAAGCCGACGCCAACCCCGCCGAAAATGGGGCCGCGAGTTTGCCCATTTGTTCCTAGTCATGAAACTTGAGATGGCTTTCCGCGCCAAAACGGATTTTGATGCCGTCCGGTCCCGGGTCCAAGCCGCTTCATGGAATTTTTATTCCAGGAAACAATGCAAATAAGCCGCTCGATCAATTTCCGTATTGCCTCCCTTTTCGGGCTGGGTGAAGTTGCCGCGGGGCAGGGTACCGTGGCAACGCTGATTGCGGGAATACCCTGTTTCCTTGTTGCGGGGCGCTTTTCATGGCAGGTTCAGTTGGCCTTGTCCATCATCGTATCCGGCATCGGATGGTATGTATCCGAAAAAACGGAAAGGGAACTGGGCAGATCGGACCCCGGCGAAATCGTAATAGATGAATTATGCGGATATCTTTTCGCCATGCTGGGACACCCGGTAAGCTTCGCTTCAATTCTCAGCGGTTTTTTGCTCTTTCGACTGTTCGACATCTGGAAGCCGTGGCCAATTCGATTAATTGACCGGAAGCTGCCGGGAGGGGCCGGGGTAATGGCCGACGACATCCTTGCGGGGACCTTCGCCAATGTCGTGGGGCTTATTGTCTTGAAGCTTGTCAATTCATGAGCGAGAAGCAGCCGGCGGCCCCGATCTCAACAGCCTGCCCCAAAAACACCGAGTCGCTGAGGGCATATTCCCAAGCCCGATCTCATGCAGGGCCAAAGAGCGAATAGAATTATCCCGACTTTTACCGGCGATATTTAAAAACCGGGCTAATTAGGGTATAAATAAAGTAAGTCTTTTCTTTCGGAGAAAAATTCATGGATCAAAAAACTCTTGCTTTCTGGCGGCAGCACTCGATCAGTTTTCTTACCATGGTTCTGGAAACCAACAGGTGCGGGAAGATACAGCAAGCGGACGGATATGGAATGTCGAGCCGCGAGTGCGGCGATACCCTGGAAATATTCCTGACGGCGCGCAACGGCCGGATCAGTTCCGCGTATTTTTATACGGAAGGCTGCGTATATACCGTCGCCTGTGCCAATACGGTCGTTCGCATGATCGAAGGCAAACCGGTTGAGGAGGCCTGGCACATTTTGCCTCGGCATATTTCCGACTATCTCGAAACATTGCCCAAGGCGGAGATGCACTGCGCTGAACTGGCAGTCCTGGCGCTCCAGGTAGCTCTTATCGACCTCAGGAAAACCGAACGCCAACCCTGGACCAAGTTTTACAGAAAGGGATAGAACCAACTCACCAGAGGAACTCAAGAATCAAAATGGCCATCGCGTCCCGAGCCGAATGCCTGGAATTGCTCCAGCAATTTGATATGCCTGAACACATTCGCAGGCACAGCCTTCTGGTTACCGAAGTGGCTCTTTTCCTGGCCCACAGGTTGAATGGCAACGGCTCCAGGCTGAACCCGGGTCTCATAGAAGCAGCAGCCCTTTTGCATGACATAGGCAAATTTTCCAGCCTCGGCACAGGTGAGGACCACGCTAAGCTCGGGGCCCAAATGCTCGATGGGATTGTCGACCCGGCCATTGCAGGTATCGTTGGACAGCACATATCTCTCGACGCATCCCAGGTTGCAGGGCCGATCACGGATTCTTTGCTCGTGAACTACTCGGATAAAAGAGTCCGGCACGACCAGGTGGTCTCGATCGAGGAACGCTATCAGGACCTCATCGCCCGCTATGCAAAATCGCCGTCCCATGAGCAATTCCTGCGCAAGAAGCTCGCTCTCTATGTCGAGCTTGAACGGACCATTTTTTCTCACCTGACTATAGCGCCTCATGGCAAGGAAATTATGGGGATCACAATAGATGTCCTTAAAGGAGCCTGACCCGGGGATCATGGAAAACAAAAAGCTGAAAATCGCCTTGCTGGCGGGAGGAAAATCGGAGGAACGCGCGGTCTCTCTGGAGAGCGGTGAACAGGTTTTTCGCGCACTCGACCAATCGCGCTACGAGGTTTTGAGGTACGATCCGGCAACGGAGCTGCCCTTGCTTGCCGCTCAGGCAGAAAAGATCGATGCCGCCCTCATAATTCTACATGGGCGGATGGGCGAAGACGGCACTATCCAGGGCATGCTGGATTCCCTGGGAATACCCTATCAGGGCAGCGGCGTCCTCGGGAGCGCAATTGCAATGAACAAAGTTCTCAGCAAGCAGCTTTACGTTCAGGCAGGACTGCCAACCCCCCCTGGAATAGTAGCTGACAGGTCGAAGCCACCCGAAGTCTCGGCCGTTATCGAAAGCCTGGGACTGCCGCTTGTCATCAAACCCGAACACGAGGGCTCCAGTATCGGCCTGACAATCGCAAGGGAAGCCAAAGACCTTTTGAGCGCATTTGCAAACGCATGGCGATTCGACAGCCGCTGCCTCGTGGAAAAGTATATAAGCGGGATCGAGATCACCGCCGGAGTTCTCGGAAACGACGATCTGTTGGCCCTTCCTTTGATTGAAATCTGCCCGGATGAGAGGTACGAATTTTTCGATTACGAGGCCAAATATACGCCCGGAGCCACAAAAGAGATCTGTCCCGCCCGGATTTCACCGGAGCTTACCGAAAAAGCGCAGCAATATGCCCGGCGAGCCCACAGCGCCCTTTACTGCAGAGGCTACAGCCGGTCCGACATGATTCTTTCCGGTAACGAGTTCTACATATTGGAGACAAACACAATACCGGGGATGACCGCCACAAGCCTTTTTCCCCAGGCAGCCGCAAAGGCCGGCATAGGATTCTCACAGCTTTTAGACAGGCTGATCGAGCTTGCAATGGAAAAGTAGCTAAAAACACTGAACATCTGTTTCACCCATTCTCCCATTCTCCCATTCCCCCATTCACCCACTCACCCACTCACCCACTCACCGACTCACCCACTCACCTATTCACCTATTCACCCATTCACCTGCCTTTGCCTATTCACCCACTCACCCACTCACCCACTCACCGATTCACCCATCCACCCACACACCGATTCACCCACTCACCGATTCACCTATTCACCGATTCACCTATTCACCGATTCACCTATTCACCGATTCACCTGCCTTTGCCCTATTCACCCATCACAGCCGCTCGATTACCCGCTCCACCTGTGCGCGTTTTTTCGCATAGGCGCTGCTCAGAATAGTCCTGAGGTTAGCCTCGATCTCAGTTTCCGTGTCGATCCGTATGTACAGGTCCTCACGGAGTTCGTCCAGGTTCTCAAATTCAGCGAGAAATCCCGGCAGGTGTTCGGCTCTTGCATCCGACTGCCCGTCATAGCCCTGACGGCGCCGGCCGAGTCTATCCAAAATAGCGGTCCGCGAGCATGTGCATTCGACGAACAAAATGTTGGCGTCCAGGTCCTGAGCCAGCCTCACCGCTTCTTCGCGCCATTTTTGCCTTGAAAACGTAGCGTCCAATATCACCGAGCGCCCGTTTTTCAGTTCCTCCTGGGCCATCGAGAGCAGCCGCCCATAGACCAGCCCCCGCATATCGAGCCTGTACACGCCTGCGCCGAAGGACGCCGGCCCGCCGCGTGCGTGGTATTCCGGAAGCTCCTTTCGCACATCGTCTGACCTGATAAGGCCCATGCCGAATATCTCATGGAGTCGTAGCGCACAGGTCGACTTCCCGGTCCCGGGCAATCCGCACAAAACCCAGAGCGTGGGCCGGGCAAACTGGACCGCATACCGGAAGGCCAGATCCAGATATTGGACGGCACGGTCCGCCATTACCCTCTTTTTCGCACCTTTCTCCAGTTCGGTCGTGCTCAGGCAGGATATCTTCATCTTCACTATTGCGCGATAGCAGGAGTAAAAATCCAGCATCGCGTATATCCCGTAATCACCGCTTGACTCCATGTAGCCGTTCAACGTCGCCAGACTCAGGTCCGACCTGCCGAGCCGCTCGACGTCCATGTGAAAAAAGGCGAGGTCAATGGCGGTATCCCCGTACCGGAAACGCTCGTTAAACTCTATGCAGTCGATTATCTGTATCCGCTCGAGGAAGTAAATGTGTTCCGCTCTAAGGTCTCCATGAGCGTCGCGGATTCGCCCATCCGCGATCCTGCGTTGAAAAAGGCTTCCACAATCCCTGAAAAACCCGCGGCTCGCCTCCATTACAAAGTCAAACCGGTCTTTTCTCAGTAAGTTTCCAACGAACGGCCCCAATTGCCGGAAATTTTCCTCGGTGTTAAACTCTATGACCTCACGACCGCCGTAGCAGTCGATCCGTGCGTCGCGCTCGATCCCGGCGTAAAACTCAGCAAGCAGCCTGCCAAGGCACAACATTTCATCCGGTGTGACTTTCCCGCTCACTATCAGATTGGAAAGGCAAAGCTCATCCGGAAGCTGTCTCATCTTAACGGCGTATTCGACCACCTCGCCGCCATCCCCGAGATGAAACGCCCCCCCCGCCCGGCTTATTGGAACCACACCCAGATATACGTCATGGGACAGCCGCTGGTTGAGACCGACTTCGAGCTCGCACATGCGCCGCCTGGTCTCCAGCCCGGTGTAGTCGAGAAAACCGAAATCGACAGGCTTTTTCAATTTATAGACAAAATCACCGGTTAGAAACACCGTCGATATGTGCGTGTCCAGCCTTTCCAGTTTTGACACCGGGTGAGGGTAAAAGGCGGGATCGATCATTGCCAGACATACCTGCTCAAATAATTCCAGTTCGCTCACGCGATTTCTCCGAAACGGATTCGAAAGCCTGGATGCACAAAGGGTATCTTATCTGACAAAGGATGGGGGTGAAAGCGCGCCGACGCGGAATCGGTCCGAACCTCACTTCTTGCTTTCAATAAAAGCATAAGCACTGTGGTTGTGAATCGATTCGAAATTTTCGACTTCTACCAGAAACCATCCCACATTCGGATCGTTTTGCAACCTGCGCGCTATGTCCCGAACGACATCTTCGACAAACTTGGGATTTTCGAAGGCATACTCGGTCACATATTTTTCGTCCGGCCTTTTGAGTACCGAATATACATCGCAAGACGCGGCGCTTTCCACCAGCTCTATGAGGTCCTCGATCCAGATAAAACGTTTGAAGCGAACCGCAAGGCGCACAGTGCCCCTCTGATTATGCGCTCCATAATCGCTGATTTCTTTCGAACAGGGGCAAACGGTTGTAATGGGCACATTTACTTCGAGCACCAGATCATAGCCCTTCAGCCTGTCCTGAGTGCAGGCTATATGGCAGCGATACTCCATAAGTCCGGCGCTTTCGGTAACGGGTGAAAGCTTCCGAATGAAATATGGAAAGCTTATCTCCATGTGTGCGGATTCGGCCTGGAGTCGCTCCTTAAGAGCGGCCAGAATAGTGGAGAACTCCCTTATATCGAGATGGCCGTGGAATTCGTTCAGGATTTCAATGAAACGGCTCATATGTGTGCCCTTGAATTCCCGCGGCACGTCGACATACATATTCACGGAGGCCACCGTGTGCTGGACCCCGTTGGCTTTGTCCATCACGGTGACCGGATAGCGAATATCCTTTACGCCGACCTTATCAATACTGATGTTCCTGTGATCAGACTGTTTCTGGACATCTATCATGATCAGTCGCCCTTCTCCGGACCGCCTGCGCCAGTTACCTCCAACAGGTTTTTCACAATTTTGTTGAGAGCGGCCCTGGTTTGACCGCTGACTTTGTCCGCGAACTCAGCCTGCAGGTCTGCCTCGATGATGAGGTCATCGTAAGGAATGAAACCAAGAATCAACTGACCGCTCAGGGCTTTCCTCAAAAACGAACGATCCTTCTCATTTCGAACCTTGTTTCCCACAAGGCCTACCTTGGTCAGCCCGATATCCCTGCCAAGCTCACGTATGCGTGAGGCCGTATCAACACTGCGCCGGCCGGGTTCCACGACAGTGATGAGCCAGTCAACGAACTTCGAGGTGCCTCGGCCAAGGTGTTCGATCCCGGCCTCCATATCCATTATCACTACTTCATCACGTCGCAGTATCAGATGCTGGACCAGGTTCTTGAGAAGAATGCTCTCCGGACAGACGCAGCCCGTTCCGCCTTTTTTGACTCCGCCCATGACCATCAGCCGGATGTTTTCCCCTTGGGAGACGGAAAGCTTTTCGGGCAGGTCGTCAACCTTCGGATTAAGCTTGAAAAATCCGCCGTAAGCGCCCGGCACGGACTCGGTCCGCTCGGCGATCAGTTCCCGCATCTGCGAGATAGGAATGATTTCCGAGGCATTTTTTATTCCCAGGGCGTATCCCAGGTTGGCGTCCGGGTCCGCGTCGATTGCAAGAACACGCCTGCCCTGCTCTGCAAACCACCTTGCGAGAAAAGCGCTCACAGTGGTCTTCCCAACTCCCCCTTTTCCCGTCACGGCAATTTTCAAAATAGTCCCCCAACGAATATAGTGAATCAGCATTCAGGCTGAATTTTTCTTCCCAGGCCGATAAGCCGATAGACCAGGCTCCCGCTCATGACCGCAATGTCTTCGGCCGGAAGATACCCTTTGACACTTTCATCGAACAGAATTGTGCCGTCGGGAGGAAACTCCTCATCCGCATTCCACAAAACAAGCTGAACGCAAACATGGGGAAAGACGATGAATTCCATTCCGAAATCCCCGTTTTCCACCTGTGACGCACCTATCGTTGCCGCACATTTTACAAAAAGGTGCCCGTTAGTGCCGAAGAAGTTTACAAAAGGGTCTCTAGCACGCTTCTGGAATGCTTCAAAGTAAAAATGACCGTCCGGTATCTGGCGGAAAGTGATAAGTTTGCCGGTGCATTTTTTCCCGGTAGCGCCAAGCAAATAGTGAGCGATAAGGATTTTGTCGGTAAGCGGAACTTCTTCGCTCGAATGGTATTTACGAATATCAGGTTCAGGGTGGATTTCAACTCTATAGCTCTCACCTAGAAAAGGCACTATCAAGCCCTTGTCCAATGAGAACTCGATGCCGCCTGCTTTGGCGAGCGTGGCGGCGTCCCTCTTTTTTAGTTCGATTGAAGCCAGGCGGAATGATTCTTTGTAATCGTCTATGCGAGCCACTGCAAACCCTCACTCTGTTGAATAGTTAAACGTCTGAAACACCTGTAGGAAATCCCGCGACTATTCGGGATCTAGATCCAAGGAGGGGAGGGAGATTAAACGGGCTTGAGCGGGGCTTATCAGTACAGTCGCTTGCACGGTAAAAACATCGTGATTATTCGTTGGTCATCTCCACCGGATCCAGGTTCTTTATTCTAAGTTAATTGGAGTCTTCAGATCAATGGTTCAGGACAGTTTTATAGTAAGATGCGGCCGGTGCGGCGCAAAAAATCGCATTCCACGCTCACGGGCAAAGGAAAGGGCCGTTTGTGGGAAATGCCGCGCACCTATTCATTTCACCGCCGAGTATCCCGAACGCTCCGTCCAGGTGGACGAACGCACATTCGGGGCCGAAGTCCTCAAGTTCCCCGGAGCTGTGCTGGCGCTTTTCTGGGCGCCATGGTGCGGCCACTGTATGCGTTTATTGCCGCTTATCGACGAACTCGCCATGGAGTACCGGGGGACCGTAAAATTCACAAAAATCGACATGGATAAGAGCCCCGGCCTGGCCTCGCAGTACCAGGTAATGAGTGTCCCGACAATGATTGTGTTCAAAAACGGCCAACTCGTGAACCGGCTTGTCGGCGCTCTTCCCAAAGACCAGATCACCCAGCACCTGCGCCCATTTCTGTAGCGCCTCAAAAGGACACTGATTTCAGGCTGAAATTTAATTCATTGTAATATTCAAAAAACTCTTTAGAATCCAATCCCTTTGGCGGATAACTTTTCCTTTGTGAAGGGACCTATGGAAGTCAGCATTTTCGGATCGGCGGGGTCTGAAGCCCTTGGACTCAATCCCCCCGCTTTTCTCATCGACAATTTCCTGCTCCTCGATGCGGGGACCGTTTCGCTCACCCTGGACGAGATAGCGCAATGCCGCATAACTCATGTGTTTCTCACCCATGCCCATTTTGACCACTTAAAGGGCATACCCTTCCTGCTGGACAACCTCAATTCCATGAACCCGGCCTGCCGGATTATCATCCTCAGCGGCAGACCGGTGATCTCCGATCTCAGAAAGCATATATTCAACAACAGGATTTGGCCCGATTTTTCGACAATTCCGGATGCTCAAAATCCCATAATGCGATATCAGGTGATCTCGACACGCAAACCGGTCGTGATAGGCCACTATAAAATCCACGCCACAAGAGTCAATCACACCGTTCCGGCTTATGGATTTTTCGTCGAGCATGCTTCAGGCGCATCTCTGCTCTATA
>Ga0187853_10004282_pt1 | contig 10526 bp, 9 predicted proteins | sample June2016WEW_6_10_2_FD_132417 | JGI IMG/M metagenome (GOLD analysis project Ga0187853, IMG submission 132417) | Peatland microbial communities from SPRUCE experiment site at the Marcell Experimental Forest, Minnesota, USA - June2016WEW_6_100 | ecosystem: Environmental > Terrestrial > Soil >...
GCCCGAGGCGACGATAGCGGCCACGTTGTCATCGGTCAGGGTGAAGTCGGTGATGAAACCGTTGAGGTAAAGAACTTTTCCTTGGGCGTCGCTGACGGTGAGTTCACACCAGTTGACTTTGAGAGGATCCTCTCCCTCAGCCAGCGGAACCCCATTGGCGTAGCGGTAGGTGTGGTGCTTTGAGCCTTCGCGCATCAGCCACTTCAGGCTCTCCAGTGCGGTGGGATCTTGCGCTCGCTTCAGGCGCTGGTTGACTTCACCCCACGCCGGGTATTTGGAGTCGTGGCCGTTGTATTGCCAGCCCACCAAATAGACAATCTTGGGCGCCCCGCACGTGATGCGGTCGAGCCGTTCAATGACTTCGAGCGCTTGCTCGAAGGTGAGATAAACCCTGCAACCCCTTCCTTCGACTGTTCTTTCGGCGAGGAAGATCTTCATCACGAGGCTCTGGTCATATCTATGGAACCAGGGCCGCTCCGGCTGGCCGGTCTTGCGCCAGTCGTAATAGTCCCCGGAGGGCTGATAATCGGCCGGACGCAAAGCGGGACCGTCGGGAGCCGCGCGCGGTGCGCCGGATTGTGCCGGGAGTGTGCTGACGGCCGTGGCAAGGAATGCGGCGGCCAGGATGGCGGTGGTTGTCTTCGTTCGATTCTTGCCAGTTGGATTTGATAGACGTTCACCGAGCGCTCGGATGGACTGAGGTTTTGAAGCCGGTGAGCTTGAACGAAAAGGCGTGTAGGCAGGGCAGTTGTGCGACCGAGAGCGCAGGCGGGTCGATGACGATCTGTCTTTCGGCATTGACCCGGTGCGGTACGGGGCCATGACCGAGCAGTTCCACCTGCGCGTCCGAGCCGGCGGAATCGGCGCGGACAGCATGGAGAGTGAACTCGCGCTCCGGCCATCCCAAGGTGATGGCGTAAAGCGCGTCTCCTTTGGTGGTGAAACGGATGTCCTGGGCGTTGAAGGCCTGGTCGGTTCCTTCGCTGAAACCGCCGCCTCCGCTGCGCGTCGGTCCTTCGCCATAGACCAACCACGGCCGAGTGCCGTAGATGGCCTCGCCGTTCACTTTGAGCCAGGCACCCATCTCGATCAACATCTTCTCCGCGCGCTCCGGGATGGAGCCGTCGGCGTTGGGCCCGACGTTGAGCAGCAGGCAGCCGTTTTTCGCCACAATATCGGCCAGCACGTGGATGAGATTTTCGGTGGAGCGGTACGGGTCGGCTTTGCGGTTGAACCACGGGCCCAGCGCCGTGTCGGTGAGCCACGGATAAGGCACCAGCCTGTCTTCGCGCCCACGCTCGAAATCGAGGATGCCGGTGTACTGGTGAATCTCGCGGAATTTGTGCGCCACGGCGGATTCCTTGCCCTGGGCGGCGGCCCAGTTGTAGTAATCGGCAAACATGCGCCGCTGGTATTCGGGGGTGATGACCTCGTTCAACTCGAAGTCGAACCAGATCATGTCCGGCTCGTACTTGCGCACGACCTCCATCACCATGGCCAGCCACTGCTCCTGAAATCGCCGCGAGGGCGGGTCGTTCGGGCCATGCGGCTCGGTGTAGAGCTGGAAGTTCCGGCCATTGGCGGCGTCGAACTGGAAGGCCGGCTCATAATACCGCCAGGCGAAGCCATGGTGGAAGGTCGTGATGAGTCTGAGTCCGCATGCCCGGTAGGCTTTGGCCAATTCGCCGGTGATATCGCGCTTGGGCCCCATCTTCATCGAGTTCCATGGGGTCACGGCGGAATCCCACATCGCGAAGTTGTCGTGATGCACCGCGACCGGCCCGGCGAACTTCGCCCCGGCGCGCGCGAACAGGTCAGCCCATTTCTCGGGGTTAAACTTCGGCGCCGTAAACCGCGGGATCACGTCCTTGTAACCGAACGTGTGCTGGTCTCCAAATCTCTGCCGGTGCCAGGTGAAGATGGGCTTGTTGGTCAGATACATCTCGCGGCCGTACCACTCGCCGCCCTGGGGCGCGTCTTCGCACCCCACGGTGACCGGCCCCCAGTGCGTGTAGATGCCAAACTTCGCATCGCGGAACCACTCCGGGTCCTGGTGTGCGTGGAGCGACGGCCAGTCTGGTTTGAACGGGCCTTGAGCAGTCTGCCCGACAAGGTCCTGCAGCTCCGCTGCCGGCGCCGTCAGCACGGCCACCAGCAACCCTGCCATTACCACGAGCTTTTCGATTCCCGAATTGATGTTCCGATCGAGAATGTCTTCAAGGGCTTTCATGCGTTCATGTCAGCGGGGTTGAACAGGGTTGGCGGCGGGCGGTTCCATGCGGCCGCTGTAGAAATCGTCCAGCAAAGTGAACGCCTCCCGGTCGAAGAGCTTCCTTTTTCCTTCGCTGTCCATGAGGGCATCTTGGGCCTCCAGACGAGTCGGTCAAGCGGTTTTCCCGCCTGGATGTTGACGCCGCCCGGGAACCGCAGTAGTACGGGCGGATGGAACCGAATGGACCGAACGATCTCACCGGCGACCAAGGCATCGTGGACGAACTGCTGTCCTTCGGCGACCCCTGGCGGCACTTCGGGAGCGACGCGGGGTTTTACCGCTGGTTGCGGGTGAAGGCGCCCGGGCAGGCGCAGAGGGCGAGGGTCATGGCGGCCTACATCCCGGAGATTTATCGCCGGCTGAAGGCCGAGGAGGCCGGGCGCGGAGGTCCGAAGTTCGACCTGTTCTTACCCTGCCCGGGTCAACCCGCACGCTCCCGCAGGAACCCGCACCCCACAGAATCACCTTAAAAACGGGTGTTTTCCTAAGGAATTTGTCCCAGTCATAATATCAAACAAGTTGATTATCCTTCGGGTCGGCTTGGTTCAGTGCTCGGTTTCCCTGGGAATCTGACAAGATTTCCTGTGCGCCTGGCGCGCAATAACCGCGATTGTCAAACCACTGGCCCCAACCCCATTTCCCAGAACGATGCGCGCCCGAGGCCTGAGCGTGCCCAGCACCACCTCGCGGTTGAGCTGCGCGTGGACGAGGATGGTCTTGCCGTGCGTGGCGTGCTGGTGCGGCACCCAGTCATGTCCAGCCTGGAGCTACGGGCGAGGCTTCCCGACCGGCATCAGGCACATGGGTTCCTCGTTCAGGGCAAGTGTCAATACCCGCTTGACCTCGGCATCATCGAATGCGCCGACCACGACGGTCCCGAGATCGAGCGCGACGGCCTGCAAATGCACGTTCTGCGCGGCGTGCCCGACCTCCATAAGCACATACCGTTCCGCCCGCTGCTTGTATTTCCTGGCGGTTCGCTCGTAAACCGCGGCGATGGCGATGGTTGCCGGCGCATCGTTGAACCAGTCCTGATCCAGTGCGGCGGCAGCCAGCTTCGCTCGCCGGTCCCCTTGGATCACAGGGATCAAGCCGTGGCCCTGAGGCCGATACCTGTAAACGCCAGCGGGCAACTCATCCTGGCCTCCCGCTACGAGAAGAACCTCCAGCGGGTAGAGCGCGCCGGCCGAAGGAGCCGCGCGCCTGCCTTCCGGGTCGGTAATTCCCTGGGCGGACCAAAGCAGTTGGGAAACCTCTGCCAGCGTCAGTCCTGCCCTCCCGAACTCCCGGACGGACCGTCGCCGGCACAAGGCCGATTCCACTGATGTTCCGCCGTCCTGACGTGGTTCGGGGAGTTTGATCACGCCCGCAGGATTGCCGCTGACAAGTGGTTTGCCGGCCATAAGTATTTCACGGATGAGGTTGCCGCCAGGATAGTGACAAGGCTTCCCGGAGTCGAGAGGCAGGACGGCCTTTCATTTTGCGACCGGCGGCCGATGCCAGATGCGCTGGCCGTCCTTATACACTTCCCTAACGCGGTGAAAGGGCACGCGATGGCTCCGGCCCTCCGTATCGATAAGCCGGAACGCCTGGGGGTCGTCTTCGGAGAACTCCACTTCCCGAAACGGGACGACGACAACCTGGCCCTCCACGCGGTCAAGGTAGCCCAACTCGAAGTTCCCACGGCCAAAGTCGGGGTCCCAGCGGATGCGGTTCAGGACTTCGTGAATGGGGGTCATCGCGAAGAACCGGTCAGTTACCCGCACCATGGCGGATTGTTTCCAGGCGCCGTTGGACCCAGGCGGCCTCGTCTTCAAGCCCCGCCCGTCGCTCAAATTGCGCCAGTGCCTCATAACGCTTCACCACATCGAAGCCTACGCTGAACTGGAGCTTCGGCAGGCAAACCGGACAAAGGTGCAGCGGGCGGCGGTCGCTTTCCTGCAGGTGATTGGAGCCATTCATCACGCAATGGAAGAAGACGCAGTGGGCCAGGCCGAACATGTGCCCTGTCTCGTGCGCCAGCACCTTCATGCTCCGCCGCAGGAGCAGCGCCGGGTACTCCTTCCCCCGGCGCTCCCCGTAAAACGCCGGGTCGTAGCGGGCAAAGCTGTAAACCCCTACGCGCTCGTTCAGCGAAGCCTGGCCAAAGACGAAATTCCAGGACGCTTCTGGATAGAGGTCCTCCATCGTGATCGCCAGCAGACAGAAACCATCTCCTGGCAGTTTTCCTTTCAGCCAGCCCAGCACATCCCCAGTCAGTATTTGCCGCCGGCCCGTCATGGAGTTGGTTCGGCTGGTGAAGTTGCCGGCGCTAATGGGGACAGGGGCGAGGGCCTTCACCTCCATTTGAAAAAACCCGGCCGCATACTCGCGGAGCTTCTCAAGTGAAGGGCTCTGTTGCTCGGGGAAAGCCCCCAAGGGCTGCAGATAGATGATCCGCCGCCGGCCGTCGGGGCGGTTAGGGTGCGAGCGCCGGAATTCCTCGAACGTCTGGCCCGGCTCCCGATGGACCGCCAGCCAGTCGCTCGGGCCGGGAACAGGAACCGGCTGGAAACTGTTATCCGGAGCGAGGGCGCGCCGGAGGGCCGCAGGAAGTCCATCGGTCTGCCCAATAGCATCGAGCCGTTTCTGCGGTCCTGGCGGTTCAAAGCCCATGCTCGTAGATGCCGCAATCACCGCGGCGGCTGCAATGAGGAGTGTTTTGCGCATCATCACCACTCTTTTCCCAGGAACCATTCATCGGACTCCACCAGTCTCATAATCTGGGCCCGAAGCATACCCGATCCGACGGGACAGCGACAGCCTCCGCGGTTTGACGCCGGAGCAGGCGCTGGGGTAAAGTCCGTTCGTGAACTGGAAGGCTTCAAGTGAAACCGATCCCGTGGCGCCGGTGCTCACCCAACCGAAGCTGGACACCCGGACTGCCCCTGGGGTGGACGACGCCGAGGGAGATTGGCTCTGCGCCTGGTGCCACAACCGGGTGGCGAACGAGCGAGATCGGTTCCGCCTCGATGGCAAAGACGAGTTCACGTTCTCAAACCCGGAGGGGCTCCGTTTTGACATCATCACCTTTTCCGAGACCCATGGCTGCGGCCGAACCGGCGTCCCCACCCTCGAGCATACCTGGTTTCCGGGCCATGCCTGGTCGTATTGTCAGTGCGCCGGCTGTGGTCAGCACCTGGGTTGGTACTTTGCGGGCCAGCATGAGTTTGCCGGACTGATGAAGGACCGGATTGTCCGGTCCCTTCACCTCAGGAACTGAACTGGGCAAGGCCGTATCGGAAATGTCGCCGTATGATGAAAACGCGCAAATTGGGAAACACTGGCTTGGTGGTTTCAACCGTGGGCCTGGGCTGCATGGGAATGTCGGAATTCTACGGACCGGCAGACGAGGCGGAATCCATGGCCACGATCCATCGGGCGCTCTCGCTGGGCATAACCCTCCTCGACACCGCGGATATGTACGGCGTCGGGAAAAACGAAGAGCTGGTTGGACGCGCCATTCGCGAGTGCCGCGACCGGGTGATTCTGGCAACCAAATTCGGAAATGTCCGCGGAGCCGCTGGCGAGTTCTTGGGCGTTAATGGACGGCCTGAGTATGTGAAGCGGGCCTGCGAGGCGAGCCTCAGGCGGCTCGGGGTGGAGCACATCGACCTTTACTACCAGCACCGTGTCGATCCCAACACGCCGATCGAAGACACGGTTGGCGCCATGGCGGGGCTGGTTCATGAGGGCAAGGTGAGGTTCCTGGGTCTGTCGGAAGCCGCTCCGGCAACCATTCGGCGGGCCAGCAAAGTCCATCCCATCGCCGCGCTGCAAACCGAGTATTCACTCTGGTCACGGGACCCCGAAGGCGAAATCCTGGAGACGTGCCGGCAATTGGGCATCGGTTTTGTCGCCTACAGCCCGCTGGGACGCGGCTTCCTCACGGGGCGGTTCAAAACCCAGGAGGACATTCCCCCGGACGACTGGCGGCGTCACCATCCCCGGTTCGAGGGCGAGAACTTCAAGCGCAATCTGCATCTGGCGGAGACCGTGAGGCAAATCGCAGAGGAAATCGCCTGTGCGCCGGCGCAGTTGGCCCTTGCCTGGGTGCTCGCTCAGGGCCAGGACATCGTCCCCATCCCCGGCACGAAACACCCGCGCTATCTCGAAGAGAATATCGGGGCCTTGAATGTGCATCTGACCGATGAACAGCTTCGCCGCCTCGATGAGGCCTTCCCGGTGGGCGTGCCAGCCGGAGAGCGATACCCCGAGCAGGGGATGCGGACCATCAATCGATAGAACTGAACTCCGCAGAGGCAATACCATGATGCGATTCAAGCCAATACCCACCCTGGCAGCCCTGTTGCTGGCCCCGCCGGCCGCGCTCCGCGCCGCCATGCCGGACTTTCAATCCCAACATCTCGCCGTCGGTTTGTCGCGCAGCGCGCCGGCGTTCAGCGCGTTCGCGGTGGACTCGCTCGGCCAGGGCAAGCTGGGCCAGAACCCGGCACTGGCGCAGACCAACGCGGTGCCGGGGTTGGAATTGGAGGGAGGCTTCACCTACAAGCTGAACGGCAAACCCGTCTGGCGCGTCAGGTGCGGCGAACGCGCGCTGAGGTTGCGTTCCGACTACGCCGCCGGAGTCGAAGCGCCGCCGTTCGTGCTCGCGTTTGACCAGAAGGCCAATCACGCGACGCTGCTGGGGTTGATGAAACCGGGCGAGCGGCAGATGAACCTGCCGTGCGTGTTGCACCTGCCGGACATGGGGTCGCTGCGCATCACCGGCCATGGGAAACTCGACTATGATGCGCGCCGGTTTGTAAGCCCGGCATACGTGCGCATCGCGTTCCCGCCTGCCACGGCGCAGCGGCGGCGCCTCGAGTACCGGCTCGAAGTGACGGCGATCTACCCGAGGCTGCCGGGCGTCGAGAAGAATCCTCGCTACGATGGCTTCCGGCGCGATTACCTGAATATCTTTCAGGTCAACCCGCGCCTCCAGATGCTCGCCAACAACGCCTCGAGCGACGCGTGCTCGTTCACGTTGTTCGAGTATTCCGACGTGGCGTTGCGCGCGCCGCCATTGGCCGAGGGCCTGACCTGCCTCGACCTCGTGCGGATGACGCTCGACCGCTACCTCGCCGGGGCGAAGGGCTACGGCCAGATTGGCTACGCCTGCACCCCGACCGACGCGGACCTGATCCCGTGGAAAACGCCGTGGACCTCGCTTGACACCCTGCCCTCGCTCCTGATCTCGGCCTGCAATTACGCCAACGGGGCGCGTGACTGGAATTGGGCGCGCGCCAACTACGACAAGCTGCTCGCGTGGGCCCGCGAGATGATGGCCGCCGACAAGGACGGCAACGGCCTCATCGAATACCCGGGCACCGGCAACTTCGGCGACCGGCCGCTGACTGCCAAGCGCCCGTCGAACTGGTGGGACACGATCAACTTCGGTCACGAGGACGCCTTGGCCAACGCCCTGGCCTATCGGGCCGCGACGATGTTCGCCGACCTCGCCCGGCGATTGGGGCAGGCCGCCGACGCGCAGTTCTTTGCGGAAAAGGCCGCCAAGCTGCGCGCCGCCTACGCGCCCACGTTCCTGAACCCGGCCACCGGCGTGCTCGCCGGTTGGAAGAGCGCCGACGGCCAGCTTCACGACTATTGGTTCACGTTCGTGCAAGGCGCCGCGATCACCTGCGGGCTGCTCGATGACAAAACTGCCAACGCGGTCATGGACCGGTTGCTGGCGAAGCTGAAGGAGGTCGGCTACACGCATTTCGAGCTCGGTCTGCCCGGCAACCTCGTGCCGATCAAAAAGGGCGACTACGTGCTTGAGCATAATGCACCGGAGGCCAGCGGCGAACCGCGCCTGGACGACGGCAGCGACGGCTTCCAGTGCTACGAGAACGGGGGCGCGACCGGCTGCTGGAGCTACTACACCGTCAAGGCGCTTTACCGGCTGGGCCGCATCGAAGAGGCGCGGCGCATCTTCCACCCGATGCTGGCAGGATACGCGCGCGGTGAGTTCCAGGGCTTCGGCGAGAACGGCCGGTCGCGCGACTGGCGCGACTGGCGGGGCGGGTGCCACGGTTACGAGGGACTGCTGGTGGACAACTACTACGCCCTGCTGGCCGTGCTTGACGACGCGGAGGCAAAGTGATGACCGGCCGCACTCCGGCGAACCGCTCAACCACGAGTCTTCAGAGGTTCCCCTAAGCATCCTTGCGAAAGAGAACAATGCGATTGGTGTTTGTCCCGGCGGTGTTGTTGTCCACACCCCAGCAATTTGCGGTTTTCGTGAACTCCTGGTCGTTTATGATCACCAGCAACGGCGCCAGTCCGGCCGCCACGCCGCACACCAACGCTGCCTGTTCCAACTTAACACGCCCCTTCCGGATCTCGCCGACCTCGAATGCAACATGCCCGCCCGGCCGCAAGACCCGGTGCAGTTCACGGAACACCAATGTCATCGCCTGCTGCGCGAACGCTTCTGGGGGGAGACCCGGGGCCACAGTACCGATCCGACCTACCAGCGCGTCTGCCACCTGAAGAACCTGCACCCGGAGTGGGGGACCAAACGCCTGGCGGCCACCCTCGGCCTGACTCTGGACAGGGCCAAGCTGCACCTGGCCCGATGGATTGGTGCGCAAGCCCGGGCGCAGGCTCACGCCGCCGCGTCGGGGCAGGGCGCCCCCACGCCAACGCCGGCAGGCTCACCCCAACCGCCCTCCTCCTCGTCGCCGCCGCCACCGCAGCAGCCCGCGCCGCCGCCAGCGGATCCTTCAGCCCCAACCAACGAGCTCGAGGACTCGGTCCGGGGCGAGGAGCGGTCCTTGAGCTACCGCGGGGATCGCATCTGCACCCTCAACGACCTCCTGGTCGTTGCCGAGGTGGACACGCGGGTATGGTTCGTCGAGCGGCACCAGATCAACAAGTACGAAATGGGCGTCAAGAACCCGGCGACTGGAGACGTTACCGTGCAGAAACTCATCCAGATCAAGGCACGGCTGAAGCTGCGGACGAGCGAACTGAACCTGGAGAAGCTCATGGGCTCGCTCCTGGAGGAGTTCAAGGCGGCGGCGCCGGTCCAGCCCGCCATCATCCGCCCCTCCGTCACGGGGACCAGGGCGGGGATGCTCGAGATTTCGATCATGGACTTGCACCTGGGCAAGCGGTGCTGGGGCCCGGAAACCGGCCGCGACTACAACCCCGAGATCGCCCAGAAGATGTTCTGGGCGGCCCTGGAGGACCTGCTGGCCAAGGCTTCCGCCTGGCATAGCAGCATGGGTTATGCAGGCAAACTGGCAGCCGACGCCCTGTTCTGGGACCGCGAGGAGGGCTGCGTCGCGACCTTCACCCACAGCCCGGCTTGAAACCAAAGACCTGCTCTGAATATGGATCCCCGCAATGAGAACCCCAATAATCCTTTGTCGCTTCCTGCCGAGCCACCCCCCGTGGTCACCTGGCCCTGCTACGAGCCGGGTGGTGGCCGGATTCAGTTGACTGCCGACGACCTGCTGCAGCATGTACTGGCCATCGGCGCCACCGGCAGCGGTAAGTCCACGCTGTTAACCTCTGCGGCACAGCAAATCATCGCCTACGAGGCCCGTAGCTTCAGCGAGAAAGCGGGCTTATTGATCCTCGACTCAAAGACCGAACTGGTTGGACTGGTGCGCGCCGCGGCGCGCTCCGCCGGGCGCGAGTCCGACGTGGTCGTGCTCGGGCCGGAGGGCAATGCCCGATTCGACCTATTCGGCGGCCTGCAGTCGCTGGACGATGTCGAGATGGTGACGCGCCGGCTCCTCCTGGCAACCCCGCCCCATGGCGGCGACAACGCCTACTGGCAGACGGCGACGACCTCCATGCTGGCGGCCGGCCTAAGCCTGTTGGCGGCCACGCAGCCGTTCATAGGCTTCGACTTTGCCCTGCACTTCCTCCGCACCTGGTTCATGGGCGCCCAAACGCTGCCCACACCGGTCCAAGAGGTCGTAGCCGCGGCCAAGGAGCGGCTCCGGTCCCCGCATCAGGCCGGCCGCGGCACGGACCAGCACCAACTGCAGAGCGCGCTCGACCAAGTCGAGCTGTGGCACGACCTGGATCCGCGCACACGCTCGAACCTCCAGTCCTGCCTGCTCAACGTGCTGCGCCCCCTCATGAGCAGCGCCGCCGCCAGGTGCTTCGGACGGGCCAACCTTCCTCCAGAGGAGGCGGGCCGGCTCGCCACGCTGACCCTGGGACTGCGGCGGGAAGGCGCCCCTTCGGCATCGAC
>Ga0187853_10004291_pt1 | contig 10510 bp, 9 predicted proteins | sample June2016WEW_6_10_2_FD_132417 | JGI IMG/M metagenome (GOLD analysis project Ga0187853, IMG submission 132417) | Peatland microbial communities from SPRUCE experiment site at the Marcell Experimental Forest, Minnesota, USA - June2016WEW_6_100 | ecosystem: Environmental > Terrestrial > Soil >...
CTCCTTGGCCGCCGCCGTAGCGCCGGCGAGCGCACAAGCCAGCGCCAGGATCAAAGCACGCGCCAGTCTGCTCGCCGGGGCCGTCGCCCCGCCCGGCGAACCTGTCTGAAGTGTGAAGTCCGTGGAGTCCTCCCTGCCCTGTGCCGTCGAGCCCGCCATAGCGCGGCCACTCCTTCGCCCGCCGCCGGGGGCTCGGGGCGAGCTCGAGCCCTCCCTCGCAGGGTTCACGGGTGGAACCCGGCTGCATCAGGACCCCGCCGAAGTCAAGCCCCCGTCCCCGTGGCTTGCCCCGCCAGTCCCCCTGGAGCGGCGTCCTACTTTCTCAGCAAGTGGATGAGCAACTTGAGCATATCCGTGGTCGTAATGATCCCTTTCAGTTCGCCGTCTTCGACCACCAGCAGGCACCCAATGCGCCGGTCGTAGAGCATTCGCGCGGCTTCCGACACGGGACTGTCCGGTGAGATGGTAACCGGGTCGCGGGTCATGATCTTGGAGAGGGGCGTCGATTCCATCAGCCGGTTGTACTCCTCGGCAGGAATTCCCGACAGGATTGATGGGGTGTAGTGTTTCAGGTCCCGCTCCGTGACGATACCGGCAAGCTTCGTGGCGTTCAGAATGGGGATATGGCGGAGACTGGAGCGGGCAAAGATCAAAGTCGCATCCAGCAGGGATTCATTCTCCTGCAGGGTGGTGAGGTCGGTTGTCATGATGTCACGCACCAGCATGGGCCCATCCTTGGGCAGGTGCAAATCTGGAGCCACGCTCAGGGTTGGCGGGAGGACAATGCCGCGCTTTCAGCCGATCGGTCGACCGGGAACTTGATCTCCCAAAAGCCCGGCGGCCCCAGGATTTCAAAGCCCACTTCGAAGGTGATTTGGTTTGCCAACGAGCCCGTCCAAACCACCCGGCCGCGCGTGGAACTCAGCTTGTTCCGCATGCGGATGTCCAGCGTTGTACCCACCGGAAATTGCTGATGGCTGCGGATCAGGCCGCCGTGCAAGCTGATGACTAGAGTCTCGACGGGTTCCCATTCGGCGGTCGGGGGCGCCCCGGCGGGGCTGACGAAGAGAGGCACTCTCATTACGATTCGCTGGCTTCGTCGCCGCGCTGCCCGCTCTGGTGAAGCGCCTTCCATGCGTGCCACCGGCATGATACTTCGCCTGGGAATGTTTCCCCTACTCGCCAGCCATCATAGCACAAGGTAATGCACTTGCAAGCCTTGCGTACCCGCCTCAACGAGGATTGGCGAAAGCCGTACCCTCGTACTATTGACACAAACAGCTTGCAGTCACACTCGCACCCCTTTGCCGAGGGCCTGCCTCCCCTGGTCTGCTGCTCCTGCGGGCCGCCGGCTCTGAGGGAGTGAAGGGGACAGGTCGCCGGTCCTTCCGGCAGTGTCCCAAATTAAGGAGCTTCTTTGACCAAATTGGGTAGGGGGCGGAGCTTGAGCTCCGCCATTACCAGGCTGCCCTCCGTCGGGGGTTTAGCCCCTGAAGCTTCAGGGCCTAAACATGCTGCGGAAAAACGCCCCGATGCTGTCATCCTGAGCGAAGCGAAGGACCCCTGTATTTGAATTTTCAAGCAAATACAGAGGTCCTTCCTTCGTTTCACTCAGGACCGGCTTCGCCTCCTCAGGATGACAGCTTTGACGGTTTTTCCGCAGCCTGTAAAGGCCCCTCACGAAACCCTGGCTTGTGTCGGACCTGAAGGTCCGACCCCCTATCCGGAGTTCACTCCTCCAAATTAGGACACTACCCCCCTGTCCGGCGTTCGCCCCCTTCCTTCCTGACCTGGCGGGTAGAGGCAAAACGGCCCGCCCTGGCCCACGGCGTGTGTTATTATTTTTGGCCGTTACTTGTGACCTTCTATGCGCTATCGTGACGCCGGCGTCGATATCGACGCCGCCAGCCAAGCAAAGAAACGTATCAAGCAGTTGGCGCGCAGCACTTTCAGCAAGCGTGTCTTGAGAGAGGTTGGCGCCTTCGGCGGATTTTTCTCCCTCGAGGGTCTGCCCCGCGACGCCGTGCTGGTGTCGAGTGTGGATGGCGTCGGCACCAAGCTTAAGGTCGCCTTCGCCTTGCATCGCCATCATACGGTGGGAGCGGACCTGGTCAACCACTGCGTGAATGACATTGCCGTGCACGGCGCGGCGCCCCTCTACTTCCTCGATTACCTGGCGACAGGGAAGCTCGACCCCCGCGTGGTGACGGAAGTCGTGGGCGGCCTGGCGCGCGCCTGCCGCAAGGTCGGTTGCGCGCTGATCGGCGGTGAGACCGCCGAGATGCCCGGCTTCTACCCCGAGGGCGAGTACGACCTGGCGGGCTGCATCGTGGGCTGGGTCAGGCGAAGCCGCATCATCGACGGCCGCAGCATCCGGCCGGGAGATGTGGTCCTGGGGTTGCCTTCCGTGGGCCTGCACACGAACGGGTACTCGCTGGCGCGCAAGGTGCTGCTGGAGCAGGAGGGCCTGCCTCTCACCAAACCCCTGCCGGGGCTCGGCCGCACTCTCGGGGACGAACTGCTGGCTCCGCACCGCTGTTACTGGCCGGCCGTTCAGCCGCTGCTCGCGCGCAGGTGGCTGAAAGGTCTGGTGCATATTACCGGCGGAGGCATCACGGACAACACCCCGCGCATTCTCCCCCACGGCACGCAAGCGGAAATTCGCCGGGGGAGCTGGCCGGCGCTGCCGATTTTCGAATTGATCGCCAAGCTGGGTAACGTTCCCGAAGACGATATGCTGCGGACCTTCAACATGGGCCTGGGGCTGCTGTTGATTGTTGCGGAGCGCGATCTGGCAAGGGTCTCTGCGGCCCTGAAGAAGCGCCGGGAAAAGTTCTGGGCGGTCGGCCGTATCGTCCGCGGCCGGCCGAGCGTGAAATACCTGGACGCCTAAAGAGGCTGCGGAAAACGCTTCACTGCTGTCATTCTGAGTCCTTCGCTGTCATCCTGAGCGCAGCGAAGGATCTCGCTCTGCCCGCTCAGGATAGACTGCGCGAAGAATCTCGCCCTGCGCATTTTCATGAACATACGAGATTCTTCGTCGCCTGCGGCTCCTCAGAATGACAGCGTATACGAGTTTCTCAACAAACTGCTAAAGCGGCCCTAGGCCCCGAACCCTTGCGACGTTGATGCGTGAATCCCATTGCGAGAAACTTCCATGAAAAAACTGGGAATGCTGCTTTCCGGCCGCGGCTCAAACTCTGAGGCGATTGCTCGCAACGTGCAGGCGGGCAAGATTCCGGCGGAAATCGCCGTGGTGATCAGCAACAAGGCAGACGCGCCGGGCCTGGCGCGGGCCAAGGAAATGGGGTTGGCCACCCGCTTCATCCCGTCCAAAGGCAAAGAACGCGAGGCGTTTGACCGCGAAGTGGTGGCCGTGCTGAGAGAATTCCAGGTTGACCTGGTATGCCTGGCGGGCTTCATGCGCATTCTGAGCCCTTACTTCATCCGGGAGTTTCCCCGCCGCATTCTGAATATCCATCCCGCCTTGCTACCCTCCTTTCCGGGCGAAGAGGCGCAGCGACAAGCGCTCGAATACGGCGTGAAATTTACCGGCTGCACCGTTCACCTGGTGGACGAAGGCGTGGACACGGGCCCGATCGTGTGCCAGGCGGTCGTGCCGGTGCTCGATGACGACATGGTGGAAACGCTCGCGGCGCGTATCCTCAAAGAAGAGCACCGCATCTATTCCGAGGCGATTTGCCTGCTGCTCGAAGACAAGCTGCGCTTCGAGGGCCGCCGCGTGCTGCCCGAGCTGTGACCGCGGGGGGCGTCCTTCGTTGTGACGAATGGTCGTGTGCGCGGCGCCGGGTGCTTGCTCCGATTCTTAGCCTCAATCCTGGGATGTGATACACTGTGGTGTGTAATACCATGGCTCGAAAAGTCAGAGTGAACATCACGGTGGATTCTGAGACGCTGCGGCTGGCCGACCGCCTGGCGCGCGCCCGAAAACTTTCACGCAGTGCGGTGTTGCGGGAGGGCGTCCACGCACTTATAGAAAGCCAGGCGCACCAAGCGGAAGAGCGGGCGCTCCGCGCGAGCCAGCGCCGCGCCTCCGAGGCAATGGACCGCTTGGCGCATAAGTTCGGAGACTGGCCCGCAGAGAAGATCTTGCGAGCTGCAAGAGACCGCTGGCCGGCGCCCAAGAGGGGTTAATGGGGAACCCACCCGCGCCCCCCCTTCTGATCCTCGACACTTCTGTCGTCCTGAAGTGGTTTCTGGAGAAAGACGAACCGGACGTTGCCCGGGCGCGCAAGCTTCGCGAGGCTTTCCTGAGCCGCCGCTGCACACTTGGCGCTCCGGACCTTTTGCTGGTTGAAGTCGCTAATGCCTTGACGGCTGGACACCGATCAAGTCCTGAAGAGGTTTCGGAGGCGATCGAGACCATCCTGAAGATTGGATTACACCTGTTCGAGCTTCAATTTCCGACACTCGTGAAGGCGATTGGGCTGGCATCAACGCACAGAGTTACGGTTTACGATTCGTGCTTTCTCGCTGTGGCAATCGCATCGGACGGTCTTCTGGTGACGGCGGATGAGGCCTTCTTGCGCAAAGTCGGCGCTCACGTGAACATCACGTCACTGCGCAACCTGCGTCTGCCGGATTGATTGTGGAACGATCTATGACCCTCGATGAACAACTTGCATACCTCACCAAAGGCGCGGAAGAAACCATCCGCGTGGAAGAACTCAAGGCGAAGCTCGAGCGCGCGGAGAAGACCGGCAAACCCCTGCGCGTGAAGGCAGGGTTTGACCCCACGGCGCCCGATATTCACGTTGGCCACACCGTGGTGATCCGCAAGCTGAAACACTTTCAGGACTTGGGCCACACCGTGATTTTCCTGATCGGCGACTTCACCGGAATGATCGGCGATCCTTCCGGCCAGAACGTGACCCGCCCGCCTTTAACCCCGGAGCAGGTCGCCGTCAACGCGGAAACCTATAAGAAGCAGGTCTTCAAGATTCTCGACCCGCACAAAACCGTGGTGGACTTCAACAACCGCTGGCTCGGCAAACTCACGGGACGGGATTGGATCACGCTTTGCTCAAAGTACACCGTGGCGCGGATGCTGGAGCGCGACGACTTTGCGAATCGCCTGAAGGAGCAGCGGCCGATCTCCATGCACGAACTGCTCTACCCGCTCTCGCAGGCCTACGATTCCGTGGCCCTCGAAGCCGACGTCGAGCTGGGCGGAACCGACCAGAAATTCAATCTGCTGGTCGGCCGTGCCATTCAGCCGGAGTATGGGCAGGAACCACAAATCATCATGACCATGCCCATCCTGGAGGGGCTCGACGGCGTGCAGAAGATGTCGAAGTCGCTCGGGAATTACGTGGGCATCAATGAACCGCCCGCCGAGATGTTCGGCAAGCTCATGTCGATCTCCGACAGGTTGATGTGGCGGTACTACCTGTTGCTCACCGATCTGACCCCGACGCAAATTGAGGTTCTCAAGACCTCGGTGGCATCCGGAAAAGATCACCCGCTCGAAGTTAAGAAAGCCCTGGCGCGGCGCATCATTACAGATTTCCACGGCGCGGACGCTGCTGTGCAATCACAGAAAGGCTTTGAGGCGCAGTTTCGGGACAAGCGGCTGCCCGCTGAAGTAGTGGCGCAGGCATTTATTCTTGATACACCGACGAAGCTGTTCCGTCTGTTGACGGCTTGCGATTTCTTCCCCTCAAACGCCGAAGCCCAACGCAAGATCAAGGAAGGCGCCGTCTACATGGCGACTCCCGGTTCAGACCCACCAAGCTGGGAGCGCCTAACCGACCCGAATATGGAATTCAGTTCCAGCAAGTACTCCTCGGTGATTTTTCGAATCGGCCCGCGGCGCGTCTATCGAGTGACCTTCACGCCCCGTCCGCCCGCGGCCTGACCTTGGCGCCAATTTCTCACCACGGAGTTGGAGGCGGGTGTAGCGCGGACCTGTTCTGTAGGTCCGCGGCTCGTCCCCTCTGGGCAGGGAAAAGCCGCAGACCTACAGAACAGGTCCGCGCTACCCTTCTACCTCGACATCGTTTTCAAAGTCGGCCCCAAGCAAAGCCGGGTCAGGTTCAAGTTCCCCCCGAAGTAAGATTCTCTGGTGCTATAGTTGGCAATCGAGGAGGGATCATGCGCAACATCAAGATTGTCATCGAGAAGCACTCAGATGGATTCGTCGCCTACCCTCTCGGCGTGAAGGGGGTAGTGGTCGGCGAAGGCGACACCTACGAAGAAGCTCTCGCTGACGTGAGGTCCGCGCTCAAATTCCATGTAGAATCCTTCGGTGCTGGGGTTCTTGATGCTCAGCCCTTCCGGCAGGCTCCAAAACCTCCCAGCGTGGCGAAAGACTCGGGCTAACCTTGAAAACACGTTGCACAGGCGGTCACAGGTGCAAGCCCTCGCGTAAGTCTTGATTGACACTGCAACCGGGCAGTGTTATAGGATTCGTAAACGGCGCCTCCAGTACCAGGTGCTGACGAAGAGCTGCCGACGGGGATTGCTCCCCATCCCTCTTGCTGAGGAGGTCCGCATGGACCTGTTTGACAAGGTTAATCAGAAGACACTCGACCGCCGCGACCGGCAGTTGTCCATGCTGGCGCTCGTGATGATCCTCATCCTGGAAGGCGGCATGGTCTTGCTGATGTATCCAGCAGTTTTCGGCAAGAACGTCGGTCCAGCGGCGCCCTCGCGCACTCTGTTCTTCGGCTTCTGCGCGCTATGCGTCCTCCTGGTGGCTTATCTGGTAAACCGGCAGTTCGTGGTCCAGAAGCTCCGCAGCAGACTTATCGAGGAAAAGGAGCAGATGGCGCGGCTCCAGGAAGAGTCAAGTGGCGAACTTCTGGGAACCTTGCTGGGATTCAGTCATTTTCAGGACCGGCTCACCATGGACTTCCGCCGTTCCACTCAAACCCGCGATCCTCTCTCGCTCATCCTTGTGTACCTGAAGCTTTCGAAGCCGTTCGCCGAAGGCCCGCAGGCCCAGGTGGCACTCGGCGACGCTGCGAAGGTCCTCAGCCGCAAGCTGCGTACGGAAGACTCCCTCTATCGCCTCTCGCCCAGGGTATTCGGTATCGTTCTGCCCGGCATGAGCGATGCGGTGGCCAAGCAAGCCGCCGACCGCCTCTCCGAGGGTTTGGCCGGCGCTTCCGGCGCCAGCAACCGCTTCACGGCGGAAATCGAGGTCATGAACTACCCGGAGCAGGTCACCACGGCTTCCGAGATGGAACGCCAAGCCTCCGCCCTGGTCACCCGGGATTGAGTACCCCCCAGCGCAGCGCTTTGTGGCCACCACGCGGGTGGCCCCGACAGAAGAGATATTGCACGTGCTCGCGGAGCGCACACATGAAAAGCAATGTACCTGTCCCGATGCGTTGTATCGGGATGCGCCACCCGCGACCCCAATATCGATCAACATGCGCGTCGCGACACCATGCCTCGGCTTCATCTCCAAAGCAGTTCCTCAATAACAACCTCCAGTCCTTGTGACTCTAGGGCAGATTTCACCCGACTTATTATCTGTTGCTGCTTCTTGTCGCGGGTGGCGCATACGTGCCGCATTCTGGCATGTATGCGCTCGCAACATTCGGTCCATCGAGAGTATGGAAGCATCGTCCAGAAAATAGAATCTCCAACTGGACCACGCCCAGTCGACGGGTTTCTTAACAAGCTTGCGGGTGACCGGATTGGCGTGCATGTAGTTGAGTTTTTCCTGCCGCTTCCTGGGACTCCAGGTATTCATGTCATAGCCCCCGCGTTGCCATACCCGGAAGTGCGCGTGATGGTGAACGGTGGAAGGCAACTTAACGCGACTGAGCATCTTCTGACACCAGGGATAGCTCGCATTATCTTTCAAATTCTTCAGAATAAATAGGGCGGTGCGATCCTCAAGCTTCTGTAGGATTTGAGAAGGGTTGAGATCAGTCGAGGGCCAGATCAAGAGATGAAAATGCTCGGGCATCAAGACATATCCAATGATCTTGAAACCGAATTCGCTGCGCAGTTCATCCAGGGTTTGTACCCATTGGCGCTTGAACCTCTCCGAATCGAAGAGGCGGGTGCGTCGATACGTGCTGCGGGTCAAGTAGTGGAGGTGATTCAGTCCGTAATAATGTTTCTGCCGTAACACTCGATCATTATACGATCTTTAAAGGCCGCATACATGCCAAAAAGCGGCACGTATGCGCCACCCGCAGGCTGATGTCTAACCCTCTCCGAGGGGAGAGGGTGGGCCGCGACCGGCGCTTTCACCAGCCGGCGCGGGCCGGGTGAGGGGTCATGAACAGTCCTAACCCGATGCTTCGCGTCGGCTGTAGTATCTCCATGAAAGCAACTTAGAGGCCGTAATAGTGCTATAGCACCCGAAAATTAAATCGTCCCTCGGTCGCATACATCCCGACAAAAACCGTCGGGACGTATGCGCCACCCGCGACTCCCTCCAAAACGTCAGCATTCAGCCTCAGTCTTCACAGATTTGCCTTGAAGAAATCCAAGATGCGCTGGTCGATGTAGCTGCGTGGAATGTCTCCCTGGAAGCCGTGTTTCTGTCCGGGCTGCAGGTGGAACTCGTAGGGCTTGCCGGCGCGGATGAGAGCGTCGAGAAAGTTGATGGTGTTTTGCAGGTGTACGTTGTCGTCCGAGGTGCCGTGGATTATGAGCAGCCGGGCCCGGAGGTTCGCGGCGGCCTGGAGCGGCGAGGCGCTCTTGTAGCCCTCGGGATTCTCGCCGGGCGTGCGCATATAGCGCTCCGTGTAGATGCTGTCGTAGAACTTCAAATCGGTGACGGGCGCCCCCGCCGCGCCGCACTTGAAGACGTCCGGCGCGTGCGTCAGCGCATAGAGCGTCATGTACCCACCGTAGGACCATCCCCGGATGCCGAGGCGCGCGCCGTCCACGTAGGGTAGTGACTTCAGGTAATCGACGCCCGCCAGTTGGTCTTCCAGTTCGTGCTTCCCCATGTTTTCGAAGATAGCCGACTCCCAGGCATGGCCGCGCCCCCAGGAGCCGCGCCCGTCGAGCGTCCACACCAGAAAACCGTTCTGGGCCAGCAACTGTTCGAACAGGCCCGCGCCCTCCCAGTGTTTCTGCACAAGCTGTACGTGTGGCCCTCCATAGACATCGACGATCACCGGATACTTGCGCGCGGGGTCGAAATCCGGGGGTTTCAGGAGCTCCGCATAAAGCGTGGCCCCGTCGTGGGCTTTCACCTCCAGAAACTCGCGCCTGCCCAAAGCATAGTCGTCCAGGTGATGCGTGGGATTATCGAGCAGGGCGCCCGGCGTGCCGTCAGAATTCACGAGGCGCGTCACGGGCGGGGTGTCGGGCGAGGAGAAGCGATCGGCCAGAAAACGGCCATCCGGCGAAAGGTCGAGCGTGTGCGAGCCCGCCTCGGAAGTAATCCGCTCCAGGCCGCTGCCATCCAGGTGAACGCGGTAAAGCTGCCTTTCGCGCGGGTCGGGGTGGGTGGCGGCAAAGTAAAGCCACTTTTCCTGCGGGTCCAATTGGAACAGGGGCGCGTCCTGGAACACCGGCCGGTCGAGCATCCACGCGCCGCGGGTAATCTGGCGAACCAGCTTTCCCTCGGCCGTATAGAGATAAACGTGTTGCCATCCGTCGCGCTCGGAAACCCACAAAAACTCGCGGCCGCCTTCGAGGAAGCGCGGAGGCTCAAGCGAGTTCACCCAGTAGGGGTCATGTTCCACTAACAGGACGCGGTCCCGTCCTGACGCGGGCTCCCAGCGATGCACGGCGACTTCGGTTTGCGCACGGTTGAGGGCCAGGAAACACAGGGCTGTCGCGTCCGGCGTCCAGGTAAAGGCGGGACCGAGGTATTCCACCTGCTGCGCGTCCAGGGTAAGGAGGGCGGGTTCGGAGGCGGCGTCCTCGACCGCCACCACGTGCAGTGAGGCCCGGGGATTGGGATCGCCCGGCTGCGGAAAGCGCTCGGAGACCAGGCGCACGTGCGCTCCCAGGTAGTCGGTGATGGGATATTCGGGAACGGGGCCGTCGTCAAGCCGCAAGTAGGCTAGGTGCTTGCCGTCCGGCGACCACTCAAAAGCCCGCGCCGTGGAGCGGTCGGCCAGCTCCTCTTCGTAGACCCAGTCGAGCCGGCCATTGTAGACCGTGCCGCTGCCATCCTGGGTCAGTCGCCGCGCCGCGCCCTTCTCGAGGTCCAGCACGTAGAGGTCGTGCTTCTTCACGAAGGCGATCCGGTCACCCGCGGGGGAGAAAGCCGGAACTTCCTCCGCATCTTCATCCTGGGTGAGGCGCCGCAGTTGCCCCGATTGCGCCTCCAGCAGCCACAGATCGTTTTCTCCTTCCAGCAGGATCGCGTCGCCCCGCGGGGACCACTGGTAGGAATCAAGGGCAAGCTTCTCTTTCCGGGTCGAGGGATCGAAGAGGACGGCCTCGGCGCGGCGCTCCAAATCATAGGCACAGAGCCGGGTGACACCCGGGGGACCGGGGCGGACGTAAGTCAACTGTTTGCCCCCCGGACGCCAATGCAGGGCAAAGATGCCCGGCGCGACGA
>Ga0187853_10004313_pt1 | contig 10478 bp, 7 predicted proteins | sample June2016WEW_6_10_2_FD_132417 | JGI IMG/M metagenome (GOLD analysis project Ga0187853, IMG submission 132417) | Peatland microbial communities from SPRUCE experiment site at the Marcell Experimental Forest, Minnesota, USA - June2016WEW_6_100 | ecosystem: Environmental > Terrestrial > Soil >...
CTGGCCGTAGCCTGGAAAGCTGACGGTCAACTTGGTGTCATCGCCCTCGCCTTCCGCCGCCAGGATCGTGCCCATGCCGAACTTGGCGTGGCGGACCTTCGTGCCGATTCGCCAATGCGAGTTCGTGTTGGAACGCGCGGCAGAGCCTCCCGCGCCCAGGCGCACTCCCCGGTCTCTTAAGAACCTCTGAACGCTCGAAACGGAATTAGCCGCATTTTCCCAGTCCGTTCGCGGCTTCCAACCCGACGACGACACGCCCACAGGTTCGAGAAGTTCGCGCGGGATTTCTCCCAGAAAACGGGAAGGATTGGTTTGCTCAAACGACTCTCGAGCGTAGGAGCGCCGTTGCCGCGCCCAGGAAAGAGTCAGCCGATCCTTCGCGCGAGTCATGCCGACATAACAGAGCCGCCGCTCTTCTTCAATCCCCGCGTCATCGTTGATGGAAAACTGGTGAGGAAAAAGCCCTTCCTCCATGCCGACCAGGAACACGTTTTCGAACTCGAGCCCTTTGGCGCTGTGCAGGGTCATCAGGGTCACTCGAGAACGTTCGTCGATATCGTCGGTGTCGGAAACCAGCGAAGCGTGGTCCAGGAACTCTGCAAGCGATACATGCTGATCTTCCGCTTCCGAGGCGGCATTCACCAGTTCCTCGAGGTTTTCTATCCGGTCCTCGGCGCCCGGCTGGCGCTCCTCTTGCAGCACCTCGAGATATCGTGTCCGCTCCAGGATGCTTTTGAAGAACTCACCCAGGAGCAGGTGCTGGCGGTCTTCCACCAGATCGTTCATGAGCGAGTGAAAGCTTTCCAAAGCGGCCAGCGCGCGGGGTGGCAGCCGCTTCTCGAAAAGCTCGCGCTCGAGCGCTTCCCACAGGCTGAGCTTATCGCGGCGGGCGGTCTCCGCGAGCGCCGCGAATGTGGTATCGCCAATCCCACGTGGCGGTACGTTGATGATGCGCCCCAAGGCCGCGTCGTCGCGCAGGTTATTGGCCACGCGCGCATACGCGAGGGCATCCTTGATTTCGGCCCGCGCATAGAAGCTGAACCCGCCCACCAGCCGGTAAACGATTCCCCTCATGCGCAGGCTTTCCTCGAGCGCTCGCGATTGGGCGTTGGTGCGATACAGGACCGCGACGCTTCCCACCCCCGGGTCGCCCAACGCGCTCTCCACTTCCGCCGCCACGAACTGGGCCTCTTCGTCAGCGCTGCGCGCTTCGAATAAGCGCACCTTCTCGCCGCGACTGCGGTCCGTCCAAAGCGTTTTGCCTTTGCGCGCCAGGTTCCGGCTTACCACCGCTCCCGCGGCGTCGAGAATAAGCTGCGTCGAGCGGTAGTTCTGCTCCAGGCGAATGACCTTGGCGTTGGGGTGGTCTTTTTCGAAGTTGAGAATATTTCCGATGTCGGCCCCGCGCCAGCGATAAATCGATTGGTCCTCGTCGCCTACAACGCAGAGATTTTGATGAAGCACGGTTAATTGCCGAATCAGTTCGTACTGGATGTGGTTGGTGTCCTGGTATTCGTCCACGTGAACGTAGCGGCAGCGTTCGTTGTATTTTTCGCAGACCTCCGAAGATTTATAGAAGAGCTCGACGGTCTTGAGCAGCAGATCGTCAAAGTCGAGCGCGTTCGAGCGCCGCAGCTTGCTCTCGTACAATTCGTAGAGCGCGGCCAGCTTCTCCATGATTGGATCGGCAGCCTGGCTGCTAAGTTCTTCCGGCGAACATCCCCGATTCTTCGTATAACTGATTTTAGCCAGTGCGGTGCGCGGCGACGTGATCTGCTCGCTGAGGCCCAGTTCCTGGATGCAGGCCCGCATGACGCGCAATTGATCGTCATCGTCATAGATGGTGAAATCGCGGCGGTAATCGAGCCGCTCGATGTGGCGGCGCAACACGCTGACACAAAACGAATGAAAAGTCGAAACGTGCGGCGCGCCGGGACGCAGCGTCACCTTGCCGGCGAGCAGCTTTTCCACACGCTCCTTCATCTGCCCCGCAGCTTTATTGGTGAACGTAACCGCGAGAATATTTTCCGGCGGCACCTGCTTCGCTTCAATCAGATGAGCGATCCGGTAAGTGATAACGCGCGTCTTGCCGCTGCCGGCGCCGGCCAGGATCAGCAGTGGTCCATCCGTCGCCTCTACGGCGACGCGCTGCTGGGGGTTAAGTTGGTCGAGGAGATTAGCCATTCGGAAGTTAAGAGTCGAGAGTCGAGAGTCAAAAGTAAATCCCGCGTTCTACAGTGAACGACCTTTCGGGTCTCCCTCCTCAAATCTGGCATCTGCCGGCTCGAATGTCCATTGTACACGAATGCCCGTCGCCAATGTGGATCCTCGCGCGATTATCGGGTGTGGGGCGGTTCGCGAACCGCCCCTACTTCTCGTGTTCACCGTCGCGGTCACGCATTTCTCTGCGAATCGTTTCAGGGTCGTCCAGCGGTTCGCTGGGGCGCGCCTGCATCTGGAGACCCGGCTCCTTGATTTTCGCTGGGTCGAAGATCTGCGCGTCGGAAGGAAGCGCCTCGAAGGGCGTGAAATCGGGCGTGGCGCTAAACAAATCGGAAAGGTCTGCGGCCGCGGCGTCGTATTGATTTAAATAGGGCATTCCGAAAACCAGGTCGAAGGTTTTGAGGATGCTGGCCATGCTGGTGTGGACGTGCGAAACGCGGTGGCTCGCGTATGGGCTGATGACCATCAAGATGCTTCGGTGTGCGTCCACGTGGTCGCGGCCGTTCTGGGCGTCGTCCTCAGTAACGAAAATGGCCATGTCCTTCCAAAAAGGACTGTGCGAAAACAGCTCGACAAGTTTTCCCAGCGCCAGGTCGTTATCCGCGACGTAGGAAGCGCGATAGTGATACCCGTCTTCCGGACGCGGCTTGGCGGTGTGATCGTTGGGCAGCCAGATGTAAAGGAACTGCGGAAGCGGCTCCTTCCCGCTGGCAAATCGAATCTGGAACTCGCGTTGGAACTGCCCAAAGCGGTACTGGTCCGAGATGTTGGTGTTAAAGGTCGCATAATCGCGCGAGGTGTTTTCGAACAGGACTTCGGGCATGGGCATGTTGGTTGCCTCCCGCATGCCGGTAGGCTGAAGGCCTTCTCCGCCTTCGTTGCCCGGAAACGAAACTCCCTCGCCGTAGTTTCGAAACGTGATGTGGTGCCTCGCCAGGTGCTCCCAAAGTGAGCCCGCCTCGAGAAAAGTCTCCGGGCAAGGGTTCCCGCACTCCAAGCTGATGCGTCCGGGCGCGTCGGCGTCTGCCACGAAGCTGAGTTTACGGCCGTAAGAAGCCGGCCATTCCGTCTCGAGCACCTCATTCGGATAATTCCCCACCAGCCAGTGGTGGCCGTCCACGGAAACGTCCGAGTCCACGTAGAAGTTGTCGCTGAAGGCGAACCTTCGCACCAAGGCGTGCGCATTGGGCGTGACCGTGGCCTTTTCAACGACGACCGGTTCATCCCTGTCTTGCACCCGCGCGTTCTCACCCCAGCGGGCCAGGCTGGGTTCGCCTTCCACCGTCGCGCCCGCAATCTTCACGTCTCCAAGGACCTCGTCAAAAGTCCGGTTCTCTCGCACCACGAAGACGACGTGGTGAATCTTCGCGCTTGGCTGCGCCGGCGGAGGAACCGGAAACCCTGCTTTTCGCGGCGCGGCAGGAGCCACGGTTTCAAAGCCGTTGTTCTTCAGCACCTGCGCCGTAGTTTGTTTGAATTGGCTCTCGTCCGGGACTGAAACGATGGACACGAATCCGTGCGTGATGTCTCCAATGTAAGTTCCTTCCGGCCCCTCCTGGAAGTTCGAGCCGCCGTTGGGGCCGGCGCCAAATCCCTTTGCGTTGGCAACGTAAAGGGTCTTGCCATCGGGGCTAATGGTGAGCCGCGCCGGGAACCACGCCGTGGGTAAGTAACCCAGCACGGTTCCGGCGCCCGCGTCCAACACCGCAACGGCATTGATCCCAGCGCAAGCCACGTAGAGCCGCTTTTCATCGGGGCTGAGCGCCATGCCAAAAGGAAGCAGGCCGCGCAATCCCTTCACGGCGTCGGCAGGCTCGAGCAAGACAGTTTTCTCAACCTGGTTCGAATGGGCATCAAGAATGGTGATGCTGTCTTGGTTGGCGTTCGAAACGAACACTCGATCGTGGCCGGCTACCACGGCGCCCGGGCTCGAGCCGCCCACGGACTTGTCTCCGATCTGGACTCCGGTTTTGACTTTCGCAGCCACCTTGGCCTCGGCCGGGTCAGCCACGTCGATCACCCAAAGCGAATTCGACTCCGGCACGTTCGGATCGCCCAGCCCGGGAATCTGTTTTCCCTGGATGGTGGCGCCTTCGGAGGCTTCTTTCGACGGGAACCCGAAGGGAGGAAAGTCCAGCCCGGTTTCTTTGGGCCGGTTCGCGTCGTAGCCGGGAACAAGGGTGTAATTAAACATGCCCACGTTCGAGACGTAAGCAAGCCGGCCGTCCGGCGCCAAGGCCAGGCCGAACGGCATGCGTCCCACAGGGATGCTCGAGACGACATCCTTCGAATCGTATCCAGAGTGACCAGGCGGAAATGTGCAAGGTCAAGAACGTACAGGCGTCGACCGTCTGGCGAAAGCTGCATGGAAGCTGTGAGACTATTGGCGTATGTCTTGCCTTGGAACGCGCCGTCGACACTCACCGAATAGAGACGCTGGTGAGTCGTGAGGTCGAAGATGCCAATCCTGCCGTTATTCCCCTCGGAGAGATAAAGGGTTCGGTTGTCCGGCCCCACCGCGACGCCCATGAAAACACTGTCCGGGTCGGCATCGGCAGGTTTGAAGCCCGGCGGAATCTGCGCCACCTGGGGCTCGGGGCTGTCCAACTGGGTGACGATGGAGGCGGAGAACGGATGCGTTCCGCTGTTGGCGGTTATCAGAGTTTTGCCGTCCGGACTGAGCGCCAGGCCGTAAGGGTGCGGCGCTACCTTGACGTGCCGGCCCAGCGGAGTGATCAGCCGGCCGTTGGGAAGTACTGTTTCCCCGGCAATATCGATCTTGACCGGCCGAAGACCTGCGGGCGCGCGCAGTTCCGACATCGCATTCCCGGCCCTTTGCTGAGCCGAAATCGCGGCGTCATGCGGGATAGACAACAGGCTAAGGAAACACACCAGCAGCACTCGCCGTGTCCGGCTGCGCATAGATAACACCTCCTCCAAGGAACCCACCAGGCTGAACCGGCAATCATACCACGCATGCCGATTCCGCGGCAGATGGGCAGATGGGCAGATGGGCAGGTGGGCAGATCGGCCGCCTCCCACAGGCTGCGGATAAAGCTTGGACGCTGTCATTCTGAGAGCTTGTGACTTTTTTGGTTTTTCGGCCGTTTAAGGGCACTTAACTCCCTTTTTATCAGTGCCACTTTTCAGTGAAATTCAAAAAAGTCACACGCTCTGAGCGCAGCGAAGAATCTCGGCGATTATAGTTACTACGAACTGCGGAGATCCTTCGCCGCCCGCGGCTCCTCAGGATGACAGCTAAAACTGTTTCACGCAAAGTCGCCAAGCGCGCAAAGGCCGCAAAGAAGGGAACCGAAGCGCGATTGTTCACCGCCGATCTGCCCACCTGCCCATCTGCCGACCTGCCCACCTGCCGACTCTCTTCCCCTCGCCCAAATCCCCGAGTACAATACGTACCGGACTCGTCACTCTTCACTCGTCACTCGTCACTGCTCTTATGCCTGCGAACCTCACCCCCGAATACATGGAAGCTGAACGCCGGTTCAAGGCTGCTGTCACCTCGGAAGAAAAACTGGCTGCGCTGGAAGAGATGATGGCCACCATCCCCCGTCACAAGGGGACGGAAAAGATGCAAGCCGACTTGAAGCGGCGCATCTCGAAGCTGCGCACCGAACAGGCCAGGAAGCCAGTCAGCCGCGCGGGCATCATCCACCGCATCGACAAAGAAGGAGCCGGCCAGGTGGCGCTGGTTGGACCGCCCAACGGCGGCAAGTCGATGCTGGTCCGGCAACTGACCCACGCCATGCCGGAAGTGGCTGACTATCCTTTCACGACCCGGGTTCCTTTGCCGGGTATGATGAAGTTCGAGGACATTCAAATTCAGCTTGTGGACCTTCCGCCCGTTCATCCCGATTTCCCTGAGTCGTGGCTTTACCAGATCATTCGCAACGCCGATGCAGCGATGCTGGTGACGGACCTAAGCGATCCCGACCTGCTCGAGGATCTCGAGACCACACTTGCTCAACTCGCACAAGCCAAGGTACACCTCGGCGGCGGCGAGGTGCCGAGCGTCACTGGCTTTCTTGCCAAGCGCAGCCTGCTGGTCGCCAATAAGCTCGATGCAGGCGGCGCGCTTGACAGTCTCGATGTCCTGAAGGACCTATACGGCGCGCACTTCGACATACTTCCAATCTCCGCCGAAACAGGCCAAGGACTGGACGAACTCCGCCGCTGCGCTTTTAGCCTGCTGGAGGTTATCAGGGTTTACACAAAAGCTCCTGGCAAAAAACTGGAAATGACCGCGCCCTACATCTTGAAGCGCGGCGCCCGCCTGTTCGACCTGGCGGCTCACGTCCACCACGATTTTCTCTCCCAACTCAAATACGCGCGCGTCTGGGGCCACGGGAGATTCGAGGGCCAGATGGTCAACCGAGATTACCTTCTCGCCGATAAGGATGTGGTGGAGTTGCATCGGTAAGGCAAGGCTAGGGAAGAACCAGATATCATAGCCCTCTCCCGAGGGGAGAGATGAGCGTGCGGCGAATTTCCTTGATGTCGGACATAAGCCCCTCGATCATTTTGTCCCAATCGGCCTTGTCCTCCGGACTGAACTCCCTGCCGTAACCCTTCATTCGTTCCGGCCGGGCGTTTTCGAGAACAACCCACAGCCTTGAAAGCTCGGCCGCGACCACTTGCCTAGGGCCCGGTTTGCGGACCTGAATGGAGAACCGTTTGGCGGACGCACCTAGCTTTTCACGAGCTGCTGCCATCTTTTCGCGTGCCCGACAGATCTGCTCCGGCTTAAAATCCGAGGTCTCGCTTTCGCTCGCTTTCTCCGGCATTTTCAGCAGCAGGTCCAGCCGGTTGAAGGCGCCCACGAACACGCTGATCAGGGTGGCGAGGCGGCGAGCGTGGAGTTCGTCCAAGGCCATATGAGTGTCCCGAGTACGAATCGCGGAACCGGACCCGATCCGTGAGGGCGCCGTTCGGGCGATCTGATCTCGCGGCTACAACTGCCGAATCTCAAGTTCCAGCCGGTCGAGCCCCGCGCGGGCCGCGTGGACGGCCGGCGCTCCCTCCGCTTGCGCGGCGCGGGCGTGGGTGAGGGCTTGTTCAGCGATGCGGCGGATTTCGTGCAGCAGCTTGCGAATTTCCACCTCGAGGCGGCTGCGGCTTTCTTGGACTCGATTGAGGATGTCGCTTTGTACGCGGGTGCAGTTGGTCTCCAGCAGGTGCGCTAGGAACCGCCGCGCGTCCGCATCGATCAGCCGATGTGCTCCAGCAATGCCCAGTATCAAGTCCGCCGCCCACCGCAACGGCGATGCGGGCTGCGCGACCTCAAGGAGGTCGTGAAAAGTGAAACGGGATCGGACGCGAAATCCTGCTTCCGGGTCGAGTGCGTGCGGCAGGCGTGCGACTTCGCGGATGCCCGCGTCGGCAAGCTTCTTCAGAAAGTCGTTGCCCGCCTGCACGAAACGTCGCGCGACTTGCCGGTATTCCTTCTCCGCTTCCAGTTGTTCGGCCTGCAGCCACGGCAGGACGTGCCTCCGAGCCACGTCCTGAGCCTCGCGCATCGCACGCCGTCGGTAGGCAGGTCCCATGCCGCGCGCGAGCGATTGGAGAGCGCCGTGGAACTCCGCTTCTATTCGGGGCGACACCGAAGCGAGAAATGCCTTGTGCCGCTCGACGAGGACATCCGAAAGGTGATGCTGCTCAGCCGTGAAGAGAAATCCCAGCTCACGCAGCGAGCGCTCCGCCGCGACGAGGCTTTCCTTAAGGGCAGCGATTCGCCGTTCGGATTCCTCGAGGGGCCGCTCGAGCGCCTCGTGCTCTTCGCTGATGATGGCCAGCAATTGTTCGCCCAGCCGCTCGAGTCCCCGTTCGCAAGACGCGCGGATCAATTCCCGGCCGGAGCCCTCGACAAGCTGGCCAAGCGCCGCGAGCAGCTTTCCCCAATCGCGCTCCAGCCCCCGGTTCTCGAGGCGCTCCGCGGCGCTCACCTCAAAGACCGGCCCGGCGGGTCGCTGCAAGCGTTTTAGCAGCAGCTTTTGCGTGAAGTCTGCGGCCGCAGCCCGTTCTTCGTCGGTCGTGCGGTCCGCCTTGTTGATGACCAGGATCAAATCTTCGACGTTCCGCCCCACCGCTTCGACAAGCGTCAACTCCTCGCCTGCCAGCGGCGGATCCGCGCCGATCACCACCAGCGCCGCATCGATGTGGGGAATAAAAGACTCGGTGGCCGCAGTATTTCCCGTAAACACCGAGCCCAGTCCGGGCGTGTCGACCAGGCACATGCCCGAGGCCAGCAGCGGGCTGGGCACAAACACTTCCACGCCTGCGATTCCCTTCGCGTTTTCCGGGTTGTGCTCTTCGGATACGTACTCGCCCAAATCCGCGACGGCGATTTCCCGCCAAGACCCATCCCGTCCCCGCACTCGCGCACTCTCGCGCTCTCCGAAACGAATGACGGTGGGCACCGCGGTGACCGGAATGAAACCCACCGGAAGAATCGGCGCGCCGACGAGCGCGTTGATCAGCGTCGACTTGCCGCGCTTGAACTGGCCGATGCACGCCACGAAGAAGCGGCCCTCGGAGGCACGCGCGGCGAGCTCGCGGGCCTCCTCGGCCAAACCTTGCGTCCCCAGTTGTTCACTCAAGTCAGCCAGGCGGAGAAGCCGGGCCGCGCCATCGAGGTCACTCGCCGCAGCAGGTCGGGTCACGATGTTGCCGCCTGGCGATGCGCTCACTTTTTCGTCTCCCGAAGCGTCTCACGCAAATGAGTCGCGAGCGACAGAATCTCATCCATGCGCGGGTCCAAATACCTTTTCAACTCCTCCGGGACCGCTCCGTATCAGCGCAAGCCGCGGGACTTGCTTTCGTGCAAGGTGACCCAGATGCGGGAAAGGCGCGATTCGATCAGCTTGTCCAATTCAATCACCTGCTTCCGAAGTCCCAACTCCAGGCTGATCGATTCGAGCTTCTCCAGAATCTCGGCCAGAATCGACCGCATTTGTTCTTTCGTGGCCTGCGGAATTTCCCCGGCGTACTCGTACAAAATCCCCCGGAATCCATCCAGGTTACGTTCGATCTCCCGGCAGTCTTCCTCGAGGATGAGCATGCGCGCCGCGAGTGCGCCGGCATGGGCAGGTGAAATGGCCAACAATGCCCCGGAATTCGATTTGCCGCTATCAGCCATGGGAGCACCAAAGGCTTTCCTTCAGGTTAGCTCGAAGGGCCGCCGGGTCAATTTCCGCCCCCGCCAGGAACGTCAGCAGGACACTCGCTACGCCCGCCAGAAAATTGACCCAGTCATTGGGAGTAAGGTGTATGAAATTGCCAGCCAGAACACCCACGCCGATCTCGATCAGGGCTACGGAAATGCCGATCCGAATCGAGATCATCGCCGCGATCAGGGCCAAGCCCACCCAGAGAGAAGCACTTAACCAAACGTTCACACGCACCTCATAGTTTACGGGTCAGGAAGGGGCCAAAACAAAAACCCCTACCATGACCCGGAGTCATGATAGGGGTTATCAGTCCCAAAAACTATGAGACGGTTGGCTAGGCGAACCCCATCGCCTCAGAAAGATATTATACAATATGTAGTTGTTATTTCAAATCACGCTAGCTGCCCGGTACTGTCCTAGTTTGATCGTAGCGCTGGCCTTCAGGCCAGCATTTGCCGACCCTTCGCTCCGCTCAGGGCAGGCTCTGAAGGTCGGCGCTACGCCAAACTGAGACACTACCAACTGCCCCTCTCGCTTCTTGCGGGGCAGTATACGGGGAAAAGGGGGCGTCCTGATTTTACACGAGGCGGCCCGTAGGGGGGATTAAAGGGATGAAGGGTAACTCCCAGTCATCGCGTTTGGTGGTGCTGTCCGTGGATGGGATGCGGCCGGACTTTTACCGGCGGCCGCAAGAGTTCGGGCTGAAGATTCCGAATCTGCTTGAACTCGTCAGCACGGGCGCCAGCGCTGACCTTGTCGAAAGCGTTTATCCGACGACGACCTATCCGGCGCACGCAAGCCTGGTGACCGGCGTTCCTCCGCGTGCACATGGGATCTACAGCCACCTGGCATCGCTCGACCCGACCGAAAAGGCGCGGCCCTGGTGCTGGTTTGCCGGCGCTTTGCGCGTCCCCGCTCTCTGGGACGTGGTTCGAGCCACGGGGCGGAAGACCGCGGCCGTCAGTTGGCCGGTGAGTGCCGGGGCGGGAATTGATTACAACATCCCCGAGATTTGGGATCCCATGCTAGCGGATCCGCACGAGGACTTCACAACGGCAGCCCGCTACTCCA
>Ga0187853_10004314_pt1 | contig 10478 bp, 9 predicted proteins | sample June2016WEW_6_10_2_FD_132417 | JGI IMG/M metagenome (GOLD analysis project Ga0187853, IMG submission 132417) | Peatland microbial communities from SPRUCE experiment site at the Marcell Experimental Forest, Minnesota, USA - June2016WEW_6_100 | ecosystem: Environmental > Terrestrial > Soil >...
CCGACCGTCGGGATGGGTTCGCCGAACCTGACCGTGATGGTGCCGGGACGGATGAGGTAGTTGAACTTTGGCAGGCAACGGCGCGGACCCTCGAGGCCGACCGGGACGATCGGAATCCCAGCCTTGATCGCGATCAGGAAACCGCCCCGTTGAAAAGGTAGCAGATCCCCGTCCGTCGAGCGCGTCTCCTCCGGGAAGATAAGAACCGAGCGGCCGGCCCGAATCCGGGCTGCCGCTTCGTCGAACGATTTCACGGCCTCACGGCGGTTCTTTCGGTCGACGGGGATGAAACCCATCGAAGCGATCGCCCAGCCGAATAACGGCCATGAGAACAGGGACTTCTTGGCGAGGAAGCGCACCTGCACCGGGATCTCGGCGAGCAGAGCCGGGATGTCGAGCCACGACTCGTGGTTGGCCATGAAGACCACGGGTTCGTCTCGCGGCACATGCTCGCGCCCGTCGCTCCTGAGGTGCACGAAGCCTCCGAGGAGGATGCCGCGCGCCCAAATTCGAGCACCCCGGAGAGTCCAGTCGCCGCGAGGCGGGATGAAGCCGACGACGGTGCCGATGAACCCGGCGACGACGGTGTTGAGGACTCCCAGCACCACGAACACCAGCATCGCGAAGGCCCGAACGACGATCACGAACAGATTGTACCCTCGCGGGAGACAGGGGTCCGGGGTCCGAGGAGACAGGCGGAGGAGCGGAGGGGCAGAGGAGCAACCACCGTTCGCAGGTTCGAAAGTTCGCAGGTTCAGACGCGGCGAGATGAAAGGGAAAGGGGAGAGGGAAGAGGGTAGACGGGAGAGGAAGGACGGACCGCGGAACAGGCGCCTTGTCTTCCCTCTACCTTCTACCCTCTACCTTCTTCCCCTTTCCGCGTGAACCGAAGGCAGGGCTTCGCAGTACGGCGGGTAGCCGCGCCGCCGCCGTTGGGCCAGATGCAAGGAAGGCGAGGCGGTCGGACCGGAGCGTAGCCGGAGGCTACGTGAGGATCCGTACCGCCGCAGCCTGACGCCGCAGATGGTCCGACGCCGGCGGCGCAAGTCAGCGGGCTTCGGCGGAGGGGACCGGGTGGCCAGGCCCCTTGAGCTTCTCGACCGGCACGCCGGTGTGTTCGGAGACCATCCGGTAGACTTCTTCGCCCTCCAGCACCTCGCGCTCGAGGAGTGCTGCGGCGATCCTGTCGAGCACCGGCCGGTTCTCGGTCAACGTCTGCTGAGCCCGCCCGTAGGCGTTCTCCACGAGGCGCTTGATCTCGCTGTCGATCTCGACCGCCGTGGACTCGGAGTAGTCCTGGTGCCGGGCGAACTCCTTGCCGAGGAAGATCGCCTCTTCGCGCTTGCCAAAGGTCAGCGGGCCCATCGCGGACATCCCCCACTCGCACACCATCTTGCGGGCGAGTTCGGTGGCTCGCTCGAGATCGTTGCCGGCGCCGGTCGTGATGGCCTCGTCCCCGAAGACGATCTGCTCCGCAAGGCGGCCGCCCATCAGCACAACGAGCTCATCCGAAAGGAACGACTTGGCGTGGAGGTACCGGTCCTCCTCGGGGAGTTGCTGGGTCAGGCCGAGCGCGAGGCCGCGCGGGACGATCGTGACCTTGTGCAGCGGATCGGCGTTTGGCAGCACTGCCGCAATCAGAGCGTGGCCTGCCTCGTGAAACGCCACCACGCGCTTCTCCTCTTCGGAGAGCGCGAGCGAACGGCGCTCCGCGCCCATCATGACCTTGTCCTTGGCGAACTCGAAGTCCTCCATTGCAACCGCGGTCTTGTTGAATCGCGCCGCCCGCAGAGCCGCTTCGTTGACCAGGTTGGCGATGTCGGCACCGGAGAACCCGGGGGTCGAGCGTGCCAGAACGGAGAGCTCGACGTCGGGCGCGAGCGTGATCTTCGTCGTGTGCACCTTCAGAATCTCGGCGCGGCCGTTGAGGTCGGGACGGCTGACCACGATACGCCGGTCGAAGCGGCCCGGACGCAACAGAGCGGGGTCGAGCACGTCCGGGCGGTTGGTGGCGGCGATCAGGATCACGCCGTCGTTGGACTCGAAGCCGTCCATCTCGACGAGCAGCGCGTTCAGAGTCTGCTCGCGCTCGTCGTGGCCGCCGCCGAGGCCGGCGCCGCGGTGGCGACCCACAGCGTCGATCTCGTCGATGAAGATGATGCAGGGCGCGCTCTTCTTGCCCTGCTCGAACAGATCCCGCACGCGGGAGGCTCCCACGCCCACGAACATCTCGACGAAGTCGGAACCCGAGATCGAAAAGAACGGCACGTCGGCCTCGCCCGCCACGGCGCGAGCAAGCAGCGTCTTGCCGGTCCCCGGCGGGCCCATCAGGAGCACGCCCCGGGGGATCTTGCCGCCGAGTTTCTGAAACTTCTGCGGGTCGCGGAGGAACTCGATAATCTCCTGGAGCTCTTCCTTGGCCTCGTCAACGCCCGCGACGTCCTTGAACGTCACGCCCTTCTTTTGTGGGTTGAGCAGGCGGGCGCGCGACTTGCCGAACGCCATGGCCTTGTTGCCGCCGGCCTGCATCTGGCGGTAGAGGTAGAACCACAGTCCGATCATGAGGATGATCGGGAGCCACCACGTCAAGAGGGCTGACCAGATCGAGCCTTGCGACGCTTGCTCCGCCTTGATTTTCACGTTGTGCTCGCGCAACACACCCACGAGCTTGTCGTACCCCGGCGAGTACGTCACGAAGTCGTATGGCCGTGGAACAAGCGCCCGCGACCCGGGAGCGTCGGTAGATCGTCCGCGGACTTCGTCACCGCGGATCAACACCTCGGCGATCTGGTTCTTCTCGACGCGATCCAGGAACTCCGAGAAGGCGATCTCCTTCGCTCCCGCCCCGGTGGTGGTGATCCAGTTCCAGAGCAGCACCACCGACACGAGAATGACGACGAACAGCAGCAAGTTCTTCACGTTCTGGTTCACGTACTCTCCGCGTTCCTCCGGCGGCCTCCCGCCCGGGCGCCACGTTCAGACGAGGGCGCTCTCACGAAGCCAAGGCACCGGTCACAGACCCTCAAGGATGTTGATGTCGGGAAGATTCCCCCACCGGCCCTCGTACTCCATCCCGTACCCCACGAGGCGCCCCGACGGCACGTCGTCGAACACCACATACTTAGGTTCCAACGCCACCCGGCGCAACAGCGGACGGTTGATGAGCGCAGCGACTTCTAGACTCGCAGGGCTCTGCTGCGCGAGATGTGTCAGCAGGTAGTTCTCGGTGACACCCGAGTGGCAGATGTCCTTCAGGATGAGGGCGTGCGCGCCCTCCAGGTGAACGTGAGTGGCGTATGTCAGCTCGATGATCGCGCCGCGGGGCTCGGTCTGGTGCATCACGTTGACGAGTTCGAAGCGAACGGAACCCGGAATGGCCCGCAGGAGGTCCGCCAGGAAGACAGCCGCACCCTTCAGCATGCCCACAAGCACCAGCTCACGGCCGGCGTAGTCTGCGCCGATTCGCTTGCCCAGCTCGGCGATGCGGGCCGTGATCACCTGTGGTGCAATCAGCTGTCGTGGCGTTTCCATGGCTCCTCCAGACCGACCGCAACCGCTTCGGCGCCGTCCTCACCCCAGCACTCGGCGACCCCGACCGCAGGAAGCCAGACAATCGTATCACCCGCCTGCAGCACCGGCCATGCCCGTCGCCATTGGGCCGGCACGCCTCGCGCCGCGAGCCGGCGCACTGCGGTAACGCCTCCGAAACGCTCCCCAGGAACAAGCGAGCGCCAGCTCACCGCGCACTCGCGCAAACGGGAGTGGAGCTTTGCCCGGTGCCGTGCGGTCGCCACCGAGGAGTCTCCCAGGAAGCCGACGAACCCCCCTGGCATCTCGACCCTCGAAGGGACGGCAGCGGGACAGGGAGCGAACTGCGGAACGGGTGGCGGCTGGAGCAGCAGCGTGTCACCGCGCAGTCGCAGCACCCACCGACGTCCGAGGTCCACCGCCGCCGGCTGCCCGCTCGAGAGCATGTCGCTCACCCCATCGAGCTGCCGGCGGGAGGGAGGCTCGGCCAACGGCAGGCGCCCCGCAAGTTCGAGCACCCAGCGACGCATCAGCGGCGCAGGCAGCGCCGCCACGAGCGCCGACGGAACAGGCCGGCCTACCTCGGGCCACACCCCGTTCTCCGCGAGCAGTCCGGAGAGGAGCGCTTCGTCCGCGGCGAGATCGGCGGCAAACGCCGCAAGGTGCGCCGGGGCATGCGGGAACGCCGCCACGATCGCCGGAAGCACACCGTGGCGCACCCGGGCTCGCGGAAAGGTCTGATCGGTGTTGCTTCCGTCCTCGCGCCATGCGATCGCACGCTGGGCGAGGTGCTCCCTCAGCGCGGCGCGGGGAACATCGAGGAGAGGCCGTACCACGACTCCTGTCCGCCGCCGGATGCCTGCAACGCCGCGCGGGCCGGAACCCCGAAACAACTTCAAGAGCACGGTCTCGGCCTGGTCGTCTCTGGTGTGGGCAGTGGCGACGGCAGCGCAACCTAGACGGTCCCTGACCGCTTCCAGCACCCGGTACCGCTCCCGGCGCCACCATGCTTCGGGCGAAGCTCCGCGGGGCCGCCCCGGTACAAGGTGCTCCACGACGAGCGCCACCCCCAGGCGATCACACAGTTCCCTGCAGTATGCTGCGTCGCCGTCAGCCGCGGCCCCGCGCTGGTGGTGATGCACATGTGCGGCGGACACCTCGCACCCGAGGTCCAGTGCGGCTTCGTGGAACAGGCTGAGGAGAGCGACCGAGTCCGCGCCCCCCGAGAGCGCGACCAAGACGGGGCGCCCCGGCAGGTCGGGGAAATGACGACGAAAAGCGGCAGCGAAGCCGTTCAGGGCCATGGGCGTGGTGCCGGCGAGTGGACTCGAACCACTGACACGGGGCTTATGAGACCCCTGCTCTGCCTCTGAGCTACGCCGGCACGTAGCCTGCGAATTCTATCCTCAACCCCTCCAACGGACAAGCATTCGTTCCGACTCGAATCGAACGCTTTCGGGCACGCGGCCGGGAACGAACGAACGACGTGCGACTTGCGCCGAGACCGCGGCAAGGCGATACTCGTGGGGTGCCTGGACGCAATGTCGGGGTCTGTGACACCTGCGAGAAAGAGCGCCCAACCTGGGCACTCGCAAAGTGTCACATTTGCGGGCATGTGACGTGCCATAAGTGTGCAACTTTCACGTATGGAAGGTATTTCTGCTCCAGCCGCTGCGCTCTCTTCTTCTTCCACGATGAGGGTTTGGAGGAGGAGGAGACCGAGGAGTCTTGAGCGTAGCCGTTGAAGCCGGTACACTTGGCCACTCACGGAGGCAGGAAGGAACGATGGGACAACGGGCAGACGAATTGTTGGCGCAGGCGCGGAAAGATGTGCCGCTGGCAGGCCGGCGAGGGGAGGAGTCCCTGCTCCTTGCCAAGGCGAAGGGCTGCCAGGTCTTCGACGCCGACAACGTCGCCTACCTCGACCTCTTGGGAGGTGCCGGGACAAACCTGCTGGGCTACGGCAACCAGTACGTGCTGGACGCCGTCCGCCGCGCCTCGACGATGGGGCTCGCCAGCGGGTTCCACATCGCAGCCGAACTGGAGCTCGTCGAGCTGCTGCGGGAGCATGCGCCGGCTCTCTCACCCTGGGCGGTAACCCCTTCAGAGAGCGAGGCCTGGGAGCTCGCGCTGCGCTGGTGCCGGCGGGACACCGGACGACGCCTGGTCATCGTTTTCGACGGCAACCGGCGCGGCGCGGTCGAGACGTTCCACGTCACGGCCTCCGGTCCCCTGGGCGTGAGCCAACCCATGGTCGCCGGCATCCCGGCAGAACACGCGCGTCTGGTCCGGGTCGTCCCCTGGGGCGATGCCGAGGTGCTTTCGAATGTGCTGGCCGAGGTGGGTGTGGACACCGCGGCGGTGGTCCTCGATCCGATCGCGGCTCAGTTCGGCGTGATCCGGCCGACGCCCGACTTCATTCGGGCGGTGATGAAGGCTACGCGCGCCGCCGGCGCACGGCTGGTCCTCGATGAGACGCTGACCGGTTTCCGTCTGGCCCGGGGCGGGGCGGCCGAGGTCTTCGGAATCGAACCGGACGTGGCCGTCTTTGGCGGCGCCCTGGGCGGCGGCGTGGCCCGCATCGGCGCGGTCGCATGGGCGCGAACTCTGGCGGCCTCACCCGGCGACGAGTTGCCGGGCCCTCCCCCGCCGATCGCAATTTTGGCGGCGGTCGCCACCCTCTCCGTGTTACGAAACGAAAGCGTCCACCAGCGGCTCGAGGAGCGGGGCGCGGACCTCGAGGCAGGGGTGGCTGCGCTGGCAGAACGCTTCTCTCGCCCTTTGCGCTGCTCCCGCGTTGGCTCCATTCTTGCGTGCGCTTTCTCGCGCCAGGGGGTCACGGACGGGAACTCGTTCGCGCGGGTCGATCAGGAAACGTGGGGGCGTTTCGCGCGCGCCTGCCGCGAGGCCGGCCTCCTGCTGCCGGCCCGCTCGCCGGTCCCGTCCTTCCTCTCGCACGCTCACGGCGACAAGGATATCGAGCAAGCCCTCGCCGCCATGGAAGCCGGGCTCAAGAAGATGCAGAAGGAGGACGAGCTGTAGGGAAGCACCTGACAGCTCTCCACCGCCCGCCCACCCAGCTCACAGCCGACAGTTTCCCCACGATGACAGTCGACAGCTTCCACCCATCCTCCCACCCAGTTGACAGTCGACAGTCCCCCTCCCACCCAAGAGACAAGACCCTTGGGGCGAAGGAGTCGTTGGTGGCTTTAGGTTGTTGACTGTCAACTGTTAACTGTCAACTGTGAACTGTTGGCTGTCAGCTGTCGGCTGTCAGCTAGCCGTTGTCGGGGGCAGGGTTGCCCGCAGGTCCCAGGAACTCGGGAAAGTGACGTCCGATTACCTTCAGCAGGTCCTCCGGCTCAAGCGGCTTCTCGAGATACTCGTCCACCCTGTACTGCTGACGGGCCTCGGATTCCCATCGCCGGCTCTTGTACACCGCCGTCACGATGAACAGGGTCGGATGGTAGTCGGCGGCCTTCTCGCGCAACTGGCTCACGACGTCAAAACCGGAAAGCAACGGCATCAGCGCATCCAGGATCGCGAGTTGCGGGCGCTTCGAAAGAAGCGCCTCGAGCGCCTCCCGGCCGTCTGCGGCCTGAAATACCTCCAAGCCATGTTCCTGAAGGACCTCGGTCATCAGAGCGCGAAAGATCCGGCTGTCATCGGCGATCAAGACTGTCTTAAGAACCACGTTGTCCTTCCCCCGGCCTCAATTAGCCGTTCTCATATCGCACCACCCGCGGCGGAGAGACGGCGGCCTTCACGGTCCCGTGAGAGCGAGCAACCAACGGGCGAGCGTTCGCGGCGAGCCTCAGGCCTGGAGCCCGCATCGAAACCCACCCTGGAGTTGCGCCTTGCGACGCTGCATGGCACGAAGCGCGGCCGGCTACTTGAAACTGGCGAGCGCCTCCGTCTCGCTGTCGTAAACGTCGAAGACCGTGATGAGCTGGGTGACCTGAAGGATGTCGTTGATCTTCTGGGTGAGGTTGAGGAGCTTCATCTTGCCGCCCTTGCGGGCCAGCGTCGTGAAGCACCCGACCATCTCCCCGATCCCCGAGGAGTCGATGTGGCTCACGCCTGCGAGGTTCAAGAGAAGGTGGAGCTTCCCTCCGGCGACCGCGTCTTCGATCTGCTTGCGAAGCTCCACATCGCCGGCCCCGATCGTGATCTTCCCCTCGAGGTCCAGTACCCGCACGTCACCCACGTCCCTGACCCTGGTTTTCATTTCGTCCTCCTTCCGTTCAGTCTCTTGACGAGCTCGAGACGCGTGCCGCCCCGCTCGCCGATGTGGAAGCGAACCTCGTCCATGAACTGGCGCATGTAGTAGACACCGCGGCCGCTGGAGAGGAGCAGGTTGCCGGGGTCGGTCGGGTTGGCGACCGCCTCGGGGTCGAAACCCTCACCCTCGTCTTCGACCACGATTCGCAGTTCGACGTTGGGCTCCAACGCCATGTGCACGAACACCCGCTTTTCGGGGTTAAGCTTGTTGCCATGCTTGATCGCATTGGCAAGAGCCTCCCGCAACGCCATGCCCACCCAGTAGGTGACCTCATCGTCGACGCTGTTCGAACCGCACATCTCCGCGAGAACGTGCTCGGCCAACTCAATGTTCTCGTAGGACGAAAGAAGCTGGAGCCGAGCGTCTCGAGTCATGCGCCGGAAGTATAGCATCGCCCTGGCGGGGGTCCTGCTGGCGGGCGCCGCGGCCGCGGCACCCTGCCCGACCGCCCTCACCCAGATCGCCGGTCGGGTCGCCCAGCTGCGGCGGGTGCCGGCGCCGTTCACGCCGGCGTGCCAATTCATTTCCTCCACCGAGCTGCGCGGCGTGCTCGACCGCAAGCTCCGGCGAGATCTCCCGGTCGCGCCCGAGCTGTTCGTTCAGGCCCTCTTCCGACTCGGGTTCATCGAGGGCGACCCTGGAACCGTCTACGATCACCTCCTCACGTTCTACACGAGTCAGGTGCTCGGTTTCTACGAGCCCGAGACCGACGAGATGATCGTCGTCGACACGCCTGCCGCATCACGTGTCGAAGGCGCGCTCGTCTGGGCGCACGAGCTGGAGCACGCGGCCCAGGAACACCGTTTTCACCTGCCGAGCCTCCTGCTCGCGATGCGCGGGGACAGCGATCGGCAACGCGCCGTTTCCGCCATTGCCGAAGGCGAGGCGATGCTCGTGATGTTCGTCCTCAATTCTCCGGGACCCGACGCCGAGCAGCTTTCGGCGGCCGAGTCAACAGTGGCCGCTCAGGCCCACGGACTGCCACACGATCCCGAGGTGCCGGCCTACTTCGTGGCAGACCTTGTGTTCCCCTACACCGCGGGCTTCTCCGCGGCGTTGCGCGCCTACCGTTCGGGCGGCTGGGAAGCCGTCGATAGACTCCTGGCTCACCCCCCGGCGAGCACGTCCGCGCTCCTCCACCCCGACCGTCCGGCAACCGCCGACTCGGTCCCGGCACGCGAGCTGCCGCCGGTCCCAGATGGGTGGGAGGAGATCCTCACCGACTCGGTTGGGGAGTGGGGGTTGGCCTTCCTCCTCGGCAGGCATACCGAGACCGATCGGGCCGACTCCGTCGCCTCCGGGTGGGACGGCGACCGGCTTCGGCTGATACGAAACCGCTCCCGCTCCGACAGCTGGGCGCTAGCCTGGCGGCTGCGCTGCCGCACCGTGCAGGCGCGGCAAGCACTGGCCGAGGCGTTGCAGCAATTCCTCCCGCCCGTGATGGCGCGCTTGACGCCCGCCGGCCAGCCTCAGCTCACTTGGGTTGCTTCGGGGCGGACCCTTGAGCTGCGGGCGGCTTGGCCGCAGCCGCCGCCGTCACGACGGTCGCCATCTTGATCACGACCGGCTGGAGTGGAACGTTCTGGAACTGACCGACGTTGCCGGTCTGGACGCCGGCGATGGCGTCGACCACGGACATTCCTTCCACCACCTTGCCGAAGACGCAGTAACCCACGCCGTCCTGCGCCTGGGCCTTGTCAAGGAAACCGTTGTCCGCGAGGTTGATGAAGAACTGCGAGCTGGCCGAGTTCGGGTCGGAAGTGCGCGCCATCGCGATCGTGCCGCGTTTGTTGGCCAAACCGTTGGCCGACTCGTTGACGATCGGCTCCCGGGTCTGCTTTTGCTGCATGTCGGCGGTGAACCCTCCCCCCTGGACCATGAACTTCGGGATCACCCGATGGAAGATCGCCTCGGCGTAGAAACCGTTCTTGACGTACTCGAGGAAGTTGTTCACCGTGATCGGAGCCCTCGCCTGGTCGAGCTCGATCACGATGGCGCCCTTGCTCGTCTCCAGCTTGACGCGTGGGTTCGCAGGCTCAGCCTGTGCCGCGAACGCCGCAGCCACCACGAACAACATGAGGAACCTCATCATTGACTTTGTCCTTTCTTGCGGGCGGCCTCACCGGCCGCGAACCGCGGTGAGCGAGAATCGCGGCACCGACTGCTCGCCGTCCATCTCGATCTTGAGCACGTAGCGCCCGCCCCCTTCGAGGCCTGCCTGCAGAGCCTGTTCGCCCAGCAGAGAACCACCGCTGTCCCTGAGACGCACGACCAGCGAGTGGTCGCCGGCCTTGACCTTGAAGGCGTCCTCGATGATGCCGGAACCCTTCTTCTTGATAAAGAGGAGACCCTTGACGCGGAAGTCGAACGGCTTCTCGGCGAGCGGTTGCCCATCGAGATCGATCGTCAACCTCCCGACGGACAACGGGCAATTGAAGTAAAGCTCGAGCCGCGCATCCCCGACCGGAACGACCCGAGCCTGCACCGGGATGGCGGTCGCGACCGGCGGGCGGGACGGCTGGACCCGCGGCACCCGCTGGTGCTCCTTTGCGAGGTCGAGGAAGTCCTTCGTGACGGGGTCGTCAGGGATCATGTCCAGCACTTGCTGGAAACGGCTCTGGGCCTCCCGCCACCGTCCCGCCTTGAGAAACTCCTTCCCCTCCTCGCG
>Ga0187853_10004317_pt1 | contig 10473 bp, 13 predicted proteins | sample June2016WEW_6_10_2_FD_132417 | JGI IMG/M metagenome (GOLD analysis project Ga0187853, IMG submission 132417) | Peatland microbial communities from SPRUCE experiment site at the Marcell Experimental Forest, Minnesota, USA - June2016WEW_6_100 | ecosystem: Environmental > Terrestrial > Soil >...
CCCCCTCCCCCCTCCCCAGAGACCTTACAAAAAATGACTCTGAGTAGGCCGGCGAAGTCTTAATGTCAAAAGAAAAGCTCAAATAGAGCGTTTAAAGTCGTTTCCGCCGGGAAAAAAGGGGAAGAGCCCATAGAAATCAATATTAATTCTATTTTATTATATATTTATTAAATAATAAAATAGAATTAATATTGATTTCTATGGGCTCTTGGAGTCTTTTTCCGCCTAGTATTGACATAACTTGCGTGATTTTCACGCATTAGCCCGGCGGTGCTCCGCTGGGGTCTTTTTGCAAAAATGATTGGCACACAGGATGCTGTTATAAAATACTGAGTATATGAATGATAAAAGAAAAAGTTGTAGGCTTTACCGGAAGTGGGCGAGTATGCACCAGCGCTGTGAAGATATATCAAGCCCAAATTATCTTTACTATGGTGGGTGTGGGATTAAAGTTTGTGAGCGATGGTCAGGGCCGGATGGTTATAGAAACTTTGTCGATGATATGAATGAGGCCATTGCCGCGGCTCCTTTTGGCCCCTTATTCCTTGGCAGAGTAGATGTTAATGGCCCATATTCGCCAGAGAATTGTCGTTGGGAGACTTGGAAAGAGCTAATAGCTAAACGAAGAACTGCTATTGTTGCAGTTTCTCCTAACCAAAATTCACTTTATGGCCGTGCCCTGCTGGCGGGGCTTCCGCCGGCGCAGGTTTATGCTCGAGTCAAAAAACTGGGTTGGACTGAGGAGCGCGCCCTTTCCACTCCGTTGGCTTCTCGCGGTAAAGCTCCTGGATCACATCATAAGCTTACAAAATTTGACAAGCATTTGACATCTTGGGAAACGCGCCGGCAGGCATGGCAGCTTGAACATCCAGGTGAGTGCCCGTCGGAAGACTTTGAGTAATTCTCTGATCCAAAAATATAGGGCTTAGGGAGTAAAAATAAAGGTCTTGACATTCCTATCTGTATTTGTTAACCTGTGAGATTATGAATGAAAATATGAAATCTGAGGTTTTGATCTCGCCCTCCCCCGGGGCATTGCTAATCAGCACTGGCGAAGCACCGGCTCTTATAGTTATCACCGCATTTAACCCGCTGACAAATCAGGCGAAAACTCTGGGCACTGTCTGCCAGGGACAATTAAGCTTCGTGGAGTCATTTTTCCTTTGGCTTACGGGCGCTCCCTCTGGAAATATCTCCGGCAGGTTATCCGCCACCCTTCAGCCCGGCCCGGCAACCCCCGGTCGTCCTGGTCCGAAGGGGAAGATAGTCTCCATCATCGCCAAGGATGAAGACTCTATGACGGCTCCACGAGTGGGGGATCAATTTGAAAACTCTGTGCTTCTCTCGGAATTATTGTCTTTGCCGCCTTATACCGTCCGGCTGGCGCTTAATAAAGCCGGCGGTGCTCCCGCCTGCGTCAAGGGTCTTCACATCAAATATACCAACGATGTGACTGAGGCGGAACAGGCCGCGATGGAAGCAGCTATTGAAAGCGCCCCGGACTAAGGTTTAAAAAAGTTTTTAGCAATGCATTAGAGAGAGAGAGACTTTCTATGACTCCTTTAAAACTTGATCTTCAGTCCATCACGTCAACTGCAATCACCGCCGCGTTTGAGTCTATCCATGAGCGCCAGCAAAAAACCGACGCCCTTGATCTGGCGCAGCGCATTGCGGGGGCCGCCGGGGCCGTTCAGCCTTACCCTTACCGCGCGTTTGATCTTTGCGGAGACACGGCATATAGGTTTCTTGTTGATTTCCCGGAATATGCCGCCTGTAACGGCGGCTGCCGGACAATGCACTATCTGGCCTCGCTTTTGGCGGCGGCTGGATACCCTGTGGCCACGACCGGGCTTTGTTTCTTTGATCCCTGCATTCCGGTGTCTCCTTATGCCAAGGAGAACGATATTACGGTTTGCTGCGACGGCGCGAGAGTAAACAGGCTGGATTCAAGGAGAAACTGCTGGTGGATGCTTTGTTATGGCGACATGTATTTTAAATCGCGCGTCAGGAAAGACGAGTGCTGTCTTGTTTATCAAAAGGAGTTTTTGGCCAGCACCCGGAAGGTTTGCGATCACCCCATAACTGAGAATGATATTTTTTATCTCCCGCATATTGACCCGACATGGTGTTTCCCCGGCAAAAAAATCATAAAGAATTGCGTCTATGGGATTGAGAACGCCAGCAAAAGAAGCGTCCCGGCGAATCCGAAATTTCTTGATGGCGCGGTTTATATTCCGCATCTGGCGGATTTTTTCCCGGATGGCAACCGGCACGTCCAGGATTTTTCCCACCAGCGCACACTGGCCATTTTGCGCGCGTCGGAAAACTTCTATACGGTGGACTGGAACACCGTGATGATTGTTGAGGCGTCAATATGCGGGTGCAAAGTCTGGCTTGTCCAATCAGATGGGTCGGCTGTTGAACATCCTGTCTCATTGGAGACCTGGCACCATGAAGTAATGCGCCCTTGGCTGGACGTAGAGCTTGCAACTGTATTTGCGGAGAAAGTGCTCGCATTTTTCAACGGCTTGACAGTTGACGATTCAAAACCGATCTGATACCCTTAAATTATGACTGTTCCAACTTTTAAAGCAAAAATCGTTTCTCAAACCGGAGCGGCCCTTCGCGCTGTAACTGCGCGCGCTGCGGCGCTGAGACATTCCCACCGCACTGCTGAGGCTGCCGAGGCGGTCAAGGCAACGCTGCCTCTTGCGCCCGCGCCGGCCCCGGCTGTCAAAATTCCTGCCGCCTCTGTTGGGACAGGCTCTACGACAAGTGCTTTAGGGGACACTAAGCTCCCTTTTGGAACACCGACAATAATTAAGCCTATCGTCAAAAGAATTCCGACGGCAACCGTTAGGCCGGTCAAGTCAAAACCAGTTCCACGTGTAATGGCCCCGGATGCGGCGGAACGCGCGGAAGCTGCCAGGGAGGCTGAGCGAGAAGCTGAAAAAGAGGGATTGACTTAATCCACTGAATCGAATACCCTGCTATTATATGGCTACATTACGAGTTTTTGCACCTGATGCTTATGAAGTCAATTTGACTTCTCAATTGACCACGGCTATAACCACGGCTCTGACGGCTGGTTTGGCAACTGCTCTTTCGGGAGCGGGGCTGAGCACTACCCCGACTTTGACGGGATCATACGTTACGACTGTCGTGGCGGCTTTGATTGCTGATCTTAACACAGCGATCCCCGCGGCAATTGAGGCGGCAAATGCGACATACGCTCAGCCGCAGAGTTTTACGGTCTCTTAATCCGGCGCTCCGCCGGGTTTAAGCGGCCTGATTTTTTATGGCAACGACACCGAAAGTCTGGGCACCGAGTTCGTTGGAGGCGAATCTGTTTTCAACTTTGGCAAGCGAGCTTGCCGCAGATACAGTTTCCAATCTTGGCACACTCTTAACTTCTGCTTTGGAGGCTGCTTTTGTCAGTCCGTTGAGCACGGATATTGGCACGGCGGTAACAACCTTATCGGCCATTGGCAGTTCCAATACGCAGAATGCTCCCGCAAACAGTTTGTTGGGCGCTATTCAGATAGTGCTTACGAGTTCTTTGAGCGTTGGCGGAAATAGCATTTCTTCATTGATTGCCAGTTCGCTGACTACAGAATCTTTAAACCTTGGCGCTGCATCTGGTGGCACGGGTTTAAACACCACGCAAATCAATGTGTTGGCGGCTAGTGTATTGGCTGCTTTGATAGGAGCTTCTGCTGATGCCGGATTTGCTGGAAGTCTTTGCAATTATAGCGGCGGCGCTATCGCTGTTTCCATACAAGACACTACGGATTCAAATGCGTTGGGCACTACGCTTAAATCGGTGTTGACCACCACTTTAAATTCGAGTCTAACTACTGATTTGGGCACGGCTGTGGTAAACACGCTTTCATCGGATTTGCTTGCTTCAACGCTCAATACCGATCTGTTGTCGGAAATTCCTGCGATTTACGCGAGTGTTATTGGGAACCATAACCGGGTTTTTTCCAGTAGTTCAGTTTCAAAGAATGCGAATTAAATATGAGTGATAAAAATAGATTCCAAGACGTAAAATCCTTTGAAGGCAATTTGCCTAATCGGGAGCCTCAAGCGCCGCGTTCAATTCCGATTGAAAAAGTCGGGGATGACCGCGCCGGCAACAAGCCCTACAACGGGGACGCCAGTGATAATCATATTCGCGGGGGAAATTGTCCCGTAGGGGGAGATTAAATCAAATGGCTAAAAAATTTCATGCAATACAGAGAAGCGGCAAAGGATTTCACGTAATCGCCAAGTCCACGGGTGAACCGCTTTCCAAACACCCCTTTCCAACACGTGCTCATGCGCTGGCTCAGCTTCGAGCGGTTGAGTGGTCACAGCACAAGCCGGGAGGCTCAAAAGAAGGAGAGTAATTTCACCATTTAACACGGGCGGTTTTTCCGCTCGTGAAAAGGGAAACGGCCAGGGTGTAAATCCTGGCCTTTTTATATGGACGCTAAAATAGCACAGTCAAATGATGTGGGGGCTTGGTATAAGCCCTCTGAATCAATTAAAGAGTTTCACGCCAGCAAGGCCCGCATCCGCGCTCTTATTGGCGGTCGCGGCTCCGGTAAAACCACAGCGATAGCTGTTGAGGCCATCGGCCACTGTTTTTACAACGCCGGCGCAAAGGCATATATTTTGCGCAAGACCCAGGACAGCAACCAGGACACCACGCTCGAAACTTTTGAGCATCAGGTTTTTCCCAATATGGGCACCGCTTACCAGGACACTGGAATCAGTTTGTTTAAGATAATCGATGGCGGCAAATGTTTTCGTCTTCCAAGTCGGCGTGCGGTTGAGCTTTACAATGAATTTCAGGCCGCGCATCCGAATGCGACCAAGGCACAGAAACTGACATGGCTTGAATCGGTGGGAAATCTTTATTGCTCCTTTCTCTTTTTTGCTGGCGTGCCGGAAGAGCGATACCGGGCCAGCCGCTTTCGTGGTTATGAATGTTCTCTTTTAATTTTTGTCGAAGCTGACCAACTGGCGCGGGAGGATTTGGATTTAGGTGTGGCTACGCTTCGGTGGAAGGGGATTGATCCATCCGTTTGCGATGAACTTGGGTATATAAAGGATTCAGGAATTATTCTTGATACTAACCCTCCGGGCCGGCAGCATTGGATTGCGAAACTCGAGTTGGAGACTAAAGGTGATCCGGCTGTGAGATTTTGGCACTTGAAGACCTCTGACAACGCTGCTAACTTGCCGAAGGATTATGTAAAAAATCTTGAGCGTCAATATCGAAAAAACCCGGCGATGCTCGCCAGGATGGTATATGGCCAGTATGAAGATGCGTTTGATGGCTCGCCCGTGCTCTTTCAATTCACACCCGCTGAGCACGCTTATGAAAATCTTCCGTGGCCCCAGGGCGCTTATCTGATTCGCTCATGGGACTTTGGAACGACACAGGCTGTAATTTTTTCAGCGTATTGGGCGGATGGTCACGATGAATACTGGTGGGATATGCATGAATACTACGCTCAACAATCAGATGTTGAGCGGCAGGCCCGCGCTGTGTTGGAGATTACCCATGCGGTCTTTCCTTTTTGGAATGACCGGCTCATCTGTTCCGGCGTAAAAGATTATTGTGATCCAGCAGGTAATGCAAAAACCGACAAGGGATCAAGCGTGTTGGTCTTGCGGACTTACGGGATTTATCCGGGCTTTATCCGCATGGGCTTGCAGGAAAGCTTGGCGGTTTACAATCGGCTTTTGGAAAAACGGGACCGCTTTGATAGGCCGATTTATCATATTGATAAGCTGACTTGTCCAATGCTCTACACTGCATCCGCCGGTGGATACCGATACCCAGTTGAGGGGGAGCCGGGCTTTGGCGGGGATGAGCCGCTGAAAGGGCCAAAGGGTGGTGATTTTGACCATGTGGCTGACGCTTCCCGTTACGGCAAATATAACTGTCTGCGGCTCCTCCGGGCTGAGGTTGAGCAGGCCAAGAGGCTTGTTGGAGCTTTTGATGTCAAAGAAGTTCCAAATAACCGGAAAAAGTGGTATTAAATCCTTGCTGGACATTTGGCGTCAAATCGAATACACTTGAAATAATATGGAATTAGGAACAAAAGTAGAGAAGCGGGGTGGAAACTCGGCGGCTCCCGTTGACCACAAAGAGCCAAAAGTCACATTTCCCGAATTAACTTTACGGGATAAAATCGCCAAACAGTTTATCGACGACCATGAACCTACGGTTGGAATGGAGTTTGCTTGCACGGCGCATGTCCGTGTTTCCAGCCTGACTGATGATGAATACGGCCAGTCAGTCCGGTTTGAGGTCTTGGACGTAGATGAGGTGGCCGAGGAACGCTCCGAGACTGAGGAGGAAGTCGAATCTGAGCACGAGAATGAAGGTGGCGAGGAAGAAGAGTCCGATGAAGAGGAGACAAAGGTGCTAGGATACAAGCGTAAAGCAAAAAAGATTGAAGTTCCTGGCCCAACGGCTGCTGAGTTGGCTGAATAATGATTTGACGCGGGGTGGAGCAGTCTGGTAGCTCGTCACGCTCATAACGTGAAGGCCGAAGGTTCAAATCCTTCTCCCGCAACCAATTAAGGATATTATGTTGAACTATATTGGCCCAAATTTGGGCGCGGCTCCCGCCGCTGCCATGATTCCACCGGGGACGCCGGGGACAATGCCGGCAGGAATTCCGGGCGTAGGCACTACGCCAGCCCCACTTCCGCCCATGCCCCCAATTCATGGAGCCGCTCCGCCTCCGCCGTCTGCATTGGCTGCGATTCTCAGGAAGCCAGGAGGGCCGCCGGGCGTTCCACAACCGCCCCCGCCGCCCCCGGAATACGTCACGACTACGCAACCGGATGGCAGCATACTCCTGCGCATCAAATTGCCGGACGGCACAGTTGGTCCGATTGTCAAAATTTTACCCCCGATTAAACACGCGCTCAATCCACACTTGCCTCCCAATATTTCGCCCGGCGCGCAAGGATAAGAGTGGCATGGAAGTTGCTGCATTATAAGGCGATATGAATGATGAGGCTCTATTAACTCCGGCCCAGCGAGCCTGCGCGAGGGCTGTGGCTTGGAATAAAGCTAATCGTGAACGGAGGTTAGAAATTCAAAAGAAGTGGCGTTTAGCAAATCGTGAAAAAGCAAATAGACTAAGTGCAGATTGGAGAGCTAAGAATCGTGAGAGAAGTTTAGAAAATGGGCGGAAGAATGCTAAAGTTTAGAGAAACAATTCAGGCAAGGTATGTCATGGGCAAATCGGAATATGTGGCACATTGACCATATAGTCCCTTGTGCTAGGTTCGACCTGACAGACCCAGAGCAACAAAAAGCCTGTTTTAATTGGAAAAATCTTCAGCCGCTTTGGGCTATGGAGAATATAAAGAAAGGTGAACGTCTATGGACAGATTACTCGCACGCCGGTTAGATTCCGAGAAAGACTTTAGAGCGCGCGTCGTAAAATTGACCAAGGACTATCTGTGACCGCTCCGGTGAGTGTGTAATTACACGAGCCGGGCCGGTCACATAAAGTCCGAGAATTGGTCGCGATGCCCTAGCGTATTGGTAGCGGAAGCTTGGTGACTTAACATCACTAAGCTTATCCGCTACCTTACTCTGATCTAACGATTTTGATATTTGCTATGACATCTTGCAGTGCTACTGCCCGATGACTAAGAAGGATATTGAGTCATTGGAGCGTGGCCATCCCAAGCGTTATATTCTGCCCATGACCGCAACGGAGATAACGACGATGACTACGTTTATCTCCCAAGTCTTATTCGGCCAGGACACTCCCTGGAAGGTAGAAGGCAGACGCCCGGAAGATGATGTTCCGGCGGAGCTTGTCAATAATTTGTTGCGCTGGAATGCAGAGCAACAGCCCACATATTTGCTAGGTTATCTTTGGGTGCAAGACGCTCTTGCGATCAATCGTGGAGTTTTTTACAACTCATGGGCACCGATTTTTCGGCCCGAAGTCGTTCCTGTGCCTGTGGAAGACCCTACGGATGTTGACCCAGTGACTGGGCAGCCGCGCACGTATTATCGCCCGCAGCACAGAAACAAAGTAATTGGCAATTACTGCAAAATGGAGATCGTCAGTCCGTATGATTTTATATGTGATCCGTCATTACCTATCCACCGCATTCCTGATATGCGTTTTTGCGGGCACCGCACTATCATTCCTGTTACCGAATTGCGCCGTCGTTCAAAGCTGCCGATTGATCATCCTGCGTATGTGCTTCCGAGCGCTGTTGAAGATTTGGTAGCTAAGGCAAAGAAGGGCGTAGCTCAAGCTGATGCCGCTGTTCCTTCATTGCCGGGTGTTTTACCCAATCCTACGGAAATCCGCTTATCCCGCACGGCTTATGAGCGCACTCGTGCCTTACAGCCTACCGGGAATATTCAAGCTGATAAGAACGATACCGGCAACGTGGAATGTTGGGAATTGTGGGTCAAGTTGGTGCCATCGGAAAACAGTATTTATGGAGACACGGACAATCAAGCTGTCAAATTAAACAATGACGATTCACAAGCGTATCAAAACCCCGCCGCTGGTTTGTCTCCTGTCGGGCTTCCTGCTGTCTCAATTCCCGGCAAGGGCCGGATCAATACTTTGGAGCCGGGCGTGGCGCGCCCCGCTACAGGCCAAAAGGCCGCAGATGCCAGTGCCGTTGCAACCGGAGACTTTACGCAGCCTGGGGTTACACCCGACGAGCCTGTTATTTTTCAAATCCTGATTTCGGGCGGCGATGTCCTGTTGTCGATGACAGAATCCACTTACGAGCACGGAATGTTTCCTTATTCTGTGGCTGAGGGGCGACCTAATGCACATTTTCAATTTGCTCCGAGTTATGTTCAAATCCTGAAAGGGATTCAGGATTATGTCGATTGGCTTAAGAACCGGCACAAAGAGGCGCTGGCCCGAACGGTTGGAAACATTTTCTGTTATAATCCGCGATATGTAGATGTGACAGATTTTATGAATCCTGACAAGGATGGCCTGCTGATTACACTCAAGCCGGAGGGTGAGGGAATGAAGATTGGCGAGGTTTTTCAACAGGTGCCGATTAAAGACCTGACAGAAAAGTTCCTTGAAGAAGCGATGCAGTTTATGAAATACTCTCAGAGCGTAACTGCCGCTGACGAAGGAATGCAGGGGATTATGCCTCAGGGTGGTGAGCCGGCCAGCGCAACGCAATTTGCGGGGACACAGCAAATGGGCGCGGGTCGCTTGACCTCAATTGCCCGTCTTTTGTCATCGCAAGCTCTGGTGCCGCAAACCCGTCAATTTGTCAGTATGTTTCAGCAATTCATGGATGGTGTGCAGATGGTGAGGTTTAAGCCGTCTGATCCTATGAATCTCCCGCCGGAGTTGCAACAGGCCGCTTCTTTAAGCTTAAGTCACGATGCTATCGCCGGTGAATTTGAATTTCCGCCGCACGATGGCACGCTGCCAGGTGTAGATGGCCGCAAGGTTGCCGCAATTACTCGATTGCTTGAGGCTGCTCAGGGCTTTCCGCAAGCTTTTGCGCCGGCTCCTGGAAATCTTGATCCGAAAAAACTTTTACTTGCCGGAGCCAAGGTATCAGGGCTTAATGTTGAGAATTTCCTTTTCGATAAAAATTCGACGCCCCCGCCGGGGCCTCCCGGTATGCCTCCGGGGCCTCCCGGCCCTCCTGGGGCCGCTCCTGGCGCGCCTGGGCCTATTCCTGGCCCTCCTGGTCTGCCGCCCGGGCCTCCCGGCCCTCCGATGGCTCCTGGGCCAAAGCCCGTGCTTCCGCTTCTTAATCCGCTGACTGCGCCCGTATTGCCGCCAGTTGGCCCTCCTCAGCCTAGACCAGGCAATACTTGATTTTTGATTTTTGATTTTATAATCAATAAATCAAATAGTAGAAGTAAAATCATTGACATTCCATACTTCCTCAAATAAAATGAGGATATAGTGAATGTCTTAGACATTGATTTGAATAATGCGTATGATTTCAAACGCGATTGGCAGATATTTCAAGAGTCTCGCGTAAAAAGATTTCTTATGGCATGGCTGCTCAAAGAATTGAAAGGAGCTTATTGCGTGCTTGAGAACGTGGCTCCGCCTGATCTTGGGAAAGTTCAGGGTTCTGTGATTCAAATCAGAAAGATGTTGACCTTGATTGAAAAACGAAACTGCGAGGACTCTTTGAAAGAAACCCTCGCTTACCTGGAAATTAACAAAGAAAGATAAGCTTATTTATGGCAAACGAAGCCCCCGCCCTACCTGTTACTGAACGAACAACTGTTCCTGCTTCTGCGCTTTTCAGCGCCGAGGAGCTTGCTATGCCTGCTGAAAAGGCTGCTGATTTAACGGCAACCGCGCTTACGCCACCGGGCAAATCTACTACACCTGATGCGCCATCTACTACCCCCAATGCGCCGGCTGCGCCTGCCGCTGCGCCTGCCGCCGCACCCGCCGCCGCACCCGCCGCCGCACCCGCCGC
>Ga0187853_10004320_pt1 | contig 10468 bp, 8 predicted proteins | sample June2016WEW_6_10_2_FD_132417 | JGI IMG/M metagenome (GOLD analysis project Ga0187853, IMG submission 132417) | Peatland microbial communities from SPRUCE experiment site at the Marcell Experimental Forest, Minnesota, USA - June2016WEW_6_100 | ecosystem: Environmental > Terrestrial > Soil >...
AAACTCTCTCGGGGCGTCGGGCCCCTCACGGTCAACCACCTGGGACAGCTCCCGGCCGTGACGATCTCTTTCAACCTGCGGCCCGGGGTAGCGCTGGGGGACGCCGTGACTGAGATCGAGAAGCTCAAGCGCGACCTGCGGTTGCCCGCCACCTTGAGCACCAGCTTCCAGGGGACGGCCCAGGCGTTTGAGGCGTCGCTGCAGGGCCTGGGGTTGCTGGTGCTGGCGGCCATCGTGGTGATCTACCTGGTCCTGGGAATCCTGTACGAGAGCTTCATCCATCCGCTCACGATCCTGTCGGGCCTCCCCTCGGCCGGCGTCGGGGCGCTGCTCACGCTCTTGCTCTTCCGCATGGAGTTGAACCTCTACGGCTTCGTCGGCATCATCATGCTGATCGGCATCGTGAAGAAGAATGCCATCATGATGATCGACTTCGCGCAGCAGGCGGAGGGGAGGGGGAAGAGTCCGGCGGACGCGATCTTCGAGGGGTGCCTCCTCCGGTTCCGCCCCATCATGATGACCACGATGTCGGCGCTCATGGGCACGCTGCCGATCGCCATCGGGTTCGGGGCCGGTGCGGAATCGCGCCGCCCCCTGGGGCTGGCCGTCGTCGGCGGCTTGATCCTCTCGCAGCTCCTGACGCTCTATATCACGCCCGTCACCTATACGTACCTCGAGGCATTCCGTGTGTGGGTAAGCAACCTCCGGCGGCGTAGGAAGGCGCAAGGCGGAGAAGTCGGCGCCGTCGAGTCCTTCGTGGCGCCGAAATTCAAGGCGCCGATCGGAGGCCAGGACTGACGAGGCCGTGGGATCCAAAGAGCCATGGTGGTGGCGAACGGCGAGAGGCATTCCCGATTGCCTCGATTTGAGTCGGTTGCGCTTTGGGGCTTGTACAGCATTCGAGTGATCCCACCCCCCCGCTTCTCGTGCACTCCTTTTTCCCTATGTGTCACCTGAAGCAGATCCTGCCAAGAGGATCCACCTCTGGATCAGCCGCGAATTGCGAGGACTTCGCGGTAGCGAGCCTTGATGGTTGTGCCACGGAAGGCTCTGTCCCTCCTTTCTGATCCTTCCTCATGCCAGAGCCTTTCGATAGGGTGAAGGGTCACGGAGTGCCCAGCATAGCCGATACCTGGGTCGGCGATGGGCGGGAGTTGCCACGTGTGGCCCTGGGCCTCGTGAGGACACAGGGAGAAGAGGGCCATGCTGATGGTGAAGTGCGTGTACGAGCGACCCGGACGTCAGGACGGTACCCGTGTCTTCGTCGAGAGACTCTGGCCGCGCGGCATGAAAAAGGAATCGCTGAAGATGGACGGCTGGCTGAAGGATGTCGCGCCCAGCGATGCCCTGCGCCGCTGGTTCGGCCACGATCCGGCCAAGTGGGACGAGTTCTGCCGCCGGTACTGGGCCGAACTGGATGCCCGGAAAGAGGCGTGGCGTCCCATTCTGGAATCGGCCTGCCGGGGCACGGTCACCCTCTTGTACAGCGCCCGAGACACGGAGCACAACAACGCCCTGGCGCTGAAGGAGTACTTAGAGAAGCATCTGAATATTTGAACGGAAGTACTTGAATCTAAGCAATAAAGCCATACGGTATTTCCACAGGACGAAGCCAAGGAGTGCGGTCATCGGCCCATTGATTCCGAAGGGGATTTCAGCCGCGTCGCCCCTATCGAACGGCGCGCCGGCGCAGCCCGGAGAGTATTCCTGGCGGCGGTGGGTGGAACCTTGGTATCTGGCGTATGCGTTGCTCGGTGCCACGGTCGCCGGCGTCGTTCCCATCTTATTGCCCCTCACGGTGAGCCGTGCCCACGGTGCGACCGAGGTGGGTCTGGTGATGGCCACCGTCAGTCTCGGCGGGCTGACCGCACCCCTGTGGGGGAGGCTGGCGGATCGACATCGGCTGCACCGGTGGTTGCTGGCAGGGGGGCTGGCAGTCACTGCAGCCGGATTGGCCGCCTTTCCCTTCACCACGGCGCCGGTCATCTGGTTCGGGCTGGCCTTGCTCCAGGGCATAGGCGCGGCGGCCGCGGCGACGGTCGCCAACCTCTTCGTGGTGGAGGTCCACCCTCAGGTCGAGTGGGATGCCCGGATCGGATGGCTCCAGACATTCTACGGAGGAGGTCAGGTGGCTGGTCTCTTCCTGGCAGGGGCCCTGGGACAAGCGCATCTGCGTCTCGGTCTCCTGATGGCCGCCGCCCTTGCCGCCTTGGCCCTCCTCCCAGGCTGGGTCAGTACGCAGACGCCTTCGCGGTTGCTTCCGACCCGGCCGGTCCTGCTGCATCCGGCCCGGCACGGCGAGTGGGCGATCTGCTCTCCACAGCGCCTGTTCCACCATCTGACGTGGCAGGCGGTCCAGCAACTGGGTACTTCCTTACGCTCTCCCTTTGGCCTCTTCCTAATCGCTTGGCTGCTGAGCTTCGGCGGGGCGGCGGCGATCTTTTGCCTGTACCCGGTCCTGATGGAGCATCTATATGGTGTCCCACCTGGGCTGTCCTCGTTGGCCTTCGGGTAGCCGCCGCTCTGGGTCTCGCGCTCTACTCGCCGGCCGGCCGGTGGTCCGATCGCTCCAGCCCGGCTGGCGTGCTGCGGATAGCCCTGGCGGTGCGGCTGCTGGCATTCCTCGGGTTGCTGATCCTGGGGTTCACGCGGTATGGTGGGCGCGGGTATCTCGCGCTGCTGGCGTTTCTCTTTGTCGTCCTCGCGTGGTCGCTTCTCAGCGTGAGCGGGACGGCGCTTACGGCAGAGCTCTCACCTGTCGGAGAGGGGGAAGGGATGGGTCTCTTCAACGCCGCGACTGCCGTGGCGGGTGTGATCGGAGTGGCGGTGGGCGGCTGGATTGCAGGACGTTGGGGCTATGGTCCGGCCCTGGGCCTGGCGGTGCTGGGGGTCGGGTGCGGACTGATCCTGGTGTTGGGCATCCAGCCGGTCACGCCTGCGCAGAGGGTGCAGAAGCGACAATGAAGGCGATCGCGATCGTTCCGGGGACCACGACGTTGCGCCTTGTGGATCGTCCCATGCCGTCCATCACCGCGCCCGATGAGGTGATGATGCGGGTGCTCTGCGTGGGGATCTGCGGCACCGACCGGGAAGAGGTGGGCGGCGGTCGTGCCGCCGGCCCCGCAGGGCAGCAGGAGCTGGTCATCGGTCACGAGATGCTCGGTCGGGTCGTGGAGGTGGGCCGGTCCGTCACCCGCGTGCAGCCTGGAGACTACGCGGCCTTCACCGTGCGCCGCGGGTGTGGGAAGTGTCTGTCCTGCGGCATGAACCGCCCCGACATGTGCCGCACCGGCGACTATCGCGAACGAGGCATCTGGGAATTGGACGGCTATCAGGCGGAATACGTCGTGGATCGAGAGCCATACGTCGTGCAGGTGCCGCCGGAGTTGAAGTCGGTGGGCGTGCTGAGCGAGCCGCTGTCCGTGGCTGAAAAAGCCATTGACGAGGCGGTGCGCGTGCAATCGGCTCGCCTGCCGGATGCGCCGGCCACTCCCGACTGGCTCCACGGCCGCCGCTACCTGGTCGCCGGGTTGGGGCCCATCGGCCTGCTGGCGGCGATGGCCCTGCGGCTCCGGGGGGCCGAGGTCTACGGACTGGACGTCGTGGATGCCGAGACGGCGCGACCCCGGTAGCTCGCGGGGATCGGCGGGCGCTACGTGGATGCCCGCCAGGTGCCGGTGGATCGGATGGCTGCTGTCTTGGGGCCGGTGGAGATGATCCTTGAGGCGACCGGCGTCGCTTCGCTCGAGTTCAACCTGTTGGACGCCCTCGCCCCGGACGGAATCTACGTCCTCACCGGCATCCCGGGCGGCAATCGGCCACTGGAGGTTCCTGGTGCCGAATTGATCCGCCGGATGGTACTGGGGAATCAGATGATGGTGGGGAGCGTGAACGCCGCCCGCGATCATTTTCAGATGGCCGTGAACGACCTGGCCCACGCGCACCTACTGTGGGGGGACCACGTCGAGCAACTGATCACGCATCGCCACCCCTTCACCGACTTCGAGGCTGCCTTGCGGCAGCATCCAACGGATGAGATCAAGAGCGTGATCGAGTGGACCGCCGACTGAGCACCGCGAAAGGGGAGCCATGAACGAAAGCCAACGACAGGCCCCCGGGTGGCCGGGGATCCCGCCGCGCTGGACCTCCAGCGCCAAGAGCGGGGTAGGCACGGCCGCCAGCAGTGAGAGCCGCGTCTGGTTCACGATTTCCCATGGGATCGTGAACGAGGTGTACCTCCCGCGGTTGGATCAGGCGAACACGCGAGACTTCGGCCTGCTGGTCGCCGACGGATCAGGATTTTTTTCCGAGGAGAAGCGCCACACCGTCCAAGAGATTCTCCCCCTGGAGCAGGGCGTGCCGGGCTACCGGGTCACCAATACCTGCTCGCAGGGGCGGTACCGGCTCGTGAAGACCATCCTCACCGACCCGCGGCTGGACGCGCTGCTCCAGCGAGTGGAGTTTCACGCCCTCCAGGGCCGACCGAGCGACTACGGCGTCTACGCACTCCTCGCCCCCCACATCGGCAACCGCGGCTGCGGAAATAACGGTTGGATCGGCGAGTACAAGGGGATTCCCATGCTGTTCGCCGAGCGGGATGGGACCACCCTGGCCCTGGCATGTTCACCCCCTCTGCTGGCGATGAGCTGCGGCTATGTCGGCGTGAGTGATGGCTGGCAGGATATCAGCACCCACAAGCGAATGACCTGGCACTACCCGCGCGCGGCGGACGGCAACATCGCCCTGACAGGGGAACTCGACCTGCTCTCCGGAGACGGATCGTGCGTCCTGGCGCTGGCCTTCGGTCGCAACGCCGCCGAGGCGGGACACCGGGCGCGGGCGGCCCTGTTGGGAGAATTCGACCAGATCGTCAAAGAATACATGAGCGGATGGGAGGCGGTGCAGTCCCAATGCCTCGAACTCGGCGAGGTGGGGGAGACCGGGTTCGATCTCTACCGCGTGAGCACGGCCGTCCTGAAGACGCACGAGGCCAAACGCTTTCCCGGAGGCATGATTGCCAGCCTGTCCATTCCCTGGGGGTCGGCAAAGGGGGACGACGATCTCGGCGGCTACCATCTGGTGTGGCCCCGCGATCTGGTGGAAAGCGCGGGAGGCTTGCTGGCCGCCGGAGACGTGGCCAACGCCCGGGATACCCTCTTCTACCTCATGTGCACCCAGGAGGCGGACGGCCACTGGCCGCAGAACATGTGGATGGACGGCACGCCCTACTGGGGAGGCGTGCAGATGGATGAGGCCGCCTTCCCGATCCTCCTGGCGGATGCCCTCCGGCGGATGAAGGCACTGAACGGGTTGGACCCCCGGCCGATGGTCCGCCGAGCCGCCTGCTTCCTCGTGTGCAACGGCCCGGTCACAGAGCAGGACCGCTGGGAAGAGGATGGCGGATACTCGCCCTTCACCCTGGCGGTGGAAATCGCGGCATCGCTGGCGGCGGCGGATTTCGCCGAGGAGGCGGGAGAGGCACCATCGGCCAGGTACCTTCGAGAAACGGCGGACGCATGGAATGCGAACATCGAACGGTGGACATATGTGACCGGGACCGAATTGGCGCAGCGGGTCGGCGTCGAGGGGCACTATGTCCGGATCGGTCCACCGGAAGTTGCCGATGCCGCCTCGCCCACGGATGGTTTCGTCCCCATCAAGAACCGGCCTCCGGGAGAGAGCAGCGCGCCGGCCGCCTACATCGTCAGTCCGGATGCGCTGGCGCTCGTGCGCTTTGGGCTCCGCGCGGCCGATGACCCGCGAATCCTGAACACGGTCAGGACTATTGACGCGACCCTGAGAACCGAAATCGCCACGGGACCGGTCTGGCACTGGTACAACGGAGACGGCTACGGCGAGCATGAAGACGGGCGCGCCTTCGATGGGACAGGCATCGGGCGGGGCTGGCCGCTCCTGGCGGGCGAGCGGGCTCATTACGAGCTGGCGAGAGGTGATCGCGCTGAGGCGACGCGGCTCCTGCGGGTGATGGCGGGGCAGACCAGCCCTGGCGGACTGATTCCCGAGCAGGTATGGGACGCCGCAGACATCCCGGAGCGAGAGCTGTTCAACGGCCACCCCTCCGGGTCGGCCATGCCGCTGGTCTGGGCGCACGCGGAGTACGTCAAGCTCCTCCGGTCACTCAAGGATGGGCGAGTGTTCGACATGCTGCCCCAGACGGTCCAGCGCTACCAGGTGGAGAAGGTCGCGTCGGCCTGCAGCATCTAGCGGTACAATCACAAGTGCCGTCATCTTCCCACGGGGAAGCTGCTCCGCATCGAGCTCCTGGCCCCGGCCCTCATCCACTGGAGCGCCGACGACTGGTGGACCACGCAGGACATCCAGACCACAGACTCGGAGCTGGGCATCCATTTTGCCGATCTCCCCACCGACGGTCTGCCCGTTGGGCGCACGGTCACCTTCACATTCCTGTGGCTCGAAGTCGGCCGGTGGGAAGGGGTAAACTTCGAAGTCACCGTGGGCGGGGAGACCTGCCGCTAGGAATGGGGGACTTCGGAGCCTTCGTTGCCTTGCCCATGCCTACTACCGTTCTCTCTGTGTCTTAGCGCTTCGCGCACCACGGCGGCCGCAACCAGGGGCCGCGGGGCAAGCCCTATGCGGATATTGTGGGGAGGATACCACTAGGTGACGAGGCGGGGAAGGGCTCTGACTCCGGGAGCGCGGGGCCCGGTGCGGAGCAGTGAGGCGCAAGCGTGGGTGGGGGAACCTGGAGTCTACCTGGGATTGGAAGGGCTTCGTCTTGTGACCTGGCTGGGGAGTTGGATCATCCTGCACCCTCTTCTGCGGAAGAGGGAAATTGAGGGGATGACCCTCTTGGTTGTCTTTCTTGCCGGGATGGCTTTGGCCGCGCTCCTCTTGCGGCCTCCCGTCATCCACCTGATTCTTCGCACAGCCTGACGCCGTTTGAGCGTGGATGCCACGCGAGTGGATGAGTGCCATGCCCGCCGGTATGGGCTGTTAAGGGCCCAGGCGGCCCTGTTTGTGCGCAGCCTCCGGATTTTTGGCCTTGACAGTTTGGCTGTTCTGTAAGAATGTTACTTTGGCTAAGAATACAAAGGAGGGCTCAGGCCGTGTCCGACGAGAAACCCCTGAGCACCGGGGAGATCGCACGGCTGCTCCACGTCACTCGGGTGGCGGTCCTGCTCTGGATCCGGGCCGGGAAGCTCAAGGCCGCCCGGGTCCCCGGGGGCCGGTACCGGATCGCCCGCGCCGAATTCCGGAAGTTCGTCGCCGACAACCAGCTCCCCGTGACCCTGGACGCCCCCGCGCCCCGGCGAGTCCTCGTCGTGGATGATGAACCCTCGGTCCGCGAGGCACTCGGCGCTGGCCTGCACGCACAAGGGTACGAGGTCATCCTGGCCGAGGACGGCCGGGAGGCCCTCCGGATCATCCGGCGGGAACGCTTCGAACTCATCTTCCTCGACATTCTCCTCCCCGAAGTCAGCGGGGCCTCTGTCATTAAGGCCATCAAGCGGCGGGATCCTGAGGCCGTGGTCGTCCTCATCACCGGCTATCCCTACCACGACGAAACCCTGGCGGCCCTGGAGCACGGGCCCGCCATGCTCCTACGGAAGCCGATCAAGCTCGCGGACATCGAGGCGGTTCTCAAGATCGTGTTCAAAGAGCAGAAGACCCGCTGATACCACGGGGTGGGGCCTCGGTCTCGCTCTGACGAAATCACACGATTCGTAGGTGCGGGCACCGCATCCCGCGGAGTTCGGGAGGGCGGTGGCGGTCCAGGACTTGTGAGGCTCTTTTGCTGTTTGGCTGCTCTTCAAAGGGAGCGAGTCCAGAGTGACCGCTTTTTCATTTGAGGGACTAGGCAATGCCGCTCCCGCCGTCCACCGCATGGCCCTCGGCTTGGAGCTCGGCACACCGCTTGCAAATTCACGGGCCTGGCGTATTTCGACAGACCGCCTTACCGTCCCGGGCCGAATGTCATGAACTCCCCAAAAATCCTTGTGGTTGATGATAGCCCCGCCGACTTGGAATTTGTCATAGCGGCTCTCTCCGATGCCAACTACACCATCGTCACGGAGGTGGACTCCAGAAGGGCCCTCAGACGTTTTGAGGATGGGGGTCCGTGGCATCTGGTCATCTCCGATCTCAAGATGCCGTACATAGATGGGCTGATGTTGCTCAAGGAGGTCAAGGCCCGTGAGCCCTTGACCGAGATCATCATTCTCACGGCGCACGCCGACACCAGTTCCGCCATCGAGGCTCTCAACCTGGGGGCCTTCAGTTACCTCACGAAGCCTGTGAACCCCCATCAGCTACAGCACTGCGTTGCCCGGGCGCTGGAGCGGCACCGGCTCACCGCGGAGCAGTTGCGTCTCATCAAGGAGCTGGAGGATCGGGACGCCCGGAGAGGCAGAGAAATCGCATTGATCGCCTCGATGGGGGATGTGCTGAGCAGCATGGGGGGACCGACGGAACCCTACGAGGACCTGCTGCGCAAGATTGCGACAACCCTCGGAGCGGAGGGTGTTGCTTTGTTCCTCTTCGATAAGACCAGAAACGAGCTCAGCTTGACGGCGCATCATGGGCTTCCACAGCCCATCGTTGACGAGGTGACCCAGGGGTGGCTTCCGGCGAAGGAATGGACCATGGGGTATCCGCTTCCCTGCGATGAGCCGATCCTCATTGAGAAAGATGCCTCCCTGTCCCCGTGCATGTGCACACCTGCACTTCGAGGCGCCGGCGTCAACTCCTTCGTGAGTGTCCCATTGAGATCCCAGCAGGAACTCGTCGGCTGCCTCGTGGCCCTAACCCTGTCCCGGGGCGTGCCTGCTTTCACCCGGGAGGATCGGAAGTTCCTCGAGGCAGTCGGTCATCTCGTCGGGAACGCCATCCAGGCGAAGAAGAGAGAGCTGCAGGCCCGCGATGCCGAGAAGCTGGCGGCCGTGGGAGAACTGGCCGCGGGAGTCGCCCACGAGTTGGGCAACGCATTAGCCGTGGTGAGTGGGGCGGTGCAGTATCTCCTGGCGAATACGGACACGGCCTCTCCATCCCGGCAGTACCTGGAGGCGATCTACCGGAATGTTGCCGCCGGGGACCGGATCATCAAGGGCCTCCTCTCCTTTGCGCGCCCGAGCCCCCCCTGCCTGGATGCCACCGATATCCAGCCGATCCTCGAGCAGGCCTGTCTGCTCCTGAAGGGAGAGATGGTTAAGGCGAGGGTCACGGTCTCCCGGGACTACTGGCCAGGTCCACTTCAGGTCTTTGCCGATGCCCAGCAGATGGAGCAGGTCTTCCTCAACATCCTGCTGAACGCTATCCAGGCCATGCCCCGCGGCGGCACGGTCACGCTCCGGACTTTCCCGGAGCCACCTCTCCTCCCCTGGGCGGGCGTGCGGGTCGAGATCGCGGATACGGGAGCCGGTATCCCCGCGGAATACCTGCACAGGGTGTTCGAGCCATTTTTCACCACCAAGGAGGGGGGAACGGGGCTTGGCCTCTCGGTCTCCCGCCAGATCGTCGCGGCCCACGGCGGCGAGATTGGCGTGGAGAGCCAGAAGGGCCGCGGGACCTCGTTCACCATCCGCCTGCCAATGGCTCCGTTCGCCTCTCCGCTTGGGACGGAGGCGGGCAGGTCGAATTCCGCTGCAGCCCCTGACCAGGGGAGAAGCGCATGACCGCCCGAATCTTGGTGGTTGACGACCAAGAGGGCATCCGATGGCTCCTCTCCACTCTCCTCGAGGACGCCGGGTACGCCGTGAGCACCGCCACCGACGGCCAGGAGGCCCTCGAGGTGACTGCCAAGCAGCCTCCGGACCTGGTGCTTATGGACGTCCGCATGCCTGGCGTCGACGGGATGGCCGCCCTCGAGCGCTTGAAACAGGGCCATCCCCATCTGCCGGTGATCATGCTCACGGCGTACGGCCAGGTGCCGGACGCCGTGGAGGCGATGAAGCTGGGGGCGGCGGATTACCTGCTCAAGCCATTTCACAACGAGCAGGTGTTGCTCGCCATCCGCCGGGCGCTCGAGCGGGTCGCCCTGGTGGACGAGATCCGGGGTCTGCGCGCCCAACTGGAGAGCGCGGTGGGCCTCGGCGAGGTGATGGGAACAAGCCAGGAGATCCAGAAAGTCTTCGTCCAGGTTCAACAGGTGGCCCGGACCAATTTCACCGTGATCCTCCAGGGCGAGACCGGCACGGGCAAGGAGCTCGTCGCCCGCGCCATCCACCAGCAGAGTGACCGGCGCAACAGGCCCTTCCTGGCCGTGGACTGCAGCGCCGCCCCCGAGACCCTTATCGAGAGCCAGCTCTTCGGCCACGAGCGGGGCGCCTTCACCGGCGCCGACGCCAGGAGAGAGGGGGATTTCGAGCTGGCCTCGGGGGGGACTCTCTTCCTCGACGAGGTCACCAACCTCTCCCTGGGGATCCAGGCCAAGCTCCTGCGGGTGCTCCAGGAGCGCCAGATCCGCCGGGTGGGCGGGAGGCAATTCATC
>Ga0187853_10004322_pt1 | contig 10466 bp, 8 predicted proteins | sample June2016WEW_6_10_2_FD_132417 | JGI IMG/M metagenome (GOLD analysis project Ga0187853, IMG submission 132417) | Peatland microbial communities from SPRUCE experiment site at the Marcell Experimental Forest, Minnesota, USA - June2016WEW_6_100 | ecosystem: Environmental > Terrestrial > Soil >...
AACCCGCGGCACGGCCTCATCGAGAAGGAGAACCTCCCCGTCCTCAGGAGGGTCCTGGAGCTGGAGCCCCCGACCCAGGAAAGCATCACGGCGCTCATGGCCGCCGACTTTCCCGAGAGGACCGAGACGCTCGACTACCTGGTGGGCATCAGCAGGGCCTCCGCGGCCACAGGGGGCGACTGCCCGCAATCGCCCTTGGCGGGGCTCTCGGCTTCATCCGCGAGGGCAAAGCCTCCGTCCTCCAAGTGCTCCAGCTCATGCTGGAGAAGGGGGCCACGCTGGCAGCCTTTTCCCAGAGCGACTTTGTTCGCTACGAGCTGCTCGTCAAGGAAGAGGAGCAGGGCATCCGCGTCTTTGATAAGATCCATGCGGCCCCAGTTGCGAGTCAATTCGCCAACCTTTCACTCGATCTCTCCTGCCGGCTCCTCATTTCCCGGATGGGCTCCCGATTGAATTTCGGCCCGCCGTAGGGAATCTGCCGCTTGGCCCTGGGTTGGCGGGTTTGGAGCCCCCCGCGACTGCACCTGGACGGCTGAGACCCCGGCGGCAAAGAAGGGTCATCAACAGAGCGACGTCAAAGCGCGGCCACCGGGCCAGGCCAAGGTCCTTGTTCGCCATGCTTGTCGACCAGGCGGCGGGTACGATGCACCATTCCACTGACCCGTCGAGATTAATCGGCAGCGGCACCCTCGTGAGAATCCTCGCCCAACTCCAGAAAGGAGAAATCGGGCAAACACGATCTTCATGATAGATATTCAAAATCGAGTACTGTTGCTTCTTGGGCAGGTTACTGAGCAGCAATACAGGCAGCTCGGTCAGTTTGGTGACCACCGCCTTGCGCGCCTGAGTCTCCATTCCGCCGAAGGCTCGGACTTGGTCAACAAGGTCGTGGAATCAATCCTAACTGCGCTCGAAGAGGGCCAAAGTGGACGCCATCCAAGGTTGGAAGATCTTGCAGACGTGCCGTCGTTCCTGAGATACCTGCGCGGCGCGATTAAGTCGGTCGCCTCGCTCGAGGCCAAAAAGCAGAACATCCGCGGTTGCTGCGAATCGCTGGACGACTGCTACCAAGACGGGGACGAAAAACCCAAGGCTCCGAAGCACGAGTTCCAGGCCCCAATGAGCCCGGACCAGGATGCTGAACTCAAAGACCTCCAGACTGTGCTGTTCCAACGCCTCAGGGCCCGTGCCCCAGCCAGGTTGAGCAGCCTCATCGACGAGTGGGAAAACCAATTCTTGTGGACGGACTCCATTCCCTTGAACGGCAGCCACCGCCAATACCGGGCCGCACTGCGCGCTCTCGCAAAAGAGGTGCTGCTGGGGCTGGAAGTCACGTAGGCAGCCCTTTGGCCACCACTGACAACTCTGACGAGGTCAGCTCCGGACCCAAGCTGGAGTCCGACACCCCTACATTTGCGAGCATCTTCTCAGGTGCGCAGGCCAGGACCTGATGTGCAGCGTCGTCCTTGACATCAACGAGTACCGCACCGCGCCCCGACGAAGGCCCATCCCTCGACGCGAGCAGTTGGCCGAGCACGGGCTCTCGCCGTCCTGCTCCCACGGTGCCGTGGTGAGTCTGCCCGTCACCGATATAAACAGGTCGCAACATAACCGGCCTAACGCATCCCTTGGTTGATGTTGTTCATATATCGGCTCCAAGGTCCTTACTACCGTGGTCGTCCTTGTCCCCGCCGGAACGCGGCTCGCGATGCGCGAGAATGAATGCACGCAGCGAGGCGATATCCACGAGCCGCACCCCGGTCCGGGCCCCCCTCAGGCGAAGCACGCAGCTAACCACCGGCGGGCGATAATTGTTGGCCTTGGTTGGCAGTATCAAGAAATTGAGAAAACCGCGGCTCAACCCAAATACCGGGTCCCGCTCACCCGGCCTTGGCAACCGGAGAAACTCAGGCTGCAACCCGACGGGGCTGGCGTACGACAGCGGGTCCTTGGTGACGCGAGCTTGAAAGATGTCCATATCCATAAGATAAAGCACCTCAGACGCTCGAAGCGTCATGCCTTTTCACGCTATGGCGGGCATGATCCTGTCCTCTACGCCCGAGTTGTTTCTGAGCAAGCTGCTCAACACCTGATTCTCGATGTCAGGGAGTTCGGCCCGTGTTTCAGCCGCCGGCGAAGATATCGACAGTGGTGTGGCCGGCGCAGTCACGGCCGACGAGGCGATCGCAGTCAAGAGCCGGTTTTCCAACGCCTTCAGCCCGACATCGATCTTCTGCTCGAGGTCTCCTTGCAGTTTGGCGAGCCTCAGTTCCATCCACTCATAAAGGTCGAAGGCCGTGGTCGGATAGAACTCGCGCTTGCCTTCCAGCATCGCGTTGTTGTGGCGTGTGTTGACCTCCTGGACCCGCTCCAGCTCGTGTTCCGCGATCCAGCGATAATGCTTGACCTGGGTGCGAGCGTCGGCTTGCCCCACCGTTTTCATTATCACCTCGTCTTTGGTGTTAATCGAGCGGTTGAAGGATATATACTGTTTGCGAAAGGAACTATAGGTATACTCGCCCTCCTTGATATCGGCCGCATCCAAGAATTCCCTCCAAAGCCGCGTCGCATTGCTGCTGATGGAGGCCAGCCGATTCTCGTCCGTGACCACGACCTTATTCCAGTCGGGCCGCTTTCGATCGCGTTTCTTGCAGACCAACTCCCAAAAGACGTAAATGTCATCTGGAGCCGCCTCGCGCCTTCGCCGTTCCAGCCACTCTCGGAGAGCAGGCGACGTTTTGAATTCCGCCAGAATCTCCGTTTTCTCGCGATACAATTGCACCATGCCCGTGTCGAAATGCACACCCTCCCACTGCAACAGAGTGGCGTCCAGGATCTGAGGCCCGGCATCGCAGCCGACAAGATACAGCCCCCGGCAATAGTCCGGAGACTGACCCTGCACCAGAAGGCCATGCATCTGTCGGTAGTGCAGCGCCTTAAACGGTTCGCTGACGTCATCCCCCTTTACCTGGCGCTCCACCTCGTCCAGTGCCGAGACGAATTCCGCCGACAAGCCCTTCCCCCCGACCAGGGGGATCAGGTGACGCTTCAGCGTCGAGGCATAGTGCGCGCCTGCACGCGGGAACCTCTTTGCATCATTGAAATACTCGATGAGCAGTAGTCCCTCTCTGGCTCCGAAGGAATTGAGGGCATTATTCACCAGGCCGCCCAGAGCCACATATAGGTGATGCTGTGAGTCCCGTCGCTCGCGCTTGTTTGTTTTGCTGCGATTCTTCTTTTGCGCGGCCTCGTAAATCTCGTCCACCCCCTCCCGCAACGACCCATTGGGAGCGGGGACCGACAAGTCCAGCACTGGCAATTCGGCCTTGAATGGCTTGACGAGGTTCGGGTCTGACGCGTGTAGTACGTCCTCGGCCTGCGCGACCAACGCAGCAGGGCCCTCTGGTGCCGCGGGCGTTATTCGCTGGGCGGCCGTCTGGTGCATCGAGTCATCGGCTCCCGGCACCATGACCGCAGCGCTGGCTTTATTCTGTTCCTTGCTTGCAGCCCTTTCCTCAAGGATCGGCTGGATCTGAGGTATCATCTCCTCGGCACGTGCCAGAGCGTGCCGGTGAACGGTCCGCTGAGTTGACTTCCAGAGGACCTGTCCCCGATGGGAGAAGCACGCTTGGTAGACGGTGCTCCCCTTGTTCAGATGGACACTAAACCTCATATTAGTCCTCCTGAAGCACCACAGGGGTCGATCCGTGGTGCCCCAAGTATCCAAGCACCTGAGGAGCACCGAACGTCACACCCAACTAGAGGACCATCCATCACCACCCTAATTATCCAAAAAACACCCGGGTCAGGCGTGTTCGAGGGAGTAAAAATGACGCGCCTGACAAGGAGAAACACCCAAACAAGGCTACGCCAAAAACACAACAAACTTTCGTAACACGTTGAGAGGCGGTTACTTATGCCAAAACCCCGCTCCTCAAGGTGTCTTTTGGATGCCCGGAGCTTATCCGCGTCAGGACGATCAGGGGCGTCAGGGGCGCCAGCGATCCTCGAAACGATGGTGCGAATCCAAGAAGCAACACTTATCCAAAAAGCCGGCACCGAACAACCAGCGAACCCGAACTGCCACGCAATCATCACGAGCCTTTCGTGATTACGGCCACCAGGGCGGCCGCTGTGCGGGGCCCCAAAAGGCAACAAAAAACCCGCACGGTCATCCAGGTGCGGGCCTCAGCTCGGGTGTCATGCACCCGGGGCCGAGGACACGTTGTCCTCGGCCTCCGCAACGGCGGTGGGGCAGTCATGTTCGCCTGCCATAGGGACACGGTCGCCTTGCACGTTCTAGGTGCGCAGGACTCACACCGGGCCCCCCTGTCGGCACTCGTGCGGCCTCTCCTGTTTCATTTGGCCGACGTCCGACGCTGTGTATCTTACTCATCTCCTACAGGCTTGTCAACGGTTTTAATGACATTATTTGTTGCAGATGTTATTCGCCGCGATCTAGCCGAGCCGGTGGGAGCCGGTCGCCGAACTACGCGAGCTGCTCACATTCAGTCCGTAAGATAGAGAGTGAAGTAGGGCTTTTAGGAATGCGTATAGTTGGTTTAATCAGCAGATAGAGGCGTGGACAATATTACCAACCCCTATGCATTTCTCTGTGTCGTCAATATTAAGGACTATATGGAGTTCTCAAAGTGCGTTTATAGGAGTGCTGCCATATTCGTTAGTCAGATCTTAGCTGAGACCGAGGTGACGCAGCAAAGTCCATTCAGTTGCTATAATGGAGAGTGTAGTAGAGAGTGTAGTGGAGAGTGTAGTGGAGAGTGTAGTAAGGTTCAATACGAGATTTCTATAGGCCGGGGGTTGCCGTATTCATGCACCTCGGCCCCCATCAATGCAGGTAGAAACCGTCGTAGTCCGGGTCACTGTTGCGGAGACCGTGCTGGTTGATGTCCCAGGGCCGATTGGCATGACGGCCCCAACCGATCTCCCGGTCGCCCACCGTGCAAGGTCCCCAACGAATGAACATGCCGAACTTGGCATCCCGGAACCAGTGCATCCGGGCGTCGCGTTGCTCGGTGGTCTCGTGGATTTGCGGCACCTGGCTGAGATCAACCACCTGGTCTTTGTTGGTTTGGGCCTGAACGGTAGGCACGGCAGTGGCAACGGCGCAGATAGGACTTTTCTGGCTGGGCGAGACAATGCGGAATGGTGCGAAGCCAAAGGCCAGCGCGAGCGGAGAGCCGGGAGTCCAGAGGGCGACAGCCCCTCTGGTCGAAGCTATTTTCGGCTGGCGTGGAAATCCCACGGCTGGACAGGGCGGCGGTCGTCTGCCGTCCGTAGCGCTACGGCGGGCGCGGCAAGCCAGATGGCGTATGCGAGCTGGACGGGCCACTAGGTCCACCAGATCCTCGGCTAGATCGTGCGGCCAATCTAGCAAAAGGGGGACCATCGAAAACGCCCAGGGAATGGAGGCCCCCGCCCCCCCCCCCCCATGACGACCGAGCCGTAGGGCCATGGCGGGGACGAGCTTACGCTGGGAGAGATCGAGCGGATTGCGATTGGGCGACAGCGCGGTGGTCTCATTGTTCCCCATCTTCAACGGGCCGGGCTGGCCCTATGCCAAATCTGATCCCGCGTTGTCTGGCTCCTGGCACAAAGGCTTGGCGGATTGGAGAAAACCTTGTTGGATTGGAATTCGGTATCCCCAGGCTTTCCCGAGAGGTAAGTTGTCCAGATGAGCGATCAAAAAAATGACGTCGGAAAGTCTCGGCCGGCATTGGTGAAAGGACACTTCCGAGTGGATCCTTGGGCCAAGAGCGTGATTCTGAGGAAACTTGTGGTCCGGCCTGAGTTTTTTCGGCTCCTTTCTTCCGGCGGCCGCACAAGGCCCCGCGGAGAATCCGGGCTGGAAAGCCCGTCGTCTGGAGCCAAACCGCAGCCAGACGATGGAGCAACACCGACCCCAAAAAAGGCGGAGTGATCGGTGGGCGAACGGGTCAACCTAATGGGCAATTCCTCCAGCAGGGCGCCACCACGCACACACTTGGGCGAGGCACGCGTCGCGCAACCGAAACCAACGTCAACGCGAGCATTCCATGGACCCCAACCGATTGAGCCAGATTCCCGATTCAGAGGCCCAGCGACCTCTAGTGGCTCTTTCGACGCCAGCCGGACATGACCTCAATGACGTGGTTGTCCGTCTGCGGTGTTATGAGCCAAACTCGCTTCAACTCGAATTGACGGGCGAAGATTTGTGCCGCAACTCCCTGTTCCTTGGCACGGTGGGCTCAGGCAAGACCACGACGATGAACCCCCTCCTACGCGACCTTATTTTCTATCGCGCTTCCGATCCCCAACGCCGCATCGGATTGTTGGTCATTGACTCGAAGATGGACGAGACGGTCCCCAAGATCCAGACGTGGGCCAACGCGGCTGGGCGACAAGGCGACTTGCAGCTTCTCTCGCCGAGTTCGGAGTATTACTATGATTTCCTGGCGGACGTGAACTCCTTTGCACTGATTGACGAGGTCGTGGACAAGATTGTATCAGAAGAACCGCGGAAGTCGGCTGGCGTTGCACCAGGCCTCGGGCCCGTCAAGAATGGCCACGCCCGGCTGTTGGAGCGGGTCGGGAGCCTCCAGGCCAACGGAGGCGTCGTACGCGTGGCGAGCCATGTCCAAGGCCACCATCATCGGATAGCGCAGCAACGGGCGCGCGGCCTGCCAGCGGGCTTCGAAAGCCGCCTCCCCGCCCAGACCGCCACCCACATTCCAACCAAGCCAATCACTCAAGTCCGTGCTCAGCTTAGTGAGGACCACGCGGGCGCGCCCGGCTCGATATTTGGCCTTATGGTGCAATCGCTGGAGGAACGCGACCGGATTGGTGACCCGCGCCGCTGGGTCGAACAGACCAGCGCATCGCTTCAGTCGCTGGTCGGGATGGATGTCGAAGGAGTCGGTGCCAACCCGTGCCGAGACCTGATTCCCGTAGCCGAGAAGCAACCGGCCGACGTTCGACCTGCCCAATTCCGGACCACCCGCCTGGACACTGCGATCGCGGTAGCGCATGGCGGACCTGGGCAAGGCGCTGAACTGGCCTCCCTCGCGCAGACGCCAGCCCAGATGCCGACGCACCGCGCTGGCCGGTTGGCATTCCTGGGGCGCGTGCCGAACTTGGACGAACTCCAAATGAACCGGCTGCTCGGCACGGTCCGCCAATTCCAGCGGAAACTGCTCCGTGAGCCCCTGCAACTGCCTCCGGCCCAAGCCCGCCAGCGCCAGCGAGCGCAGGAGGGTCGAAGTAGCAACACCCGCTGGCAGCAGGTTCCACCGCCGGAGGCGCCCCGGCCCAAGCGTGAAATTATATTCACGATCGTCGAGGTGCCGGACGTTCGTCAGCAAGAGCCGTTCGAAGTGCATCTGAGGCAGCCTATCCCAGGGACTCGGTCACTACGACACTTTCCCGGAGCTGATTGCGCAGGATCACCCCCGAACTGGCGCCCCACCCACCATTCGGGCACCCTTCCTCTCCGCGTGCAGGGGGCAGAGTGTACAAGCCGCCGAGTTGCCCGCCGAACAGCAGCCCGTTAGCACCACGCCCATTTGCGGTGGGCGATACGGCAAATCGGACATTTGGCTGCGTTTGGCGGGACCCAAGGCTTGCAAACGCCGGCAGGAACGCGGACGATTCACCTGTATAGCGTAGTATCCGTCCCGCACGTCGGGCAGCAAGTTGCTTGAGCAGCCTGCGCGGTTGGGACCCGTTCAGCGCCGAGGACCGTGCATGTTTTATTTCAACACATTTGATCGCAGGGCCGGGAAACGCTGGCAGGGCCTCGCTGAGGAGTGTCAGCGACGGCTGGCCGAGCAGCGCATCGTGCCCGGGGACCCCGGCACGATTCTAAAAGACGCCCAGACTTTGCTCGAGTTCATCGGTCCTCGGGGCATCGTTACCAAGAGCCGCAACTCGACGTTTCCAGCGGAGAACCTGCCCGAGCTCAACGCTAAGGTCGGCCATCCCATCCAGTTGGCCTTGAAGCGGGCCCTGCTTCGGGATTACCCGAACTTGGCGGGGCTCTTTATTCTCCTACGGGTCATGGACTTGGTCGAGGTCAGGGGCAACCGCGTGGTGCTGGGCCGCGCAGCCCTCGAGTTCTGGCCGGGCCTGAACCCAACCGAGCAGTATTTCGCCTTGATCGAGGCGCTGCTGTTCGAGGCGCGATCGTCGGTGCTGGGTGGCGCACGCCTTCGGTACGACGACCCGGGTATCGAAATGGTGCCGTGGTTTCTGGGGCAGTTGACAGAACGCTGGTTGGACTTTGATCCCTACGACTCCATTTGCAGGCTCGGACCCCGCGGCGAAATCCCACCCTGGCGCCTGTTCGCGCAACAGCAATTGGGCCTGATCGAGATCCGGCCGCGGCCATCAGCGGTGGAGGAACGGCGGTGCTGTGGCGGTCGCGGTTGGCTGATCGGCGGTGCCAAACTGACCCCGTGGGGAACGGCCGTGACCTGGGCATTACTCGAGTTTTTGAAAGAAGATGCCCAGGAATCCCAGGAGACTGAGATCGGCGCAACCGGGCGGGGCACGGGCGAGTTGCCGTTCGAAATTCTCCAGGGTGACGTTCCCGGAGCCACTCATCGCGCCGAAGCCGGGCCGGGCGACGCCTCAGAGGGTGTTGCGTCGGAGGCAAACGAGATGCGGCCCGGTGACGGCCCGGATGGATCCGGGCCGGAGCCCGGGTATGGGGTTCTGCAACCTGTGTTCAAGCCGTTCTTCCCGGAATGGCAAACCATGTATGCGCCGGGAAGGCGCGAGGTCCGAACGGGCACGCACATCTTTAAGGTCACCCTCGCCGGTTGGCGGGGAGGGGGCGGCGGCATTTGGCGCCGGTTGGCAGTGCCCGCAGCCACCTCTCTGGACGGGTTGGCCCAGGCGATCCTCGACGCCTTTGGACTCGATGCGGAGGACCACCTCTACGACTTCCGCTATCGTGACCAGCGCGGCAAGAGCCGCGTCTATAATCACCCTTACACCAACGATGGACCCCTAACTTCGGAAATCACCGTCGGCCAAACCGATCTGGCGCTCAAAGCCGAAATGGTTTTCACGTTCGACTATGGTGATTATTGGCAGTTCAAGGTGCGCTTGGAGAGTTTCGATGCCCCACGCCCCAGATCAAGCCGCCCGAAGGTGATCGAGTCCGCCGGCAAAGCCCCGGAGCAATATCCCTCAGCCGAGTGAGGGCGCCATGCTTCAGGGCATGCACCCAGACGCCGCCGGCAGGTGTTCCAGCCAGATCGATGGAGGGCACTACCGGCTCGGGCCGCGATTCGGGCCGGCGCGGGTCGGATACGTCCACCAGCTAAAGCCCGTGCTCATCGGGCAGGTAAACCGGACTTTGGCTCACCATCAGCGGTTCCACTCCCGGACCGCTTGACGGCGCGCAAGCGTAGCGTGGCCGGCTCGAGCCCTGCCGAAGAGGCCTCCAGCCGGATGGAGCCGGTCTTTTGACCCGCCCCGACGATGACCAGGCATTTGCCGTTGAAGGCACGGCGGTAATCGGCCTTGTCGGGGTCGTGGTCGCCCGGGTTGCCGTTGCCCACGCCCGCGACGTGGCCGGCGCCGCGCACGGTGAAGGCGACCAGGCTGTCGGCGGTGGGCACGATTCTGCCCTGGGCATCGAGCACGTCCACTTCGACCGGCGACAGGTCCTCGCCGTCGGCTGTCAAACGGGTCCGCTCGGTCCGCAAACGGAGCGACGCCGGGGCGCCGGTGGTGGCCACTACATCGGCTGCCGTGACCTTGCCCGTTGCGTCATAGCCCTTGGCCATCAAGGTGCCCGGGGCGTATTGGACCGTCCATTGCGCGTGCCCGTAGCGGGGCATGTCCCTGGCGCCCAAGCTGCGGCCATTGAGGAACAGCTCGACGCGTTGGCAGTTGCTGAAGGCGACGACGCGGATGTCCCGTCCTTCCTTGCCCGGCCAATTCCAGTGCGGCATCAAGTTTACGACGGGCTGCGGCCGCCACCAGGCGCGGTAGTAATAATAATTGTCCTTGGGAAAACCGCACATGTCCATGATGCCGAAGTGGCTGTTGATGCTGGGCCATTCGCAGGGGCTGGGCTCGCCTTTGTAGTCGAAGCCGGTCCAGACGAAGCTGCCCGCCATGAACGGCCGTTGCGCCACAGATCGCCAGGTCTCGTCGGTCATGTTGTAGGAACTCACAAAGGCCTTGGCCCTGTCCTCGGCATATTCGCCGCGGGTGGTGGTGGTGCTCGCGGTCTCGCTGGCGAACATGGGCATGTCCGGGTGCTCGCGGTGGAAGCGGTCATAGACTTCGATGCTGTAATTGACCCCCATGAGGTCTTCGACGCCCGTGAAGCCGTTTCCGAACCAGCCGCCGTTCATGGCGCTGGTGACGGGCCGGGTCGGGTCCCATTGCAGCACGGCGGCCTTCATGGCGGCGAAGACGCGCCCGCCGGCGGGGCTGCCGGCCTCGGGTTG
>Ga0187853_10004325_pt1 | contig 10463 bp, 11 predicted proteins | sample June2016WEW_6_10_2_FD_132417 | JGI IMG/M metagenome (GOLD analysis project Ga0187853, IMG submission 132417) | Peatland microbial communities from SPRUCE experiment site at the Marcell Experimental Forest, Minnesota, USA - June2016WEW_6_100 | ecosystem: Environmental > Terrestrial > Soil >...
CGTTCCGACTGCCTTGGGCCGGGTGAAGTACTACCAGAAGCGCAATTATGTCGCTTATCTCTCTCATCGTAAGTCAAAATTGGACCGACTTGCTATCCTATTCGCCAATGTCGCGCTGTAATGTTAGGGAGTGAAAATATTGTAAGTGAGATCACATTTATCAAAACAGCAGCACAATCTGCAGAACTATTACCAAGCGTTACAGATTATGTCTTATGGTATGCAAAGAATAAGGATGTTGTAAAGTATCGTCAGATATATCGTGATAAAGCCGATATGGCTACGCTAAAAGATGCATACTCGTGGACCTTGCTCTCGGATGGTAACTATCGTCATGCTACTGAAGAAGAAATATCTGACTCCAGTTTACTTCCTGCTGGTGCAAATTTGTATCGATTTAGCCCTCTTACTTCACAAAGGCCGCCAGGAAATTTTCCAGTAACATTTGAAAACAAGGAATATGGCCCAGGAAAACAGTTTTGGAAAACTCATTCGGAAGGATTTGCTAGGCTAAAAATAGCAAATCGCCTACAAAGTTCTGGAAGCACGTTATTTTTTCGACTGTTACTCAATGATTTTCCTGCTGTTGCGATTAATAATAATTGGAATGACACTCAGGCAAGTTTTGGGGAAAAAGTTTATGTTGTTCAAACATCAACAAAGGTTATTCAACGCTGCATGGTAATGGCTACCGATCCCGGCGACCTGGTGCTCGATCCCACCTGCGGCTCCGGCACTACCGCCTACGTAGCCGAGCAGTGGGGCCGGCGTTGGATTACCATTGATACTTCTCGTGTCGCCATTGCCCTGGCGCGCACGCGCTTGATGTCTGCCCGCTACCCCTACTTCCTGCTTGCTGATTCGAACGAAGGCCGCAAGAAAGAACGGGAACTCAACCCACTCGCTAATCTTGGCGAAGAAAAGCCAGCTGAGGTTAGCACTATGGGCGATATCAAGCGCGGCTTTGTCTATGAGCGCGTTCCGCATGTTATTCTCAAATCCATTGCCAACAATGAAGAAATCGACTCCATCCACGAAAAATACCATCCCCGCCTCGAAGAATTACGCCTCAAGATCAACCAGGCGGCCGGTAAGGAGTGGCAGGATTGGGAAATCCCGCGTGATAATCCGGTAGGGGCGACTGGCTGGTCGCCCTTGCTCCAGGAGTATTGGAACCTGCGTCGTGATCGCCAGAAGGAGATTGATGTCTCCATCGCCCGTCGAGCCGACACCGAGTTCCTCTACGACCAGCCTTACGAAGAACCGCGCCGCATCCGGGTGGCCGGGCCGTTCACCGTCGAAAGCCTGTCCCCGCACCGTGTCCTGACTCCCGATGACCCCGCCACATCCTTCCGTGAAGATGTGCTTAATACTCAGGACTTCGCCGGGATGATCATCGAAAACCTGCGCACGTCCGGCGTCCAGAACACCATCAAGAAAGAACGCTTGAAGTTCGACCGTCTGGAACCCTTCGCCGGAACGTGGATCCACGCCGCCGGGGAGTATACCGATAAGGATGGTAAAAGCCATCGGGTGGCCGTCAGCATTGGCCCCGAACTCGGCACCGTTGGCCCGGAACAGGTCAAGGAAGCTGCCAAGGAAGCCGTTACAGGTCTCGGTTTTGACGTGCTGATTGTTTGTGGCTTTGCTTTCGACCCGCATGTCTCGGAGGAGGCCAAGCGCTACGGCACACTGACCGTCCTGCCGGCCCACATGAACCCCGACCTGGCCATGGGTGACGAACTGCTCAAGAAGACCGGTGCCGGCAACCTGTTCATGGTCTTTGGCGAACCCGACCTGGAGATCAAGAAGCAGGATGGCAAGATTACCGTCCATCTCAAAGGCCTGGATGTCTATGATCCAACCACCGGCGAAGTCCGCTCCAATTCCACCGACGATATCGCCTGCTGGTTCATCGACACGGACTACAACGAAGAAACCTTCATCGTCCGGCACGCCTACTTCACCGGCGCGGATCAGCCTTACGAAAAACTCCAGCGCGCCCTGCGGGCAGAGATCGACGAATCCGCTTGGAGTGCGTTGTATTCAACGACTTCTTATCCCTTTGATTTACCAAAGACTGGCAAGATTGCGGTCAAGGTAATCAATCATTATGGGGATGAGGTGTTGAAGGTGTATGAGGTGTGAGGAAAACCATTAATAACCATAATTGAAGGTGTTAAATGAGCCTGGAAGCCGAGTTTACCCAAGCCCTGGAAGGCACGGTCGAAGCCGCCAGGGCCCGCGGCTATATCCCCACCTACTTCATGCAAATGTTGAGCGAACACGGCGGTGTGGAAACTGCCAGGAGGCTATTGGCAAAGTCCGAGCCGCAAACGGGCTTGTTTGAGTTATGGAACCTGGGTATTTTGCATGAATCTATGGAAGCGGTCATTTGCGATAACCCCAGGTATCAATCGCTCTTTACTCAAGAAGAGATTAACGAAGCCCATCGTAGGCTGGAAGAATTAAACTATTTCAAGAAAGGAAAATGATCATGGCCGGCAAATACACTCCCCTCGAGCATTATTTACGTGGCTTGCCCGAAAGCCAGCGCGAAGTTACCTTGCCATTTGCACAGATCGAGCGGGTATTGAATGACAAATTGCCTCCTTCTGCCAATAAGCATCAGGCCTGGTGGGCTAACCAGGTGAAGAAGGGCTCTCATGTTGAGTCACAGGCGTGGATGGATGCGGGTTGGAAAGTAGACAGTGTTAATTTCAACCAGAAATGGGTCCGCTTTCACCGCGCAAGGTGATCCCACTGATGAGACCCTAAAGAGCTTGCCCCCGGAGGGGGTTTTCTTTGCTGTCAATCATCTTGTATGCAATATTGAGTCCATGCAAAATTTTGCTGGGATATTAAGGTATGTGCCCGTCACCTTACAGATGGCGGGCACATGCTCCATTATTATGTATTCTTCCCACCTTTTGATCCTCAAAACCCCCCTTTGTTTGCAAAAACAAGCCCAAAATCGCAGAAAACAACCCCTTTTTTAGGCACATCAATTCCGCCGCCGTCACCTCCGTATCCGCCCTCGCCTCCCTCCAGCCTCCAATTCTGCACGAAACGCATTAAAACCCCCAAATTCTGCGCCAAATCGCCTTTTTCTTCCCTCAATGCTCACTATTCTCTACTCACTGCTCTCTTTTCCCGTTTTTGTTCCTCATAGAATTCAACCAACGATCCCTCCCACCCCCTAAAAACGGGGTTTCCCGCCTGTCCCGCGGAGCTCTCCCGCGGGATTTCCCCAATCCTCAATCTCAAATCTAAAATCTAAAATCATCAATCCCTGCTCATCTTCTCTCTGCTCTCTGCTCTCTTTTCTCTATCCCTTCTTAATGCGGTAAAATACTCTCATGCAATCCTCCCTCGAAAAACTGCGCAAATTCTTCCGCCTCGAGCACGGCAACGGCTACGCCAACACCGCCGTCATTGGCGGGCTGGCCAAAATCCTCGATTACTGGGAAGGTGAAGCCCGCAACCAGGCCGTCCCCGAGCCGCTCATCCAGGCGGTCGGATCCACCCTGCGCCTCTATGCCGACCAGACCCCCGAAGTCCGCCGCCTCGAACTGCTCACCCTTTGGAAAGAGGTCCAGGCCGAATTTCCCGAGGCCGCCCCGCAGAAGAAACCCCTCCCGCCCGTTCCTGCCCCCACCGAACCGGTCGAACCCGTTACCGTTCCTGGGCCGCAGCCGCAGCCTCTCTCTGAAACGCTGCCCGAGCCGCCCATATCATTACCGCTTGAATCTGATTCGTCTCCATCCCCTGCTCCCCTCACCCCTGTATCTGATCCTCCTGCTCTCCTTCTCTCATCTTCCCTTCCTTCTTCACCCCTCCCCCCTGCATCGGTTTCCCCTTCTCTCCTTCCTTCCGCCCCACTTCCCCCTGCTTCTGAATCCCCTTCCCCCCGCCCTGCGCAGCCTGCGCATCCCACTCCCGGCCGCGCCGACTCGCGCCCTGGCGGCGTCACCAGCCAGCGTCCCATCGCCCTCAACGCCTCCCTCACCGTCCTGGCTGGCGTCGGGCCGCGCCACGCCAGCATGCTCACCCGCCTGGGCCTCAACACCCTCGGCGACATGCTCTACAACTTCCCGCGCCGCTACGAAGATTACAGCCAGCTCAAGCCCATCCGTGACGTGTTCTATGGTCAGCAGGTCACCGTCATCGGCGAAGTAACCTTGATAAATTCGCACCCCCTGCGCGGCGGGAAAATGACCATCACCGAGGTCGTCATCAACGACGGCACCGCCGCTCTGCGCCTCAGCTGGTTCAACCAGCCCTGGCTGGCCAACCGCCTTAAAGTCGGCGATGCCATCTCCGTCTCCGGCAAGGTCGAACAATACCTCGGCCGCCTGGTCATGAACAGCCCCGATTGGGAACCCGTCGAAGTCGAGAACTTGCACACCAACCGCATCGTCCCCATCTACCCGCTCACCGCCAACGTCACCCAGAAATGGCTGCGCAAGTTGATGCACCAGGTCGTCACCTACTGGGCCCCCAGGCTGACCGACCATCTGCCCGAGACCATCCGCACTGCCGCCGGTTTGCCCGACCTGTGCACTGCCCTGCTCCAGGCCCATTTCCCCGATTCCGACGAGAAATTACAGGCTGCCCGCCAGCGCCTGGCCTTCGACGAGATCTTCTTCCTGCAGACCGGTGTCCTGCGCCAGCGCCGTGACTGGCAGTCCCTCCCCGGGCGTCTCCTTGCAGTCGAGAATAAATGGCTCGATTCCCGTCTCGCCGCCCTTCCCTTCGCCCTCACGGCTGCCCAGAAAAAAGTCCTCTCCGAGATCCGCCTCGACCTGGCATCCGGCCAGTCCATGAACCGCTTGTTGCAGGGTGACGTTGGTTCCGGCAAAACCGTCGTGGCTGCCCTGGCCGCCGCCATCGTCAACGCCTCCGGCGCCCAGGCCGCCATCATGGCCCCCACCTCCATCCTGGCCGAACAGCACTACCGCACCTTCCTGAATATCCTGGCCTCCGAAAATGGGATTCTCCAGCCCGCCCGGATCCGCCTGCTGGTTGGCGATACTCCCGCCGCCGAAAAGGACGAGATCCGCCTCGGGCTTGCCGATGGCACTATCCTGATCGTCATCGGCACGCATGCCCTGCTCGAAGACCCGGTCGCCTTCAAGGACTTGCAGTTTGTCACCATTGATGAACAGCACCGCTTCGGGGTCGAGCAGCGCGCCCTCCTGCGCTCCAAGGGCACCAACCCGCACCTTCTCGTCATGACCGCCACCCCCATCCCGCGTTCCCTCGCACTCACCGTCTATGGTGACCTTGACATTTCCGTCATGGACGAGCTGCCCCCCGGCCGCCAGCCCATCCAAACCTATGTCCTCTCCCCCACCGAACGCGAACGCGCCTACACCCTCGTGGAAAGCCAGGTCAAGAGCAGCCACCAGGCCTTCATCATCTACCCGCTGGTGGAAGAGAGCGAAAAGAGCGAATTGCTCGCCGCCACGCAGGAACATGACCGCCTGCAAAAGGATATCTTCCGCAAGCTGAAACTGGGTCTCCTGCACGGCCGCATGAAGCCTGACGAGAAGGACGCCGTTATGCTGGCCTTCCGCGACCGCCAGTACGATATCCTGGTATCCACCACCGTCGTCGAGGTCGGCGTGGATGTGCCCAATGCCACCGTCATACTGGTAGAGGGCGCCAACCACTTCGGCCTGGCCCAGCTCCACCAGTTGCGTGGCCGGGTCGGGCGTGCCGCCGCCCAGTCCTACTGCCTGCTCATCCCCGATCACGAGGATGCCGCCGAGAACCAGCGCCTGCAAGCCATGGCCGAAACCAACGACGGCTTCATCCTGGCCGAACGCGATCTGCAACAGCGCGGCCCCGGCGAGTTCCTCGGCACGCGCCAGGCCGGCTATGCCACCTCCCTCAGGATGGCCAACTTGGGCGATATCCAGTTGATCGAAAAAGCCCGCCAACAGGCCCAGGCGCTTTTTGCCCGCGACCCTGACCTGAAAAATCCCGAGAACGGTCTGCTGGCCGAAGCCCTCGGACGCTTCTGGGGTGGTGGGAAAGGAGATGTAAGCTAGATGGTCCGCGCCCTCTTCCCCGGAACGTTTGACCCGGTTCATTACGGCCACATCGATATTGCCACGCGTGCCGCCCGCCTCTTTGATGAGCTGGTGGTTGCCGTCTACGACCGGCCCCTCAAATCCTTGCTTTTTCTACCGGAGGAACGGATTGCTCTCGTCACCCAGGCCTTGCAGGATAACCCCCGCATCCGCGTCGTTAGTTATAGTGGCATGACCGTCGATTTTTGCCGCCAGATTGGTGCGCAGGTCATCGTACGCGGTCTGCGCGTCTTCTCCGATTTCGAGTTCGAGTTCCGCATGGCCCTCGCCAACCATCGCCTGGCCCCCGATATTGAGGTCGTCGCCTTCATTACCGACGAGGAACACACTTTCCTCTCCTCCAGCACCGTCCGCGAGATCGCCTCCCTGGGCGGGGACGTTTCCAGCATGGTGCCTCCTTATGTCAATGCAGCCCTCAAAAATAAACTAAAAGACCAGAGCGACCAGCAGGTTCGTCCTTTCGGTATTAAAGTATAATAAGTACATAATAACCATGTAATAACGTACTAACATGCAAACGTAGGTACGACTTCAGTCAGTACTTGCAAACGTAGTAACGACTTCAGTCGTTGCCTCCTTTATCGGTACCAATATTTATCGTTCCGGTCATAATAAGTACCAAAAATACGGGTAAAAATGCTATTCCAATCCTTTTTGGGAAGGATTTATAATTGAGGTGTTCCGCCTGTTCAAGCGGAGGAGATAATGGACATTCTTCACTTAGTTGACCGCCTGGAAGAACTCTTCAATAACAGCCGCGCCATCCCGCTGACCCACAATGTCATCGTCGATGAGGACAAGTTCCTGGATATCATTGACCAGATGCGCATCTCCGTCCCGGAGGAAGTGAAAAAGGCCCAGGAGGTCTATTCGAAAAAAGACCGCTACATGGCCCAGGCCCAGGAAGAGGCCAACCGCACCCTGCAGCTTGCCCGCGACAAAGCCAACGATCTGATCGATAAAGAGGCCCTCGTTTCGGATGCCAGGCGCCGCGCTGACCAGATCCTCGACCATGCCAACGCGGAAGCCGAAAACATCAAGGCCGGCGCCGATCAATATGCCCAGGAATCCCTGCAGAACCTGGAACATGCCATGGAACAGTTGCTGACCCAGGTGCGCAACGGTGTCCACCTGCTTGAAGAGAAACACCCCCCGGTTGAAGACTCCAATTCTCAGCAATAATTGGAAGACCTCCGCATCTTTTGCGGAGGTCTTCCTTAACAATGTTGTATTGTTTATAGTCGCCTGTCCCTGATTTTTTTGGGGATGTGCTTAATTTTTTACTAAATAACTGTCGACACCACACTCCGGATAACCATCACCACTTTACCTTTGATCTCCAGGGGCTCGTTCTTATTTACATAGATCGGGCCCATGGTGGGGTTGGCTGGCTGGAGCCGGTAGCGGTCCTTTTCCTTGTAAAAATACTTGAGCGTGGTCTCGTCCTGCCGCGGCAGCCAGATTGCCACCATGTCGCCGTTGCTCGCCTGCTCGGTGCGCTTCATGATGACAATATCTCCGTCATTGACCATGGCATCGATCATCGAGTCGCCCTTGACTTTGAGGGCAAATAATTCAGTGCCCTTCTCATCCACGGGCAGCAGGCTGCGGGCCACATCAACCCCGTCGATCTCATCGCCAATATATGTCTCACCCGCTGCCGGCACCTGGATGGGTAAGCCAGCCGCAATCGGGCCGAGGATGGGAACCTTGAATATACTGTGGGCCTTGGATCCACTCAAGCGCAATGCCCGCGAAAATTTAGCGTCCCGCTCGATATATCCCCATTCTTCCAGTTGCTTGAGGTAATAGGTGACAACCGAAGTAGATGAAATACCGGTCGCCTCCCCTATCTCCCGGATGGAGGGCGGGTAGCCTTTGCTCAACCGCTCATCTAGGTATTCGAGAATTTTCTGATGCCGCTGTGTCAATCCTTTACTCGTTCGGACCATGTGCACCTACCTTTCTCACAATCGCTCATTTGTGCTAAGAACGAATATACACGAACATACGTTCTGTGTCAAGGTTTTTAAGGTACCTAAAATCCGCTTAGGAATGCCGACTTCAGCTGCCTGACTCACCGAAGAATTGTGCCCAAGGTTTTTCGGGTCGACTGGATTTCTCAACGCAAACCATCGCGACGTTTTTGGAAGACGCTTCATTTGCTTTGATCCACCCATTCTTTATTGCAACCATCCAAACAACATGAAAACCGAATTTGTTGTATACTTTTTTTACCATTAACCCGGTCCTTCCACCGTCCGCATGGTAATTGTTAAAGGAGTCCCCATGTCCCGTCTGATTCTCGCCGCAGAACGCGTCCGGCGTGCTCGCCTGCTCATTCAGAAAGCCCGTGACCTGCCCGTCCCGCCCGACACCGAAGCCGGCAAATATAATTTCTCCTACGTGGCGCAGGTTAAAGCCCTCCTGCAGGATGCCCGTGACCTGATCAAGTATATTCCCAAGACCCCCAGCGCCACCTCCGAGATCAAAGAGCAGGTCAGCCAAATCCTCCAGGAAGCCGACCGGGCTAACCAGGAAATATTACATTAGCTGCGTGCCAACTTGCTTCAACCACCCAACACCAATGACCTTAAATATCTGTATCGCTTGTCGAACATCTGGGAATTTTGGGACTTTTGGAACTATTGGGTCTTTTCCCCTGGAGAGCCTCTTTGGATGCCTTTTCCGGAAGCTATGAAATTCGCTGGTCAGACCTGGATGCAAACAACCATGTCAATTATGCCGCCTATATAGACGCCGCGGGAGACCTGCGCTACCGTTTCTTTATCCTGCACGGATTCCCACCCGGGAGATTTGCGCAACTCGGCAATGGGCCGGTCTACACCGCTCTGCAAGCCCGCTTTTTACGCGAAGTCCGGATGGGCGAAACGATTACCATCACCTACACTCTCGCTGGCCTCTCCCCGCGCGGCTCCAGCTGGAAAGTTCATCATGACGTTCTTAAATCCAACGGCAAGCAGGCCGTCAACCTGGATCTGGAAGGGACCCCCCTCAATTTATCCACCCGCAAACCTGTCGCTCCAATACCCGAATTATTGGAGGCTTTTAACCTGATCCCGCGCACTCCGGATTTTGCCATCCTGCCCGAGCTACGCTGGATTAATTGATCAAATCTCCCGTCTGTCCGGCACGGGGTTGGATGCACCGGTGGATTGGGCCGGTGTTGCATTTATATATTCTTCCAATGCGATCTTTTTCGTGAACAGCGATCTCGGGAAGGTGGTCGCGATGGTCAGTAATAACCTTCCATACCCGCTCCGGTCGGCGAACATATCCACCAGCGCTTGGCTGACTGCTGGGCTCCGCAAGGCCAACTCGAACCAGGTTTTTTGGAATGGGTAAAATATCTTCCTCATCACGTTGCCCATTCGCAGGTTGTGGCCGATGGCTTGATTCACCCGCTCGGTATAGCTTTCGGGAAGCCCGGAAAGGATCGCCTGCGCTGCCAGACGTCCACTTTTGATCGCAAAGCGGATTCCCTCACCGGTGAACGGATCCACCAGGCCAGCCGCATCCCCCACCAATAAACTTCTCTGGGTGCCAAGCGGCTCTTCCTGGCCATAAATCGGAACCGGGTGCCCGTGACTGGACTGCCCTTGGGCCGGGATCCCAAAGCGCTGCATTACACGCTCTAAAACAGATTGCAGCTCCCCCGGTCTGGGTTTTAGACCGCCGATCCCGATGGATAAATGGTCTTTCTTTGGGAAGATCCAGATATATCCGGTCAGAATCTCACCAAAAATAAAGATTGGGTTTTCTGCAAACCGATGTAGGGTTTCCTCCGGCACCTCTGCTTCGACCTCGATTGCTCCGGCCATGGTTTTCTTTCGGCGCAGACCCAACGAACGGGCAATGAGGCTGTTTGCCCCGTCGGCTGCCACCAGATAATCCGCCTCGACCCGCTCCCCCCTGACGGTTTCAACACGGACCGTTTCGGAGTTTTCATCCACGGAGCGTACTCCTGCACCCTGCCTGACGTCGGCTTGCACGTGCTCTAATAAATAGGCATCGAACTGCTCCCGCATGACCATCCGCAAGCTTGAGCCCGCCACCGGGATGGTGACCACCTTGTCGCCCAGCACATACGAGATGGCGTTCACCCTGGATTGGATCACAGGCTCGAATGAAAAGGGAAATTGGTCCAGCACCCGCGCCGACACGGCCCCTCCGCACGGCTTATAGCGTGGCAGGAATTCCTTTTCAAGCACCAGTACCCTTCTTCCGGCCTGTCCCAGAAAAAAAGCGGCCGTGGCCCCCGCAGGGCCACCGCCGGCAATGATTACATCATATCTTTGGGACATTTATGGCTATCACCTTTCTGGTGAATACAAATTACGGATA
>Ga0187853_10004329_pt1 | contig 10458 bp, 6 predicted proteins | sample June2016WEW_6_10_2_FD_132417 | JGI IMG/M metagenome (GOLD analysis project Ga0187853, IMG submission 132417) | Peatland microbial communities from SPRUCE experiment site at the Marcell Experimental Forest, Minnesota, USA - June2016WEW_6_100 | ecosystem: Environmental > Terrestrial > Soil >...
AAATAATTCAGTTGTTGACAACTGTCACGACCAATGTTACATCGTCTATCATGAATGTAACCAATATGTCTTTTGCCATCGGAAATAATCAGAATTGGAGTTTTGAATATGTTTTGATTGTTGGGAATACCATGTCTGTCAATACTGCTACAAATGTTGGGATGGCTTTTGGACTTGCTTCAAATATAACCTCGAATATAGTTCCAGCTTGTACAGTCGCTCTTTTAGGAGAAACTAGCAGTGTAACAATGGCTCAAACTATTACTTCATCGCCAAATGGAGTTAGTTCTTACGGATTTTTAGCCCAACCATCCAATGGTATGCAAATTATGAAGGGTAGTGTTAACACCATCCCCATTAGCTCAGGTTCAGTGACAGCCACAACCAGTGGAACGACCATGACAGCCAGCGCAACTACTTGTCCTGTTTTTGCATCAAGCGCTGCCGCATTAGGAGCTACAATTACTTTTCCAAGCGGGGCATCCGCGACAATAACGGGCTGGACCAGCACCACAGTTGTAACTTTATCAGCTACACTTAGCATTTCTTCTTCCACTGCATTTACCTACGGGAGTGGGGCCTGCACTATTTATCCATGCTTTAAGCCATATACTGCTTCCACAGTTACGGTTTGGGGCGGGGAGGCAAATTCATACGCCATATTTACACGAATTTTCTAATGAAAAAACTTTTACTTGGAATTCCTACGTATAAATCTATCTGCGCCCGGGCTTTTGCTTACCAGATGGGAATGCTTTTGGACGGTGTTAATTCAGGATTGGTAAAGCGGCTCGAAGTTGATTGTGATATGTATGTTACTATGGCACGTAATACAATGTGTAAAGGCGCTATTGAGGGATGGAAAAGGGGAGAGATTACCCATTTATTAATGGTAGATGATGATGTGTTAATTCCTCCGGGAGGTATTGCAAAGCTTGCTTCCCATGATTTCCCGGTAGTGAGTGGGGTTTATTATAACAGTAATTTAGACCCTGTGGTTTATGACTTAAATCCGTTCACTCTCTATAAGATAATACCTTCCAGTGGCATAATTGACGCAGATGGTGTAGGCGGCGGATGTGTTCTCATTGACTGTGCGCTATTGCAACAGATGGCTGAAAAATTTGGTAATGAGTGGTGGTTTCAAAATCAGATAGTCGCATCTGATGTAAAAGATAAGGCGGAAACATATCTTGGTGAAGATGTCTTCTTTTTTATGCAGTTAAAGAAAATGGGAATTCGAGTCAAAGTGGATTGTGGTGTTCAGTGTGGACATTTAGGTGTAGCCATAGCTGACCGGGGAATATATGAGATTAAGCATGGGATACGCAAGGTTGAGTTTAAAAGTAATGTATGACAAGTCCCCTATTCTCAGTTGTTTCAATTGCAAAGAATGAAAGTAAAACCCTTCCTCGTCTGGTCTCCTCCCTGGCTGAATTCAAGGCTCGGGGCGGTGAGATAATCGTGGTCGATACCGGCTCGACTGACGGAACACCTGAGATTGCGCGCAAGCTGGGCTGCACTGTTTTTGAGGAAGGCCCGCGCTTTATGCGGGTGCTGAATGCAGATATTGCCGGCAAGATCAATGCAAAGTTTGTCGAGGCTGACGAACCGGCCATTGTGAAAGATGGGGACAAACTTTTTAATTTTGCTGCCGCCCGTAATTTTGCCGCCAGCAAGGCCAGTCATGACTGGATATTCGTGCTGGATTGTGATGAAGCGTTTACCCGGCTTGATATTGATGCGGTTACTAGAGCAATGGAGACTCCCAAGGCAGCTATGCTGGAATGCGAGTTTGTTTTTGCTCACGATCAGTTTGGTCAGCCCATTATCCAATTTCGTGTGGGGCGATGTTTTAATCGTCTTAAATTTCACTATAATCCTGAGTGCATAGTCCATGAGACTGTTTCGGCGCATACTGGTGCTGAGACTATCGCTGTTTATCTTGGGCCGGATGCCCTTAAATTTGAGCACTGGCAAAACCAGCAAACCAACCGCAATGGTTATTTGGTTGGACTTGCGCTGGACTGTTATCTTCATCCTGATAATGATCGAAATTCGCATTATTTTGCGCGAGAACTAATGTATAAGGGCCGCTACCAGTCTGCAATTAAGGAATTCCAGCGGCATATTGCGATGAACAAATGGCCGGTCGAGCGTGCGCAAAGCATGGTTTACATTGGCGATTGCTGCAAGGTATTGGGGAAAGTTGAGGAGTCCCTGGACTGGTGGAATAAAGCTTTCCTGGCAGATGGCACCCGTCGGGAGCCGCTAATGCGTTTAGCCCACTATTTTTTTGAAAAAGACGATAAGCATAAGACAGCGGCCTATGCTTCGGCGGCACTTGTCCTCCCGCGCATCGGCGCTTACATGGATAATGAGAACCACTATCGACAGGAGCCGCATGAATTACTTTATTGGGCGCTTTGGTGGTTGGGGGATAAGGGGGGTAGTGCATATCATTGGCGAAAGGCTATAGGGTATCAGCCTCGCAATCCAAAATATCTTCACGACGCTCAGTTCTATAATCAGCACGTCACTATTTGCATCCCTACACTGGGCCGGGAAGAAGAGCTTAAGCGATTGTTGGAGTTGATCCCAAAGACTGTTGAATATCCCGATTACGATGTGATCGTGGAGCAGGACAGTTTTGAAAGTCGAGTTGGTGTGCCACGCTTGTTAAAGAAAATGGTTGAGAAATCGAAGGGGGACTTTGTAGTGTTCTTGGGAAATGACTGTATTCCCCGGCCCGGCTGGCTTCGTATAGCGATGGAGGCCATGCGAGATCGGTTTTGGGACGCTGGGGGTTTAGTGAGTTTCAACGGGGGATATTGGCACGGAGAATTTGCAGATCATTTCCTTATCTCCAAAAAACTATTACCAATGCTTAACGGGGAAATTTTTCACTGTGGCTATAATCATTGCGGATGTGACGAGGAACTTACCGCACGCTGCAAACAGGCCGGGAAATACTTTTGGTGCGAGGCGGCAAAAGTCGAACACGATCATCCGTGCAAAACTGGCGTCTCAGATCAGATTTATGAATTAGGCCGCAGTCATCAAGCTGAGGATAAGGCGCTATTAGAGCGGCGGGCTAAGGAGATTGGATTTCCTTGTCCTCCTCCGTATTACTCACGACCCGTGAAGGCTGACGACCCGGAAAATTCACGAAGTCTCATAAGCTACTTTATAGAAAACGTATGAGTTGGACAACCTCAGAAGCCTTTAAAGAAATTTCAAAAGGGGATGCTGCGGCTGAGGATTTTATGCGCAGATTTTATTGTTGGGTTCACATGCGCGACGACCTTATTGACAAGGATAAGGTTGTGGCTCCTGACGTGGCGGCGGGTTTTGATCTTACACTCTTACATGCTTTTGCTCAGAATTCTTTTTTCCAAAAGAATCAGGATTATCTTTGGCCGGTGCTGATGACGAGCGCATTGGCCTGGGTTGCTTCGGAGGATCGTCAGCAAAGTCAAGATGTTTTGGAGCGCATTATAGCCCAAATTTTGAAATCTGAATATGTCAATGTATTTTTTGCAGTAGCTTTCCTTGTTGGGGGGTGGGATCATGCAGTCAAAATGTCAAGACAATTCAGAGAGTATGCTTTTGATAATGAGCTTGTCAAAACCCAAAAAATCGGGCATACTAAAGAAGAAGGGTGACGCATGAGTTTTTGCAATTCGACACAAAGCGAAAATAGCCAAAATAATGACCAGTGGGCAAACCCTCTGGGGCCAACATCCATTGGCCCCAATGGTAAGCCTATTTTCAGTCCTTCGGGCGCTGCACAATTGGGCACTCAAGCCCTGAATTATTTAGGGGGTTCAATGCCGGCCATGAACCAGGCCGGTCAAGCTTCCGCAGCGGCCTTACAGAGAGCAGCCGCATCCCCCGGATGGGGCGCAGCGCAAACAAATGCGGCTCAGACGGCTGCGGGTGACTATTTGGCCGGCAGCCCTCAATTGAACAGGTCTTTGGCTCAAACTCAGGCTGCTGCGGGGGCAAGTGCTGCGGATGCTGCTGCACGCGAGCGATCAATGTTTGCCAAGAATGGCATGGGTTGGGGGACGCCGGCGCTTCAAGCGACCCAGGCCACGACTGCTCAGGCAAACGAAGCAGCGGCACAGCAAAATGCCTTGGCATATTTGCAGAATTATCAGGCTGAACGTGGAGCGCAGAATCAGTCGGGTCAGATGTTGCAGCAGGCACTTTCTGCCCCATTGAGCTATCTTGGAGCGGTGCCAGGGGCTTATTCGAGTGGTATGTCTGCCGCTGCACCCCTAATCAGCGGTCTAGGATCAGGCGGTCAAATTTATAGCACGGGAACTACGGGTGGTGGACAATATAATCCTAGCATTGAATCAGACATTATGAATTCGATCCCATCATTCTAATTATGAATTTGTTTCAAAATCAAGCCGGAGCACAGCAACAAGGTTTTCTACCTACTTTGAACTACCTCGGAAATGTTCCGACAGGAAGTGCGCCTGTCTCTCCTGGCTTTACAATGTCAAATCCCGGAGGGCCGGCAAAACCGGATTTTTCGACGTTAGGTATGTTAATGATGCAAAATGCGGCTAAAAAAGGCGGTGGGTTTTGTGGGCCTTCTGCTGGCGCGGCTGCTGATACAGCAGGCGGAGCGGCTAGTGGCGCGGCTGGCCCGATTTCCGCAGCCGCTTTATCACCTGTTTAAAACTTATGCCTTTCTCATGGAATAACGACAATGCGGCTGCTTCGGCGAATATGGGCCGGGCATTGAGTAGTTTTGGCAATTTGGCTAATCTCCTATATGAGAACCAAGTCACAAAACCTGCTGTTCAAGCGCAGACGGCTCAGACTCAAGCACAGACTGAGCTTATTAAACAACAACAGCAAATTCAGGAACTTCAAAGACAGACATTTCAACGCCAAGCACTGGCTGCGGGTCAATCACATGATGATGCTAGTATTAACGCTGAGGTCAATGGGGAACCTACGCCAACCAGCACGCCTTCAACCGGCACGCCTTCAACCGGCACGCCTCCAACCGGCACAGCGCCTCCAACCGGCACGCCTCCAACCGGCACAGCGCCTCTTGGAACTGGGGCGGGTAAAGTAAGGACTGACGCAATGCGGGGCCGTTGGCAGCCAGGAACTAGCACCCCTAATGTGTCTCCCGCGATTCCGACTCCTACTACACCGCCCGTAACTGGCGAGGCAGGAGCCGGTGCTGCTGTTCCTAAACCTGGTTCTGCAAGCTCTTCGGAAATTCCTGGCGTTATACCAGCCAGACAAGAAGGTGCTTCTCCACTTTATGGACAAAATCAGGCGGGCAGTTCCACACAAGGTGCTCAAAGTGATACGCTAACTGGCGCTTCCGCCCCATTTTTTAATGCTTCTGGGCTAACTGGCAATTCATCAGCCGATATTCTTGCTCGTGGTATAACTGACCAATTAGCCAGAGGTGATATTAGGATTCCGCCGACTACTCTTAATGACTATCTTAATCGAATAGGAATGATAGGGGGCCGCACACCTTCTCAAGCTCCTGGAACGATGTTTGGAGCGCCGCCTATGCAGCCTCCACCGGACAATTCCGGTGCTCTGCCTCCTCTTGATTTAAGCAAATTAAGCACTGACATTTTGCCTCCGCCGGCAGTAACACCTACAGGAGCGGGAGTATCGCCGAAAGCAGCTACGGCAACTCCGCCAGTTACATCGGTAAATATCCCGCCTAAACCGACAGCGTCAATGACGCCGCCACCAACGCCGACTACCGCCGGGGTAGAAACTGCTGGATCGTCAGCTTCTACAGTTGCACTACCCCCTGTTCCGACGGTGACGCCGGCATCAGCATCCCCACAAGAGCCATTTGATATGGCTAAAGAGAGAATGACTCCTTTTGATTCCTTGCCAATAAAGGCTCAAAACGCGCTTTTAAAGACTTGGCATCAACCCTACAAAGAAGCAGGTTTAGGAGTTACTGATCAGGAATTGATCGGTAATTATCAGCAAAAGCAGCTAGAGGCTATGCCTAATATGCTAGCCAGTGGCGAGTTTGTTAGAATGGGTATAAATGAAAAGGGCAATCCTATTCTAATGCGTCGGGATATGTATGAGAAATTTATGAAGGGAGACGGGAGCGCTGGGGATTGGGGGTATGTAGGAGTCCCTAACTCACAAGGTGGCGTAGATTGGAAAGAAAGCAAGACTTTTTTGGCCCCTAAAGACAAGCAGGAAGTGCAGGAGAACATACTTAAAATAGACCAAACTTTAGGTATGGCTGGTAAAGGATATACAGCTTTGCAGACTAATCCCTGGTTGGTTGGTGAAGTTGGAGGAAATATTAACGTGCTTCGTAATGTCAAGGCGGCTGCCGGGCAGCTTACTGGCAATCAGAATTGGGAAAATGCTAAAGTAGGTCAAGATCAGCTTAAGCAGATTCAAAGCCAGGATTTCCTTGATCGGTTAAAACAATTGAATATGCGCGCCAGCGACCCCACTGTTTCAGCATTAGTGTCGGCGAGGCCGGAGCCTAGTAGTCCTAAGCAAAATTGGGACGATTGGTTTATGCAGATAAATACTGCTCTTCAAGGATTGCGTGCAACTTATATGGGTGAATTGCTGCCGGGCGGCGGCTATCAAACACCGCAATTTGATTTAGGGGGCGCGCATCTTCCTGTAACTGCTCCTGGGGGAGCTTCTAGTGCAATAAATAAAGCACCGGGGACTTATACTGAGGATACCGCGCTCAAATTAGCTCCTGGAACATGGTTCCAATGGGCTGACGGGAGAGGGTGGAGTCGGCGTCAGTAGTCGCAGTATTGCGATGGCATAAAAAATGCTGTTTTACACTTAAGAAAGGAACTAAAATATGCACTTTTTACTCATAATTCTTGTTATTCTGGGGCTTTGGGCTTGTATCACACGAGAATGAATAAATGGCAACTGCTCTTGATTTTTCAGCGCCCGTAGCCGCACCGCCTGGGGAAATTGGCGATTTTTCGCCTCCCCAGGCTGCTCCTCCTGATTTTTCTCCGCCCAAGCCCGATTCTTCTGATTTTTCGCCTCCTCAGGCTGCTCCTGGAACACCAGCCCCTTTATCGGATGCTGAATTTCAAGCCCGTATGGGTCGATGGGGGCCAATACTTTCAGGAACAAGCATAGGGTCGGGTGCAGATTTTGCACAAATGGCGGCGTCAGGTAAATTTACGCCGGCACAGCTTCAATATGCCCAGACGAAATCGGCTCTTCGCACACAATATATCCAAGAACAGGCCGCTAAGGGGCTTGGCATAGGTGACTTTTTTTCGGGGATTGGCTCCGGTGTGGGTAGTTTGTTTACGCTTCCTGGCCGCGTTGCTCAGGATATTGGCACAGCTTCTACATTACCTGCTGGCGAGGCGGCAAAGCGTATCGCTTCAAGCCTTGTTGAAGCCGGCTCACAGGTTGGCACGGGCACTCTTGGACTGGCTAAAGGGCTGGTTACTGCGCCGATTACGGCTGCCGGGAGAGCCTGGAACATCAATCAGCCGTCTCCTGAGCAAGCTTACAATACTTGGGAACTAAATTATCTTGCAACGCACGCTGTCCCCGGCTTTGCACCGCCGTCTTCCACAAGCCGGTCACAGGACGTGGTAGAGGCCCTGACAGGCAGGCCGGCGGAGAGTGTTGCAGCCCCATTGCCGGCGGTGACTGAGGCGGCAAATCTTGCAATGTCGCTGCCTATATATGGTGCTCTTGGGGAGAGTGTTGGCGCTGCCGCCCCGTTTTTAAAGGCAGCCGGCGCGCCTAATCTTGCCCGCATGATTACACCAGCTTCTCCTATAGCAAACGCTGAAAGATTACAGGCGAGCATGAAAGAGGCGCTTAAAGCAGCCCCTGGCGCTGTTCCACCTGTTATTGGAGAAGCAGTTCCTGCTGTTGCTGGTAAAACTCTTGCTGCCGGCCCCGTGGCTGCCTCTGTGGAAGCTGTTGGAAAAGCTGCTGGCGCTGCGGGACGGATGGCTCAGACGGTTGGCGGTGCCCCGGATAAATTTTTGGACTGGGTTGGCCAAAAAATTGAAGACTTTACAGGATCAGAGGGTTTAGCTAAAAAAGTGACAGGTGCTAAAGGTTGGGCGGAAAAAGTTGGTGTTCCACTTGGAGTCTTTCATGGCAACCCTCTGGCTATTGGAATGGCGGCTGTAATAGGTCTTGAAAAAGCCGGAGCAGTCACGGAAGGCATAAGCGATTTTATGCAGGCGCTTGCAAAAGCAAGCCCTGATAATCCGTTTGGCAGATTTGCGGATATTGCAGGGAACCCGACTTCTCCGCCTTGGATGAGGAAAATTTCCGCTGCTCCTTTTACTCAGTTGGCGGTTAAGTATGGCAGTCTTGCCGGGCAGACAATGAAGGGGGTTGGCAAGGGGGCAGCTATCGGCGCGGGTTTGAGCGTGTTGTCAGGCGCTACGCCAGAGGAGGCCGGCCAGAACGTTGCTACGATGGGAATTCTTGGCGGGATTGGCGGCAGCATGAACGCCCGCCAGTCCAGGATTTTTGACGCCAGTATGGGCAGTGTTGTAAAGTATATCACCAATCATTTAAGCAATGGCGGCTCGGCTGACACACTGCGCCTAATCCCGGCTGGCGATATTTTAAGTGCTGCCAGAGTGCCTCTTTTGGCTCCTGATTCTCAATTTCGTTATGCTACGGCTGCGGATGTTGGGGATTCAGACCTGACTAATCCTTTTAGAAAGGGTGGAATTGCGGAAGGTCAAGGCGGATGGTTCGACGAAGCAAATAAAACCCAGTGGATAGACCCCACCAAGCGTGCTCCTGGACAAACACTAATTCACGAGCTTACTCACGTCATCCAAAATAGTTTAATCGCTCAAAATCCAGAGATAAAGAACACACTAGATAGCGCCCTGACGCGGGATGGCGTTGGGAGCATTGACGATTATAAAACCCAGTATGCTCTTAGAGTAAAGCGTGGAAATTACGCGGACGCTGTTAAATATATGGAAGATCGTTCCGCAAAAAATCCCGATTGGGGGTATGTCGAAATGATGTGCGATAGTGTGGCGCATGAGCTTGAAGGAAAAGACCTTTTGTCAGCTATGCAGGGTAGGAACACTCAGCAGACTGCAATGCAAATTGCTCTTAATAATATGAGCGGCTGGCTAAGTGATGAGGGTGTCAGGCTGCGGCAGAATTTAAACGGCACGATTTTTCCTGATTTCAAGAATGTCTTTGAAAATACTAATGTCCGAAAGCTGACTTACAAGCTTCTCAGTATGCAGCGTGAGTCGGTGCTGACTGGAAAAGCGCCTAAAGAGAGACCTGGTGTTCCACTTACCGAGGCAGACATGGGAGGGCCTAAAGCGCCGTGGTATAGTGTGACTGATCCTAAAACTGGACAGCCTAAAGAGATCAATCCGTATGGGGAGAACGTGTTCAATCCCAAAACAGGCCAAAAAGAATTTCGCAAACTGCCGCCTAGTGAATTGAGGCGGAGACAGCGAGCCGAAGAAGCGGCATTGGATAAATATTTCCCGGACAAGACTCTCGTTACCACGATGCCTGCCGGGCTTATGGATGACCCGGACATTACTCCTTGGACTAAAAAGGCGATAAAGACTTCGTTCGATGCCATTGCTAATAATGAGAAACTTTCCTTATGGTATCACGGTATAGCGGGCGGCAAGAGTGCCACTGCTAAATTAAGCTTTGCCAAGCGAACATCACGAGACCTGGGGAATGTTCCTGTTTCTTTCCAATCTGGTGAATCACGGGGGATTGAGAAAACTAGCGTAGGAAATTATATTAACCGCTGGCAGAGTAACGAAGCGGAAAATCAACTGCTTGCGAGTATGGCGGAGAAAAAGGGAGCCGACAGTCTGGATTTATGGGGTGGAGATCAGGCTAAAGCAAAAGCTGATATTGAAATCTATAAAAAGAACCACGCTGCCGGGCTGCCGGGCGAGTCTAACGGTTTGGGCATTGAGAAGCGGGATGTCATCAATAAAATCCTCAAAAAGACGTTCCGTAGTTTGCGTTTAGACAGGATGGAAGGTTTTACAACTGAGCCTTCAACAACTCCGCCGGCTAATTGGGACCTCATCAAGCGCAACTTCTCTCCCGGCCTGCATGCTCAGGATTTTTCTCCCAGTGATGATCCGCGTGCGGTAAAAAACGCAGCAGTAAGGGATAAAGATACTGGAAAAGTGTATGAAGGCCAATATCATGCGGCTGCGTCTGAAAAGTATCTTGATGAGAAGTATCCAGGCAATGAAACTCTTAAGGCTTGGGCGGTTGAGCATGTGATTCCAAAGTTGGAAGAAGGCTTTACCACCAATATTCCCGGCGAGTTTCTCGACAGAGATCAAGCTTTTAATCGAGCCGTAGAGCTTGGCCAGTATGTGCCGTCTGCCGCTCAAAAAGCCATTGGGGCACAGTATTTAGAGGCTTTTGATTTCAATAAACAGCAACAAG
>Ga0187853_10004333_pt1 | contig 10453 bp, 8 predicted proteins | sample June2016WEW_6_10_2_FD_132417 | JGI IMG/M metagenome (GOLD analysis project Ga0187853, IMG submission 132417) | Peatland microbial communities from SPRUCE experiment site at the Marcell Experimental Forest, Minnesota, USA - June2016WEW_6_100 | ecosystem: Environmental > Terrestrial > Soil >...
CGCAATTCGTGCGAGATGGAATTCAAAAGCGTCCGGCTGAACTTTTCTGATTCGGCCAGCAGGCGCGCCTGCTCGGCGGCGGTGCGGAGTTCCACGCGGTCCAGCACCAGCGCAGCTTGGCGCGCGAACGTTTCGAGCAAGTCCCGTTGCGCGAGCGTCAGGCGCTTGTCCGGAAAACCCACTGCCAGGATGCCGAACACCTTTCGCTCGGTGGCCAGCGGCAGATGCAGCGCTTCTGCGCCGGGCAGATTGTCGGTGAAACGCCCGGCGGCCTTCCGTTGGCGGAACGCCCAGTCGGCGACGCTCAACTCCTTTTCCGAAAGGGCCAGGGAACTGTCGGGATGGGCGAAAAGTTTGTTGTTCTCGGGCAGCACGACGGCGACGGGCGTGTTGAAACTGCGGTTGATTTGCGCCACGAGCTGCCAGACGACTTCATCGCGCGAGCTGGCCTCGGCCAGGTCACGCGACATTTCGTAGAGCGCCGTGGCGCGTTCCTCGCGGCGGCGCTCGGCCTCTTCCTGCAGCCGGATGCGCGCCACCAGTTGGCCGAGCACAATCGCCACGACGAAATAGAGGCCGAACAAAATGCCATCCTCAACGTTTGCGATGATGAACGTGAAGCGGGGTGGCAGGAAAAAATAATTCCAGGCCACCGCACTCAACGCGCCGGCCAGCAGCACCGGGCCGCGGCCCACCTTCAGTGCCAGCAACACCACGACGAGCAGGAAAGCAAATCCCGGCACACGCGGGCCGGTGAATTGCATGAGTGCGAGATTCAGGACGCCTGTGGCGGCCACCGCGCCGGCGGCGAACAGGTATTGCTGAAGATTGGAGGCGAACACCCGATGCCACATCCGCAAAGCGGGCGCGCTGCTTGTCTTTTCGGCGCGGACGACGTGCAGGTCAATGTCGCCGCTTTCCCGCGCCAGCCGTCGTAACAGGCGGTCGCCCCGCAGCCATTCCAGCCAGCCGGTGCCGGCCGGTTTGCCGACGATGATCTGTGTGGCGTTCTGCGTGCGGGCCACGCGCAACAGCCCGCGCACGAGGTCGTCGTCCGTGGTGGCGACGACTTCCGCGCCAAGTTCGCGGGCGGTGGCCAGGTTTTTTTCAAGCTGCGCCTGGGCGGTTTCCGTCAGCGGACGCGGATTTTCGACATGGACAGCCAGCCACCGGCAGCGGAGGCCGTCGGCCATGCGGCGCGTCCAGCGGATAAGCGGTTCGGAAAACGGCCCGGGACCAACCGCCACGAGCAGGCAATGTCCCGTCTTCCACGCGCCGGCGTTGGTTTGCGTCCGGCGAAATTCCAGCGTGTCCACGCCCACGTGGTCCGCCACGAGCCGCAAGGCCAGTTCGCGCAACGCGGTGAGATTGGCTTCGCGGAAAAAGTTTTGCGCGGCGGCGGCGGCGCGGTCAGGCACATACACCTTGCCCCCGTGCAAACGCTGGATGAGTTCGGCGGGCGGAAGGTCCACGAGTTCGAACACCGCGCCGTCGAGCACGCTGTCCGGCACCGTCTCGCGAATTTCCGCACCGGTGACCTGGCGGACGGTGTCGGCGCGGCTCTCGACGTGCTGGACGTTGAGCGCGGTGATAACGTCCATGCCGGCGTCGAGCAATTCGGCCACGTCCTGCCAGCGTTTCGGGTGGCGCGAGCCGGGGGCGTTCGTGTGCGCGAGTTCATCCACGAGGACCAGTTGCGGACGCCGCGCGAGGGTGGCATCGAGATCAAATTCGGTGAGCGCGATTCCGCGATGTTCGAGCTGGCGGCGGGGAATCTGCGGCAAGCCTTCAGTGAGCACGTCCGTTTCCTTGCGTCCGTGCGTCTCGACGTAGCCGATGACCACGTCGCGTCCGGCAGCGAGTTCGCGGCGGGCGGCCTCGAGCATGGCGTAGGTCTTGCCCACGCCGGGGCACATGCCGAGAAAAACCTTCAGCTTGCCGCGTTTCTTCGCGACTTCCTCGCGTTGCAGTGAACTTAACAACGCATCGGGATTGGGGCGGTCGCCGTCGTTCACGAATTCATCTTAACGAATCCTGCGCCAGATTCAGCATCAAAACGTTCGAGTACTAGGCCGCTTTCCGGTCGATTTTGGTTGCCATTTCAGCCCGTCTGCACGACATAAGGGCAAGTGCTGTGAATTTTTTATGAAAACAAAACATCTTAGCCGCCGCGAGTTTCTTCAACGTACCTTGACTGCCACCGGCGTCATCGCCCTGGGTTCGAGCGGATGGATGCCTGCCTTCTGTGCGACGCCACCCAAACGCACTGCCACGGATCAGGTGACGCTCGGCGCCACTGGCATCAAGCTCAGCCGCCTGGGCATGGGCACTGGCAGTGACAACGGTCATATCCAGACCGCCTTGGGTCGCGAAGGGTTCAACAGCTTGGTCAAATATGCCTATGACCAGGGCATCACCTACTTTGACTGCGCCCAGAATTACGCCACGTTCGAATGGATGGCCGGTGCCATCAAAGGTTTGCCGCGCGAAAAGCTTTTCATCCAGTCCAAAGTTCCCGGCCAGCCGAATGATGTGCTCGCCGCCATTGATCATCACCGCAAGGTTTTTGACACCGATTACGTTGACAGCATGTTGATCCATTGCATGGTCAAGGACGATTGGACTGAGGAATGGAAACGGGTCATGGACGGGTTCAATCAGGCCAAGGAGAAAGGCTGGATTCGCGCCAAGGGCGTCTCCTGCCACAGTCTGCCCGCCTTGCGCCAGGCCACGGAAACGCCCTGGACCCAAGTGCATCTGGTTCGAGTCAATCCCCAAGGCCGTTACATGGACGGTCCGATACAAAACGTTTGGAGCGAAGACACACATGAGGTTTCCCCGGTGCTGACGGAACTCAAGGAGATGCGCGCCAAAGGTCGCGGCATCATCGGCATGAAAATCATCGGCAACGGCGAGTTCGTCAACGCCGAGGACCGCGAAAAGTCCATTCGCTTTGCCATGGCGCGTCCGGAACTGGACGCCGTGGTCATCGGCTTCAAGAGCCGCGCCGAGATTGACGAAGCAATTCAGCGCATGAACCGGGCGCTGGCCGAGGTCGCGTAAAGCTTCGCCACGCGGCGAGTGGCAAGTGGCTGATCGGGCGAACCGCGGAATATACGAAATACGCGAAATTTCCAGTCGCAACTTGTCGCGCCAAAGCCTCGGCGAAGGCGGAAAAAAGCGCAAAGGGCGTAAAATCGCGGCGGCTGAACTCTCAACCCCGTAAAAAGGCGTGGCCTTCAGCCTTCAGCATTTAGCCTTTGAATTGACGCGCACGCTGCTCCGGCGCGCACTCGCAGCCACCATGCGGCAGCCAGTTTCTATTTCTTTTCGTAAGCCCTCTTTTTCTCTGGATCGAATCCGTATTTCTGCCGCAATTCATCGGAAAGCTCGTCAAAACTAATCTTGATGATCCCCAAGCCGCCGCGCGCCGGCGTATAGCTGATAGTTATACCGTCCGGCTCCACTTTTTCCACATACACATTCTTGTAGGTCGCTCCAATGAGAGTCGTAATTTCATTGGTCGGCTTCGCCTCCGCCGGTGGACTTGACGATTTTGTCGCAGCGGGTGCCGGGGTTGGCTTGGGTGTTGCCGGTGCGGTTGCTGGTTGAGTCTTGGTTGGCGTCGCAACAACTTGAGCAGTGGCAGCGGGAGCGACAACAGCAGGACTTGACGATTTCGCAGCGGATACCGGGGTTGGCCTTGGCGTTACTGGTGCCGCTGCCGGTTGAGTCACGGTGGGTGCCGCAACAGCTTTGGCGGCAACAGCAGAAGCTTCAGCGGCGGGAGCGACAGCAGCAGGAGCTTCAACAGTGGGAGCAGCAACAGCAGAAGCTTCAGCCGCGGGAACGGCAGCAGCAGGAGCGGTAGCAACGGGGGTGACTTCAGCCGGGGCTTCAGCCGCCGGAGTGACAACGGCTGGAGTTTCAGCAGTTGGAGCAACGGCAGCCGGAGCGACAGCGGCGGGGGCCTCAGCAGCCGGAGCGGTTTCCGGAGTTACCACTATTACCTGGACCGTCTCGGTTACATTGGTTGCGGATTTGTCGGGTTGTTCCACGACGGCCTCGGAAGGTGTGACCAGCACAGGAACTTCGGCAGCGGGAACTTCGGTAGCGGGAGCGGCGGCAGCGGGAGTGGCAACAGCCGGAGCAGCAACAGGAGCGACAGCGGCGGGGGCCTCAGCCGCCGGAGCAGCGACCGGAGTTGTTGCCGCCGGAGCGGTTTCCGGAGTTACCACTATTACTTGGACCGTCTCGGTTACATTGGTTGCGGATTTGTCGGGTTGTTCCATGACGGACCCGGAAGGGGTCACCGATACAGGGGCTTCAGCCGCCGGAGTGACAACGGCTGGAGTTTCAGCGGTAGGAGCGATAGTTGCGGGAGCTTCGGCAGCGGGAGCAGCGGTAACAGGAGCTTCGGCAGTTGGGGCGACAGCAGCCGGAGCGGTGGCCGCCGGAGATTCAGCAGTGGGAGCGACAACAGCCGGACCATTAGCAACTGGCGCTTCAGCCGCCGGAGCAGCGACCGGAGTTGTTGCCGCCGGAGCGGTTTCCGGAGTTACCACTTTTACCTGGACCGTCTCGGTTACATTGGTTGCGGATTTGCCGGGTTGTTCCATGACGGCCTCGGAAGGTGTGACCAGCACAGGAACTTCGGCAGCGGGAGCGGCGGCAGCGGGAGTGGTAACAGCCGGAGCAGCAACAGGAGCGACAACAGCCGGAGCTTCAGCAGCGGGAGCAGCGGCAACAGGAGCGACAACAGCCGGAGCTTCCGCGGCGGGCGCTTCAGCAGTAGGAGCGGTAGCAACGGGGGTGACTTCAGCTGGGGCGACAGCAGCCGGAGCGACAGCGGCGGGGGCCTCAGCAGCCGGAGCGGTTTCCGGAGTTACCACTTTTACTTGGACCGTCTCGGTTACATTGGTTGCGGATTTGTCGGGTTGTTCCACGACGGCCCCGGAAGGTGTCACCGATACAGGGGCTTCAGCCGCCGGAGTGACAACGGCTGGAGTTTTAGCGGTAGGAGCGATAGTTGCGGGAGCTTCGGCAGCGGGAGCAGCGGCAACAGGAGCTTCGGCAGTTGGGGCGACAGCAGCCGGAGCGGTGGCCGCCGGAGATTCAGCAGTGGGAGCGACAACAGCCGGAACATTAGCGACTGGCGCTTCAGCCGCCGGAGTGACAACGGCGGGGGCCTCAGCAGCCGGAGCAGCGACCGGAGTTGTTGCCGCCGGAGCGGTTTCCGGAGTTACCACTTTTACCTGGACCGTCTCGGTTACATTGGTTGCGGATTTGCCGGGTTGTACCACCACAGTCCCGGAAGGTGTGTTCGTTGCCGGTGGCGGCTGGGTTTGCGGATTGTTCAGATCGTTCAGCTTTTGTTCCAAAGCCGCGCGGGCGGCGGCTTGGGCCGGGCTGTCGTCCGCACGGACGGAAATGAAACTCGCACAAAGGGCGACGCACAAACCAACAAAGATTGTGGTTTTCATGAAATGACCTTTCCAGGCGAAGCGTAAGGAAATGGCGCGCTCCAGCACAAGCTGAATGCTTCGGCGGTTTTTTGAACAAATGGTTTTCATGGTGCTGTGCAATGCTGCCTGACAGCTATTCCAGTGCCAGTTTGCTGTAATATATGCTTATATGCTTGTCCGAAGCGGACGCGGCCCTGTCTCAAAATAAGATTTTGCGACTGATTAAGTCATGCGGAGAGGACATCGTTCGGACAGGTCCGGCGGCTTCTGGATCTTTCCTGTCAGCCTTCCTTGCCGCGCCGAAATCCGACCCGTCGCGCTGGAATCAGATGAAAGCGGATGAAGGCGGGAGCTTTCAGCCTTCAGCCTTTTCCAAGAATCTTCCGCCCCCGTTTCGCATGGCCAGGGACGCGATGGAGCGCAGACAGCCAGAGGGTCTGGCTCATCCGCGTCCATCCGTGCTTTGCCGGCGCCCGGTTGCCGGGACACTTACACTGGCTGCAACTGCCGTTTGGCCTCGAACCAATGCTGCTGGTCATTTCCCGATTCCTGTCCGCGGGAGAGCCAGATCTCGTAAGCCTTGGTGGCGATGTCGGCATCGGACGGCAGGGTTGTCTGCTGCCGGGTTGATTTGGTCGAAGCAATGTTCGCCGCTGCGGCGGGTGTTGATTTCACGGCGCCCCGGTTGGGGGAATTGGTTTGTACTTTGCTTGTAAACATACTTTTGTGCTTTCGTTGACTGTTCTTTCGTTTGTTTTGAGCCACCATTGCGGCTCCGGCTTGGCAGGGCAGGGAATAAAAGGAGAGGGAATGCCCCGAAAAGGGGCAGTCGGACACCTGGTAAACTATACTCCATTAGCACCGCAGATTACACCAGAAACCAGGACTGGCAAGATATATCGGGCGGTCAAATAATGGACGACCGGCCAAGATTATCCCACGTTATGAAGGCGGGAGCCTTTAGCCTTCCGCGCATCGCGGCATTGATGCCGCCGGTGTTCGGGCGCACACACGCTTCCACCATGCCAGCCGGGTTTGATGCAGTTCGCTGCGTGAGGCTGAAAGCCTTTTACGCAGCCTGGTCCGCGAAATTTTCTGAACGATTCGATTAACCTTGGGAATTCAATTTGTCCCGCCAAACATTTTTCCTGACCGTGCGAAAGTTTCCGTCGGCACGCCCAAGTCATGCTTCATCAAAACATCCCGGTCCCACGGGTTTTTTGTCCGCCAGATGGAATATTTCTGTCGGAGCGACAGGTGAAACGAATACCACGGCGAAAACAGCCGCGTGTTGATCAGCGGAAAATCCGTGCCATAGACCAGCCGCCCGGAAAATTCGGGCCGGGCCAGGGCTTCTTTCAAGCAGCCCGGCCGGTTGATCTGCGTCAGCGCGGAAATGTCGGTGTAAAGATTGGGAAATTCGCGCATCAGCCGCGCCAATCGGTCGGGGCCGCGTTCGCCGTGGTATTTCTCCGACGACGCGATGTGCGCGGCCACGACCGTCACGCCGAGGCTCAACGGCAGCCGCAATTTTTCCGGGTCGCCCAATTCCTCGGCGGCGCGCGAAAAGGATTTCTCCTTGCCGGTGTGCGACAGCAGCGGCAGGTTCAACTCGACCATTTTTTTATAAAAGGGAATGAGTCGCGGATCAGCCGGGTCAATCTCCATGATCGGCGGGATCCATTTCACCAGCACTGCGCCGTGCGCCTTCGCCCACTCCAGCCGAGCCAATGCGTCGCGGCGATAGGGATTCACCGACGCGCCGAACAGCAGGTTCGTATGCCGCGCCGCCATTTCAGCGACGAACTCATTCGGCACGAAAACTTCCGTCCGGTTCGTGTCGAGGTTTCCATTGGCGTCCACCACCCCGTCGAGCGCGAGCAAGACAGCCCGGCTGACAAATTTGCTTTGGGCGAGCGATTCCGAAATGCGGTCGCCCACCAGACCGTCGCCCGACTTCAAAATTTCCTTCTGCGAAACGCCGAAGCTGTGCAGATAAATTTTGAACCGCCAGTTGTGCCGCAGCCGGGGCGAAACAAAACAGCCGCTGCCGCCCGCGCCGATTCCAGCGATGTGACAGTGCATGTCCACGATGCCGGCGGGGATGGGTTCAACCGGGCGAAAAGGCCGCGCCGGCAGGCCAACCCAGATGAAGACGACAGCAAGGACGCCCACAAAAATAATTTTCCGGCGGCGTGCGGCGGACGGAGATTTTGGTTTTACAGTTTTCATACCACCATGCTATGGCAAAATCATCGCCGGGCGTGAATCGAAAAAATTGCGCGGCCCATTGAGAAAATGAATCGCCAAAACCTCACTCCGGCGGCTTGCCGCGTGAGGTGGAGCCTTTTACGGGGCCTGCTGCGTGGCGACCTGTCCATCGAAGCCTCGGCGAAGTTGGAAGCTTTACGCGAGATTTTCGGGCCAACGAGAAATTCCACCTTTCCCCGGCCTTCAGCGGCACAGACCAACTCCGCAACACCGAAAACCAACTGCAATCGCTGCTTTATGCTATCAGTTTAGACTACGAAAAGAGCCCCGGGGCGAAGCTCCAACGTGGATTTGCAATCGAACTGGTTAGCAGCGGCGGCAAACCTGGCTTGGCGGTTCCCGGGAACAGCAGAACGCAAGGTGCCAAACGAACACTTAAAGGTTTCCCGCACCTTTGGTCTTTCGTCTTGCCGGGTACCAAAGGAAAAGAAACAAACCTGCCGCCGCCAACACGGTTGCCTCCGGTTCGGGCACGGGCGTAATCGGAAGGTCGGAATTGTAACGCAACGATCCGAAATTCCACCAGGTATTGATCGTCTCGTCATATTGGACAAAATCAATCGCAGCGGACACCACCACCCCGCTGGAATATTGGATGTTGAGGACGTCGAAATAGCCGGACAGCGTGTTGTCGCCACGTCCCTCGCCCCAGTTGATAAATGAAAGACCCGGCTGGGTCGTCGCTTCGAACGGCCACCGCGCGGCGTTGTCATACTCTCCGGGGCTCAACGGGACCCTGCCGGGGGCCACGAAGTCCAGGCCCCATTCCCCGACGTTCGCCTCCCCGATTATCAGATGCAATCCGCTGGTATCAAATGATGAAGCCAGTGAAAAAGTCGCCCCTTGGGCGGAAGTCACATCCACGGTTTCCCCGTGCCCAATCCAGCTTTGGGGCGAACTGGTGAAGTAGAATTCGGAGCCGGCCAGGGACGTGTTTCCTGACAGGCGACACGCCGCCAGGAAAGTGCAAAGATATTTCAAGTTCCTACAGGGTATTTCAATTTCACCGCCAACAAATCTGATTAACGTTATTCTAACCTTCCTCATCCAGGCGGTGAAGCAGATGTTACTCACCGGGTTATTCACAACCCCGGCCGGTCGTAAGATTGGGAGTTTGACCGGAAAAAAGGATCAATCGCTGAATCGCGGTCGCCCAGATGGGTGTCATGGTTTGCTAAACGTTACGACGACGGGATTGACGGGGAGAAAGGTTCGGCGCAAAATCGCCGACACCATGCCAGCCGGGTTCGAGTCAGAGGGTAAAGCGCTTGTGGCGGATTTTCGGGCCAAGCTGAGTGGCAAACCGCTCTTCCCAAAAACTCAATACGACAATTGCCGGTTCCAATAAATCCGATGGAAGCCGATTCAAAATGGCAGCCGGAGTTGATTGACCTCAGTCAGGTCAACGGTGCGTTCAGTTTTGAAGAGGGCTATTCACGGCCCGATTGGCAGGTCATTTCTCAAGCCATCCAACAGAGAATAACCGGACCAGATGACCTGAATACCGCATGGACCGAAGCCGCCAGGCAATGGGTCATGCAGCTTCAGTCGGATCTGGGAGGTGATTATCAGGTGAAAGATTCCCCGCAATTTATCCTGCTCACGGCATTGGACGCGGATCTGAGCGGGGAGCTTCTCGATTTTGCGGAGCGCACCTTGGATCAAATCCGCGCGGGGTTGAAGGATGCGGCTTGGAACTCCGGGCACGGCAAGCACGTGATTCTCCTGTTCCTGGAGGAGGATGATTATTACCAGTACGTTTCTTATTTTCATCGGGATGGGACCCATCCCACGAGCGGGGGCTGTCTGATTTACAAAGGCTATGTTCACATCGCCGCGCCCTACGAACCTTTTGGGCTTCGACAGATGCTGGCACACGAGCTGAGCCATAATTGCGTTGTTCACCTCAAGCGCTCTGGTTGAATGAAGGGCTGGCCATGATGTTTCAGCGGGCGATTGCCGGCAGGCGCCGTCCGGTTTTGGATTACGAGTTGAAAGAGCGGCATCTGGCTTTCTGGAATCCGGAGAACATCCAGGAGTTCTGGTCTGGAATCTCGTTCCAGAAACCGGGCGATTCCAATGAATTAAGCTACAGCCTTGCTGAAATTATGCTGACTCTGCTGTTGGAACAACCGGGCGACTGGGGCGCGTTCCTGAAACAGGCGCAACGGGGCGACGCGGGACAGACCGCAGCGATTGAGTGTCTCGGGACCGATCTGGGAGCCGTGATGTCCACCTTTTTAGGCGAAGGCGACTGGCGTCCGCGCCGCAAGGCAATGGTAACGCTGTGGGAATTGAGCAAGAAAGCAGGGACTTGAGTTTGCTCCGTTGAGGTTACGGCAGGATTGACGGGGATTGAACCGCGAAAAACGCGGAACACGCGAAATTTCCAGTCGCAACTTGTCGCGCCAAAGCCTCGGCGAAGGCGGAAAAAGGCACAGAGGGCGCAAAATTGAGGTTGCTGAACCCTCAACTTTCAACTCTCAACCATCAACCAGCGCGTCATTGACGCGCACGCGGGTTCGGCGCAGAATCGCCGGCACCATGTCAGCCGGGTTCCGCCTTCATTCCATTTCGGCGCGACAAGTCGAGTCATACCATTTCTAGCACGCAAATGCACTATTCGTGGCTGCGGTAGCGTTTACTTGATCGATGAGCCAGCCATGTGAAACCAGGCTGCGCACCCGTTCGGCGCTCTCATAAATCGGACGGAGTTC
>Ga0187853_10004337_pt1 | contig 10447 bp, 3 predicted proteins | sample June2016WEW_6_10_2_FD_132417 | JGI IMG/M metagenome (GOLD analysis project Ga0187853, IMG submission 132417) | Peatland microbial communities from SPRUCE experiment site at the Marcell Experimental Forest, Minnesota, USA - June2016WEW_6_100 | ecosystem: Environmental > Terrestrial > Soil >...
AGACTTGCGCGCCGCAAGAAGTGGTTTAGGATTCACAACAAAGCCGATGGCGGGGTAGCCAAGTGGTAAGGCAGGGCTCTGCAAAAGCCTTATGCGTCGGTTCGATTCCGACCCTCGCCTCCAGTTCGTAGGCGTTGCACCGCAACGAGTTACGAACGGAAGAGGGTCAGAGTTTCACCGGAATCTCCACCTGTTTCACCGTTCGCCCAGTATTCGCTGACCGTTCGCAGCGAATACTCCCACTGCTCTCTTATTGAGAAAGTGCCGACCGCTTCACACTCACAACCATGAGTGAAGCGATGAAGCAAACGTTCGGTTTGATTAAACGCCCTTGGGGCGTTTACTACCTCAAAAACAAAACCACTGGCAACCAGACCAGTCTCAAGACCCGCGACAGGACCGAGTCCCAGCACCTCCTCCACGCCCACAACGAAAGCGAGAGCCAGCCCCACTTCAACCTGGCGCTGGCCCGCGTGTACATCAACGGTGCCGACCCCAAACTCGGCACGCGCACCTGGCAGGAGGTGATGGAAGATATCGTCGCCAAGAAGACCGGTGAAACCCGCCGCCGCTGGGAAGTCGCGATCCAGGACAAGAACTTCGCCTGCCTCCGCAACCTCCCTGTCGCCGAGACCCGACCGGAGCATTTCGACCGCGCCCTGGCGGATGGTAAAGTCTCCACCAACGTTTACCTCCGCCGCATCCACAATCACGCCCTGGGCATGGAGTGGCTGCTCAAGTCCGTCATCCCGCGCCTTCAATGGCCCCGTGCGGTGTTCAAAGAGAAGCGCGCCATCACCGGCGCCGAGCATACCGCCATCATCGCCCGCGAGCAGAACCCCGAGCGGCGCGACTTCTACGAACTCCTTTGGCACACGGGCGCCTCGCAGACCGACGCGGCCCGCTTGACCGCCGCGGACATCAATTGGAATGAGCACACGATCTCCTACTTCCGCCAGAAGCTCAAGTCCCGCCCCGGGCTCCATCCGGCCCTGCTCCGCTTTGGCGATGAAGTTGCTGTTGTTCTAAAGCGCCGCCCGCAGTCCGGCCCCCTTTTTCCCTATCTGTGTATCGTGCGCCCAAGCGACCGTGCGACGGAGTTCAAGCAGCGTTGTGCGGGGCTGAAAATCAGCGGCGTGACTCTGCACTCCTACCGTTATGCCTGGGCTGAACGCGCGCTCCAGTGTGGTTACCCCGAGCGCTTCGCCCAGCAGGCCCTCGGCCACAATTCCAAGGCGGTGCATCACGCCTACTCGAAACACGATGAGTAGGGCGCCCTCGTCGGAAAAATCGGCGCGCGCAGTCTCCGGTGAAGGCACCTGAATGCCCAGACCCGGAGTCAACGTCAGCGGAGGCGTTGCTCCGCTGCCTGCTTCAGCCACTTCCGACGCGTCGACCGGCGATTCGATCAAATAAGCCTCCATCAATGCCAGCCAATCGCCAGCCGCAGTGTGGATTTTTCTGAGATCGGCGACCGGTGACTGAAGGTTCTGCTCCTGTGCCTGCTCCTGCAGCAGTTCGCAATAGCCGATGATGTGGTTCACCGGTGTGCGCAACTCATGGCAAAGCTGGTGGAGGTCGCGATGCGCGAAGAACTTCTCCTCGTCGAAATACTCGCCAATCAAGGTCTGCAACCGCCGCCCGCCCGCGTGGATGCGCTGCAAATCCTCCATAAAGCAAGCTGGAAGCTGGCCTTCTTCGAGCAGCATTTCGGTGTACCCCAGGATGTGGTTGATGGGAGTGCGCAGTTCGTGGCGAATGCGCGACAAATCCACGCGCCGGGGGCCGTTTGGGCTTGGTCCAGCCCAGGACAAGGGCTGGCTCATGATCCGGTGCCGGGGGAGAGCAACGCCTCGATCTTGCCCAGCAAGCGCGGCAGTTCGATGGGTTTCGTGTCAAAGTCGTCGCAGCCCGCTTCGCGTGCCTTTTGCTCGTCGCTGGCCATGGCATGCGCGGTGAGGGCGATGATAGGGATGGGTTTGGTTTGCGCGTCGGCCTTCAAACGGCGCGTGGCTTCCCAGCCGTCGAGCACCGGCAGGCTCATATCCATCAGGATCAACTGCGGCTTCTCGCTCCGTGCCTTGGCAACACCCTCCTGGCCGTCCACCGCGCAGGTCACGGTGTAGCCTTTGCGCTCCAGGCGACGGGAAAGCATGTCGCGATTCATTTCGTTGTCTTCGACCAATAGGATTCGTGCCATAAGATTTTGCTCCTGCGCTTGCGCTTAAGCTGGGATCACACCTCGTAGTGGTTCTGCCCCGCCACCACGGCGCGGATTTCGGCCAGCAATTGTTCGCGGGTGTGGGCGCCTTTTTGAATTATCCGCTCCACGCCGCCGTTGAGGCGACGACGGTCTTCCTCGGTCAAATCCTTCGCCGTGATCACGATCACCGGGACGCGCGGACGCCCGCCTTCGCGACGCAACCTGTCCATGAACTCAAAGCCGTCCATCTCGGGCATCATCAGGTCCAGGAGGATCAACGCGGGCGAACTTGCGGCTAGGTGTTCCAAGCCGACTTTGCCGCTGGGCGCTTCGGCTACGGCCCAACCTTCTTTCTCCAACGCGCGGCGCAACATTTCGCGCGTGTCGGCGTGGTCTTCCACAATCAACACGGTCTGCTTCACCGCGGGCTTGCGGTATTTCTCCAGGACCTGATGCAGCCGCTGGAAGTCAATTGGTTTGGTGAAATAATCCGCCGCGCCGAGGGCGAAGCCCATTTGCTTGTCATCCACGATGGTCAGCATGATCACCGGGATGTTCGCGGTAGCGGGATTGGCTTTCAGCGAGTTCAGCACGGACCAGCCGTCCTGGTGGGGCATCATCACGTCCAGGGTGATCACCGCAGGCTTGAGTTCCCTGGCCAGGGCCAGACCGGCGGGACCATCCGCGGCTAGTTCCAAGCGGAAGCCCTCCTTGCTGAGCGACCGCTGCATCAAGTCCCGCACCGACGCATCGTCGTCAATCACGAGCACACACGGACCGCTGCTGGCAACACCAGTCCTCGTCACCGCCGACTTCGAAACAGATTCCGTATTCGAGGTCGTGTCCTGAACCTGCTGCGGCAGCGTGATGGTGAACGTGCTGCCCTTGAGCGGCTCGCTGGTGACGGTGATGTCGCCGCCCATCAACTGGCAGAACTTGCGGCTGATCGCCAGGCCCAAGCCGGTGCCACCGTATTTGCGGCTGATCGAGGAATCCGCTTGCGAGAAAGCCTGGAACAGCTTGGCCAGTTGCTCCGGCGTCATCCCGATGCCGGTGTCGGAAACGCGGAGGAGAAGCGTGGAGCGTAAGAGCGCGGGAGCGCCGGCGCGTGCGTCGCCGAGGAACTCGTCCTGCTCCACGCTCAGACGAACCACCCCCTTCTCCGTAAACTTGTTCGCGTTGCTCAACAGGTTGAACAACGTCTGCCGCAATTTGGTCACGTCAGCCCGCATCTGACCGATGTCCGGCGGACATTGCACTTCCAACTTGTTCTCGTTCTTCGCGACGAGCGGTTGCACGGTGGCGGCGACTTCGCACACAAGCTTGGCCACATCGAAGTCCTCCAGATACAACGTCATCCTCCCAGCTTCGATCTTGGAGAGATCGAGGACGTCGTTGATGAGGCCGAGCAGGTGCTTGCCGGCACCGTGAATTTTTCCGAGGTCCGGCACGAAAGACACCTGGCCGGTGTCTTGCGCCTCTTCCTGAAGCATCTCGCTGTAGCCGATGATGGCGTTGAGCGGCGTACGCAACTCGTGCGACATGTTCGCCAGGAACGTGGTCTTGGCTTTGTTCGCCTCGTCGGCGGCGGCGCGGGCTTCTTCCAACTGTCGGTTCTTGGCTTCAATTTCCGTTTTCGCGCGTTCCGCCGCCTGGCGCGCGTCGTGCTCCTCCTTGAACAATTGTTCCCGCAACTGCTCAGCTTGGCGCTTGCGACGGATGACCAGCGCCCCCGCCACGAACGCCCAGCCAATCAAGCCCAGCGCCGCGCCGCCCGACGGCGCCATGATCCACGCGCTCGCAAACCACGGCGTGACGACGCGCAGGTCCGCCCGCGCCAACTCCGAATAATTCAAATCGCGGTCAATGAACTGGACGAAGAACGTGTACTCGCCCGGCGCCTTGGGAATCCAGTCGAATTGCGTCGCGAGCGTCGGTTCGTGCCAGGCGGAGTCGCGTTTGGCGGGAGGCGTTTCGATCCGGCCGGGCACGATGGCGCACCGATAAAAACGGTGGAACGGCTGCGTCTTGAAATCCACCGCGTTGAAGCGGAACCCAACCAGTTGCCCGGTGGAGATCGCTGGTATTTTTTCCGCGCTGCTGCGTTCCCGGTCGGTCTTCACGACCAACTGCGGTGGCCTCACCGCCTTCCGAGTGGGCCGGTAGCGGCCGACGCCTTTGGTTGTGCCGAACCAGTACGCGCCGTCGCGGCCCTGGTTGATGGTCAGCACAAGGAGGTCCGGCAGACCGTCCTCCTCATCAAGCGCGGACCAGGTCACGCCGTCATACCGGAATATTCCCGAGTCTGAGGCAAACCACAGCACGTCGTCCCGATCGCGAAACATCTGAAAAACGGTCCCCCGCGGCACCGGCCGGTCCGCCGTGCCTTCCAAACCGGAAAAATTGGTTCCGTTGTACCGGGCCAAACCCGCTTGGGTGCCAATGTAGAGCAGCCCATCCGCGCCTTCCTGGAAACACCAGACGTTGTCGGACGGTAGCCCGGCACCAGTATTCGTGGTCGAGAAGTATTGCACCTCGTTGCCCGTGATGCGCGACAGGCCATCGGCTCGATAGCGGCCGGCCGTCCAAACGGCGCCGTGGGAATCCTGGTAGATGTCGGCGACCCAATTCGTGACGCCCTGGACCTTTTCGCCCGGCGCTTTCCCCGCCCAGAGATCGTCCAGATTGAACTTGTACAACCCGTTATAGAGTTTGCCGACCCACAGCGTTTTCTGGGGATCAATGTGGAACCCAAAGTTCACGCCTGAGGTCAGGGAGTCGGCAGCGGGCGGCGAACGAAACGGCTTTTCCCCGCGCGCCACGGCCTCGGGCGAATGGTAGTAAGCTCCGCCCAACTCTGTTTCCCCACCCACCCACAGACCGCCGTCGGCGTCGGGCAATAAGGTGGTCACCTGAGTTTTATCAAGGCCCTCTGTTCGCGCGTCCACAAAACGGCTTTCCCCAGGCGTGGGCACCTCCGTTCTCACATGCGCGAGATAGTAAGCTTTGTAGTCTCCCGCAAGCCAGACTGTTCCGTTTGTCGTCACGGCAATTCTGAGCGTAGCGTCATTCGGAAGGCCGTCCGCCTTGCTGTAGTTCACGAAGGTCCCTTCTTCGTAGCGATACAGTCCCGACCAAGTGGAAAACCACAGCGCGCCGTCGGGGCCCGGTCGAATCTTTCTCACGCCTGACGAAGGCGCGTCCTTTCCTCCTCCCATTCGCGCGAAGGTAAAGCGAACCGGATCAAACCGGGTCACGCCTCCGTCGCCATCCCCTATCCACATGAGGCCCTCCGAGGTCGTGTGTATAGCGGTGACAGTGCGGTCAATCGCGCTCTCCGCCGCGGGGAGACGGTCCAGGCGTTCTCCATCGTACCGTGCGATACGGCCATCGTCGGTTACGCGGTCCTGGAACCACAATTTTCCATCCGGCCCCACGTGGAGTGCGTCTTGGTTCGCGTCCCGACCCACCCCGGCGACCTCCACCGCATTCGTCCCCTCGATGCGCCAGAGTCCCGCTCGCTGGGTCACGGTCCAGACGCGGCCCTGGCGATCAACCGCCAGGGTTTTGGAATAGTTACCTTCAAGGTGCGAGATGCCGGGGATGGTTTGAAACGATTGGCCGTTGAATCGGGACAACCCTTCGCTCGTCCGCAGCCAAAGCGCCCCATCCGGCGTGGCCGCCATATCGAACACGCGACCGGCGCTCAGGCCGTTGGTGCCGCTGGGGAGGTTTTGGAAATGGCCGCTCGCGGGATCAAACCGGGAAACCCCTTTCTCGGTTCCAAACCACAACGCGCCTCCGGGCTCGGCGTGGATGCAACACACCCGATTGTCAATGAGTCCATCCCGCTCGGACAGGTTGCTGAACTTGAGGCCGTCGAAGTGCGAGACACCGGCTTGCGTGGCCAGCCAGAGCGTCCCGTCCGGCGCGAATTGGAGATCGTGAATCTGATTGCACGGCAATCCGTTGGCGGTGGTGTAACGACGCCACCGGCCCTTGCGGAAGGGCGCGATCTGGAAATCGGCGTTGCGGGTCTGGCCCGGTTCCACCCGCAAGACTTCGCCCCCGTGAAATTCGAGCTGCCCCTCCGGAACGTGGATTCTCACCTTGTATTCCCCGGGCCGGAGATTGAGAAAACGATAAGCCGTTGTGCCGTTGGTCGTGGTCGTGAGGGTCGTAGCGGCGAGTCCCGGCGTGGCGAGCGCGCCGGCCTCCCGGGGCGGAGCATCGGCATGCACCGCTTGTACAATGACCTCCGGGAGCGGTGAGCCGTCGAACGCCGTAACCTTGCCCACAATACTCGCGGCGCTGCCGAGCGTGAGGTTGACTTCCTTGCGCTCGCCGCCCGAACACGTCACGCCGAGCACCCAGGCCCCCAGATCACCGGCGCTCGCTTGTAGATCGAATGTCCCCTCGGCCTGCTCGGATCGGAGCACCCAAGAGTAGGCGCCATCCGTTCCCGATTGGGTGGTGGCTATCTGCTGCTCCTGACGCATGAGGCGAATCGTGGCATTCGTCGGGTTGCCCCGGCTGTCCGTGATTTTGCCCAAAAGAAATACCGGTAACTTCAACTGGCCGACGGTTGGCCGGCGCGCTTTTACGACCGACGCCCCGCCGTTGAACGTTCCGTGGTGAGCGTTCGTGGAAGAATCCTTGGCCGTGCCATCGTTGAAATTCCACAGGCCAACCAGATCCGGCTCGCGGCCGGTGAGGTCGTGGAACATGTTTTCACGGATTTGCGCCTCCGTCCGCAGACCTTTCCAAACCCTGACTTCATCCATCTGGCCGCGGAATTCCTGGTCACCTTCGCCGGCGATCGGCTTCCAAGCGGATCGCCCAAGAAGGTTCCGGCGTTCCACAAGAGCCATGATGTCGGAGTGGTCCACGCTCTTTTCCAAGGCCACAGGGAGCAGCACGCCATCGATATAGCACCGCAGACTTTCCGGCCCGCACACCGCGGCAATATGATACCAACGGCCGACTTCAAGGATGTCGTCCCACCTTGCCAAATCAAAGTGACTTGCCATGTCTCGTTGTAGCGTAAGATGGGCAGCCTCCTCGAAATTGCCGACATGGTACTGGAGCTTCCCGACTCTGAAGTCGAAGAAACGAGAATAGCGTCGGAGACTATCCCACTTGACCCAGCCCTCGACGGTGACTTCATCGAGGTTCGTGAACGCACCCGCTGGCAGTTCGAGGAAGCTGCTCTTGCCGTCCAGTTGGAGGACGTTGCCCACGACCGTGGCCTCGACCGCCCCGGGCAGTTGCGCCTCGGCCGTTTTGGCGCTGCCCACCAACCGGCCATGATGCGCGCCGGCCGTGGCGTCTTTCACCACGTCGTTCTCGACCTGATCAAAATTCCACAATCCCGCCAGACCCGGCTCGGTCCCGGTCAACCGCTTGAACATGTCCGCCTCGATTTCGGTTCCACTCCGCGCCCGGCTCCAAACGCGAACCTCGTCCAGCGCTCCCTTGAACATCGTCGGCGCATCATTCGCGGTCACCCGCTCGCCGAGGTAGTTGCGCGTGCCATTCTTGAACGCCGAAAAACTGCCGCTGTAAGCGTTCGTGCCAACCAGCACGCCGTTGAAATAAAGTTTCATCCCGCCTTTGCCGGTGACGCCCGCCACGTGGCACCATTCGCGCGGGCGCAAGATATCGCCGACCATGATCCAGTGCAGGTCCGCCCCTTTCCCGGACGGATCGGCCACCACGAAGCGCAGTTCCTTGGAGTTGTTCTGCGCATAAAGCGACATGTCCCGCAGGGCATCGCCGTAATTGAACAGGCGCTTGCCCTCCCCACTCAATTCATCGAAACGCACCCAGGCTTCGACGGTGGCCTCGTCGAGATCGTTGAAGATATTCGGCGGCAGTTCCACGTAACCACCCGTGCCGTCGAGTTCGAGGACACGGTTGGGGAGCGTGGCTTGATCGCGGCCGGCCAATGGTCGAGCGGCGGGTTGGGCGTGAATCCCGCCAGCGGAGAGCAGGGCGACAAAACAAAGCAGAGCGAAGGTGGATCTCATGGCACTGCTCTCAAATGTTTTCTCCCACGTGGTTCTTCATGGTGGCGCGGACCAGCTCCAGGATTTCGGCAGGCGTGGTCGCCCCCTTCTGAATGATCCGCTCGACGCCGCCGTTGAGGCGACGGCGGTCATCCTCGGTCAAATCCTTCGCCGTGATCACGAGCACCGGCACGCGCGGATATTTTGGATCGCGGCGCAAGGTGTCCATGAACTCAAAGCCGTCCATCTCCGGCATCATCAGGTCGAGCAGGATCAAACCGGGCGAAGTGGCCGCCAGTTGCCGCAAGCCGACCTTTCCGTTTTCGGCCTCGGCTACGGTCCAGCCTTCTTTCTCCAAGACTCGCCGCAACATCTCGCGGGTGTCCGCGTGGTGCTCCACGAGCAGCACGGTCTGCCTGGCGGTGGGCTGCCGGTGTTTCTCCAGCACCTGATGCAGCCGCTGGAAGTCAATCGGCTTGGTGAAATAATCCGCCGCCCCCAGCGCAAATCCCATCTGCTTGTCGTCCACAGTCGTCAGCATGACCACCGGAATGTCCGCGGTGGCCGCATCGGCCTTCAACGCGGTGAGCACGGACCAGCCGTCCTGGTGCGGCATCATCACGTCCAGCGTGATCACGGCAGGCTTGAGTTCCTTGGCCAGCGCCAGACCGGTGGGACCATCCGCGGCTAGCTCTACGCGCAAGCCGTCCTTGCTGAGCGACCGCTGCATCATATCTCGCACCGACACATCGTCGTCAATCACGAGCACACAGGGGCCACTGGTGGCAATACCGGTCCTCGTCACCGCCGACTTTGAAGGGAATTGCGTGTTCGAGGCCGTGTCCTGAACCTGTTGCGGCAGCGTCACGGTAAACGTGCTGCCCTTAAGCGGTTCGCTGGTCACGGTGATGTCGCCGCCCATCATCTGGCAGAACTTGCGGCTGATCGCCAGGCCCAAGCCGGTGCCGCCGTATTTGCGGTTGGTGGAGGAATCCGCCTGCGTGAAGGCTTGGAAGAGCTTGGCCAATTGCTCCGGTGTCATGCCGATGCCGGTGTCGGTGACGCGGAAAAGGAGCGTTGCGCGTGAGAGCATGGGAGTGTCGGAGCGTACTTCGCCGCCGAACTCGTCTCGCGCCACGCTCAAACGGACCACCCCCTTTTCCGTGAACTTGCTCGCGTTGCTCAACAGGTTGAACAACGTCTGACGCACCTTGGTCACATCCGCGCGCATCGTGCCCAGGCCGGCAGGGCACTCCACCTCCAACTTGTTCCCGTTCTTGGCAATGAGCGGTTGCACCGTGGCCGCGACTTCGCCCACTAGCCTGGGCACGTCGAAGTCCTCCAGATACACCGTCATCTTGCCGGCTTCGACTTTGGAGAGGTCGAGCACGTCGTTGATGAGGCCAAGCAGGTGTTTGCCGGCCCCGTGGATTTTTTCCAGGTCGGGCACGAAGGCTTCCCGACCGGTGTCCTGCGCCTCCTCCTGCAACATCTCGCTGTAGCCGATGATGGCGTTGAGCGGCGTGCGCAACTCGTGTGACATGTTCGCCAGGAACGCGCTCTTGGCGGTGTTGGCCGAATCGGCGGCTTCCTTGGCTTCTTTCAACTCTTGTTCGCCGAGCTTCTGCTGGGTCGTCTCCCAGACGAGGATTTGCACCCCGATGTTTCTCCCGGTCGAATCGCGCAATGGCGTCGTGAAGCCCTCGAACCAGCGCAGTTTGGATGGATCCTGAGGATCCCGTACCGCGGCGTCTGATCTGTCCGGTTGCCCCGTTTCAATCACCCGGCGATCTTTGGCGCGGAGTTTCTCGGCCACTTCGCGATCGAGAATATCGAAGTTGGTCATGCCGATCATTTCCTGGGCAGTTTTGCCGTAGAATTTGGCAAACGCTTTATTGACGAAAGTGTAGCGGCCTTCGAGATCCTGGCGGACGAGCCATTGGTTGAGATTATCGACCAGCGAGGCGTAAAGTGCCTCCGAGTCGCCTAGCTTCTTGCTGGCTTCACGCTCCTGCTCGAGCATCTGCTCCCGCAACTGCTCCGCCTCGCGCTTGCGTCGGGCGACCAGCGAACGCGCCACAAAGGCCCAGCCAAACAAACCCAGGAACACGCCGCCCGACGGCACCATAATGAAGGCGTTCGCGAACCACGGGGGGACGATGGTCAGATGAGCCATCGCCGCCGGAGAATAATTCGAATCCCGGTCGACCGATTGCGCAAAGAAGGTGTAGGCTCC
>Ga0187853_10004354_pt1 | contig 10415 bp, 8 predicted proteins | sample June2016WEW_6_10_2_FD_132417 | JGI IMG/M metagenome (GOLD analysis project Ga0187853, IMG submission 132417) | Peatland microbial communities from SPRUCE experiment site at the Marcell Experimental Forest, Minnesota, USA - June2016WEW_6_100 | ecosystem: Environmental > Terrestrial > Soil >...
ATCCCCGGGTCCTGGCCAAATTAAAGAATCTTTACCTAAGAGCGCGCTTCGTGGTGGACGGGGTGATGGTAGGAATCCATCCCTCCCGGGCCAAGGGATTTAGTTCGGAGTTCGAGGAGCACCGGGAGTACTCTCAGGGGGATGATATTCGCCACATCGATTGGAAGGCCTATGGCAAGTTTGATCGTCACTTTATCAAGGAGTATCGAGAGGCCACCAATTTAAAGAGTTACATCCTGCTGGATACCAGCTCTTCCATGGGGTACGCCTCCGATGGCTGGACCAAGTTCGATTATGGCTCCACCCTGGCGGCCTCTCTTGCCTACCTCTTGCTGAAACAGCAGGATGCCGTCGGCCTAATCACGTTCTCCAAAAAGATCGATAAAATGATCCCTCCCATGGCCGCTCCCGGGCACTTTTTTGCCATTCTAAAAGAGCTGGAGATAAGTAAACCTCAGGGAAAGACCTCGGGGGGCGCGGTGCTGCAGGAGCTAGCCGGCTCCTTGAAGAGGCGAGGGATCATCATCCTTATCTCGGACCTCCTGGATCAGCCGGAAGAAGTGATGAGGGGGTTGAAACAGCTTCGTTCCAAAGGGAGTGACGTCATCGTATTTCACCTGCTGGACCGGGATGAGCTGGAGTTTCCCTTTAAGGAGGCGACCCTGTTTCGGGACCTGGAGGAAGATATCCAGCTGCTTACCGACCCTTCAACCATTAAGTCGGCCTACCTGAAGACGATTAACGCACTCATTGAGGGCTACCGGCAGGCATGCGCCTCATACCTGATTGACTACTCCTTTTTCAATACTTCCACGGGTCTGGATCGCGCCTTGGTCCAGTATCTGACCTGGAGGGAAAAATTTAGACTACCATGAGATCATGAGATAGAAACATGAAAATCCCAAACCGTAACACCCCCAATAGCCGGGAGACGGGCGAGATGTCATTCCCGCGAGAGCAGGAATCTAAAAATTTGATCAAAAGCATTGCTGGATTCCCGCTTTCGCGGGAATGACAAAGGGAAGGTAACCATAGCCCGGCGAATTTATTTTTTGATTAACGATTTTAAATAAGGGCATAAGTCCTGTTTAGCCTTGGGGAAAGGGTGTCGTGCAGGTTGAATCTAGGGGAAATGATTTTCCAGAGGAGGGGGTGCACGGCAGTGCACCCCTACTTTCCGCGATGGAAGGCGCGGCAGGAAAGAAAGGCGGGCCCAGAGGTGAGAAGTCAAGCCCGATCCATGGGAAACCCAGTCCATTATTCAACCTGCACGACACCCTTTCCCCAAGGCTTGGGACTTGCTGTTGGAGGCATAGGTCCCAATCGGAAATTTGATCGTTAGAGACTTTAGTATGAATTTCGCCTTTCTAAATCCCCTCTTTCTTTTCGGCCTTGCGGCCGGGATCCTGCCCATCCTCATCCACCGGCTCATCCAGCGGAAAGCCATCCCGAGAAATTTCTCAGCTGTCCGTCTTCTCCTCCAGTCCGAGCGGATTATGGCCCGCCCCCAGCGCCTGAAGCATATTCTCCTATTAGCCCTCAGGGTCCTGGCAGTCGTGAGCCTGGTCCTCCTGATGGCCCGGCCGGTGATGATGCCCCAAGGCTTGCTGGCTATGACGGAAGGCGGGGTAAAGGTCTTGATCCTGGATAATTCTCTCAGCATGGGCTACCGGGAGGAGAGGGGAGAACGGTATGCCTTGGTCAAAAAGGCGGCCAAAGAGATCATCCAGAAGGCCAAGGGGCAGGCGATCATTATTCCTACGGCTCCGGTTGGGGGTACGGCAGCGCGGGGTCGAGAAATTCGCTGGATGGGCCCGGAAGAAGCGATGAAAGAAGTGGATGCCATTCCCCTCTCTTTCGGCCGGGGCGACCCTGCTTCTGCGTTGAGTCGAGCCTACTGGGAGTTGAGAGATTCTAAGGGGTCCAAGGAAATCCTCATCCTGAGCGATATGGCCCGGGGAGATTGGGAGAGTTTCGACTTGAGCAAAATGGGGATCGTCTCTTCTGAGACGAGTGTTCATTTCCTCAGGATCGGGGGAGCGAAAGAGGATGCAAATTTTGCTGTCAAAAGGGTAGGGCTGGCAGAAGGGGATGTTGTGGTGGGTGCTCCCTCCCGTCTGGAGGTGACGGTTGTGAATTTTTCCGATCGCAGCGGGTCTCCCCTGGTTCAGCTCTATCTTTCGGGCATGAAAATGGACCAGAAGACAGTCGAACTTAAGGCCCGGGGCGAGGGAAAAATATTTTTTGAATTTTTTCCGGACCGGCCGGGTTGGATGGATGGGGAAATCAGGTTATCGGGGGATTCCCTGGCGGGGGATGATGTTTTTTATTTTCCTCTGAAGGTCAGAGAGCGGGTCAAAGTTCTCATCGTGGATGGAGATCCCGGCAGGTCTCTTAAGACCAGTGAGAGCTATTACCTGACCCGTGCTCTGAATCCTGGAGATGCAGAAACCTCGTCTTTCCTCAGCCGGATTATAACCGACGGGGAATTGGCTGCTTCTGACCTGAGACCTTTTGAAGCACTCTTCTTATTGAATGTGTCCAAACCTTCAGGGTCCAAGCTGGCTTCCTTTTTAGAGTCGGGCAAGCCGGTCTTTCTCTTTCTGGGGGACCGGATAAGCCCTGACGAATATAACCGCATCCCTCTTTTCCCCTGGGGGCTAAGAGAGATAGAAGGGGGTGAAGCGAGAAGAATTACTCAAATCGATGATAACTATGAACCCCTGAAGTTATTTTCCGGCCCCCCGGGGGAGAGCCTGAAACATGCCTCGATACGGCAGTATTATAGAATTGAAGGGGCCACGAAGAATCTTTTGAGCCTGGGAAACGGAGATCCCCTTTTGGTGCAGGCGAACCTGGGAAAGGGCCAACTCTTCTTATTTACCTCCAGCGCCAACATCAAATGGAATGACCTTCCGCTGAAGGCAGCGTACCTGCCTTTGATCCAGGGGCTGATCAAGGAAGCGGTAGGCCTTTCCGCGGATTCCCTTCCGGCAGGCATCCGGTTCGGCGAGCCTTTCGAAGAAAAGTCCTCCCCTACCCAGGTTCTGGGACCTTCAGGAGGGCCGGGCATATATAAATTCCCTCTGACCCCGGGCGATATGAGGAAGGGGATGAATCCCCCGCTGGAAGAATCAGACCTGAGTAAGGTGTCAGAGGAGGAGATGCAAAAGCGGTTCGGGACGATCAAGATAAAGATGCTGGAATATAAGGAAGAGGGTATGAGTAAGGGTCTGGCGGGCAGGAGAGAGCTATGGCCTTTCCTCCTCGCTTTTCTCCTGGCTGTCTTAGCGGTCGAGATGGGGGTAGCCAGCAGGATATGATTTCTCGCAGAGGTTTCTTAACCTTCGGATTGACCCTGGCAGGAGGATTATTTTTCCCCGCCCTGAAGCTTCCTCAATGCGCTAGCTTTGCTCAGTTCTTTTTTGCCCAGATAAAGTATCGCGGCGGGGAATGGGACCCCAACCCCCAATTTGTTGAGGCCATCGTGGAAGAGCTGGAGCTGAGGACCAGTATTAAGGCCCTTCCGGAGAGACGCATAGTCAATTTAGGCGACCCGAACCTTTTCTTCTGTCCTTTCCTTTATATCGCAGGCAGGTACGAATTTGAACCCTTTACGGCCCAGGAGAGGGAGATTTTACGACGGTTCCTGAGTCATGGTGGCTTCCTCTTTGCAGAGGATACCATGGGGGCTAGGGGGTTCGGGTTTGACCGGGCCTTCAACCGGGAGATCAAGGAAATCTTTCCTGACCACCCTCTCAAGAGACTTCCTTCCGACCACTCCGTTTATCGGAGCTTTTATCTCATCGATAGCGTTGGGGGAAGGCAAAGAGTAAATCCCTTCCTCGAAGGGGTCGTCCTGGACAACTGGACACCGGTCATTTATTGCCAAAATGACCTGTCGGGGGCCTGGGAAAGGGACAAGTTCGGCCAATGGGTCCATGAATGCCCGCCCGGCGGGGAGCCCCAGAGATCCTCTGCCTTCAAGGCCGGAATCAATATCATCGTTTATTCCTTGACCTCTGATTACAAGAAAGATCTCGTCCATCACCCTTTCATTCAAAGGCGGCAAAACCGGTGAACCCGAGCCAGGTCATAATTGCCCCCATCTTTCCTCTCTGGGTGATCCTTATCCTTTTGATCCTGGGATCGATCTTCACTTTTTTCCAGTTCAGGCTCATGCGGAAGAGGTTGAGCGTCAACCGGAGTCTCAGTCTCTTCCTCATGCGCCTGGCAGCCCTCTCCCTGCTCATCCTGTTCGCCCTCAATCCTACCTGGACGGTGAGGAAGGAGGCTAAAGTCTCCCCCACCCTGGCCATCCTCTTAGACAATTCTCCGGGCATGGGCATGCCCGGGCGGGAAGGAAAGGGAAGCAGGCTCGACGAAGCCAGGGCTCTTTTGCTTGATGGATCGAGGCCTCTCCTGAAATACTTAAGCGAGAGATTTGATGTCCGCCTGTATGAGGTCGGAGAATCCCTGAAGGCTTTGAACCCAGAAGATTTGGCTACTCTGAAGGTTGGAGAAAAAAAGGAAGATCTGGGCGCGGGTCTTGCCCAACTGTCCGGGAAGGCTTCCCTGGCCCTTCTGGTAAGCGACGGAAGCCTGGAATGGGGGGAGGGCCGTTCTGCCGACTTTCCCATCTTCACCCTTCCCATCGGAGAGCCCGAAAAGTACAGGGATATATTGATCAAGGCCGTCAAAGCCCCGGCCATGGCTTTTCGGGGCAGAGAGGTGGAGATCGATGTCCAGGTAAAGAGTTATGGTTATGATGGGCTTAGAGTTCCCGTGGTGCTGAAAGATGGGGAAAAGCTCCTCAAGGCCAAAGACGTGCGCCTGGACGAAAAGACCGGGGAGGGAACAGTCTCTCTATCTTTCACTCCCGAGGAAGTAGGCTCACAAAACTTATCTGTTTTGGTGCCCAGGCAGTTAGGGGAGAGCTTGACCGCAAATAACACGGTCCGTCTGCCCCTTAAGGTCGTCCGGGACAAGATCAGGATCTTGATGATAACGGGCAGCCCCAGCATGAGCTACCGTTATATGAGAATGGCCTTAAAGAATGATCCCTCCATTGACCTCCTCTCCTTCGTCATCTTGAGGTTGCCCTCGAATATTTTGAATGTTCCCCTTCAAGAGCAGAGCCTGATTCCCTTTCCCGTGGAGACCTTATTCACGAAGGAACTGAAAGACTTCGACCTCCTAATATTTGATGATTTTCAGTCCAGTCTTTTTTTCAAGGCCCAGTATCTGGAGAATGTACGGGATTTCGTCAAGAAAGGCGGAGCCTTCGCCATCATCGGGGGGCCTGCCTTCATCGGTGAGGGAGGATATGCCGGCACTGCCATAGAAGAGATCCTTCCCGTCCGATGGGCGGGAAAAGAAGGCTATCGTCGAAACTCCCCCCTGGGGGTAAAACTGAGCCGGGCAGGGAGAGTCCACCCTCTGACCCGCTTATCACCTCTTGAAGGGGAAGACCTGAGTCTCTGGGGGGAGATGTCTCCGCTGGATGGGGTAAATCCTCTCCGCCCCAAGAGCTCCGGCACCGTCCTTCTGGAGAGCACCGAGGAAAATTCCTGGCCTATTCTCACGGTAGGCAGTTATGGGAAAGGTCGAGTCTTAGTTCTGGCGACAGATGACTCCTGGAAATGGTACATGGGAATGGTAGCCCAGGGGAAAGGCAATTGGGCTTACCTCCGCCTCATGGAGAGAATGGTCCGCTGGCTTACCAAGGACCCAAGCCTGGAGCCAGTCCAGGTGACCTTCCCGGAGATCTCGGGAACCACAGGGCAAGAGACGGAACTCAGGGTCCGGGTGCAGGAGGACCCTGCCTTCTCTAAAGCCGGGATGGCGATTTCCGCTTCGGTGATAAACCCTGAGGGCAGCAAGATCAGTTCCCAAATTAAACCCGTCGGGCAGACCGGGGAGTATCTCCTTTCTTTCCTTCCGGGGAAAGAGGGAACCTATAAGGTGAAGGTTGAGACTCGTGCCGGGTCCTGGGAAGAATCCATGGTCATCGGGGGACCCGCGGAGAACCTGGATGGGTTCCCCAACCACGAGCTGCTGAAAAAAATCTCAGCCTCCACCCGTGGGAAAACTCTGACCGGGGGCGATGACTTTTTGAAAGAACTAAAATCCTATGAGGAGGGTGCCCGTAACCGTTTCATAGAAGAGAGCCGCCATCCGCTCTGGGGCAATGCGTACATTTTCATCTTACTCTTAACCCTTCTGACAATGGAGTGGTATTTCCGGAGAAGGTGGGGGTTGATATGAGACAGAAATTTTCACCACCGATGCACAGAGTTCAAAGCGCGGCGGAGCCGCAACCAGAAGACAGGTACCAAGGAGTTGGCGACTTCCAGAAATCCCCCCTAACCCCCCTTTGGTAAAGGGGGGCAGGGGGATTTCTGGAGGGCGCTACCCCATGATAACTTATTTTGGCTGCGACTATGCTGCGCTGCATCCTCTGGGGCTCCGCGGTGAAATGTTTTTAGCTGGAGGTGAAAGATGAAAAAGAATGGCCTTTCTGGGCTGCTTGTGATCTCAAGTCTTTTGGCCTTTCCGTCCCTCTTTAATTGCGCTGCTCAAGCCGCCTGTCGCAACCCCAATATCGCGGAAGATGACCCCGTAATTCAGTACGCCGCGGCCTCGGGGAAAATAGAAATTAAATGGTTTGGCCACTCTTTCTTCCAGATAACCTCCAGCGCGGGGACCAGGGTCATTACCGACCCCTTCGGGGCCATGGGCTTTCCGATGCCCGAAGTGTGGTCCGAAGTGGTGACCGTGGGGAGGGAGCACGGAAATCATAATAATGTGGGGCTGGTGAAAGGGAACCCAATCGTGCTGCGAGGACTCAAAGAAGGGACCGACGACTGGGATCTTATCAACATCACTTACCGGGATGTCCTGATCTACAATGTGCCCGTCCATCAGAGAGGAATTCCCGGTAATCTAAGTCTCAGGGGCTCGGGGTTCGTCTTTGAAGTGGACGGCCTGTGCATATTCCACTCGGGAGATGTAAGCGAGCCTTTCAATGAAGACCAACTCCAGCTCATCGGTCATGTGGATGTTCTACTCCAGGTCATAGGGGGAGTTTACACGATAGGGCCGGAGGGGGCCAAAAAGGTCATCGAACAGTTGAAACCCAAGATCGTGATCCCCATGCACTTCTGGTATAACATGGGCAATCTGGAGAGGTTCCTGGATGGAACCTACCGGGCTCGCCAACTCGACACGAACACCATAACCATCAGCAAGGATACCCTTCCCCCTTTCACGGAGATCATAGTCCTGAAGGTCCAGAGGGAAGGGGATATATGAAATGGATATTTAATTTGCGGATTGCAGAATGCGGATTGCGGATTGAAAAGTAAAATTGAAAAATACCATTCCGGGATCCGCTATCCGAAATAGAAAGGCCGCCCCCGTGCTTTGGGCGTAGCTCTTAAGCCGGTGAAGAAAAATAACGAAAAAATTATAGAAGGAAAAAACCCCTCAGGTTATAATTTACATAACTGCTGGCTAGCTTCCAATAACCTACCTCTATCCAACCGATAGGTTATCAGAGCTCGATTTTTCCAGTCAGAAATATCAAAACTAAAGGGGAAATCCTGAAAACGGATTCCTGCTTTTTAAGGGTAGGCCATTTCTATGGAGATCGATAAAAAGAAATGTGTCGGTTGTGGAAACTGTCATGCCATCTGCACTATGGGGGCCATCTATCTGGACGAAGATGGAAAGTCCGTGGTCAACCAGGCAGAGTGCGTGAGTGTGCAACCTGCTGTCGTGTTTTGCGAAATGAAGAGTATATGCCCTGGTTTGTTCGAGCTGTGCGAAAGGTTCTATCGACCTTTCGGTTAGGATATCTGGCGGAGGTGGATGTGTGTCCGACCGGTGCTCTGACTCCCCCTGATTTGACGTGGCCCCGAACCCTCCGGGCGACCTTCAGCGATCCCACGGTGATTCACCCGGCGCCCGGGATCAGCGGCCGGGGGACAGAAGAGATCAAAAGCAACGACGTGACCGGAAGAATCCGGAAAGGAGAAGCGGGGTTGGTGGTGGAGATGGGCCGGCCCGGAATCGGTGCCTATTTCCGCGACATTGAAAAAGTGGCCATGGCCTTGGCATCTCTGAGCCCATCCTTTGAAGCGCAGAATCCAGTCACTCAGCTCATGGAAGATCAAGAGACCGGAAAGATGAAGGGGGAGATCCTCGATGAAAAAGTGCTTTCGGCAATCATCGAGATGAAAATTCCCCTGGAGAGAATCCCGGAAATCCTTCAGATCCTGGAGAAGGTGCAAAAGGAAATCGATAGGGTGATCAGCATCGGGGTTTCCTCCAGATGTCTTCCGGATGGAGCTATCGCTCACCTGGAATGGGTGAGGAAAGCCGGCTTCACCCTTTCGCCCAACGGGAAGACCAACCTTGGATTAGGCCGGCCTTTATTCCGGGAGGATTAAGGCATGACCAATACGCTTCATCGGAGAGGTTCCCGGGATAGCCTGAAGAATGATTATGTGATCTTTTGTACTCCCGCAAAAGGCATCAACGCTGAAGGATCGGCCTCGAAAATACAGGAGTTCGTCCGCATCTGTCTGAAGTACCGCCCGGTGAACATGGGCGACGGGCGCCAGGGAAATATTCTGCAAAATGATATGGACGTAGAGAAATTTCTTTCCAAACAACAAGACGGAGAAGGGGCCGCTGCCGTCTTTACCGACCTGGAGACTCTACGGAAAGTGGTGGAGGAACTGATCCAGGCGGATCTGAGAATCTCCATCAACATCAGCGGGCTTTTGGATGAGGTTCAGACCTGCTGCCGAAAGGTAGGCATAGAGAGGCATAGCGTCGAACACTCCCTCGGAGTCTGGGGTGCGAAGGACCGGTTGCCCGAAAGAGAGATCATGGAGGTGAACACCCTATGCGGCCATGGGATGGTCTCTTTCAACCTCATCCGGAAGATGGTCGAATACGTGAGACTCCGGAGATTGACCCCTAAAGAGGCAGCGAATATCATGGCCAGGTGCTGTGAATGTGGCGTCTTCAACCCCGTCCGGGCGGAGAAACTTGTGGAGAAGATGGTTAAGAAAGAAGGAACATCTCCAAGTTAGTTGAAGGTCAAAGATCTGGTATAGGTAAAATGGACAGTTATTTCAGGGGCCCGGAACGAAAGCCATCTTGCTTGCAATCATAAGGCACGGATCTCTCCTTAGCTGGAGCGGGGGTGTTCCCTTATCCTCCGGACCTTTCTTTTCCCGCCCCCACTGCGCTTTGCGGAAGGCAAGCAAGGGAGATATGAAAAGCGATATCCCGCCGATGCTTGCGGCGCAATCTGCCTTTCGTTCCGGGCGCTTGTTAGGCTTTCATAAAATATTCGATCAGCTAATTTGGAGATGATCCAAAAGGAATAAAGTTGGTTCCTATTACCCTTTTCAGCGGTAGGGGCGACCGGCCGGTCGCCCTTACGACCGGTTAAGCCAAGCAAGGAAGGAAAACCATGATCAAGGAAAGCGCAGGTAAAATTTCTGATGAGCTTTATGCCTTGGGGAGCCCGGCACTTCCCGCCTATCTCCTCATGGGGAAAACTCCGATCCTCTTTGATGCGGGAATGACCTTCATGGGCCCCTCTTATCTAAAAGACCTTAAGAAGTGCCTTGGAGATGTCAACCGGTTGGCTTTTAACTTTCTCACCCATTCTCATTTCGATCACAGCGGGGCCGCCCCTTTTTTGAAAAGAAATATCCCGGGGCTCAAAGTAATCGCCAGCAAATTAGCAGCGGAGGTATTTAAAAGGCCCAATGCCATCCAACTGATCCAAAGTTTGAGCAAGCGTATGGAGGAAGCATTCAGGTCCCAGATTGGCGGTGCTGATGTTACCTTCCGGGGACTGGAGTTGGACCGCACCCTGGAAGACGGAGATGAAATCGTGCTGGAGGATGGAACCAAAATCCAGGCCATCGCCACCCCCGGACACACCCGGGATGCTGTTTCATACTATGTTCCCAGGCTTAGAGCATTGGTTTGCGGGGAAGCAGTGGGGAGCTTGGATCGGAATTTGGAGGTTCGTTCCGTATTCTTATCCAGTTACAATGATTACCTGACGTCTCTTGAAAAGCTGCAGGATCTGGAGATTGAGATTCTTTTGATGGGGCATGCTCATGTGCTCACAGAAGGAGATGCCAGGGGGATTGTCGTCAGGGCCATCGAAGCAACCCGGGCTTTCAAAAGAAGGATTGAGCAGGAAATGGATTTTTATAAAGGAGACCAGGAGGAAGTGGTGCAGAAAATTTTCCGGGAGGATTATGTGGAGAAAAAGCTCATCCAGCAAGACGAAAGGCCTTACCTTATCAATCTGACGGCCCAAGTCAAAGCCATCGCCGAAAGAAAATAATGAAGAAGCGAGCTGGCGGGTCGCCAAGAGC
>Ga0187853_10004361_pt1 | contig 10409 bp, 9 predicted proteins | sample June2016WEW_6_10_2_FD_132417 | JGI IMG/M metagenome (GOLD analysis project Ga0187853, IMG submission 132417) | Peatland microbial communities from SPRUCE experiment site at the Marcell Experimental Forest, Minnesota, USA - June2016WEW_6_100 | ecosystem: Environmental > Terrestrial > Soil >...
CGATGTCGCCCTTCTCGCCGTAAAATTTTTCCATCGCGGCGCGTTTCTCATCCTGCTGCTTTTCAAACAGGCGGGCTTTTAAGACTTTCAGCGCCAACTCGCGATTCTGGTGTTGGCTGCGTTCCGATTGGCATTGCACGACGATGCCGGTCGGGATGTGCGTCATGCGCACAGCAGTCTCGACCTTGTTGACGTTCTGCCCACCTCGTCCGCCGGAGCGGAAGGTGTCGATTTGCACGTCTTCCATCTTCAACTCGACTTCGTCGTTGTCCGCCAACTCCGCGATCACGTCGGCGGAAGCAAACGAGGTGTGGCGGCGTTTGTTGGAATCGAACGGCGAGATCCTCACCAGCCGATGCACGCCGCGCTCCGCTTTGACATAACCGTAAGCATAATCGCCCATCACCAGCAACGTCGCGCTTTTGATACCGGCCTCGTCGCCGGGTTGGATGTCCACGATCTCGTTCTTGAATCCGCGCGCGTCGCACCAGCGGCGGTACATGCGCAACAACATGTCGGCCCAGTCGCAGCTTTCCGTGCCGCCGGCACCGGCGTGGATGCTGAGAATCGCGTTCGATTTGTCGTGCTGGCCACCAAGCAGGCTTTCGAGTTCAAACTGGTCAAAGCGCGTTTCGGCGGCTTTCACCTCGGCGGCGATTTCGTTCTCGGTTTCGCCCAGTTCGATCAGCACTCCCGCATCGGAAAGTTTTCGTTCGATCTCGGCGAGGGTATCAAGCTTGCGACGGATGGAGGATGCTTCGTCGTGGACGGCGCGGGCGTTGTCCTTATTGGCCCAGAAGATCGGGCCGGCCATGATGTTTTCCAGTTCAATCAGACGAGCGCGCTGTTTGTCGGCGTCAAAGATACCTCCTCAACGCCTCGTGGCGTTCTTGCAAACTGCGCACCTTCTCTTTGAGTTCTTCAATCACAGCGGCCCTAACTCACCATAACGCCAACGGATTGTCAACCTGCCTTCCCCGAATCCTTCGGGGCAAGCATGGCGCGCGGGCCTTGGGGGGTGTCTTCAATAAACCAACCTAGTTTGGCAAGCTGATCCCGGATCGCATCGGAACGTCTCGTTTTCGGTAGATGGTAACCGAGGCGTTTTCGAAGACCTTGTCCGTTCCCTCAGTAAGCCATGAGGGGTGCGTTTCGTCGAACCACTTCTTGAATGCCCCGCTGACAAAGAAGAACCTGATGCCAGCACCCCAAAATTCGCGGCGCCGTTTGTCCAAGTCCCAACTCGACTGCTCACCAAGAGTGTTGATAACCCACTCAGTCCGTCGTTGGATATCCACGGACATGGCCCAGTGTCCCCATACCACGGTATTGCCGGAGAAGCCCGGAATGAACTGGCTGCTCCATAGGTTCGCGAAGACGATGTCGTCGGAGTTGCTGTTGTGCTTCAGATAATTCAGGGCGTTCAGCAAGTCGGTGTCGATGTAATAAACGCCGCCCTCATTCTCCTTTACGTTTCTCCTTTCACTTACGAGCAAGAACACCTGTGTTGACGCCACCAAAGGCAGGAGGAGAAGAGCAGAACCAACCAACGCCCACCGACGCATTCGCTTTTCGGGAATTCTCGCCAATATCCAATCGACGGAAATCCCAGCCAGAATGCACAGAGGCACGTGGACGCCGAAAAGGAATTTCCGTTGGAACCAGAACGGCAAATAGGAAAACGAAATCGAGAGGAGCACCCAGAGAAGAAGTTGCCAGTATCGTGGAACCAGCTTACGCCATTCTACTATCAAGCCAGCAAGAGGCAAGAACAGCGGAATACCCAAACCGATCGCGACGGAGAGAAGGTGCGAGCTTTTCATTTCTCCCAGCGAACTATGCATCGCCGCGATCGGGTGAAACCTCGACACCAGAAACACGTACAGCACAGACGGAAGCGCGGGCGCTAAAAAGCGGAGAAAAAGGCCCATCGCATCCTTTCCCCGTCGGAACGTTACGATCAGGGCCGCGAGAGCGAAGAGCAAGGGGATTTGGTATGGATGGATAAGAGCAAGGACGCCGACGCATAGTCCGCTCAACCACAAATCGCGATCCCTCGCCTCACGTGTGCCGCGATCCATGAGGTGGATCGAGAGCACGAGGAGCGCGAGGGAGTATGGAAACAACGGATTCAGGAGCGACCAGAAGGTATTTGACTCAGGCATGTTGAGATCGACTGGAACGTAGTAATCGGAACTGGGATGTATCCCGAACTTCAGAGTTAGCCAGCCGCACCCCGAGGAGATTCCCACCAGGATTGTGGCGATGACCGATTGCAGAGAGTTCAGCTCCAAATAGTCGATGTACCTGAAGAAAACCGCGAAGAACAAAACGACTCCTACCCCTTTGGCAATGAAATGGACGACGCCAATATCGCATGCCAGCAGCGAGCTGATGAACCCGCAGACCAAGAAAAAGGGATGAAAGAGGAACGGCGCGTGGGGCAGCGCCGTGTACTTCACCTTGAACAACAGGCTCCCATGAGCCGCCTGCTGAGACCAAGCCTTGTAGGCAAGTAAATCTCCCGGGTAAGGCGGGATGATCCAAGTATAATGGAATCCCGGCGGCGTGGAGAAGTAATTCACCAGATAGGGGACGGACGTCGCCAAAACCATGAACGTGATCCACATCCATCGCCAAAGCCTTACGGAATTACTTCGCCGGGTCATCTTCTCGACCTAGTTCCTCCCGCCTAGGCTGAAACCGCAGCAGATGACACTCGCTTGGCGCGGGTGCCTTGCGGTGTGTCCTCGATGCCCCACCCCATCGCGGCAAGTTGATCGCGGATCGCATCGGCGCGTTTGAAATCCTTCGCTTTGCGGGCGGCCTGACGTTCTTCGACAAGCTGCTGAATTTCGGCGGGAACTTCGGACTTCGTCGGCATACCGAAGCCGAGAATGATGTCGAGGCGCTGCCAAGTAGCCAAGATTGCAGCGGCTGCCTCCAACGTGAGCGCGGACTCAGCGATCCGCCGGTTCGTGTCGCGGACAAAATCGAAGAGAACACCGAGCGCGCCGCTCATGTTGAGGTCATCGTCGAGAGCTTCCTCGAATTGCGCCCGGAGAGAATCGACTGCGGCGGACGCGACGGAGCGCGTCCCTCCAAACTCTTGGAGTTTTGAGAGGAACTCGTCGATGCGCTGCAATGCCGACCGCGCGGCTTGCAGACCGTCGAACGTAAAATTGAGTTGTTCACGATAATGCGCGCAGAGGAGCGCGTACCGGACTTCGCGGCCGGTCCAGCCTTTCGCCAGCAGATCGCGCAACGTGAAGAAATTGCCAGCCGATTTGCTCATCTTCCTGCCTTCGACAAGCAGGTGGGCGTTGTGCAGCCAAAAGCGGACAAAAGGTTTGCCCGTGGCTGCTTCGCTCTGGGCGATCTCGTCTTCGTGATGCGGGAAAATCAGGTCTTCGCCACCGCAATGGATGTCGAACGTCTCGCCCAGATGCTTCATGCTCATCACGCTGCACTCGATGTGCCACCCCGGCCGGCCGTCGCCCCACGGCGACGGCCATTTCACCGGGCCGTCGTTCTCGTCCCACGCTTTCCAAAGGGCAAAATCGGCAACGTGTTCCTTATCGTACTCATCGTGTGAAACGCGCGCGCCGAATTGGAGGTTGTCGAAATCCAAATGCGCCAGCTTGCCGTAATCCTTGAACGATTTGATCGAAAAATAAACCGAACCATCCTCGGCGACGTAAGCGTGTTTCTTCGCGACGAGCGTCTCGATCAACTTGATCATGTCCGGGATCGTATCGGTGGCGCGCGGGACAACGTGGGCGCGTTTGATGTTGAGCGTGTCCAAATCGCGAAAGAATTCCTGCGTGTAAAAATCCGTCACTTCTTTTAACGACTTTCCAGTTTCGCGCACCGCGCGGATGATCTTGTCCTCCACGTCGGTGATGTTCATCACGTGCTTCACCTTGTAGTCCCTGTATTCGAGGTAGCGGCGCAAGAGGTCCTCGAACATGAAGGCGCGGAGGTTGCCGATGTGCGCGTAGTTGTAAACGGTCGGCCCGCACGTGTACAGGCCGACGCTCGGCGGATTCAATGGTACAAAATCCTCCTTGCGGCGCGTGAGCGTGTTGAAAAACTGCAGAGCCATGATCGCCTACATTTCCACTGAAGCGATGGCGATGGCGACGATGCCTTCCTTGCGTCCCGTGAAGCCCATCAGTTCGCTCGTGGTGGCCTTGATACCGACCGCCGATGGCGCGATGCCGAGATTCTTGCCAATCATTTCCTGCATCTTGGGAATGTGCGGCGACAGCTTCGGCACTTGGGCGACGATGGCAGCGTCGATGTTCGCGATTTTCGCGCCGAGTTTTTGAAATCTGGCCGCGACGTCGCGCAGAATGATCATGCTGTCCATACCTTTGAACTTCATGTCGGTGTCTGGATAAAACTTGCCGATGTCGCCGAGCGCCGCAGCGCCGAGCAGCGCGTCGGCGATGGCGTGAGCCAGCGCATCGGCGTCGCTGTGGCCTTCCAAGCCCTTCTCATGCGGGATTTCCACGCCGCCGATGATGAGTTTTCGGCCTGCGGTAAAACGATGCACGTCGATTCCGATTCCGACACGGTTCATAGGCGCGATAGGATACCATCACTGCCGCTGACGAAGCAACGCCTCAGCAACGGTTAGGTCGGCAGGCGCGGTGATCTTGAGATTCAGAAACGGCGTCTCCACCAAACGGACGGGATGACCGAGCAACTCCACTGCGGCGGCCTCGTCGGTTACGATCAAGTTCTTTTTCAAAACCAATGCGTAAGCCTCCCGCAACAGCTTGAACCGAACAGTCTGCGGCGTCTGCACGGCCCAGAGTTTCGCGCGGTCGACCGTGCGCACGATCATGCGGTTCTCGTCGGCTTCCTTGATCGTGTCCACCACCTTGGTCGCGGCGATGCCCGTGCCGTGCGTGCGGGCACTACGAATCGTTGCCTCGATCAACTCGGGCGTCACCAGCAAGCGCGCCCCGTCGTGGACCGCAATGATCTCGGTCCCGCCTTCGCATCTGTCGAGCCCATTCCAAACAGAGTTTTGCCGTTCCACTCCGCCATTGGCGTATGCAACGACTTTCTTGAAACCGAAATCACGAACGAGTTGCTCGGCTTGTGCTGCGCAATCGGGACGTCGCACGAGCACGATCGAGTCGACGGCAACACACTGCTCAAACGCGGAAAGCGAGTAACACAAGAGCGGCTTACCGAGCAGTTCGATGAACTGTTTGTTGCCGCCGCCCATGCGCGTCGAGCGGCCTGCGGCCAAAACGATGGCGGTCACCATGCGCTGCAGAGTAACAGAAGTCAGTTGAGCGGCGCAAGTTCGGGGGTTGGTCGAAGCATGGAAGTTGGCGCAGTGTGGGCCACTTCGGCAAAGGCCATGCGGCCGGCGGAGGTCTGCAACACGCTGTCGATCACAACCTCCAGTTCCTGGCCGACGAGCCGACGACCGCGGTTCACAACGATCATCGTGCCGTCATCGAGATATGCGACAGCTTGATCAGCCTCGCGGCCTTCCTTCACAAGCTTGACTACCAGTCTTTCGCCGGGAAGCACGACGGGACGCAATGCCTTGGCGAGTTCGTGAAGGTTGAGCACCTTCACGCGCTGCAACTCGGCGATGCGATTGAGGTTGTAGTCATTGGTCAGAATCTCCGCGCGAAGAGCTTTGGCCAGATAAACGAGTTTGTCGTCCACCTCGCCCAAGGCCGGCACGTCTTCCTCGTGGATTTTGACTTCGACATGCGGATTGTTCTGCAACGACTTCAAAACGTCGAGGCCGCGCCGCCCGCGGGCGCTCCGGGCTTGGTCGGAGGCGTCCGCAATGTAATGCAGTTCCTTCAACACGAAACGCGGCACCACGAACACCGCGTCGAGAAAACCCGTGGCGCAGACTTCCAGGATGCGGCCATCGATGATGATGTTCGTGTCCAACAGCACAGGCCGCTCGGGTTTGTCTTCGCGGCGGAACCTGATGTACGGAATCACCAGATTGAACTCATCGCTGCCCCGCAATGCGATCACCATGCCGAGATAGGATAAGACGATGTACATGACGATCTGAGCGACGAGCTTGCTTTCCGGGTCGATGAAACTGAACAGCACCGAGTTACCGATGAAAAAGCTGATAACGAAGCCGATAAACAAACCAAAGCTTGCCGCCGAAAGTCCTCGCAACGAAAAACCCTTGAGCAGCCTGTCTACACCGATGACGGCCGAACCACCGGCCAGCCCGATCAGCACCGCCACCACAGGATGAGACGACCACTGCTCTTGCAGTTGACCAATGGACCAACTCCCCAGCACGCATAGGAGCAGGAAAAACACTCTCAATGTCAGCAGCGTCATAACGGTCGTCCTGCCGACGAACGTAAGCAGCTTCGAGGCCAGAAACTATGGGACGAAGTTCGTGGTGGGCGGATTCCCCTGCTCCACTGGCGGCTTGGGTTTCCGCTCAGTTTGCGGCCCGCGATCCAGTTTCGGCCCGATCCAGGTGTTGTAGAAGAAGCCGTAACGGTTGATCCTTTCGATCAGTTGCAGCAGGTCATCGTGCAATTTCGGGTCCACCAACAGTTTGCCGGCTGTGCCCTCGCCTTTTTCGAGGCGCGTGAGAATCGTGTTCAATCGCTCGGCGCTGGCCGTGAGGTTGGTGAGAATGGCTTGCACGTCGGGCGCGTTGGTCACAACCAAAGCGTTCACGCGCTGGATCACTTCTTCCACCTGCCGCGAGGCATCGCTGAAATCTTTGGAGGCTTTCGATAAGTCGGTCAACGTCATATCCAGTTTGCCCCGATTGGCTTCGACGATGCTGCCCAGGCTGGCAGTCAGCGCGACGGTGTTGCTGGTCGTCGCGTCCACGTTGGCCAACGTGGTGGTCACGTGAGCGAGACTCTGCGTGCTGAGCACCGTTTCGTCAATGCGTTTGACGGCCTGGTTGATCGTCTGGATCGTCCCCGCAGCTTCTCGCAGCACGTCCACGGCCCGGCGCGCCGCTTCGTTAAGATCCACGGTCGTGGTGCCGTTGACCTCGGCTCCTGGCGAGATGAACTCGGCCGTCGTGCTCTGCGGGGTAATGTCCACGAACCGGTCGCCGAGCAAGCCGGACTGGTTGATGATGAATTGGGCGTCCCGGCGGATCTTGACGCCTTGCGTGATGGCGAGCTTCACTTTCACGCGCAGCGCGCCCGTTTGGTCGAGTTCGATCTCCCGCACTTTGCCGACAACGATGCCGGCGTACAGGACGTTGGAGTCTTTAATGATGCCGCTGGCGTTCGGGAACACGACGGTAATCTCGTACGCGCCCTTTCCGAATTGCGTCAATTTGCCAAACTGCATGATCAGCCCGATTGCCACGGCCAGGCAAACCAAGACAAACACTCCCACCTTGACCTCAGTGAACCGCTGCTGTGCCACGCTGCACCTCCTGAATCGGGTCCGCGATGCCCCGGATGAATTGTTGAACGATTGGGTCCGGATTTGCCTGGATTTCCTGCGGCGTGCCGGCCGCGTGGATGCGGCCATCGTGCAACATCGCGATGCGGTCGGCAATTTTGTAGGCGCTGGCCATCTCGTGGGTCACGGCCACGCTGGTCACCTGGTAACGGTCGCGCAACCGCAGGATCAGATTGTTGATCGCGTCGGCACGGACGGGATCGAGACCGGTTGTCGGCTCGTCGTACAAAAGATATTTCGGCAACATCACGAAGGCCCGCGCCAAGCCGGCCCGTTTGCGCATCCCGCCGCTCAGTTCGGCCGGTTTCTTGTCTTTCGCTTTCAGCAAATCCACCACGCCCAGCACCTCCTCCACGCGCTTGGTGACTTCGTCCTCGCTCAGTTTGCGTTCTTCCCGCAACGGAAACGCGACGTTATCAAACAACGTCATCGAATCAAACAATGCCGCGCCCTGAAACAGGAATCCGAATTCTCTGCGCACCGGCGCCAGGGCGTCTTCGGGCATAGGCACGATGTCCACGCCGTCCACCAGCACGCTTCCCGCGTCCGGTTTGAGCAACCCGCACAGATGTTTCAGCAACACGCTCTTGCCGCAACCGCTGCGGCCGATGACGACCACCGTCTCGCGGTCGGGGATATCCAGGTCCACCCCGCGCAACACTTCGAGGCTGTCGAAACTCTTGCGAAGTCCGTGAATTTGGATCATGCCGCTCTGCTCTCCGGATTCACGCCGGAATAATCGCGTTGAACAACTCGGCGATGAAATAATTCGAGACCAATACCGTCAGCGATGAGACGACCACCGCCTGGGTGGTGGCCCGGCCGACGCCTTCCGCGCCTTCACCGGCGTTGAAGCCCTTGTAACAGGAGATCGACGCGATAAACATGCCGAAGCAACACGATTTCACCAGCCCGCAGATCACATCCTGTGCCCCGGTGAACTTGAACATGTTGCTGACAAAATACGCCCCGTCCACGCCCTTCAGATGGACCGCCACCAGATAGCCGCAGTAAATGCCGAACGCCATCGCTTCCGCCGTTAACAGCGGCAGCGCCACCACCAGCGCCACAAACCGCGGCACCGCCAGATAATCCACGGGCGCCGTGCCCATCGCGCGCAATGCGTCCAACTGCTCGGTCACCTTCATCGTGCCCAGTTCCGCCGCGATGGCCGCGCCGACGCGTCCCGCCACCATCAACGCCGTCAACACCGGCGCCAATTCCCGCACCATCGCAATGCTGACCACCGGCCCCACCGCCGTGTCCATCTTCACCTTGTGAAACTGGAGAAGCGTCTGCACGGCGAACACCATCCCCGTGAATGCCCCCGTGATCAGCACGACAGCCTGTGATTGCCAGCCGATCTTGTAGGTCTGCTCGATCGTCTCGCGCCAGCGTGGCCGCCGCGTGAAAATCGTTTTCAGAATGTCTCCAAACAACATCAACATCGCTCCGAGCTGGGCGAGTTCATCGAGCACAAACGAGCCAAATCTTGAAAAGGCCGACGTCACTGTGCCCCGAGCATAAAGAAGGAAGTGGTCGCTTGCAAGCCAAGCAACAAAAAAGTAGGGGCGCGGCTTCCCGCGCCCATCAAGAACGTGTCTCGCAACCCCGTGGGATACGCATCCTGCCTGTCCTGTAGAACGGGCTTCCAGCCCGTCTGCCACGATCAACCAATGAACAGGCAGGTCGCCGCCGCGCCAAAGCCCCTATCGCGACGGCGCCATGCCCGTTCTACAAGCGTCAGGCTTGGAAGCCTAACTTATGTACCAGCGCAGGTGTGCGCCCCTCACGGCACCGGCTCGATCGTCACGTAGCCGCTCTCGTTTGTCCCCAAGAAGTAGCCGGCCCCGTTCGTCTCAATCTGCAAGACCAGTCCCTTGAAGGTGATTCTCTTGTTGAGTAACGGATGCGTGAAGCTGCCACTGAATTGGCCCGTTGCCGTTTGGAGTTTTATCTGCAGGTTCTCGCTGTTCGGGGGCGACACGGTAACATTGCCCGCGGCGTCAACACTCCCGGTCTTAACGATACTGCTTACCAGATTGCCGCCGCCCAAAGCGATCTGTCGATCGCCTGCGGCACTCGGGCCGCCCGCTGACGGCGACACGTATTTGTCGCCGATCAACGTAACATTGGTCGTGAACCCAGCAGGATAGTAGTGAGAAGTCGACATGGGCGGTCTGAACCAATCCACCGTCGCGTCAAGCGTGTTATTGGTGGCAAACGTCACCCAGCCAATGCACGAACCTTGGTTCCTGTAGAGCACATTATACAGCGGCCACGTGCCATACTTGGACAAGGGAACGGTGACACTGATCTTTGTCCCATCACCGAGCACACCGGTCAGTTTCCCACCGCCCATTGTTGTGACTTTCAACGTCCCATACCCATATCCCTGCGGAATATCAGGATCGCTCCCATCGGGCGGCACTAATACAACGGTGTAAGTTCCCGCCCACGGACATGAATTGGTTCTATTGAATACCGCCCGGTCAGCCAACAGCTCGGAAGTGAACGTACCGTCCTCCGACACCGTTCCTGTGATCCCATCAGTATCAGTATTACTCACGACATCCAAATGCAGGATGACCTGTAGCGGGTTCAAGCGTTTGCGGGTGACCGTGTTCGTCGCGTTGCCCGAAGTATCAAACTGCCCCTTGAACGCCGATTTCACGCCGCCCATGGTCAGATTGGCAGCAAACTACCCCGTCTTGCTGAGCACAAGGTTGATTGACCCGGAGCTGCCATGCGACGGCGCATTGGTTTGAATCGCCAGACCGTTATACGTGCCCAGCAGCGACGCAAGCGTGACTGGGTTACCCGCCTGTGTCACCGTGAACGTCTGACCGGCAATCGTCATTGTCCCTGTGCGCGGACTGCTGTTGGTGCCGGTGTTGGCGTCAAAGGTGTAACTGACCGTCCCATTGCCGGTTCCGCTGCTGGTGGTGTGCAACCAG